>ERZ1292623.972-Hain-H51-01um-R1-972-length-28623-cov-7_pt1 | contig 28623 bp, 45 predicted proteins | sample MGYA00564398_ERZ1292623 | MGnify/ENA primary metagenome ERZ1292623 (study PRJEB36523, sample SAMEA6512633) | groundwater metagenome | collected 2019-01-07 | study: AquaDiva: Metagenomics assemblies of 32 groundwater samples | reverse complement strand
GTGTGGCCCTGGGCTGGCACAAACCCGCCGTTGCGGCAGAGCCCAAAGCTCCGGAGGAAGCCATGGCCATGAGCCAGCAGGCACCAGCCGCCTAGCGCAGCGTTGGCGTAGGCGTAGGCAGGCGTAGGCAGGCAGAGGCGGAGGCGAGGGCGCAGGCGACGGCGTGAGCGGAGGCGTAGGCGAAGGCGGGCAGTGGCGAGGGCGCAGGCGGAGGCGACGGCGTAGGCGGCGGCGGGCGAACCTGAACAGAAAAGAGAAGGAGGTCCAGAAGTGATAAATCTGGCCGGATTCAGTGTGGAGTTGGCCCTGAAGAATATCGTAGGCGGGTATCCCTCTTCGGTAGACAAGCTCCAACTCTATCTGCAAAACCCCGCATTGGCCAAGAGGGTCCCGGCCGAGGCCAGGGAAGAGTTCGTCGGGCGAGAGCGAGAATTGGGCCTCCCAGAGCATGCGGAGCAACCGCCAGACTTGGTGAGGACTGGATTCCGGATGAAGGATGGTAAACCCCCGCCCCTCATCGGGGCTTACCAGGTCAAGGCGATGCTTCAGGAGAGTGCGCGGGCCCTGTACGACAAGGGCTCGAAGCCCTCGATCTACCAAGTGGCCCGCGCTATCACGTATGGCCTCGATGTGATTCCATCGGAGATCCCCATCCAGGGAGGTAGTGAGGGACCAAAGAGCCAGATCCACCAGGTCATATCCCATCCCCGCGATGAGCGGATCAAGGTGCCCTTCAGCCGCGAGCGGGATAGCTGGGTGGGTGGGAAGCTCTCTTTCAAGGTCCTCATCTTGGCCAGCGGAAGCGCCGAGTTGCTGGTTCCGATCATGGAAGACCTCTTCCAGACCGGTGCCATCTTTATCGGGCTGGGGACAGACCGCGGCTATAGCAATGGGCGCTTCACGGTGGCTGTTTTCGAGGAGGCCGCGGCTAGCACAATAGTTGAGGTACCAGCCTGGTACCTCAACCCTGCTCGGAAGGGAGTGGGGAAATGAGATACGTCTACCTAGGCAAGCACAAGCTGGAGCATTACCGTGAGGTTCATTTTGACCTTCGGCCTCTCGAGGTAAGGGCCTATGCGGAAGAATTGCGCGTGCTTCTCCCGTTCCACCGGCGGCACCTGTTGGCGCTGCCCAGGGAGAGGAGGAACTGATGCCAGACGAGAAGATCAAGGATGCGGAGGACGTGAGGATTAAACACAGCATCCGCTACCGCATCAACATCTCGATCTCGACCAAGGGGCAGAAGACGTGGGAGTGCACGGTGGACGGAGAGGGGTTCGAGATGGCGGACGTCCTGGAGCGTTCGGACCTTCTGGTCGCGGAGCTTGACAAGCGTTACCCGGCATTACTGGATGGGCGTTATCCGGCGACAACGAAGGAGTAAGGACATAGGAGGCAATGAACATGAGACACACACCAGGGCCATTCCACGACCATTTAGGGTTTATCTTGGATGCAAGGGGCAACGTGCTCGGGGCTGCATACGCAGCGCACCGATATGAGCCACCGGCTGATCCAGGAGTCATAGACTTGGGAACAGCCAAGCTCTTCGCCCTGAGTGACACGGCTCCCCATGACTGCGATGTCCCTGGCTGCCCAGGGCCGGTGAACAAGCGGAAGCTGGAAGCGCTGGAAGAACTCGTAAAAGCCGCCCAAGTTACGGCTCCTATATTTGATTGCCCCGCAGATATTTCAGACCAGCCCTGTGTCTGCGGCTGGCACACAGCGATGGAGGATTTGATCCAAATCACAGGACGGAAATGATGGTGGGATATCTTTGTAGGGCTGAAATATGAACTGCGCGGGAGACAATATGAAGTGGAAACATAAGGCAGAGCAGAGGCTGGAGTTAGTAAACCAACTGCTAACTGCGCTCCGGCACGCTGAGTGGTATTCCCCTTCGAGCTACGACGACGCACTCTGTCCAGTTTGTGAGGGTTGGAAAGCTGAGGGACACTATGAGCACTGTACATTAAGAGAGGAAGGGGAGTGGGAACATACAGCCTGCGCGGTGAACGAGAGGAGAACATGAAACTTGAGAGCACTATCACCATCATCATAGACGAGGGCCCGGAGACAGGGTTCTACATAGAACACTTTAACGACTTGGTGCGCGAGATAAAAAAGGTGCTGGACAAATGGGGTTCTAGCTACGATATCGAAACAGACCCCGACCCCCAGCTGAGGCTGCCAACTAAGGAAGACGTTGCAGATTACAAAGCCTATCACCGAGCTGAGGGGATGCACTCACCATAGTGTGGGGGGGTACGGCTTGTGCCACCATTCGACCTGTCGAACCTTCTCGCGGAACTAGAGGAGGAAAGGACATGGACTGGATGTGTTCCCGTTGCCTGCGTCGTTACTCGACCGATGAATTATCGGCGTTGCCTCTTGTACCCGCAGTCCCAGAAGACCCGGATCCCCGTGCACCCGGCGGCCATGGATTCCTGAGCGTCTGTGTTTGCGGGAGCGTATTCCATCGCGACAGGTGGCGCCTCCAGGAGAACGTCGAGGCTGAGGGTAGAACCTACTGGGTCTCCACACTCGCCCTGGAACTTAACCGTGGATGGGGCGAGCAGGAACTGTGGTACGAAACGATCGTGTGTTTGGCGTTCGCCAAACAAATGCTGCGAGACCTCTACTGCGCGCGGTACACCACACAGGCTGAGGCAGAAGCAGGTCACTTGCTGATAGTCTCAAACCTTTTGTCAGGGCACCTATCCCTCTCAGAGGAGGTTATGCAAGCCGAGGCTGAAGCCGAGATGCGGAAACTCGAACGGGGGTAGTGATGGTCGTAACCATCCGCATTCTCGTCGATGCCCTGGGGCGGGGCTCATGGGACTCACGCCGAGACGAGGCTATTGCTTTGGCCGTATTCGCGGCGATGCTCTTCTACGAGGATAAGCTATGGGCTTTGGACAAGGTGGTCCATGTGGATATTGCAGCACTACTGGGGAAGAAATGAGCAAGGACGAACTAGTACCACTCTCGCTAAAGGTGGCAGAGAACCCGCCATTCCTGTCGCCGCAGCGCATCAGCGATGCCCTCGAAGTGCTGAATCGGAGAATCGCTGGCATCTACCGGCAGGAGGCTAAACGTCCGATCTTTCAGTTCGTGGAACTCATTGACCAGCGAGTCGTTGTTAACGATGCTGGTCAAGGGGTAGTTGTTAGAGAAGTTCTGGGAACTTGTAATCACCAGACAGGTCTGATTAAGGTCGTGCCTTCTAAGGGCTGGCAGTTTACGGTGGTGCACGAGTTAGTCCATCTGTACAATCCCAAGCGTAGGGAGGCGTGGATACGAAAGGGTACCCGGGATGTTATCAGGTTCTTGAAACAGGGTGCAATCTGGGATTGGTGGGATTGGGAGGCAAAGCATGAACCACGCCATGCCTAACTTGAACGCCGCCGACTTCCGCAAGCTCCTTGACGCCAGCACCACCTGCAACCCGCGAAGAGTTGGAGCGCGATGCCGATGGTACATTATGGAGGGATAGGGGCGAGAGGCAAGGGGGGAATGGTCGTAACCATCCGCACTTTCGTCGATGCCCTGGGGCGGGGCTCATGGGACTCGCACGTAGAGGTGGCCCGGATGCTAGCCGCCCTTACGGTATTTCTCGTGTACCATGGTGATGTTTTGGCCTTGGACATGCCAGTGCACTTCGACATCTCAGCCCTGTTTGGGGAAGGAGGAGAGCAACATGACGCAGGAAAAGAGTCTCGCGGTGGTTGAGGCGGAGGAGCCGCAGCCAGGGGCGATTGCCAAGCTGGACGCTGGCAGTATTGCCGACGCGATCCAGAATGCAATCGTGCTGGGGGAAATTATCAAGCGCCGATTCGTCAAGGACCATCACTACATGCACATACCGGGGAGCCCTTCGGGTGCCAAGCCGCACGTCATGGACGACGGGGTGGACTTGATCGCCAATGGCTTCAAGGTAAGAGCAGGGCCCTACCGGGTCGCCCACTTTTCGATCGATGAGGAGACGGGCCACATGATGCTGGCCCTCCAAGGTGAGTGGGTCCACATTCTGACAGGGCTGGTAGTGAGCAGCGGCATCGGCGGCGCTAGCAGCCATGAGGTCAAGTACGCGTACCGCTGGGTGCCGAGGGTTGAAGTGCCCCTAGGCATTGATGTAGAGGGCTTGCCGCGTAGGCAACGCAAGTCGGATGGCGCGGCCCTGTACCGCATTGACAACCCCGATATCGGCGATCTCTACAACACCCTTTGGAAGATGGCCGCGAAGCGGTGCCGCGGCGATGGCGTCATGCACTTGCCCGGGTGTTCGGAGATATTCGCCGACTACGTGATAGCGCCACCCAGGGCACCAAAAGAAAAGATACTAGCGCCAGCACCACCTGCAACCCGCGAAGAGTTGGAGCGCGATGCCGATGAACTCTTCACCCCTGCCGCAAAGCCCCAGCCCCAGGGCCAACGCCCAACCAACGAGCCCAGCCAGGCCCCAAAATCGGTGGGGGTAACCCCTTCGACCATATCCCAGCCCGCGGAAGGCGGAAAGCAGGCCACCTTCATGCTGCGCCTAGACCCTCCGACCTGGGCTAACCTGGTGCAAGGCGCCATGGAACGCTGGGACATGCGCGTTCGTGCCATCCTCGCCGCCCTCAATCTCCAGAACCCAGACCAGATCAGGGACATACCGGAGGCCTGGGCCACGCTCTGGCACATCAAGGAAGGGTAGGGGCGAGAGGCAAGGGGGGAGGCCAAGAATGAAAGTCCTTAGTTTAGGCTGGGGAGTTCAGTCCTTCACCATCGCTGCGATGGTAGCAAAGGGCGAATTACCCTCTGTTGACTACGCGGTCCACGCTGACACGACGTTTGAGCGGCAGGGAACTTATGCCTTCGCACGCGAATGGACGCCCTGGTTGCAAGAGCATGGCATCATGGTTGTCACGGTGCAGGCGCAACGTGAGCCTAATCCGCTTGAAAAGGTGAACAAACAAAGCATAATGATTCCAGCGTTTACGCTCTCACCTAATGGCGAAAAGGGGCAAACCCGGCGCCAGTGTACGCACGATTGGAAGATCGTACCCATGCGGCACTTCATCCGCTCCGAGATGGCTGGCCTAGGCATTCGGCCTTCGCCCGCGGTGGTGGAGATGTGGCTCGGCATTAGCTACGACGAGTGGCAGCGGGCACGCGACTCTGGCGTAAAGTACATCGTCAACGTGTTCCCGCTGTTAGATCGGCGCATCACGCGGGCCGCGTGCGTTTTATGGCTGAAGGAGAATAACTTGCCCGTCCCGCCGAAGTCCTCATGTACATTTTGTCCGTACCGCAGCATCCAGAGTTGGCGTGACCTCAAATCCGCAGGTGGTTCAGACTGGGACCAGGCGGTCAAGGTGGACACGACTATCCGAGATAAACGCCCGCCGTTTCCACTCTATGTTCATCCTGCCCGCAAGCCGCTCAGTGCAGCCGTAGTTCTACCACAGGGGAAACAATTTGAATTAGATTTGGAAACACCTTGTGATGGCGGGGTATGCTGGACATGATGCTCTGGGAGCGCATCCTGGCGGACGCGAACCACCTCCCGGATTTGGAGGAAATAATGAAAACGCTGCTGTATGACGGTTCCTCAGTCTGGCCTAGAACTCTGCGTTGGCTAGGTATAGTCTACTGCGACGTTTTGTTCGGCCATAGGAAGCCAGGCCCTATCCTCCCGCTGCCCGCAGAGTTCAGGCTGGAGATGTACTGTGGCCGTTGCCGACGTTTCCTGTGTTCCTTTACCTCGGTCAGCAACGCCGCGCCTACGACCACAACGCTAGTACAACATTCATGGCTGAACCTCGCCTGAAGTGCTGGAATTGCGGGGCTGGACCCGCCAACATCACGGCCAGCGCTGACGGGCTTCTACGCTGCCTCATGTGCGGCAGGCCGTGCCCTCAAATACCCGTGTCAGTGCCGCCCAAAAGGAGGCCTGGACCTGCCCACGATTTCAGGGGAGGGAGACAATGATAGTCTCACGCCAAGCCCCCTGTCGGCTGACAGCAACCCGGAGCTAGTGTCTTCAACACAGCTTCGGTGCGGTTCTGGACATCAAGCTTGGCATAGATGTTGGTGGCGTGATTCTTCACAGTCTGAGGCGAGATGTGGAGAAAGTCGGCGATATTGTCGTTGCCCCACGACTTGCTCATCAGATACAGCACTTGCTTCTGGCGCTTCGTCAGAGCACCCGTAGCTCTTGCTCTCCTCCTCGACATTTCCCACACCTCCCTATGGGATCATCTCCTCAAGCCAGAGGCTGGCCACTCCCGTCCGCCTACCCCAGCCCTTGGGGTCCCCAGGTTCCATGTCTACTCCCAGGGACATCTCGAAGTTGACGCACTGGATAGTCACCGAGGCTGCATCCCCCAAAATGAACGCCAGTTGCTGGTCGCTCTCTATCACGGTATTGAGGTTGCTCAGCACGGCACCGGGAGTGAGCGAGGCCTGCTTCGCCGTCGCATCAAGGTCAATAGGCACCTGCCACCCGCGAAGCAAGCGGAGGTTCTTGTCGAACTGGAACTCCATACTGCGCATCTTGGGGCTGAGTGTGTTCGTGCCCCCGCGGGCGAAGTCCAGCTGGTTGTTGAACGTGCGACCGCTGATGCCCAGGTCGCTATTGAGGTCAAGGCGGGTGACGGTGCTGGTGAAGGTCCCCCGACTCGTAGTGGGTGGCGACGTGCCGTTCACGTCCATGAGCCACGCGATGGTCTCCGCCGCGCTCATGCCCGCTGCATCCATGATCCCGCTGTAGGCCGCGCCACTCTGGTTGGGCATGAGCCTCACCTCGGGCACCTCCAGAGACCCGCTGGCCTGCCTCTTGACCGTCACACCGCTGTCTGGGTGAGCCAGGGGCTGGCCCAGGAAAGACGTGTCGGACTCGGAAGTAGCAGTCCTTCGGCTGAAGTGCAGCCTGGGCGTGCCATCGTCATTCCCGCTGACCGCGATCCACTGGACCTGCTGGTTCGCCGTCCCATTCCGGTAGAGGTGGTGCCAGCCCTTCCCGTTATGGCAGAGAACTCGGCCATTCCGTGATGCCGCCCCACCCCCCACCGAGGCGAAGAGGAACTGGCCAGTCGCCGCGAGCCAGCGCCAGGGCCCCAGAAGCTCGTTTGCCACACCATCAAGGGCGTCGAGGCCAAGGTCTGTTTCTATCACCCGCGCATCGCCGCTCACAGTCATGCGCCACATGGCGGCAGGAGTGTTGTTGTCCCCGCCCACGGGAATCCAGAGCGCACGCTGGTGCACAATCATCCGGCGTCCATTGTCCGCGTGACTCACCATGGGCAGAACTAGCGTCGCCGTCCAGGTGGCGGGGGACGTATCCACCTCATACACGCCTTTGTCAACGGCGACATAGAGTTTGTCGTTCCCATCAATCCCAGGGTAGACCGCGATGCCCTTGACGCCAGTCTGGGAGGGGATCGTGTTGATCTCGGCAGTCCAGGTTGTGTCGTTCGTGGATCTCCGCAAGTCCACCGTCTTATTGTCCTCATCCCAGAGCGCGACGACCGACTCCCCTCTAATCCTCGTCGGGCAGATGAGTCCAGCGTCGATGTTCTCGTTGGCGGTGGGAACATTCGTGAGAAGGTTGATGGTCGCGCGTGAAGTCCATGTCACGCCATCTGGCGAAGTCTGAATGTTGATGTCGTTCACGCTGCCTCCGGTGTCCTTGAAGCGTCCGGCGGCCAAGGCGATTAGCAAGGAGCCCGGCGACTGGATATCAAGCCCAACAACCTCGTTGGCAGTATTCGCAACATCATCCCTCTCAAGCGCTCCTCCCCCACCCCACGTGGTCGTTGAGCCAGTATACTTCCTTGCCCTCACAGCACCCACCTTGAAGAAACCCGTGGTTGAGTCCTCCCAGAGACTCCAGAGATCGCCTCCATTCTCGACGGAGCCCCTCACTACTTCATCAGCCACGACCTCGGTGCTGGCCTCGTCCAGGATGGCGAGAACCACAGCCTCGATCCAGCGAGTCTCGATAGTGCTGTTTCTGAAGAACCTGAAGCCCCGTTCACTCTCCAGGTCCCACCTGGCGGCGCCGAACCCTCCAGAGAAGTCTGAGAATGGGAGCTGGGTCAAGTGGGGGTTGGCGGCAATCGTCTGCTTTCCGCCGATTCGGATGGCCTGTGCTTGCTGGGGCACCAGGTACTCTCGCACGGGCCCCGCCAGCACATACTTCTTCGTGTCGATCGTGACGGTGGTGAAGGCTGTTGCGAATGCCATCAATACTCCGCGTCGGGCACCTGGAAGCGGTAAGGCATTGTCTTGACGATGCGGCCTGAGTTCAGGGCTTCACCAACACGGAGGCGATAGTCTGCTGCTCGGTCAGACCAATAGCTGCGGACCTGCGCTGGGATGTTGGACAGTGCGTCCATGATGATGAAGAAACGCGCCTGGTCATAGATGATCTCCAGCTGCTCGCCATCCACCTCCACCGTGTCGGCATCAGCTGTGACGCTGGAGAGCGGGCGCCTTCCGAGAACCCGTATGCGGCGCTTCGCTGGGAGGTCCGAGTCGAACTCGATGTAGCCGCCGTTGGCTGCGCCGTCGATGGGCGGAATCCACCGCCAGTGCACCAGCGGTGTCCACTCACGGTCAGCGGCCTCAGATTGGCCGACGAGACATAGAGCTTCATCGAGGTATGTGCTGAGGGCGCCCCCGCTGTCTACCTCTACTCCCACGTCGAAGGCAGTGGCTGCACTATTGAGATCGGCGGAGGCGATGAGCAACTCCCAGCCTCCGCCCCCATGGTAGGAACCGCGTACAGGGCTGCTCACGACATTGGTCCCGCTGATGCGCGCGCGTATTCTGGTGGCCGTCCGGCAGTAGACCCAGATGGAAAAGTTCACCTCGGTGCCTTGCGTTGCCACTGCTGGCGTCACTGTCTGGAGCAGTGTTTGTGTGGTGGTGGCTGCGGTGAGGAGACGGCAAGAACTCGCGTCCTGGAGCACGGCGTAGTTGGCTGGCGTTGTCGTTACCTGTTCCTGTAGCGTGTCATCGTTACCGACGCGCGTCCACCCCGTAGGGGTTCCAGCGGCCCACGTCTCGAAGCCAGCGTTGGTGAGCACGTTCTGTGCCATAGTCACGGCTGGGTCTCGGTTATCGAGGTAGAGCTGCACGGGCCCGTCGCGGACGGTGCTGGGCAACAAGTAGCGGAACTGGCGCAGCCCTGTCACCAGCGTGGCGATGTCCCTGATCTGGGCGATCTGGGGGAAGAGGACTGCCGAAGCCCGGTTGAAGAACTGCTGGGTGCGAGTAGGGTGGAAGCGGTACACGGAGCAAGCCCTAGCCGTGGCATCGGCAGTGAGGTTCGCGCCTGCTATCGTAATCGTGCCGCTGCTGGCCGTGTAGCTGCTCACCCGCCGGATTGCCCCTGCGTTGGTGCCCGCCTCGATGAGCACGAACCAGCTCGTCAAGTCGTCATCCGTGGGGAAGGGCGCCGTCAGCTCCGCCGCCACCACGGTAGTCGTGGTGATGTTGCTCGAGGTGAAGCTCCAATAGCCAAGCTCCCGATTGACATCAGCCCTGAGCGTGCTCCAGGCAGTCGTTGGCATCGGCTTATGTCCTCCTGCCTTCGAGCCGACTCAGCGCCTCTTCCATGCGTTTCAAGCTCTCCCGAAGATTCTGCGCTCTCTCTGACGCCAGCTCATTTATCCTGTCCATCTTGTCCAAAATTTTGTCCTTCATCTCCACAACCGAATGTTCAAGTCTGGCGTTGTTGCCGGGATTCCCTCGGCTGCGCTGCCCGTTCTTCTTCACCAGCCAGACGAGGGCTAGGACGAGGGAGACGGAGATAGTGGCCAGGGCGCCGATAAGCTTCTCTTCCATTACCGTCCTACCCCCAGGAGCAGGCGGGTCCCGACGCGCGGACCTACTGGTGCTGGCGCGAAGAGATCACTGAATGTAGCAAGATCATTAAGGAAATTGCGGAAGTAGAAGGCAGCTGTAAGAAGTGGGCGACGTTCCGGTTGCCACCACATGTCAAGCAACACTGTCACGATTGGCGCAAAGAGGTCTCCGAAGGTCGCCAGGTCGTTCAAGAAAGCGCGAAAGAAGAAGGCGACTGGTTGGCCGCATCTTCGCTCTGGCTGCCACCACATGCCCATCGAGACAGCCGTCACCGGCGGCCATAGGACAGGTTCGGCTCTCACCGGATAGAAAACGCCTTGTCTTCTCATGTGGGAATCTCCATCTGGCGCCATAGTTTCCGCCGCCCCTCCATGGCCTCCAGCCACGCTTCAAAGGGCTGGCACGGATCGCACTTTTTCTTGCCGCAGGTGGCCTTCATGCAACGCAGGCACATCGCTGGTGGTCCCTTCCCAACTTCTCGCGTGAAGTGCGCATTGCAGTGGCAGCACTGGTAAGTCTCGTGCTCGATCTTGCCGCCAGGAGCACCTGGGTCAGTGATGACCACATACCCCGCCCGCTGCCGGAGCCCTTGGACGAGCATGTGCTACTCCTCGAAGTGCAGGCTAGCCTCGTGAAGCTGAGTACCTGTAGCCACGATGAAGCGGAGGCCCAGGCCATTGAGAGCAGTATCCGGCACGACAAGTTCCCTGCCTGGGTTAGCGTACCATTGGTAGTTAGCGCGAGTGTTGAAGGAGAACGACAGGAGCTCCGAGTCCGCCGTGTAGGTCGGTTCCACGGTATGGTCGTGGCCTGCCGTGGTGACCGCCGGCCCGTCAGCCGGATCCAAGGCCCGGGGTGTGACTGCCGTTGAGGTCCCGGCAGCAGTAGAGCGCACCAGCATCATATTGTTCGCCTGATCAGCAGGCGTGGCAGCAGAGCCAACGGTGAGATAGAAGACCCTGATACGCTTCGCGGCGCCCCTGGTGAATCCCAGGATAGTGGTAGCGGCTGCGGCGTTCTGGCTCCCCTCTATTGCATAACCTGGCATCGTCTTTCCTCCTTTAATAGCCTATCATGACTGGCTGTAGTGGGTGCTGGCGGCTCAGGCCTACACCCGCTGCTGCAATAAGTTCCCCCGTCGTTGGACCCGCCGCCAAATCCGCCGCCTCGAACACATCGGCCTTGCTCTTCCCCGCCGTCCCATCTTGCAAAGAGATACCCGTCCTCAGATTCCCAGTTATTACCGTGTCCGTGGTTGGGCCAAGTTTCACCACCCCATCCCTAAATACCCTGTGGCTGGAGCCATCCGACTCCATTTTGAGCGTGTACCACGTACTGAATGAGAGCACATCTGCGGTAGAGCCCACAATCGTCCGAGTCCCAGATACTAGCTGGATAAATTGGTCTTCGTCGATATCCCCACGATGAGCCCCCTTGTAGAACGTAACAGTGGTTGTTCCATCCTTGCGGCTTACAGCCCCAAAGCGCCTTCCACCACTGCCACCTGACACCTTTTGGAACTGCGCCTGGGCGTAGTGGTCATCGGATGCGAGGTCGCTGTCGGCCCTGGAGCTACAACGGGCTGCCGCTGTCTGCTGTACGGCCTCGTTGCTCACGACATCGGTGTCACCCTCAAACTCTGTCCAGGTCAAATCAGGCCCAAGGGTGTCTGCATCGGCCTTGTTGAAGCTCTCGGTGATGGTGGTGGAGTGGGGCAGTGGCTCGACGTAGGGCTCGCCCCAGAGGTCAAGGAGCTCCTCTGGCCGCATCCGATACTTCACGGCCAGGGCAGTAAGGCGGCGCTGATGCTGCAAAGGCGGAGTGAGGGACACGATAGCTGCCAACTTGCGCCACTCTCGTGACCCAGTGACAGCAGGGTCGGTCACGCTTAGGCTTCGCATCCCAGCCCAGAGGTTCGACACAAATTCCCACGTCGTGCCAGCACTCTGTAATACCTGGGCCGACGCAGCACAGGTTTCCTTCAATCTCTTCCATTCCAATCCCTCCTGTTGTAGCACCAGCGGATGCTGGGCTCTGTCGAAGCGTTCCGCTCGCACCAGGGAGAAGCCGCCCAGATGGAGTTCCATGATGCCCTGCGCTGTGGGCATGATGGGCCGCCACCTGGTCTGCCCCGTCGGGTCGGCGTGTTGGGTGAAGAGTTCCCACAGCACGTCCAGCAAAGTAGTGCCTACAATGGCCTCACCTATCCCCAAAGCGTTCCTGAGAGCCGTCTTACGGGGGGCCAGCATCATCCCAGAGAGATTGTCCCCCAAGTAGGGCCCCACGGAGTTGTCCTGCGCGGGAAGCACCACGACGCCGAATCCGGCGGCTGTAGGCCCTGCCGCGTGCTGCGGGATGGAGCGAAGGTCAAGACCCCCCAACGCGCCCAGAGGCAAGCGCCAGTAGAAATCTGTTGGGTCAGCGCTGATCCAGGTGAATTGGGTGAGGTGAAGGGCGGGCATCTATCTCCTACCAGAACACATGCCCCATTACAAACCCGACGCCAAGGCCGACCAGTCCGAAGGCCAGCCTGTTCCTGTACGCAAGGCGCAGTACGACAGCAGCGGGAAGCAGGAGCAGGACCGGTTTGCTCCGCATGATGTGCGTGAAGGGTCTACCGGTCGTGTTCTTCCACAAGGCTTCGTAGACGCCTTTCAGCAGGGCAAGCACTTTCTGCATGGATGTGTCTCCTTTATGGCGGCACTGGGGCTGCTGGGGGTCCCTGCCATCCCCTCTCGCCCCGTCGCTGGATGGCGAGAACCGCCGTAAGCGGGCCATCGTTAGGAATAAATAAGGTATCAAGTGGCACATCCTCCCACCGCGGCCTAAGGTTCTGCGGGCCGCTGATGACCGTCAGGCCTCCTACTTTGTACGTGTGGAGATAGCTCTCCGGCGTCGTCATGTTCGATCAGGGCTCAGCATGTCGTGCAGCTTGGCCGTCAGCCCGTTGGCAATGGCTTCATCCAAGGGACCCTGGATATAGAGGCTCAAAGTCACCTGCTCACATGGAGGATCGAGCTCTACCCTTGCCGTCGGCTCCAGACTCCGCAGCGTTGCCGTGACATCGTGCCTGTTGATGCGCACCGTGGCTACAGGCGTCAGGGTGGCAAACTTTTTCGCTAGCTTCGATAACTGCTCCAGGGCGCTGTTTCGCTCATTCTCCGCCCGGGCTACATGCTTGCGGAACTCCGCCGTATCCTGCACTCGCTTGGCCGCTTCTTCGCGCAGTTCGTCGCGCAGAAGCGCGACCTGCTCTTCCTTTTTCAGAAGGGCCGCTTCGTGCTCTTTCTTCGCCACGCCGAAAAGGGCCATCTTCATCTCCTACGGGGCCACCACGTAGCCAACTTCCACGGTCACGTTGCCCACTGCGCTCAGATTGACGTTGAGCGCCTCGTTGGCGTTGGTGCGCGCGAACCACATGGGAGAGCAGCTCAGTGCCCAGCCCTCGCCAATGGTATCAAAGGTATGGGCACCGGAGATATTGTTCGCAGCGCTGCGCAACCTCACCGCCAGATTCACACTCGTGTTCCACGTTACGAGAACCCAGAGCACATAGATGCGGTTCCCCGCCCCTTGAGCCGCGACCAGGGCGGTATCACCAGAGGCCGTGGCGGTGACATCGGCCCGTGCCATGGCATAGTTGGCACCATCGAGCCAGAGCCCGCCAAGAAGAAGGCGAACGGGAGCTTCCTGTGCCATTTAGACGTGAAGTTTCCCCCAATCGCAGTTTCGCACGTGCTCCAGGAACTCAGGCTTCTTCATCGGCCCCTGTGCCCAGCCGCAGCACGGGCAGGCATCGGTGCCGAAGTCCTCGGCAGGGTGGTCCCGCTGCATGTGGGCAAAGAGCATAGCCAGTACCTCCTCTCTGCTCTTTTTGCCTTCGGCAGCGAAGACTACTTTGCCGGATGGATGCTCGGGCGTCGGAGGCCTCCGAGGAGAGCGGTCACACAGCACGCAGCGCGCTTCGGACCTGAGGTTGTGTTTCATGGCATGTAGTACCCCGTTTCCGAGTAGGTGAAGGTGGGAGTTCCGGTGCCTCCAATGGTATTGTTCGTATCCCAAAGCGGAGGCAGCGCAAGCCCCGTCACCTGGGTCACCGCGCCTCCAGATGCCCCGGGGTAGAGCTGGTAACTGTAGGTGCCGGCGGCGATGATGTCCGTCGGGTCGGCGTTGAGATTGTGGTAGGCTGAAACAAACCTGTCGAACCCTCGGACGCGTATGTCGAGTGTAGGAGAGGTGCCGCTTACGGCCGTCACATCGACGATGATGTGGACGCCCCTCCACCTGGGTGTTTTGTACTGCTGGCCGGTCGCTAGAGTCACACTCCGGGCGGCGGAGCTCAGAAGCTCGATCTCAGGGTTCCCGCTCTCGCGCACTGCCATGTAGGCCACCGCGTCGTTGATGTCACTGAAGAAGGCGCCAGTCACCGTGGCGGGTAAGGCACCAACCCGAATAAACTTGATGTTGCGGATGTTGCTCTCGCCTCTGATCACCATGGCGGCGCCAGCCCAGAGCAGAGTCCCCACAGTGGCGGTTGGGGCCGCATCCACTCGCCATCTCACACTGGCGAAGCCCGCTGTGTTACCCTCATTGAGGATGACGGCGCACCTGGTCCTCGGTGTCACCGTCGCCGCCGTGAAACCAATGGCGGTGGCAGCCACGTTCAAGCTCTCATAACCCAACTGCATGCCCATCTACTTCTCTCTCCTTCTCGGCACACGCCAGCCGATGCGGGCTCTATCCGGCACGACCTTGCCATCTAGCGGCATGATGTCCTCAAGCACTTTGGGGCGCAGGTCGTAGACCTTCGGCTCCCCCTGTCTGTCGGGCATGATGGCCACCCAGCGTTTCGGGTCCTCCCACAGGGGCATCAGCACCGCCGCTGGCACTGGCCTCTTCCCGCCCCACTTCTGGTAAATGGCGATCTCCCGGTGAAGCTCCTGCCACTCTGCCTCGAAATCCCTGGTGAGAAGCTCGTTCATCACATGCAGGCACGCCTCTTTTATCTCGCTTTCGGAGTGGGCGTAGCCCCTCTCACCGTGCTTGTCCTGGGAGCAGGCCCGCAGTGTGTCGGCGAAGACCTCCACACAGTCCTCTATCGTCAGCCCCATGGAGGCCGCATCAAGGCAGGGAACGAGATGGCCATGCCGGGTGGGTATCACGCGCAGCACGCCACCAAGGGCGGGGCCCAGCCGTGTCCGTGGCGGGGCCAGCCATTCCATGTAGGCGTGCGGCGTGAGTGCCATCAGGCCATCTTCCTTTTCGCACGAGCCTTCGGTATCCGAGCGCCAGCGGCCCTGGCTTCGGACAGTGCAATCGCCACAGCCTGTTTCTTCTTCGTAACTGGTTTCCCAGAAGAAGATTTAAGAGTACCCGCCTTGTACTCGTGCAGGACTTTTGCCACTTTGCTCTTGCCCTTTCCCCTATGCTTCCCATGCTTAGCCATCTGTCATCCTCCGCTCGGGATTCTTCTCAGCCTCTTCATCGCATCCTGCTCTAAGGATGTTAGCCGTTTCACGCCATCCCCAAGGGCCTTCTCGACAGACCGGATACTTTTGATAAGGTGCGCCATACCCTGGGGCTCCACCGAGGCGGCCTGGTCCGTCCCCCACATCGCCCTGTCCAGGGTGAAGTGGCGCTCGATGTAACAGGCGCCCAGCGCCACCGCTGCGAAGGTTGTAGCCAGGCCTACCTCATGGCCACTGTAGCCAATGGGCAACTGGGGGTAGAGCCGCTTGAGTGTTGCCACCATGCGCAGATTCAGCTCCTCCACTGGGCATGGATAGGCGGAGACACAGTGACAAAGCAAGAGAGGAACGCGCTTTGTGATGCGATTCACGGCGCCGTCGATCTCCTGCATCGTGGACATACCGGTAGAGAGGATCAGTGGCAGGCCGGTGCCGCAACAGGCAGCGATGAGTTCCCTGTCCGTGAGGCTTGGGGACCCGACCTTGATACAGAATGGCTCATAAAGCATGAGAAACTTCAGGGAGGGCAGGTCCCATGGGGAGGCAAACCAGGGGAGGTCATGCTCACCACACCACCCATCAATCTCCTGGTATTCTTTCCAGAACTCCAGCCGCTTCCGGTAGGCGACATAGGGCATGCTGCCCCATGGCGTCTCCTTTTGCACCGCCTTTTGTTCAATGGGAATGGAGACCTCGGGCTCCCGCTTCTGAAACTTCACAGCGTCCACGCCCACACGCTTGGCTTGTTCCAGCATCCGCAAAGCGGTGCTGACGGACCCGTTGTGGTTCGCCGCCATCTCGGCCACGATGAAGGTGGGGTGACCATCGCCGATCAGCCTGGGGCCGCTCTTCAGCCTGACTTCAATCTGTGCCATTTTTCTTCTTGTAGATCATCCGGCACAGTTCCAGGTCCTCGGGCGTATCGACCTGGAACTGGCTCCAGTAGCCCATGACATAGAAGCCAACCTTGCCAAAAATCCGGCAGCCCTCAGCGAGAAAACCCTGAGTCCTGAAAGCGTAGATGCTGCCATTCTCCACGTACTGGCACATCTCTTGCCGCATCGGCCTGAACTTCGGGCCGTAGTTCCAGGCGAAGGCCTGGTCCCCCCGCTTGTACCAGATGAGGTGATGACTGGCGACAACCGAGACCACGGAGTCGTAGCCGTCGTTGAGTACCATGGAGACTGCACTATCGATGTCCTTGGAGGAACGGAAGGGGCTGGTGCATTGGAGAATAACAGTCACCTCAGGAAAGGCTATCCTCTCAAGCACATGGCGCACCACTGCCTCGGTTGGGGTGTCATCTTGGGCCAACTCCGGCGGGCGCCGGAAGAAAGACGCTCCTGCCGCGTTGGCAATCAAGGCGTTATCCGTGGAGACAAAAATGGCACCCAGAAGTGAGCAGCGGCGAGCCTGAAGAAGCGTGTGCCCAAGAAGAGTCCTGTCGCCGAGCATCGCGAGGTTCTTCAAGGGAATCCCCTTCGAGCCGCCCCTTGCCGGAATGATGGCCGCGTTCATTCCTTCTGCTCCTTGAACCAGGCAACCGTCTTTTCCAGCCCCATCTGCAGGCTATGCCTGGGCCACCAGCCAAGACTCCTCACCTGCGAATTGTCCAGGTACTCATCGGCCTGGTCCGTCGGCTTTGGCTCCTGGCGTATGAGAACCTTCGTGCCCATTATGGCGACGATGGAGTCGACAACTTCCGTCGCCGAATAGGATGTGTCGTCGCTCACGTTGAAGGCAAGGCCGCTCATGCTGCGCTCTTGAATGGACTGGGCAATCAGGAGGTAGGCCTCGGCGACATCTTCTACGTAGAGATAGGATTTGCGTGTCAGAGGATTCTTAATAACCGGTGCCTTACCGCTGAGCACGGCCAGGATTGCGCCAGGGATAAGGTGGTCCTTGTGTGGGTCACATGGCCCGTAGCAGTTGGTGTTGCGGACGGCAGCGGTGAGGACCCCGTAGTTATGGGCATAGGACCTGGTTAGAATATCGGCGCAAGCCTTGCTGGCGCTGTAGGTGTCCAGCTGGTTCAGAGGAGCATCCTCTGGAGTCCTCGCGAAGGCCTGATGCCCGTAGATATGATTGCTCGATGCGACAATACAAGGCACGCTGTGCCGCCGGGCCGCTTCCAGGACATTCAGGGTTCCCAGGATATTCACCAGGAAGCAGTTGTAGCCGTTGCTTCTGGAACGTTCGACGTTAGATTGGGCTGCGAGATGGAAAATAACGTCAGACCCCTTCACGGCCTGGTCAACGCAAGCCTGGTTCATAATGTCCCCAAGGGTCACCGGGAAATTCCCCGATATGCCGTGCCACCCGAGCGTCCCTGGGAATGCAAGATCGAGGCCAAGGGGCAGGCTCCCCTCTGATAGCAGCCGCTTGCACAGGTGGCCTCCGATCAACCCCGTCGCACCGGTCACCAGGACTCGCTTGCCATTCCAGAATGTCATGCCATGGCCTCCTCCAGGGATACATGTCCCAGGACTTGGGCCAGCCTGCCGTTGGGCGTGCAATCGCTGATCGTGACACCGTGCTGCCCGAGCCCGGCAGCGATTTCACGCCAGACTCCGGCCAGGTGGTCCCACCCATCGTTGTAGAAGAATGGCATCTCCCTGCCATTCTGGTCAAAAACGTGGCCGCCGGGATGCTGGGGGTCAATTTCGGCGAGCTCAGTCCCCAAGAGGTATATCTGGGTATAGCCAAGCCACGCGCTCAGTTGGGCCATGATTCCTACCTGCGTCGCGCCGCCCTTAACCAGGAGTTCCTGAGCTCCAGGAAGCAGGACGGGGTGCCACTCTTTCTTGTAAACCTGGGTCCAGTCTGGGAAGCGCTCCAGTTCGTCGCGCCGACGGCTCACAATAAAACGCTGCTTCTGAAAAGGCGGCGTTGGAGGCTCGACCCCTTTTAGAACGGCGCCGGCGGAGCAAGCATAGTAGGTGGGTCTGAAGGGTGCCTCGCCCCAGCGGGCGAAGCGGTTACAAGCAAAGGTATGCTCACAAGCCAGGCGGTGCAAGAGGCTCACCTGCTGAAGCAGGGATGGACCGTTGCCGACCACAAATATCCTCATCTCTTATTCCACAACGCCCAATCCCTCACGTTGACTCCCCGATCATCAACATAGATATCGGCGGCTGGCTTGCCGAAACGCAACTCCTGGTAGGTCACTCCCCACTCCTGAAGTTGCCGCTTCGTCACATCCGCCCAATCTATGCCTGTCTCGCTTCCTCTCGCCGTGAAGAAGATCACGTAGTGGCCTTCGGAAGCGAGCCGATTGATAATGGCGATGACGTCCGGCTTGGGGCTGGCGTTGCTGTAATCGCCATCTTTGCTGTCGCAGATCACGCCATCAACGTCGAAACAGTATTTCACGACTTCACCGCATACCAGCGTGTGTCTTCGTGTAGCGTGTGGGGCACAGTGCGAAGGAACTCATCCACGGCCTTCTTCACTCCTGGATATTTCACCTTCTCGTGGTACTCGTCGAAAACTGCTATGCCCCCGGTGCTAAGTTTGGGCCACAGGTGCAAGAGGGCCGTCCGATAGGAAACGTAGAGGTCCAGGTCCAGGTGAAGATAGGCGACGGGGCCTCCACACCAAGCAGGCAGCGTATCGGCTAAATAGCCATCGACGAAGCGCACGGAGTCTCCCAAAGGACCCAACCGCACGCCCACGACCTCTTTGTTGCCCACGACTAGGCCCTCAGTGAGATAGGCAACGTTCCCATCAGTAGCAGTGTCTTCGGGAGCCAGCGGTGGGAAGACATCCCAGGACTCGAAAGCCCAGAGTTGACGGCCCTTTTTCTCAATGGCAACCAACTGAGCCAGCACGGCCAGGCTTTTCCCCTTACCCACGCCACATTCCACAACGTCGCCAGGCACAGATGCAACCTGAATCTGGAGATAAGTCTTCACGAGCAAGCGCAACCTATCCCGCCACATGCGAACCTACCCCCAATACCTCGCTGAGGGCCACGTAGGGCAGGATGCCCTCCTGATTCAGCCTGCCTCCGTCGCTGCAATCGTAGATTTTGCGTCCAGCCTTCTCTATCTGGGCCCTTGCACGGTCAAAACACTCCATGATGCTGACGATGCTGCGCGCCTGTCGTGTGCCGCTCTTCGGGTCCCAGGCCTGACCGCCCTGGCTTGTATCCACACCAAGGAAGTAGAACTCGGTATAGCCGAGCCAGGCGGCCAGTTGGCAAAGGGTCAGGGGCGAAGCCCAGCCCGTCGGCAGCGGCGGAAGGCTCTCTCCCAGGCCAAAGAACCCATGCCACCGTATCTGAATATCGTCAATCGCCTTCGCACACCAGAGCCAGCCCGGAGCTGTGATGGGGAACCAGTGAACGGCGATACGGTTGAGCGCCCCAGGAAAGTCGTAATAGGGGTGAATCATCCGACCCCAATCCAGGATCGGCCCTGGCTCTGTAATGCTGTGGTGGGTGGGCTTGAAGCCCAGGTAGTCAATGAAGTTAGCACGGTTGACAGTCCAGGTCTGTTCCTTCACGAGGAAGGGCAAGATTTCCCGCTCCTTGAGAAGCGATGGCCCAGTGCCAAGGATGAAGACACGACCCGTTTGGGTGTTGTGCACCTTGCTGACCCACTCGGGCTGCTGCAAATCCATGCCCCAGCAGTTCTCGGGACAGCGGTCATCATCCAGGGCATCCCAAATCCGGATGACTCGATCATCGGGCACAGCCTGATCGTGGATATGTCTCAGCTGCTCCAGGCTGCCCACGTTATTAGATTTCACGCTTCACCCCCACGCCGATGAGCGTATCGCAGGCTTTGAGCTTATCTAGCCGTTGGCGGTAGTCCCGGTCGGCGCGGGCATAGAACTCATTGAGGAATGGAGCGGCAGGATGTTCCCTGGGAAGCCCAAAGGGGTAACTAGCCACCCGTAAGTCCGCTTGTGGCTCTCGGCGCATGAGCCAGTGGAGGTGGTTGAAGAGGCTATAACGTTGCCGCCCCACAACCCTGGCCTCGAATCCTACTGCGCCAAGAGTGTTGCCAAGGGTTTCCATATCCCAGTAGGTCAGGTGGCAGTCCCGATAGTAGAACTGTTTGAACTCCGGGAGATCGTAGATGGAGACAAGCGCATCATCGACATTGGGGACCTCAAGGTAAATCCACCCGCCGCCGATGAGCCTGGACTTCACCAACTTCAACCAGGCCAGAGGATCAGCGATGTGCTCCAGGACCTGGAATGCGCAGATGGCGGTGAACTTCTCGCCCTGGAAGGCCTCCTCTAGGGGCTCAGTCGAGCACGGGATGCCCAGCTCCGACGAAACGAAATCAGCCTCGTCGGTGTTCCACTCATTCCCCCAAACTGTATAGTCCTGGCGGATGGCATTGAGAAAATAGCCGCTGGCGCATCCAATCTCCAGCACCTTCGCCCCCTTTGGAACCACGCGCTTGAACAACTCCACCTGGAGTGCGATCAGGGGGCTCATGAAGTCGAACTTCTCTTTGGGCGAGAGAACCTTGCCAATCACGGAGGAATGCTGGAGGCCATAGGCGCCATCCCGATAGTAGGCCTGGGGGTCAGCTATCTTCGGTGGTATAAACCGCAGGCCGCAGTTCGCGCAGCGGTAGACGGGCCACTCAGGATCGCCGCGGATGCCGAAATGGAAGGGTTGCCCGCTAGGCCTCTGGCAAAGGGGACACTGAAGGTTGCTGGCTATTGCTAGCCTCTCTCTCTGCATTCTTCCCCCTTAACTTTCTTGGCTCATGGAGCGCTTTGATGACCTGGACTAGCTGGGCTGCTCCGTGGTCGGCGGAAGTGGTGTCTACGCCCTCCAACGCCTTGAGGACATCCACGAAACTCTTGCCTTCTGGCAGCACCGGTTTATGGGCTGTCCCGTCGGTCTGCCCGATTGGCCGCCGCAGCACCTCCTGAAGAGCCTGCACGCCGAACTCCTTTGCAAAGGACATGATGGTAAAACCACCGAGGATCGGCAGAAAGTGCAGGGGCCAGCAGTAGGCCGCGTTCATCAGAAAGGCATAGTTGCACTCAGGACAGCGGTAAAAGGGTGTGCCGCGGACAATAAGCCTCAATTCCGGGTGATCGCAGCGGAGAGCCTTGCCAACATTGAAGACATAGTTGCGCTTGTGCCCGGCTCTCTGCTTCACCCAGAAATCGAGGGTGTTGACCTCCTTGCCCTTCGCCATTTGACTCAGTTGATCTGGCTTGGCTTGCCGAAGATATACGCCACCGCTGCCGTCAACCCCGTGGCAGCCGTCCCCGCCGTGGTTGTGACCAGGTTCACCATATCATCGGCATCCAGGTCCGTAGCGCTAGTGCCTAGCTGGTTACGAACGGTGATGTCAGTCCAGGCAGTGCCCGTGGAAGGCGAGTTGGTGATGGCAGTGAAGAGGTCGGCAGTTCCTACCCCGGTTGTCGCTCCATCAGTACACTTGGCAGTGAAGACCGAGGCCGACGCCGCTGCCTTGGTGGTGGCGAGGGCAAAGGTGAACTCCATACCGCTCACATCCACGACGGCGGGCACCTTGAACCAGTTGTTGGTGTCTCCGGCAACCGCGCCTATGTTGTGGTGCCCGAAACTGATTGCATTCATGTACGCCAGGCCCATCTCTCTTACCTCCTGTCCTTGGTTGTCTCCAATGTGCGCATCTTATCGACCGAAGGATGACCCACCTTGCCAAGCCTTCGTTCCTCGATCCTCCTGTGTTGCTCCGCAAGTTGCTCATTCATGAAACCCAGGCCATGGACGAAGCAGTAGTAGGGATAGCCCTTGGCCCGCTCCAGTTCCTCCGCAGGCGGCGTCTCCAGCGGTGGCTCCCGGTAGTGAGCACAGTGCTGAAGGTACTGCGCCCACGTCCTGAAGCCGAAGATACCCTGATGGTGGCGATCGCAGAAGAACCGGTTGGTTTGCACTTCGGGCTCAGGCTGGGCCTCCACGGAGAGAGCGGCGGACTTCAACGCCGCCTCAACCCCTTCGGATGGGGGACGCAGGCGGAATCCCTTGCGCGTATAGTGGTCAATCTGCGAGGAATTGTTTGCTGGCAGGGGCGCCGTGGGTTGCCATCCAAGCTCCACCTCGACCATGCGGCGGGTGGGATGGCCATCCTTCACGATCTCCTCGACTCGGCGAACCGTAGTCCTGTGCCAGTAGATGGCCTTTCCTGGCGCAACCCAGTGGGGCTCAAGCCCGTCGGGGACCTCCCACCGGAAGTCCCGACCGAGGCTGCGCAGGATATTCGGCCACTCGACCTGGCGGAAGGCATCTACGTGCCGTCGCAAGTCCCTCAGGAAGAGTTCCCGCCTCTCTGGCGGGACACCCTGCCTCTCCGCCTCCCTTTGCAGGAAGGCGTCCCACGGCAAACTGATGGCCACCCCTTCAGTGGTCATCCACCACCTCCGCGCTGGTGCGAGCTGCGGTGACGCCTTCGCCGCCCGCTCCTCCGCTCCACCTGGCTAGTCACAGGCGTTCCCGCCCCATTGCCGCTGACCACGGGGCCTTCGGTTGGATGAGGAACCTCCGTGGGGCCCAGCCTGAACCTGAACATCCATACTCCTTTGGCCGCCCGATGTTTCGGGCCAGCCTCCAGCGTCTCCCTGATGTGCCTTTCGACCGTCGTGCCGCTCTGAGCGAGCATGACACAGGCTGGGCACACATAGTAGATACCCTTTGGTCCGACAGTTGCTTGCGCCTTGGCCTCCCGATGCTCAAGCGCCTGCTGGAGAACTTGGGCGATGTGCTTCTCGACCCCTCCCTCGAAGACGGTGGTGTAGCTGCAGGGCAAGCACTTGATGACCACCTTGCGCAGGTAGTGCCGCAGGGCCTGGAGCGATGGCAACGGCGCCGTCCATGTCGCATCAACCGCATCCCAGAGCCGAACCCGCGAGTCCCCGGAGTCCTTGTGGGCGGTGTAGACCGCCCGCTCCGACTCCACCATGCGCTCAACATCAGCGTCGCTGACCTCGCGCTCAAGGCCCGTCTCAGGATCAAGAACCCTCGCCACTTTCCCCTCCGTTACACCGTGCTTGCGGCGTCGCTGAATACCTCCACGCCCCAGACATCGGCCCGCTCTCCCGTCGCCCACTCCTGGAAGATGCCATACTCGATGGCCCGCAGACTCTTGTCGTCATCCACAGTCGGCTCGGACTCGTTCGCCACGACGATGACGGCGGCGGGCCTGGCGAAGATGGCGCCCTTGGCGTCGTCGCCGGAATCCCGGGTGATGTTCCCAGCATGGAACACCTGGACTGCGTAGAGCCTGTCCGAGCCCCTCCACCAGCGCTGCAGCAGCTCCGCCGACATACCGAAGCGGGAGGACACCACCGCGCCCGGGTCCGTGATGTCCAGGATGATGTCGCTGATCTGCTCAATGTGCAGGGCCGCGAAGAGCGGCGGCTCGGCGGGACCAAAACTGGTGTTGTTATCCGTGAGCAGATACGCCGTCGCGCCCCGGAAGTGGGTGATGTCCAGGGTTGCCGTCGCGCCCACGATGCTCTTGCTGAAGCCGTCGTACAGGGTAATGACATCCGCATCCATGAGACGGCGCAGGGACTTGCCTAGCATCTTGCCAGCCCCGCTCACAACATCGAGGTCGCCCTGTCGGCGGATCAGCCGCTTGGAGATGGTCACGAGGATGCCGTTCTCAGCAGGTGTGATAGTGAGGGTGCTGGTGACAAGTTGCTGGACCTGCGCCAGGTCCACTCCCTCCGTCAGGGCTGAGGCGTTGGCCAGCCTCGCGTAGACCTGCTCATCCCACTGCTTGTGCCCCTGGGGAATCGTCTTCGAGTCGATCAGATCAGGGTTTGGAGCCGAGGGCTCATTGGCCAGGATCGCGTTGGCAACAAGAATCCTCTGCCCCGTGGTCAGGTTGCTTGTGTTCGATAATGTAATGCCTGTAGTAGCCACGTTGTCTCCTCACTAGACCTGGTGGCCGAACTTGGCCATCAGCTCTCGGTATTTTTGCTTCCCTTCATCGCCTGCCCCCAACCGGCCGGAGATCAAGGCGTCCATCACGTCATCCGCATTCCTGAACCCGGAGGCGGCTGGAGCAGCGGTTTCAACAGGTGGGCCGGGCTGCCTGCGAGTGGCTGGAGCCGCCGCTGGCGGGGCAGGTTTGGCGGCTGGGGCAGCGACCTGGCCCCTGATTTCTCTCAGGCTGGAGAGGAAAGCCTTGCGGTCCCCCCCTAGCAGCGCAGCGTACCCAATCCGCTTGTCGTTGGGGTCTATCCCCATCGCCTCCAGATCATCCCGCACGGCCAGGAGCACGGATGCCATCCGGCTGTCCTCACTTTCCTGACTCTCTGGGGCTGGTGCCTCGCCGGAGGACTCACTCCTGCTCAGGTTCTCGACCATCACCTGTTTCACCCACTCGCGGTGCTCCTCTGGGACCTGCTCCATGATTTTTGTTCTGCGAGCATCGGCTTGGAGCCCCATGATCTCTTTCCGCACGGCCTCAGTAACGCCCTTCACGGAATCACGCCGGATAGCGTCCAGGGCTCGGTTCACGAAGCGGGTCGTCTGGTCCTGGAAGCCCCGCGTCTGCTCAGCGAGCATCTCCCTGAGCCGCTCCTCGGACACATAGCCCGGCGGCTGTTGGGGTGCATCCTTTGTCAGGCCCTCCTGGGCCGCATCCACTTCCTGTGTCAGGGGATCGCCTTCCGTCGTCACCTTCTCCTCCTCAGCCTGTGGGCAAACAGAGACGGCCCACCTCGGCACTTACCGTTCGTGGGCCGTCCTTGCCGCATGGGGCCATGGGGCCATGAACGCCAGATTACTGACTCAAATAATTACGTGTTTTCGCCCAAATGTCAAGCCTTAGAGATTTGAACAAGCTAAGGCGGATGTTCGTCATTCTCCCATTCATAGTCCCCGCAGAGCTTCAAGAAAGCATCCAGGTGCCGGGTTTGGTCGGTGAAGATGACGCGCAGTCCATCCAGCCAGGCTTTTACTTCATCCGGGTGCCTGAATGAGGGGCTGATCACTTGAGTACCATAGGAATCCAAGGACCAGAAGCTACATGGCAGTGATGGGTCTGCGGGCACCTTGGTCCCTGTCTGTATGAGGAAGCTAACACCCTTGTTAGTCGTTTCATTGAGCCGAATACTCACTTGCATCACCTGGCCCTCCCTCCCTTCGTACCGTGGGAATCCATACAGCCGCCATGAGCCGCCAATATCTTCCGCATCTCCCTGTTGGAAAAGCGAAGGCCTGCCCTTTCGCGTTCCGCCTTCAGAACTGGCAGGCCCGCCTCCCGAAAGATAGCATCGCGGCAACTGCGCCACATGGAGGCGTTGGCGCGGGTGCACACTAGGGCGCCGCCGCCAAGGCCGGAAGCCGCTTGGCAAGCCATGGCGCAAACTCGGCCTCACGGCCAGCGTTAGCCCTGTTCGCAAGCGTAGTTGTGTAGCCCCAGCGGAATAGAAAGGCATCAAGCTCCGGGTCAATGAGGCGCATCCGCTCCCTGATCCCACTTTCGCTGGATTGAATCTTCCCAAGCCAGGGGTTCTCGCGCAGGGCCGCGTCGCGCAGCCGTCCACCAAGGCGTCGGAACTCACGGTACTGCTGCACGCGAACAGGATCGTCGGCCAGAAGCCGCCTGTGCACCTCCCAGTAGGAACGGTACTTATCACGGGTGCGCGAGAACTCTCGCTCCAGCCTCGTCATTCCTGCCTCGGTCTCTGCCTTGACTAGGGCGCGGTCGGCCTCCGACAGGCGGGCCAGGTACTGCTCACGAAGAGCGAAGTAGGTATCCCAGTCCTCCACGCCCGGCGCGATCTCTGGAATAGAAACCGCCCTGAGCCCGGCAACGAGGATTTGAGCCCTCGTGCGAACATCCGGGATGCTCCCACCAACGGTGTTCACCCTGTCATAGAACTGGGCGCGGCGGGCTGGATCGAGAAGAAGGTCGGCCTCCCTGGGCAACTCGATACCGACGGAGAGCAGGGCGCCGCGGTAGAGTGCGGATTGGGTCTTGGATGCATCACGCCACTGCCTGCCGTCGACCTCTCCTTCCTCAAAGCTGAAATCGAGCCCCTTCTGCATGGCGAAAAGCTCGTCCCCGACAAGCCCAAGCTCACGGTTCATCTTCTTGATCTGTGCGACTGAGAGTTTCGCCTCCCTGGCCGCTAACTTCAGCCCCTGGGCATAGAGCGCACCCCCCTGCCTGCGGTAGAAGCGGCGCTGAATCGCGCTGAGGAACGGCACCACTGGTTCGGGACGCCGCTCAGCCTCCTCGACCTTCTTCCTCAGACTGGGCTCCAGGTCTGCCAGCACCGTCTTGCGTAACCGCTGGAACTCCTCGGTGCTGAGGGTCTCGCGCATCTCGGTAAGGAGGCTTGCCACCCCCTCGGCCTCTGGGTCCTCGCCCTGCTCAGCACGCAGCGTGGCGTCTCCCATAAGAAGCAGGTCCCTCGCGATCCCCATGGAGCGCATGAAGTAGTCCACCTTCTTTGGAGAGAGGCCAAGCACTCTCCCGATCCGCAGCGCTACCTCGGAGGTATCCTCGTCGAACTGCTCCTCTGGCGGAAGACCCTGCAGATCAGGCGGCACGATCTCCCGATTTCGGAACGTGTCCTGGTTCAGAGCAATCTCGGTGAGGACCTTGAACGGATGACCGGCCACAGGCAACCTACCAATGGTCTCGAATGGGTTAACCACCCCCATGACAGTCCCGTAGAACATCGCCGCGGCATCAGGGTCCTTCTCGTCCAGCTTCTCATAGAGATAGTTGCCCAGGCTCTGCGCCAGGGACATCTCCCGGAGCATTGGGACAATGGCAATGGAGTGAGGGCGCTTCCGTCCCTGGCGGTCAATCTCCGTGGAGGGCAGCATGACAATAAACTTTGTCAGCCGCTCGAAGAGCGGCACATCGTAGTATTCGGGAAACTGCCTGTTCCAGGCATAGGCACCAGCGTTGGCCAGCATGAAGCCGCCGAGGCCAGCGCGGGCCCGCCAGCTCTCCTTCAGCGCTCTCACGGGGAGCAGCGCGCCCTGCACGGATGCATTGAGGTAGAGGAAGTAGTTGCTCGCATGCCGGACCGCCTGCCCTCCCTGCTGGAAGTCCACGGTGACGCGGCGGGCCGATAGCGCAGCCTGAGCAGCGGTCTTGCCCCGCCGTAACTCAGCCTCAAACACAGCGCGGCGCGGCGCCATCTCGGCTGCATGGCCGACTGCGCTCACGAACTCCCATGGCCTCCCCAACCAGCGCTTGAAGTCGGGTTCAGTACGCAGAACAATGTTGCCCGTGCGCTCCAGGCTTCGCATGACATCCTCCGGCCCTCGCCCAACTAGGCCAGTCACATCTCCCCCAGCCCTGATGAGCTGTTCCATGCCCTTATCCTCGCGGAAGATGCCCCGCATGTTCTTGACCAGGGCCACGAATGTCTCATGGGGCATGACACCCTGAATCCAGGCTGCCGTCATTGTGTCGTGCGCCAGGTTGGCGAGGAAGAAGGCAGGATTGTACGTGGTGATGAACGCCCTGGGAATCGCATTGACGCCTCGAAAGAACCTCTCCAGCGCATTGACCTTGAGTGCTGGCAACAGTTTCGCCTCGCGCACAGCCCAGTCCGGCACTCCCTCCCACGTCTGCTGGGTTCCATGGTCCAAGTATGACAGCGTGCCCCTACGTTCTCCTCGAACGGGGCGGAAGATGAGTTTCTCGCCTTCTTTGGCCACTGGCCTCACGAGGCTGACCTTCTGCATCTGGGCGCCGGCGTCGGTGCGAAGGAGCGCCTGTACGAGCGAGCGCGCGGCGCGGTTGCGTGATATGAGGACCTCTTGCTGAGCACTGGCCCGCAAGATCAGGTCCATTGGGTCAGCAAGGGCATCCTCCACTCCTTCCTCGCTCAGCCTTCTCAAACCCGTGGCTGTGTTGGAGAGCACCTTGCCAGGTATCGTGATCTCTTCCGCGAGCATCCGCTGGTACCCTGTGGGGATGTAGTGCGGGTACTTGCTCCTCAAAAGCTGGTAGATGTCCTCTCCGAACAGTTCCACGCCATCCTTCAGGAGCTCGTCGAAGTGCCGCCACACCTCCTGGGCCGCGGCCTCGACCCGGGCGAACCCATCCTCTCCGAGCGTCTGGCGCATCTCTCGGATGCCAGTCTCGAGGGTCTCCCGCGTGCCCAGGTTCGCGGGAAGAACCCGCTCTGGATGCTGCGCAAGGATGTCCTGCTGGCTTCTGCGGCGCAGGTAATCCTTGAAGTAGCGGACATCAATACCCTCCCCCAGTTGCTCAGTAGCCCGGCGCAGGGCCTGTTGTCCCCGCACTAGCCCAGCCGACGCCGCACCCTGGAGCACGGTCGCCTGAAGGATTGG
>ERZ1292623.699-Hain-H51-01um-R1-699-length-34611-cov-23_pt2 | contig 28665 bp, 37 predicted proteins | sample MGYA00564398_ERZ1292623 | MGnify/ENA primary metagenome ERZ1292623 (study PRJEB36523, sample SAMEA6512633) | groundwater metagenome | collected 2019-01-07 | study: AquaDiva: Metagenomics assemblies of 32 groundwater samples | reverse complement strand
TGCTTTATAGGGCCTGATGGAAGTGGAAAAAGCACTTATGCGCGAAAGATTTTGCATGAAATAGAAAGTTACCCCTTGAAAAAAGAACTTATTTATTTTGGAACGCGACGAAGCGGCAAGATTATTCGTATCTTTGATTTATTTTTCAAAGTTTGCAAAGTTTATTTAAACAAATTTTTAGGACGGCTAACTTTAACTGACAGGTATATTTATTTAACATTCAGAAAAAGACCCTTCTTAAATAATTTAATTAGAATCTTGGTACCAAGACCAAACAAAATTTATCTGCTTGAAGCAAAACCAGAAACAATAAGAAAAAGAAAAAAGGAGTTAAGTATTGAAGAGATAAAAAGGTTATATGATCATTACTCCAAGATTAAGGGGGTTACTAAAGTAAATAATGAAGACAAATTAGACAAGAATATTAATGGAATAGTTAATGAAATACTATTGCTATATAATAAAGAATAAAAAGTTTAATTTTGAAAGAATATCATGCTGCTGTAGTTTAATTAAAACACTTGCTTAGTTTGCAAGAGATGTTGGTGAAAACCCTTCCGGTGGCTCCAATATAACTATTAAAGTAAAAATGAAAGATATAAACGCAACAATAATCATAAATCTTAAAGGTAAAAGTGAAGACGAACTTTACAAAGCAGTTGAATACTCTAGAAGAAAGAATATCCAAAAGGCAATAAGGAGCGGAATAACTTATGAGCAAAAACACAATACAGAAATTCTAAAAGAATGTTATAAAATAAATTCTAAAGTTCTAATTGAAGGTGGAACGCACCCAAAAAAATATGAGGATTGGATAAGATTTATTGAGCCAGACAAAAATCCGTTTTTTGTTGTTAAATTTAAAGAGAAGATTATAGGATGTTTTGCTATAAAAGAAATCACACGAAGATTTTATGGGGAAAATTCTGATGAAAAAGGAATAAGGCCAACGATTTTTGCAAATGAAAAAGAATACAACGACTTTCGTCCGAACGATTTAATGTATTGGGCTACGATTCTTTATGGATTAAAAAATAATTACAATTTTGTTGATCTTGGGGGATGGCAGATAAACCCTCGCGGACATCTTGTTGGAGTGAACAGCTTCAAAGAAAAATGGGGTGGAGAAATCTTTTATTATTATTCCGATTATCCTGTTTTAAGGGCCTTGGGAAGAAAGTTAATAAGAAAGTCAGGTTTTTTATGGAAGTTGAACGCTAAAATTAAGAAGAAAAGTTAGTTAATATCTTTTATATGTGCACGGATATTAGCAATTACTTCTTGCGCGCTTATTTCTTGCATACATTTTGAGACGTCTGACTGTGTGTAGTCATTAAAAATACAACCGGACGCGTCTCCTTCTCTTCCAGATTTATAAAAAGGAATAGAAAATCTTTTTTGCGCATCTTCAAGACACGAATAACCTACTGCGCCGCATGGCTCTGCTAAAGGACATTTATATTTTCTTCTAGAAAGAACTCTATTGCTAGAATATGCTATGACACTAGGATGTGTGCTTCCTAAAATAAGTAAGACCTTTCCTTTTGAGGGATTAACTCCTTTAATTTCATAATCTGGAGTTCCTTGCAAGACCGCGTTCGCTAAATGAGTTGGGCCCGTATCAACACCAACAATCTGGTCTGAAGCATATAATATTGCAGCGGTCTCTCTTAAAGGAAGATTATCAGAAAGGTAAACTGCATTTGGAATATTTTTTATGTTTGCTGTTGGAAGAAAAAGTGGAATTGCAAAGGCGGAAATTTCTGAGACAAGATCTTCAATTGTTTTCTTGAGCAAATTTCTATTTTTTGTTGTAGCAAACAAAGGTAATGCAACTATTGGTTTATCAGTTGAAATTGATTTTAGAAGATTTCTTGCTTTAATGACTTCATTCTTTGTCAATAAAACTTTAACATCTTCTTTTGATGAATGAACAGACAATCCATAATAATAATTCAAAGCATAACCCATCCACTCACTTAAATGGGCTATTTCTGGTTTTTCTTTTCCAGAAAATTCGGACGGCATAGGATTAGAATTTGGATTGAAATCCCAATAGCGGGAAATATCTAGAAATTCATTTTCTTTTAAATTAATTAAATTATTATCTAACAACTCCAAATTCATTCCTTCAAATAATGGAAAGATAAATGGTTTTGCTAAAATAGATGGCTCAAATCCCAGATCTCTTAATGGTTTGATTAATGAAGAGATACAAACCGTGTCACCAATTGCATTATTTGATTTTAAAATTACCCTTTTCACAAAGTTCAGAAAAAATATTATTATATAAATATTTATATGCAAAAAGTTAAAAATGGGAGACGTTAATTAAGTAAATGAAGCCGAAGAAGATATTAGTAATAAAGAACGATCATATAGGAGATATGATTCTTACAACTGGGGTCTTCAGAGAGTTGAAGAAAGAATATCCAAAGGCAAAGATAACTGTTGTGGCCTCTAATGCAAATAAGTCAATGTTAGAAAGTAATCCTTATATTAATGAAGTAATTGTTGTGGATCATGGTAAAAAATTCTTGAAAAATTGGAAGAATTACTCTTCACTTAAGAAAAGAATAAGAGATGAAAAGTACGACGTTGCAATTGATTTAAGGGGGGACTTTTTAAATATATTTTTCTTAATGTACTTGACTGGAATAAAAAAAAGATTGGGATTCTATAAAAGCAATTGGTCAAAAATGCTTCTGAATTTCGGAAAAAAAAGAGATATAGAAAAACATGAAATAAAAAATATGTTTGAAGTTGTAAATGAAGGACTTGGAATAAAAAGGAAGAACATAAAGCCGGAAATCTTCGTGAGTGAGAAAGATAAAAAAGAATTAGTAGAATATATAGCAAAGAATAAACTTGATAAATTTGTATGCGTATGCCCTGATGCAAGCCATCCACTTCGGCTTTTGCCTTTGGAAGAATTTGACAAAATTATAAAATATATCAAAGAAAATTATCCACAATACAAAATATTAGTGATTGGAGTAAGCGACAGAGTTGACAAACTTGTGCAAGACAATCCAGGGACGATCTCATTAAAATTTGCAAACCTTAAAATGCTTTATTTATTATTCCAAAAAAGTGCCGTTGTATTTAGTTTAGATACTGGGACTACGCCATTGTCATGGGCAGGAAATTCTAATTTGATAAATATATTGTTAAAATTTAGCGTTCCTTACAGAGAACATTTAAAACCATTAGGTAAAAATGCTATCGTCGTTTGGGAAAAGGACGAGCCTTTGAAAGCAGAAGACATAATTAAAGAACTGCCAAGATTCTTGCAAAAGTAAATACTACAGAAAACTTAATAAATCCTTTTTATAAACCCATTTTATGGAAATGCCTTTATCAGAATTGATTGATAAGTTAAGTATTGTAAAACTTAAAATAGAAAGAGTAGGAGAACCGCAATTGCAAAAAGAGTATGAAGCATATTTAGAAGCAATTGAAGAGTTTGAAAAGAAAGGTGTAAATGTCAGAAAGGAATGGTTGGAAGAATTGTATAACATAAACAAACAGTGTTGGGATTTAGAGTGGGAAGCACGAAAGATAACAGCTTCGGCAAATATATGGGAAGAAGCAGAGAAATTTGGTCTTGCAGAACTTGGAAGAAGGGCATTAATAATTGGGGATTTAATGAAAAGAAGATCTGATGTTAAAAGTGATATTGCACGCGAAAGTAAAATTGGTTTCGAAGATAAAAAGATAAATCACGTTGGAAATTAGATCTCTTTTGTTTTTATCTCTCCGTGCTCAAAATAAACTACTTCAGGATAAGGTAATGGAAAAATAAATCTCCCTCCTTGAATTAAAAATTCCTTTTCACGTTCAATAAATCCGGATTTGAAATGCCAAGGCAAGACAAGATAATAATGTGGATGAGCTTTTCTTGAGTCATCTTCGGAGATTATAGGTATGTCGGTTCCAGGGGTTTTTTTACCCCATTTAAATTCATTTCGTTCTGCTGCTGCCTCGCAAATGTTTTTATCAATTCCCAAATATTGAATTAAGACATTTCCTTTAGTTGAGGCCCCGTATAAATGAATTTTCTTATGATTAAGTTTTTCCGTTATCAAGAAATCTTTTAATTTTATCTTTATAACTTCTACACGCTTTACAAATTCTGAGTATGGTTTTCTTGTATGAAGCTCGAGATTCCTTTCATATTCTCTTACTTTTTGCACGTCAGAGTTAATATTTCTATTATTTGAGTCATGACAAATATAAAGACGAAAACTTCCGCCGTTAACGTCGTTAAAAGAAATATCAAAGACCTTTAATCCAACTTTAGAAAGCATCCATTCAATTTGCTTTAAAGAATAATATTCCAAATGTTCTTGACAAATTGTATCAAAAGAATTTATCTCAAGCATTCGTGGCATGTAACTTTGCTCGCAAATCCAAATTCCATCCTGGTGCAAAACATCCTTAACTTGTTTAACAAACTCCATCGGCTCGTCAAGATCATAGAACATTGCTATTGAGGTAATAATCTTTGCTTTCTTGTTTGGGTGAATTGATTTAAATTTATCAGAACTGAAAAAATCAACAATTAATTTTATATTTTCAGGATAGTAATTCTCATATTTCTTGCTTGTAGGGTCTATTCCAATCTTTTCAAGATTTGGATTTTTATAGGCCTTAAGCAAAACACCGTCGCTGCTTCCAATATCAAGGGCTACGTCGCCTTCATTTATTTCAACAAGTTTTTCAGTAGTGTTTGCCATTTCAGTCAAATGATTCACCATTGAATTATTAAGACCAGAACGATAACCATAGGTATCTCCGTACATTTCTTTTAAATCAGCTGTATGTTTTAACTGCACTAAACCACAAGCGGAAGAATCCTCAGAATCATCACACTTTATTAATTCTAAAGGAACTTTCATCGGCTCTTCTTCAATTACAGATGGAAATCTGCCAGACAAATACTGGTTTCCTAAATTCATAAGAGAAATTAAATTTCTGTTTCCACATATACGGCATTTATCTATAGTCCTTATTTTGAACGACTCTTCATTAAACCCTTTTTGTTTTAAATATAATTCCCTTTCAGCCAACATCAAATCATGCTCGGCCATTATTCTTACTAACTCTTTGAACCTAACTTTTGCTTCCCAACCCAATTCATGTTTTATCTTTGAAGGATCGGCCAGTAAAATATCAACTTCTGCTGGGCGAAAATAAAGAGGATTTATGTCGATGACAACATTTCCTTTTTCATCAAGATATTTTTCATTTATACCAGACATTCCATTTGACTTTATATTTAATCCAAGAACTCGGGCTGTCTCTTCCAAAAATTCCCTTACAGTATGTTTCTCTCCAGTTCCTACGACATAATCAGACGGACTTTCTTGCTGAAGCATTAACCACATTGCTTCAACATACTCTTTTGCATAACCCCAATCCCTTTCAGCATCTAGATTTCCTAAAGATAATTTCTTCTGCAGACCTAATTTAATCCTTGCAAGAGAAATAGTTATTTTTCTTGTTACGAAGGACTCTCCACGCCTTTCTGATTCATGGTTAAATAAAATTCCATTGCAAGCAAAAATTCCATATGCCTCCCGCGCGCCAATTGTTTCCCAGTAAGAAAAGACCTTTGCACGCGCGTATGGACTTCTAGGATAAAAAGGGGTTTTTTCACTTTGAGGAGTTTCAACAACTTTCCCAAACATTTCTGAAGAACTTGCTTGATAGAATTTTGCTTTGGGACAGAATTTTCTCATTGCTTCTAAAATTCTCAAAGTTCCTAAAGCAACAATGTTTGAAGTACTTTCGGGAATATCAAAACTAATTCTTACATGACTTTGTGCTCCAAGATTGTAAATTTCATCCGGCTGGACGGTGCGTATAATTTCTTCAATTGATGAAGAATCAGTCAAATCGCCGTAATGCAAATAGAAATTTTTTTTAGGAGTGTCTGAAGTGTAAGTTCCTTCTTCTTGAATATGAACTATTCTTTCTCTATTAAAAGTACTTGTCCTTCTTATAACGCCGTGAACTTCATAGCCCTTAGACAACAAAAAGTCCGCAAGGTAAGAACCATCCTGTCCAGTAATCCCTGTAATTATAGCCCTTTTCATAAAAACCCTTCGTTAAAAATAGTTTATAAAAATATATGTATAATTTGGTAATTAATAACTTAAAGGAATATAGAAATAGACTTAATTAAATTCTCATTTCTAAGGCCTTCATTGCCAAATCTGAACCATCAAGTAAATAAGGATCTTTAGCAGCATGTTCTGCCCTAAACGATTCCCAATATTCTTTTGGTGTAATTATGCTTGGATTTTTATGTTCATGATTAAGAGCTATTTCAGAACCTTCATTGGCTTCCGCATAAAATACATCTGACGTAGAATAACATCCCCTATTGTTATAACCCTTTCCTCCAGAATTTCTAACATCAGTGGGACTTATTGAATATATAGCTGCACTTGCATGCATTAAATAAAGAATGTTTTCTTGATTTAAATCCAAACCACTCTCTCCTTTTGTTTTTTTATTAAAGATTTAGGGGATGAAGACCTGCATCCATTCCTCCTCCAATTGGCCATAAAAGGCCCTTACATGGTTCTTCTAATCTTACTACATACAATAGACCAGGCATCCCTTTTTCATCATTTAATTTTATATAAACATCATGACAGGCCCTAATACATTTTTGCTGAAGTTCTCCAAATACTTGGTCATCAAGAAATGTAAATCCTTTTGGCCTTAATACAGATATATCTACTTCACTTCCACTAGGATCCTGAGAATATACTCTAAGAGGAGGCAACCCTAATTTTCTTTGAATTTCTTGAAATGTATTTACCATAAAAAGTCATAAAAAAGTTTCTTTAAAAAAATTGTTATCTTCACTTATTAATATCAAATTCAACCATTTCTTTAATAATTTCAGGGAAAGAATAATGCGGTCTCCAACCAATTGATTTTAATTTAGAATTATTTCCTTTTATTACTCTGTCGTCCGGGCGGAAGAATTCAGGATTTACTTCTACAAGAAGTTTTCCGTTTTTGTCATAACCTTTTTCATTTACCCCTTCTCCTTTCCAATAGATATTCATTCCCACATATTTAAAGGCCAGATCTACAAAGTCCCTTACTGTATGATCCTCACCAAGAGAAATTACATAATCAGAAGAACTTGGTTGCTGCATTATTTGATATATAGCGTTTGCGGTGTCTTTCGCATGAATCCAGTCTCTTTGTGAGTTTAAATTACCTAAAGATAATTTCTCCAACTTTCCTTTCTTTATCTTTACAACACTATCAGTTATCTTTTTAGTTACAAATGCATCCCCTCTCTTTGACGACTCTGAATTAAAGATTATGCCATTACAAGAAAAAAGACCTTGCATTTCTCTAGAATATTTTATAAATTGAAACGCAGCCAATTTTGCAATAGCATAAGGATTTTTTGGATCAAAGGCCGTATTTTCATCGACAACTCCAGACATGTTTCCGTAAAACTCAGCAGAGCCGGCTTGGAATATTTTTATCTTTGGATTTAACCTTCTGACAACTTCACATATTTTTATTACTGGAAGCAAATTTACTTTCATAGTATATTCTGGCTCATTGATTGAAACCCGTGCATTTGATAAAGCAGCTAAATTATAAATTTCGTCGGGAGAAGAAATAGCAATTGCTTTTTCCAAAGAGTTTAAATCCTCTAAGTCGCCAAACAAAGGCTCAACTTTATCAACTAATCTCTCTTCTTTGCCTTTTCTTACAAACCCAAAAACATTATAGCCATTTTCAATAAGTATTTCAGATAGATAACTTCCTATTTGTCCGCTTGCTCCTGTTACTAATGCTGTTTTAGGCATAAAGATAGGGTTTTTTTATTGTTTATATAGATTTCTGCAAAAACTTTTAAAGGGTTAAACTATGGAAATTCATGGAAATACCTTTGTCAGAATTAATAGATAGAATGACTGTTTTAAGAATAAAAGTCCAGAACACTGAAAATCCTAATGTTAAAAAAGAGCTAGATCTTGTAGAAGAGGCATTAAGAAATTTTGAAATGAAAAAAGGAAAAATAGACAAGAATCTCATAAATAACTTACAAATAATCAATCAAGAGCTTTGGGATTTGGTGGCTGAATTAAGCGATGCCAAAAAAGAAAATAAAAGTTTAGAAGAAATTGGACGAATTTACATAAGGCAGCATATAGCAAACAAAAAAAGAATTCAAATAAAAAATAAAATTGCGGAAGAAAGCGGCTCAGGATTTAAAGATATTAAAGTCAATTCTAACTTCAATTAAAATGAGCAAGGAAGATTTTAATCCTACACTTAAGAGTTCTCTTAAGAAAAAAGGGTCTATAAAATTCGCTTTAGATGGGATAAAGTTGGTATTTGAATATATTTATTACATTCTCTTTAAATGGAGGAAATTTCATTTAAACGACGCAACTTACAATTATTTTTATTATCCTTATAATGCCACATGGAGAAATGAAAGAGAAGTTGAAGTTCCAATAGTTTGGAATGAAGTAAAAAAATGTGAACCAGAAAAGGTCTTGGAAATTGGGAATGTTTTGTCGCATTATTTCAATGTAAAGCATGACATTCTTGATAAATATGAAAAACTTCCCAGAATAATCAATGAAGATGCTACAAATTTCAAGACAGATAAAAGATATGACTTGATTGTAGCAATATCTACATTTGAACATGTTGGATGGGATGAAAGTCCAAAAGAACCAACAAAAATAATAAAGACTATTGAAAACCTAAAGAAACTTCTATCTAAGAATGGGAAAATTATTTTTACAATTCCAGCAGATTATAATCCAGAACTTGATAAACTCATAAAAAAAGGGAAAATAAGATTAAATGAGGTTTATTTTATGAAACGTATTTCAAAAGATAATAAATGGATCCAGATAGAAGAAAAAGACATAGAAGGAATAAAATTTGAAAGCCCTTTTCCTAGAGCGAATGGATTAATTATTGGTTCTATTAATAAATGAATTTGACATCTTATTTTTTATAGTTCTCAAAATTAAAAGATCATTTTTGTCAAGCGATTTGGTTAATAAAATCATTACAAAATAAATTAACAAAAATAGCAAACCCAATAAGACTAAAGAAAAGAAGTTTATTGGAATTAAATTTCTTAAGTATAACAACACGCCACCAGCAACAAATGCGGAGAATAAAACCCCAAACATTTTTCTCTTTAAAGGCAAAAATCCTAAATAATGATAGGTTTGCGCAAAAGTCAAAATACTATAAATAGTATAACCTATTGTTGTGGCTATTGCTGCTCCGATAATTCCTTCAGAATTATCTAGTGAAAATATAACCGGCTTTGGAATTAATATAAAATTAAGAACTGCATCTATAACAAGCGCTATTAAGATATTAACAAATCTTATTTTTGATTTCTTTATCATCCCGAGAAGATTCAGACCTATTTCGGACTGGGCATAAAAGAAAAATCCTATTGAAAGGATAGATAAAGCATAGCCCCCTGAAATGAATTTAGCCCCAAATAAAATATTTAACATCGCTTTAGGAAAGAAAATTGTAAAGAATAACAAAGGCAAGTTTAAAATAAATATCCATTTTCCTACTTGCTTACTCAAATCTTTTATTAAATTATGATTATTCTTTGAATACTCTTTATTTATTATAGGGAAGAAAAGTTGGACGAACAAGAAAGATGCAAGAGTTAAAGTCGTTGCAATAGGCAGTGCAGAATCATAAACCCCGACATTTGACGCATTTTTCAAATAACCTAATGAGAAAATATCAACCCAACCAAGCAAAGAAGAGACGAACGCGGCAAACATTAAAGGGATTGAGTAAGATAATAACTCTTTGCTAATACCTTCATAGTCTGAGGACTTATTAGTTAAATTAGTAAAATATTTAATTGCATATTTTCTGCACAAATAATACGAACTAATTAACAATAATAAATATCCGATCACAACTGAAAACCCAATTGAAGAGGAATTAAATCCTAAGAAGATTAAGGTTACTAAAGCAATTACTCTTATTAATGGATTAAAAATGTTAATTAAGAAAGAATATTCCGAAACCTTTTCAAATGCCTTCATTGTTCCTAATAAAATTTGGGAAATTGCAAAAAGCGGGACAGTAATGCTAAATATTTGCAAAAATAAAGTTAAATTATTATTATGAAAGATTCTAGTTGCTAGCTCTCCTGCAGAAAGATACATAATAACTCCAAAAAAGAGACTCAAAAGAACTGTTAACAACAATGCAAATGTAAAGATCTTTTTAATCTTTAAAAAGTCATTTTTCCCTCGGTAAAAAGAGATATAACGTATTACCCCTTCTCCAAGTCCTACAAGTGAGAAGATAACAAACCACCCAGAGACCATAAAAGAAATTGAGAATAAGCCATAAGTATCCGGGCCAAAATGTCGTGCAATTATTACTCTGAAAACATAGCTCAATAAACTGGAAAAGATTAATCCAATTAATACAATTATAGAACTACGGGCCAGAAATTTCAAATTTTTATTAAGTTCTTCATTCTCCATACAATCAAGGGATAAATTTAGTATTTAATCTTTTTTGGAATGATTTTGAGCCACAATAAAGATACTTACTCCAAAAGGAAAATTCAAATATTTTAGTAAGATATTCTCAAAGAATAAAAGTTTCGTCAATAAAAAGTTTATTATTTTCGGTGTTTTAGCTAAATTGGCTTTTTTTGAATTTGGTTTTATTAGTTTTTGTGTAAAACGAACCAAAGTTATGGGCACAAAGAGAAAGAAATTCCAATAAGATAATTTTAAGATCTTCCAATCATAGAATAGTCTTGAAAAGGATTTTTTATCATATCTTTGATAATGATGATTTATCTCATCGTGACTGCTCCATAGGAAATTAAATGCCGGGCAGAAACAAATTAATAATCCGCCATCTTTAAGCAAGGACTTCCAGTTTTTTGCTGCGGCATTTCTATCTTTTATATGTTCAAGCACGTCAGACGCTATAAGAATGTCAAATTTCTTTTTAAGTTTTATTTTTTGCGCATCCATAAAAGAGCATGGGATGTTCTTTTCTTTACATATCTCTATTGCGTCTTTACTTATATCAATACCAAAAACGTTAGAGTAATCTTCTTTATTTAATTCCTCAATTAAATCACCGCCTGAACATCCAATATCAAGAATTTCTGAGGTCTTGGGTATTTTGTAAATATCAAAAATTTTTAAGATCATATCACGCCTTGCAACAAACCACCAATGATCTTTTTCAAGGGAGTGATACTTCGCCTCAAATGATTTATCCATTTATCTTTCTCCAAACATAAAGCCCCTCATATTTTTTATATAATTCAAAATTGGAATATCTAAAATCATCACCAAATGTTATGGCATAATTCACATTATTTAAATTTTCATGCAAATTATTCCCGTCAATCCCTCCGGCAAACCATATTAAACGCCTTTCATTTATATTTGGAATTGGTTCAAATTTCTTAGATAATATCTTAGAATTGTTTTCTAAAAATAATTGATAGTCCTGTATGCTTATGAATTCATTAATTCCACTACCCCAATAAATATGTGCTAATTTCCGGTAATCATCATCCAAGTTGCCGACAATAAAGGACTCATTCTTAAAATCAACTGCAATTTTGTCCAAATCAGAGGATATAATAGATTCTCGGCTAATTGACGATAAATTTGGATTTTCTGGATTTTGTAATATGTAAGTTATGTCTCTCCCATCCAAAGTGTTTGGATGGTAATAAAATTGTACTACATATGGAAAGATGAAGATTAAAGATATTACTAATGAAAATATAATCTGTTTCTTCATTCTTTTTTGATCAATATATTTTATACCAGTTAACAAAAGTATAGGAAAAATAGAAAACACATACCTTACTTGAGGATTTATAAAAATTAATAAAAGACATAAAGTGAGAAATATAATTGTTTTTTTATTTTGCTTCAGATTTTCAATAGAGTAATTCTTCCAATAGTATAAAGGTATGGAAACCAAAATTAACAATAACAATATTATTTTATTAAATAATCCTCCAGCGTAGGAGGTACCTCTGCCAAATAAAAAGGCGTTCGCCAAAGTACCAAGGAAACTCTTCATAATACTGAAAAGTGCAAAATTAAAAAGATATTGATCAAGTAAAAGTCTCGGCATAATCCCTACAAATATAGCTAAAGACAACAGGGTAAAGTGGCTGAATTTCTTATTATACATAAATACAAAGGCCATGAACAACCCAAAAAAGATAATTGTGTCCCAAAAGATATAAGATAACCCTAAAGAAATTCCGGCAAAGGATAAACAATACATATCATTGTTTGTATCATATTTTTTTATAAAAAACCAAGCCCATAAAAGGAAAAAGGAGGAGATGATTATAGGAGTAATCCAAGGGGATATATACCAAACAGCTGGTGCAACAAGAGATAATAAGATAATTCTTTTGTCTTTGCCGCTTATAAAATACATTGATAAGAGGATTAAGAATATAAAAATTAAGTTTACAATTTTGAATGCAAAATAATTATTTAGTAAGCCAACTAAAGGAGACATAATAAATCCATAAAAATAAGAGTGCGAGCTTCTTATTCCTGCGTTATAATCCCCCGAAAAGTATTTTGCGACATCAGAATAATCCCCTATGTCTGTGTATCCATAAAATGAGGTTAAAATTGTTACAATTACCAATAAAATTGAAAGTAAAATGATCGCATTCTTGTAAGTTAAGTTAAATTTCCACTCTTTCATTTTCTATGTAAATTTTGTACCATATCTGGAAAATCAACAAAGTCCAGAGCTGTCTTGAATAATACAAAGGGGACTTTTTGAAATTCGAATTTATTTCTTTTATGTATTTATAATTGAATATCCCTTGTTTTTTAAGGTATTCCTCAGATAAAAGAGTATGACGCAAGGGCATTAAGTCCTTTGCTATCCATTTTTCTATAGGAACAAAAAAGTATTGCTTTTTTCTATCTTTTGTTTGCTTAGGAATTAGGCCTTTGAACGTTTCTCTCAAGATGTACTTATCTTTGACAAAGTTCTTTATCTTTAGTTTTTGATCTATCTTGGCTGCTAGCTCCACGAGACGGTAATCTAGAAATGGAACACGCCCTTCAATTGCAGAGGCCATAGTCATTTTGTCAATTTTCATAAGCAAATCCTCAACCATTGGATTTTTAAAATCAAGTTCTTCCGTGGAATTAATTATATCTTCTTTATTCAGAATTTTCTTCTCTTCATGTACTTGTGGGATCAATAATTCTTTCTTTTCCTTTTCATCAAATATAGAAATCTGGGCAGAATATTGCTCAAAGGGATTGTTTGAAAGAATAAATCTTTCCAGACGTTCTTTTCCTTTTTTTCCCAATGAAGAGCTATATTTGAATCTTTTATTAAGAATAGAATTTGGAATTAATCTAAATAAATTTAGAGCAAATTTTCTAATAAATAAAGGAGTTTTTGAAAGGATTTTGGAATGAAAATTCAGAAATTTGTAATGCGCATAGCCGCCAAATATTTCATCAGATCCCTCACCAGTTAAAATGACTGTGCAATACTTTTTTGCATATTTGGACAAAAAATAGATTGGTATTAAAGTAGGGTCTGCAATCGGTTCATCAGAATGATAAACAATATCTGGAAGTTTTTTTATAGAGGACTCATCTATTAAAAGCTCGTGGTGATCTGTATCTAGCTTCTTTGCCAGAAAACGCGCCTCATTTGTCTCTGAATATTTTTGTTCTTTAAAACCGACAGAGAATGTTTTAACTTTTTGTGGTGAGAACTTTTTCATTAATGAAACAATAATCCCAGAATCTACACCTCCTGAAAGATAAGCCCCATAAGGAACATCACTCATAAGGCGACCCTTTACAGAATCGTTTAATAAATCTTGTATTTTCTTAGATAAATAATTTTCAGATGATATCTTTGAGGAAAAAGAAATGTCCCAGTATTTCTTTAATGAGTAAGACTTACTTGTTAAATCATAAATTAATAAACTTCCGGGAGGAAGTTTTTTTATTCCTTTAATAAAAGACTCATCTGTTGTATTTGCCCTAAATGTGAGGTATGTATCTAAAGCAGAAAGATTAACCTCTTTTTTTATTCCTTTGTATAAAAGCAAGCTTTTTATTTCAGAAGCAAAGATAAATTTTGAATCATACGAAAAATAGTAAAGTGGCTTTATTCCAACTCTGTCGCGAGCCAAGATAAGTTTCTTATTTTTTACATCGTAAATGCACAAGGCAAACATTCCTTGTAATTGATTAACAAAGTCCAGGCCTTTTTCTTCATATAAATGCAAGATTATTTCTGTATCTGTATTTGACTTAAATTTATGCTTCTGTTTAAGGTTATTTTTTATTTCCTTATAATTATATATCTCCCCATTAAATATTATCCAAAGAGTTTTGTCTTCGTTTGACATTGGTTGAATGCCTGATTTTGATAAATCAAGAATAGATAATCTATTATGACCTAAAGAAACAGACCTATCCAGGAAAGTTGAAGTCGCGTCAGGGCCCCGGTGTTTAATTTTTTGTAAACAACTTTTTAGTAATTTCTTATCATTCCAGTTAAACCCGATTATTCCACACATTTTAATTATAAATCTCTTTTATAGAATATATTTTCTCATCTCGGAAATAAGTTCTAGAAGTTATCTCAAACAAAAATCCGAATATAATTGTAATCAGCCCAGTAATTCCAAGCATTGATGCAAGAGCAAGCAAAGGACCGAAAGCTAATTCTTTAATTAAATAGGCCTTTACTATTTGTTCTATCACAATTATAGCGGCTAAGATCCATTGATAAATTCCTAATCGACCAAACAAGTGCAACGGCCTATTTGAAAAAGAAGACCAGTATTTTAAGAACATCAAATCCAAAATTCCGTTCAATCCTCTGTTAAATTTATATTTTGTTTTTCCAAATTTCCTTTGCCTATGATTAACTTTTATTTCTCCAATTTTGTAACCCTTAATATAAAGATAAGCAGTAATATATCTATGGAGTTCACCAAAAAGTTCCAAGTCCTTTAAACACTCCTTTTTGTAAATTTTAAGAGCACACCCATAATCATGCAAATAGTCCCCAATTAAATTTTGCCTTAAATTATTCATGATTCTTGAGGATAAACGTTTTCCTAAAGAGTCGTGTCTTTTATAACGCCAACCGGAAACAACATCATAACCTTGTTTTATCTTTTCAATGAGGCGCCCTATATCTTTAGGGTCATTTTGCAAATCTCCATCCATTGTTACAATAAGATCCCCTGAAGAATTATCAAAGCCGGCCTTCAGAGCAGCCGTCTGGCCAAAATTACGCCTTAAATTAATCCCTTTGAGTTTTTTATCCACTTTTGAAAGTTGCTCTAAAATTTCTTTAGTTTTATCTTTTGAACCGTCATTTACAAAGATTATTTCATAAGAAGAAATGGTTTTTTTGTTTGCTAATCTTTTTAGTTCTTCCGATAATTCTGAGTAAAGCGGCCCTACATTTTCAGATTCGTTGTAAATTGGAATGATAACAGATAGTTTCATAAAAAAACGTTAAATTCAAGGTTTAAGAAGATTTGTATATTCGGGGGAAAATTAGGAAAAAGTGAATTTCTTATTCATAAAAAAATTCCAAATAAGAACTATAAATGCAGCCAAAACTCTCGCAAGAATATAATTAATTCCGACGAACTCGACAAAAAAGTACATTAAAGCAAGAGTCCAGATTAACCCCCCAACCCCTATAATCAAAAAAAGCAAATAATTTTTTGCATAACTCTCTTTTCTGTCATAAAAAACCCAATTTTTAATAACAAGATAATTTGCCAAAGAAATTAAAGTAAATGAGATTGTAGTAGAAATTAGGTAGTAAATCCCTAAAAAAGAAGTCAAGAACCATATAAACAAAACATCAAGCAAAGTTGCAATTCCAGAACTGAAGGTGTATTTTATAAGTTTAATCATCAATGAACTCCATCTTTCTAAACTTTAAAAAATCATATATTGAAGATATTTTATCATAACGATCATAATGATAATCATGCTCATGAAGATAATCTAAAATATGATGGAAAAATAATCCATAAAATACAAATAAAAAATATTTGGATAAGAATAATCCAAGTAAAAGAAAAATTGACATAAATTCAACCCCGTGAAGAAACCACCACCCAGTATAAGCATTATTTCTTCGTTCAGAATTTAGTTCAAATAATTTCTTCTTGGCTACAGGAAACCATTTTTTTACTTTAAAAAAATTAAATTGTTTCTTTTTTATTGCAATATATAAATAATGGTCCACGTCAATCAACACTGATGAAGCAATTACAATTATCATTCCAGAAATACCAAAATAATTCGACCAAATGGAAAAAAGTAAAACCCCAAACAAAATTCCCAAAAACAAATGTTGCGACGGATACATTTATTCCTCTATTGATTTAACCATATCTGTAAATGCAGGACGAGTAATTAAGATCCCTATAGTAATTCCAATTAAAGTTGTAACTGCGAAACCTTTAAGCAATCCTGCTCCTGCCCAAAGCAAAGGAAGCAAAGAAACTAATGCAGTAAAGTAAGCTCCAATAATTATTACAAATGCGCGCCTCAATCTTTCTTTGACACTTATTTCATGATATTTCCTGGATTCGTCAAGAATAATTATTTGCTGGTCTATTCCTGTTCCTATCGTCGCTAAAATTCCTGCTATTCCAAGAAGGTCAAGATTCCAACTTATAAGCGCTGCGACACCTAGAATAATAATTATTTCAGAAACAACAGTAATCAAAAGAACTATCACTTCATTAATTTTTTTATATCTTATACCAACAACAATTGCAACGCCTATTAAAGAAAAAAATCCTGCAAATAAAATTGATTTAACAAAGTCTGAACCTAATGTAGGGGAGATTGTATCAAGTTTTGCTACTTGTAATTTAAAAGGTAAACTTCCTGTAATTAAAATTGTTTGTAATTTATTCATATTTGCCTGCGCGGCTTTTATTGCTTCTTCATTTGTCGTACCGCTTCCAGAACCAGTAATTGAAATCTGTGTAGTAACACGACCTCTAAGATCTTGGCTTATTCTCAAACTATCAACCAATTGTCCATCCAAATAAAGATCTAATGGCTGAGACAAATAATTCCCTGATGAATCGCCCGGAACAACTGACAAGTTTTGAGTAAGTGCACCCTGCCTTTCTGCTGCCACCGGACTTAAGTATAATGCAAACTGGAAATTACAATAATAAACTCCAGATGCATCCTGTGAACAAGAGGTTATTCCTGCTTCCTGCCCTGAACGCGCAACAGAAGTAATATCTTTCTTACCTCCAATAAAAACAGTATCATTTCCTATTTTTGCTTCAAAGTTTCCTTGTTGAGAAATTAAATCATTTAAATCAGAAGGTGTTGCTCCGGCAATTTCAATTAAAATAAAATGATTGTTTGATAAATCTGAGACAGGAGAAATACGCACATCAGAAATTCCAAAAGTATTAAACCTATTTTCAAGTATAGAAACTAAATCTGATGTTTCTTGGGTAGTTAAAGTGTGATTTTCTCCTTGAACTAAAGCCCTTGCACCTCCTGAAAGATCCAATCCAGTTTTCAAATTTGTAGATGGGATATTTGAGACTGTAATTTCTGGGGGTTGTGAAAGGAATAAAACAAATTCTCCCTCGTCTGTTTGGATATCAACCTTTACAGGATCATTTCCTACAAATGTTTTATTTACAATATCAGAAAAATCATCCAATGACTCTATTTTATTGCCATTTATTTCTGTTATTATCTGGCCTTGGCGCAAGCCCTGATTAAATACTGTGGAATTTTTTTCTACAGAATTAATTACAACGCCAGATTCAAGAAATTTTGGTGGAATTCCAAATATAGCTATTAAAGAAAAGATTACAACAATTATTAATAACCAAATTTTCCAGCCAAGTTTAGCCATTATGAACTCCTTTAGGGTTTTCCATCCTGGATTCCCCTCCTTCTTTTTTTATTACATACCATTTAAGTAAAGAAACATTTGTCACCCATGTGTTAAATATATCAAATAACAATCCAATTGTTAAGACCGTAAAAATCTGTGTTAAGACTATTGAAGTTGATTTTACAATGAATAAAGAAACTAAAACAGAAACTAATGCAGTCAGAGTCATTGTGATTCCTGTTTTGAAAGAGCTCCAAATTTTATCATTTATATTTCCCGCTCTTTTTAGAACACGATTTGTAAGCAAAATATCTGTATCAACAGAGTAACCAATCAACATTAAAAATGCAACAATTCCTGCGGAGGACATTTCTATTTTTAAGAAATCAACTACTGCAAGTGTCATTAAAATATCTGCTGCTGCAGAAATAACAACAGCGCTTGATGGAACAAAAGATCTGAATAAAATAAAAATAACTATACTCATAAGTAAAAAAGCAACCAGAACCGCAAGGATAAGTTGTTCATAAAATGAACTGGAAAGAGAAGCACCTGTAAATTCAAAGCTGCTATTATCAGTAGTTAATTTGTAACCAAGGTAAGATTCCAAAACTGAACGTGTGACGTCGGAATCAGATTTTGTCTGGATTATAGTCCCAATTTGCTGACCAGTAGTTAAATCAGATATCTCATGAATACTTACTGAGTCCAGTTTAGATTGAAGGTCGTTAGTTAGTTTAATAGGATCAAGGGCTTTTGGAATAGTTACAGAAGTACCCCCTGTTAAGGAAATATCTTTTATTAAAAAGTCGCCAGTTTGATTGTAAAAATAACCTATGTAAACTATTGACGTGATAAATAAAAGTATGGATATTAACAAAGACAACTTGTAATAATTGTCATGAAACTTCCCAAATTTTGTTTTTTTGTTTTCTTCCATTTTTACTTATATCCTTGACCATGCGCGGACCGGGATTCGAACCCGGATCTCCTGCTTGGAAGGCAGAAAGTCTAGCCATTGACCTATCCACGCGGCATTAAATTAAGGTAATTTTGATGTTTTTTTAAATGTTTGGAGTTTGCAGGTTTTATTAAATTGAAGAATTTTTCTATATCTGCTTTTTTATAGATAGAGATTTTGTTCGTCCCTTTTGATATATTGAAGCCAGAATAAACTAAAGCATTTTTTACTTCCTCTAGAAATTTAAGATCTCCACTACTTATTTCTATAACAGGGTCTTTTTTCCTTCTTAGATAAAAAGTACCATCTGTATCAAATAATCCCTTTAGATAAGAGATTAAAAATCCCTTAGAAATAAAAACTTGCTTAGGAATTTTTAGCTTTCCGAGTTTTTTTCCTTTTGGTAGTCCATAGATGTTAACCAAAATATCTGAAACTCCTTTTGAATAAACTCTTAATTTGATTCTATTAGGTTCTATAAAAAGAGTAAAATTTGTGTTAAACTTCTTTTCAAAGAGTATTTTTAAGTATTCAAAATAATCCTTTTCTTTAGAATTCCCCACAACACATACTTCATATTTAAATTTGGAAAGATGACCATCTCCATTTAAGATTCCAAGTATTTCGGCGAGCTTTTTATCCATTTTAGGCGGAAGAATTTCTTTTTGAACAAATCTTGTTTTGGTAATTCTTTCATACTCTTTTATTCTTACTCCTGCAATATCTTGTATTTTTAAGAAAATATTTTCAGGGATAGAAAATCTTCCAGAAAGATAATGAAGAAACATCGCTCTGCTTACATTAAAATCAAGATAAATCTTTCTCCATGATTTATTCATTTTAACTTTTAATGCATTGAATAATCTCTTCCTTTCATTATCTTTTAATTTGATAAAAATAGGCATTCAATAAGGTATAACTAAAAGATTATAAATATTACTATCTCGTACTACCCGTTAGACCATATCATAATAAATCCAAACGCCCCCGGCAGGATTTGAACCTGCGACCTACGCCTTTATCAAACTTGCCTTGATTGTTAGGACGGCGCCACTCTATCCGGGCTGAGCTACAGGGGCATATGCGGAAGACAGGGATCGAACCTGCGCAGGCACTAAGCCACAAGAGCCTTAATCTTGCCTATTTGACCACTCTAGCACTCCCGCATAAATAGAGTAAGGAGATAATTCATTTTTAAGTATTCTCTTTCTTATTGTAATAGAAGTATTTGGCGGGCAAAAACCAGTTTTTTCCCAGATATTATATTTTGTGAGGTGTTTAGGATTTTTAGATCCTATCTCTTGCATCCATTTTTTTACTTGTATGCCTCCAGAAATCTTAACTGTATACGAAGATTTGTTGTTGGTATTAGAGGGTTTTCTTTCTGAGATAAGACATTTAAAGTTAAGTGACTTTAAAGAAAGATAAATTTCTTCAATTAATTTTTTAGAGGTACAAGATAAATAAATTCTTATTTGAGTATGATATTTATTGTTTTTGATAGAATAATTTCTTTGACAAGATATACTCCCATCAGTATCAAAAAATCCCCTTAAAAATCGGATAAGATATTTATTATTATTTTTAATCCATTTTGGAATTGAAAGTTCTTTTTTAATCCCACTTGGTATTCCTAGAAAATTCAATGGCTTTTCTATATTTACACTTTCTACTGAAAGACCATAAAAATTCATTTTTTTATTAAATACCCTCCCAACCTCTCGCGAAAAAATTGGTAGCATTATTTCTCTATTAAATAAAGGAATAATATATGAGTCATAATGTTCTTTATCCTCCAATAAATTTCCTCTTAGTTGGAATTTAACCCTCTTAGAATTACTCCTATAAGTTAAACCTCCATCTCCAAAACTTAATCCTACTAATTCTGCAGTATTTTCATTCCTTATTATTATCACCTATTTCAAGAGGTAAGTGAAATATTAAATTGTTTCAATAATTCCAGAATAGTAAACAAAAAACAAAAGTTTAAAAACTACTATTTATCTCAAATATTAAGACGGTCATAGTAAACCGGTAACACCTGTTCCCATTCCGAACACAGAAGTTAAGGGGTTTACGTTGATTGTTGTAGTGTCCGACAAGATGCGAAGCATTCAAGCTGTCTTACTTTTCTTTTTATCAAAATTTTTAAAGTACTTTTAATTATAATTAAAATGGAAAGAGGGGGAAAGTTAAGCGTAGAGTTTATTGTTATAGCACTCATTCTTGCCTTTTTAATATATTTCTTTTTAGGAGTTAGTTATGTTACTCTTTCTAATATGTATAAAATTGCAATAGCTTTATTATTTCTGGGAATTTTTTATATAACAAGAAGAAGAAATATTTATGAATTTACATTATCTGCTTTGACTGGTGCTACAATTTTTATTTCTCTTGAAATAAGTTTTGATTTGGGAATTTGGATAAATTTATCGCTATCATTAGTTTCAATTGCAATAAGTTGTTATTCTTATGAAAAGATTAAATTCAAAGACAAATATGCTTTAATATTATTTATTTTATATATAATTGTCTGGGGTATTCTTGCTTTTAATGTTAGTTACAGAGATGACTGGATTATGGAAAATTATCTGACTGTTCCTTTTGTAATATTTATTTTAGTTTCATACAGATGGTTTAAACTTTCAAATATTTCATATAGCTTAATTTTTGTTTATATGACTTTACATATAATAGGAAGTCATTATACTTATTCTGAAGTTCCTTTCGGTTTTTGGATGCAAAACTTTTTGGATTTAACCCGAAATCATTATGATAGAATAGTGCACTTTTCATTCGGGCTGCTTCTAGCTTATCCTTTGAGGGAATTGTTTGTAAGAATTTCAAATGTAAAAGGATTTTGGGGCCTTTATATTCCTATAGAATTTGTTTTGGCATTTAGCGCAATTTATGAAATAATAGAATGGGCAGTTGCAGTGATTTACGGGGGAGATTTGGGAATTGCTTATTTGGGAACGCAAGGGGATATATGGGATGCGCAGAAAGATATGGCCCTAGCTGGACTTGGGGCTTTATTTGCAATGATTATCACTTTCTTGATAATAATTTATTATAATTCAAGAAAATTCTTCATAGAACTTGGAAAAAGTTTCAAAGTTAAGCAAAAAAGCATACTTGGTGAAAGAATTATTTCTAAATACAAAAGATAAACTTAAATTTTTAAAGTGATTTTGACCTAAGTAATTATGGTAAAAAAAAGAGTTTCTAAAAACGAAGCAAAAATAAAGATGGATGAATTCTTTTCAGAGATTGATAATAAAAGTTCAAACGAAGTTAAAAAAATAAAGAAGCTTGTAATGTCGGCGAACATTCCTTTAAAAGAAAAAAGAAAATTATTTTGCAAGAAATGCCTAAAGCCATATAAAAATCCAAAGATAAGAATAAAAAGAGGGATGAAAGTTATTATTTGCCCGAGTTGTGGTTTTATGTCTCACTGGAAATTAAGAAAGTTGAATGGGGATTAATTTTTCTTTTGGAATAAACTCCAGATGATATAGATGATTAAGCCAGTGAGTATACTGAAAAAAATAGTTTTTATATCTAAAGACGATCCGATAAGAGGATAACATCTTTCAGGGCCCCCTGCAAATTCCAAACAGGCTTTTGGTAAAGAGAGAATATAATCTGCAACAATAAAAACTAAAACAGATACAACACTCTTCCACAATGTAGGTTTAAAATCCATAATATGTTAACATGATAGTTAATTAAAAATCTATCTATGACTTCAACTCTTTTTGAACTTACCAGTTAATTCAATTAAGTCAGTCTGTCCTATGAAAACCGCCCTGCAACAATAACGTTCAAGACCAAGTTCATCTAGAACTTTTTTTGCTGACTCGCCATTTGCTGTCCTTTTTTTGAATTCTTCCCAAAGGTGACCAACTGGCTTTCCGCATGAGAAACATCTAACTGGAATTATCATAATAATATTGCTATTTAATGGTTTTTAAAACTTATGTTAACAAAGCTTAAATATAATTAAACGCAATAAGAATTATGGCAAAGGTAATAATTGAATTAAAAGACGTTGCAAAATATTATCAAATGGGAGAGAGTGTTGTAAAAGCACTTGACCATATCAATATAAAAATTGAGCAAGGAGATTTTGTTGCGATAATGGGGCCTTCTGGTTCAGGAAAATCAACAAGCATGAATCTTACTGGAAGTTTGGACTACGCATCTGAAGGAAAAATTTATCTTGATGGAGTAAATATAGAAGATCTTGATGAGTCAGAACTTGCGCAAATCCGGGGTAAGAAAATTGGATTCATTTTTCAACAATTTAATTTGATACATAATCTAACAGCAAAAGAAAATGTTATGCTCCCATGCTTTTTCAAAACGTCCATGAAGAAAAACGGGAAGAACGAGCTGAAGAACTTCTTAAATTAGTTGAACTTGGGGATAGAATGGACCATTATCCTAATCAACTTTCAGGAGGACAACAGCAAAGAGTTGCGATTGCGCGCTCTTTGGCCAATGACCCGGAAGTAATTCTTGCAGATGAGCCAACTGGAAACCTTGATTCAAGAACTGGAGAAATTGTCCTAGAATTTTTAGGAAAATTAAACAAAGAAGGAAAGACAATAATTATGGTTACTCATGATCCTGAAGTTCCAAGAGAATATGCAAGAACAATTTATTCCATAAAAGACGGGAAAATTGAAAAGGTTGAAAAAAGAATTGGGAAAAATAAATGGAAAAAAGTTTCCCATAAATAAAAAATGTTTTCATAATTATGATTAAAGAATATTTTAATTTGTCTTGGAAAGGCCTAAAACACAGAGGGTTGAGAAGCTGGCTGACAATGTTAGGAATTTTTATAGGAATCGCTGCAGTTGTTGCTTTAATTTCTTTGGGAAGTGGATTGAGAACTGCAATAACAGGACAGTTTAATGCGCTTTCTGTTGACAAATTAACGGTGCAAAATAAGGGTTCTGGTTTCGGACCTCCAGGAAGCGCAGTAGCCCAAAAATTAAATGACCATGATGTTAAAATTATTGAAAGTGTAAGTGGAGTTGAAATTGTCGTGCCGCGTTTAGTAAGGGTTGCAAAAGTAGAATATAATAAAGTATCTTCTTTTTTTTATGTTGTAGATCTTCCAGATAACAGTAAAAAGGCTGATTTTGTTTATGATTCGTTTAATATAAAAACACAAGAGGGACGCTTGTTAAATTCTAATGATAGAAATAAAATTCTTTTGGGTTCTGATATTGCAAAGACAAAAAGTTTTGATAAAGATTTAAGAGTTGGTTCAAAAATAACTATAGAAGGAAAGAATTTTGAAATCGTTGGAATTTTGGAGCCGACTGGAACATTTCAAGTTAACAACGCAATAATAATCCCCACAAAAGATCTTCAGGAAGTTCTTGGAATTGAAGATGAATGGGATGTTATTGGCTTACAAGTAGAAGACAAAAATGAAATTGAGCAAATTGCACAAACCATTGAAAACAGAATCAGACAAGATAGAAATGAGAAACTTGGTGAAGAAAGTTTTAGTGTTGAAACACCCGCCCAAGTATTAAGCTCTGTTAATACAATTTTGAATATAATAAATATAATAATAATTGGAATTGCCGCGATTTCCCTTTTTGTCGGCGCCGTTGGAATTACAAACACTATGTACACTTCAGTTTTGGAAAGACGAAAAGAAATTGGAATTATGAAAGCAATAGGGGCAAAAAATTCAGATGTGCTTTTAATATTTTTAATTGAAGCGGGCTTATTAGGATTAATGGGGGGAATTATTGGAGTCATATTAGGTATGGGATTAAGTTGGATAATTGCATATATAGCAGCGCAGGCCTTAGGAACTAATTTATTCCAAGCTGCATTTTCACTTTGGCTTATTGCATCATGTTTGGGATTTGGATTTTTAATTGGAGCAATTTCTGGCACGTTGCCAGCATTACAAGCATCAAAAACAAATGTTGTAGATGCATTAAGGTATGAATAAAAATGTTCAAAGAAATTATTAGAACAAATGATATTGATTATGATGCATAACAATATTTAAAAACAAAATAAACTATTGATTTCAGAAAAGAGGAAGACATGGCAAAAAATTGTATCTATTGCAAAACTACAATACCTGCTGATACCGTTCTTGATGTGTGTGAAAATTGCGGGAATGGTGTCTGGGGGCAAAAAATGTATAATGCAATAAAAAAGAGCATGGAAGACGCCCGTGAAAAAGGCGATTTACTCAATGCTTAAGTTCTTATTAGTTTAATACGATCTAAAAGGATAGTTTTTTAAATAGAATTTTTCTCGCTTAAATATGACTAGAAAAAAGCCAGTTAGAACTCGTGGAAAGCTCCCTTTGAGTAAATATTTTCAAAAGTTTAATGAGGGGGAAAATGTAGCGGTTACAATAGAGAAATCTGTAAACTTTAATTTTCCAGTGCGACTTCAAGGAAGAACAGGGAAGATTACAGGAAAAAGAGGTAAAGCATACATTATAAAAATAAAAGACCAGGAAAAAGAAAAGATTTTCCTTATGGAACCAATTCATTTAAAAAAAATCAGTGTTGAAAAATGATACTAGAAAGAAAACCTATAAGCATGGCTGAAAGTACGAAATATATAGATAAAAGTTCAGAACTAACAGTGTTTATAAAAAAAATCAATGCCTTAAGTGAAAAAGATGCTGCTGCAATGAGGAATGATTTGGAAAAGCTTGATATTTTAAAAATGAGAGAAGAAAATATTGTAAAAATTATTGATATACTTCCTGAAAACCAAGAAGAAATAAACAAAATCTTTATTGATTCAAATTTAGACGAGGATGAAACAAACAAAATACTTGAAATTGTTAAACAATTCAAATAAACAAAATGGAAAAGAAGAAAGAAGAACACGCGATAATATTGGAATACTTACCAAATGGATATCCATTGGAGAGAAAAATGATGCCTATAGCCCAGGCCATTGGTGAAAACAATCTAACTCTTTTAGAATTAGTTCCGCGAAGGGGGGAAACACTTGCTATCGGCGAGCGGGTTTATATTGGTGAAGGTAAACGAGATAAAATTTATTATATTCTTGGACGACTACACAGGGAAAAATTGACGGAACAAGCGAAAGAGCAATTAGAAGAATTTATAAAGAAAATAGTCAAGGAAAGAGAACAAGAATTTGTTGATTTTTTTAACAAATCGGAAGCGATAAACAAAAGAGTTCATCAAATTGAACTTTTACCTGGAATAGGGAAAAAACATATGCAAGAAATCCTTGAAAAAAGAAAGGAAAAACCTTTTGAAAATTTTGAGGAAATGAAAAGCAGAATTCCAAACTTGCCAGATCCAGAAAGAGCAATTGAAAAAAGGATAATTCAAGAGCTTACAAATATTGAAAGATACAATCTTTTCATAAATTAAAATGACTGAACAAATTCAAAAACAAAAACCTGAAGTTAGAGAAGAAAGAATGGTTAGAATTCTTTCCAAAGATATAGAAGGAAATATGCAAGTTTATGCTGGCCTAGCAAAGATTAAAGGCATTTCATGGAGTTTGTCAAATGCAATTTGTAATGTTCTCAAAATAGATAAAACAAAGAAAATCGGAAGTTTAACAAATGAAGAAATTGAAAAGATCTCTAAGTTTGGGAAAAATCCTGAGATTCCTGTTTTCCTAAAGAACAGAAGAAAGGACTTTGAAAGTGGCGACGACAAACACCTTATCGGAACTGATTTGGAATTGCGAAAGGAATTTGACATTAAGCGACTTAAGAAAATAAGGTCTTATAGAGGCTTAAGACACGCATCCGGACTTCCTTTAAGAGGCCAGAGAACAAGAAGCAACTTCAGAAGAAATAGAGCTAAAGGTTCTGGAATAAAAAAGAAAAGCGCGCCGGTTAAGAAGGAGTTTATTAAATGAAAAGAAAACATAAAAATTATTCAAGACCGAAAAGACCATTCGATAAACCGAGAATTGAAGAAGAAAATAAAATAAGGAAAGAATTTGGCTTGAAAAATAAAAGAGAAATATGGAAGGCCGAAGCAAAAATAGGAAATATAAGATCACAAGCTAAAAGATTAATTAAGGCTGATGTGAAAGAACAAGAAGCTCTAGCTAAACGCCTTCAAAAGATAGGGTTTAATGTTAAAAACTTAGCAGATATTTTATCTTTAGAAAAGAAAGATTTATTTGAAAGACGTCTTCAAACAATTGTTGTAAAAAAGAAATTGGCCAACACTCCAAAACATGCACGACAATTAATTGTTCACAAAAAGATTCTAGTTGGTGGAAAAGCAATTAACATTCCATCTTATATTGTACCTGTTGAACTTGAAAATAAGATTATTATAAAACACATATCTAAAGAGCGACCAAATAAAATTGAGACTGAAGTTATGGAGGAAAAAATATGATGACAGAACTGATGTTCAGCACAAATAAAAATTCAAGGAAACAGAAGGACGAAAACATTTCAAAAAGAAATGTTTTAGGAGAATTTTCATAATGACCGAAGAAGTTGTGGAACAAAAATTAGAAATTGAAGAACCACAAGAGAAAAAGAAAGAGAGAACAAACGAAGCAATTGTAAATATTTACACTTCTTTTAACAACACTTTAGTTCATGTTACTGACATGTCTGGAAAAACAATTATAAAAGTCTCTGGGGGGATGGTTACAAAACACAATCGTTTGAAAGCGAACCCTACAATTGCGATGTTTATTGCTAAGAAAATTACTGAAACAATAAAGGACTTAGGAATTGGAACTTTATTTGTGAAAATAAGAGCGCAAACAGGAAATCCTGCACCAGGGCCTGGAGCTAATGCATTGGTAAAAAGCTTAATCAGAGAAGGTTACAAAATTGCAAACATTTTAGATATTACAAGAGTTCCTCGTGGCGGACCTAAAAAGAAAGGTGGCCGAAGAGGCAGGAGAGTATAAACTCACCTGCCAGCGCCAAAAGTAGATTTTGGCGGGAGGAAGAAGAGTATAAACAAATAATTTAAAAAGTATTAACTTTGGGTAATAACATGGAGATAATAGAAAAGAAAGATAATCAAATTGTTTTCAAAGCAGAAATTGAAGATAGTTTGGCAAATGCAATAAGACGGCACATTTCAGAAATTCCAATACTTGCAGTTGATACGCTTGAAATTCACAAGAATGATTCTTCACTATATGATGAAACTGTCGCTCATAGGGTTGGATTAACTCCTTTGAAAATGGAAAAAACATTCACAGACAAAACAGAAGTTAAATTAAAACTTTCAACAGAAAAAGAAGGAATGGTTTATTCTGGTGAATTAAAAGGCGGCGCTGATGTTGTGTTTGGCAAAATCCCAATAACTGCATTGAATAAAGGGCAGGAACTTGAATTTGTTGCAACAGCAAAAATGGGAAAGGGAAGTGAACACTCAAAGTTTATTCCAGGATTAATGTTTTATAGAAACACTGCGGAGATTATTTTGGATAAAGAATTTTTGCCTGAAATTAAAAAGATTTTGCCTGAAATTGAAATCAAAGAAAAAGGCGACAAGATTATTTTAAATGATTTGGGAAAAACAGAAATTGTTGATGTTATTGAAGGATTAGTTTATGAAAGAAGTAAAGAAGCAGAAGTGAAAAGAAAAGATGAGTTAATAATTACTGTTGAAAGTTTCGGGCAACTTGAAGTTAAAGATGTCTTCAAAAAGTCAATAGATGCCTTGGAAAAGGACTTGAAAGAGATCTCAAAAGTTGTTGATAAGATTTAA
>ERZ1292623.482-Hain-H51-01um-R1-482-length-43448-cov-15_pt5 | contig 28700 bp, 42 predicted proteins | sample MGYA00564398_ERZ1292623 | MGnify/ENA primary metagenome ERZ1292623 (study PRJEB36523, sample SAMEA6512633) | groundwater metagenome | collected 2019-01-07 | study: AquaDiva: Metagenomics assemblies of 32 groundwater samples | reverse complement strand
GGCCTCATTGACCTCTCGGAGAATATGCGTCCCGAGGACTTCTTTAGCGGGCTCTCGCGCGGCTGGCAGGGCGAGGGTGAGAGCTTCCTCGACGTCTATCACCGCCGTGGTATTCAGGGGCCGCTCACGGACGCCATCGCCATCGGCGGTGATCTCGCGCTCGACCCGCTGAACCTCCTGGGCCTTGGCTCGGGCGTGATGCGGTCGCTTCGCCTGGGCTCACTGGCGGGACGCCGCGGTGAGGCAGCAGGTGCGCTCATTTCGGGCGGGTTGGACTATGACCGCGTCCGCGCCGCAATCGAGAATCCGACGCAGTCTGCAAAGGTTCTCCAGAGGCTCGCAGAAACGCCCGACATTGGTGAGCTCGCGCGGTTCGCCGACCTAATCTCGCCGGGGATTCTTGCGGGAGCTGGAGACTCCGCGGACATCGCGCGGTCGCGCCTGGCACACATTTACGTGATCTCCCAGATCCCCGATGTCGAAGAGAAGCTCCGCGCGGGCATGGGGTACATGCGGCGCCACAACGTGAGTTCAGACGAGATTTCACGGATCGTGACGGACAACATGGACGCGCTGCGGTCCGAGTTCACACAGGCACGCCTTACGCTGCCGAGCGAGTTCAGGAAGCGGTGGACACTGCCCGCGCTGGAGAAGCCGCTCCCGCTCATGCGAGAGGGGCTCGTCGAAGGGGTGTCGCGTCGTCCCGAGCATGTCACAGGCTGGCAGGCGTCGTTGGACGCATTGGAGCCGAACCCATCAGGAACACGTCCCTTTGAGCCCCGGCGGCCACCGGGTATTCCAAGTGAGACACTACCAGAGGCCCCTACGGACTATCTCGACCCGACGAAATCTCTCGAAGACATCCTCGTGAATCGCATGATCCAGGTGCGCAGTGCCATCGCCGACATGAAACTATTTACGGCGGTCCTCCCCTATGCGGAATACGAGGCGCCTGTGGCAGGCACTATCGGGCATTACACTGAGGCCGTCGAAGGCGCTGTTAAGTCTGGCCTGTTCAGCGGCCTCAAGTTTTCTGCCGAGGATATCAAAGTCCTTCGTGAGCTTGTCCCGAAGGAAGCGGACTACGTTCCCTCGATCCCTGAGCGGGTCGGCGCCGCCGTAGAGCAGCTCGCGCGCGGTGCCGAAGTCCCCGCGGGGGGTCAGCGCACCATGGCGCTCGGGCTCGATAGCGCCTGGGGCGGTCTCCAGGGCATGTTCCAGCTTGCGCGGCATCCCGACGACTGGCTCAAAGGTCTCGTTGGCTCTATGAAGTCGGCCGTGGACCCAAGGTATTGGTACGACGTGGCGGGTACGCCGGAGGGTCAGTACATCCTGGAGCACTCGCCTGGCGCGATTTGGGAAGGCATCCAGTCCGGCATTAAGCCCGAGTTTTTCTCGTCTAACGCTGTGCTCAAAATCCCAATCCTCGGCCCGATGTACGACCGCGCCGGCACAATGTACACCACGTGGGGGAACCTCGCTCGCTTCTACTGGATTCGTGGTGAACTAAAAGGCGCTGAGAAGGCCGACATGGTCCCCCAGATGGTGGACTACATCAACCACGCCACGGGAGTCATAAACACCGCGGGCATGGGAGTCTCCGCACGGCAGCGCGCCATCGAGGGCGGGATGCTCCTGCTGGCGCCGCGCTACCTCCGCTCCGTGCTCGCCGTGGGCGGCGACCTCCTGAACAGTGGCTCTTTCGTGGAGGCGGCCAAGACGCTTTCTTCGATGTTCATTGCTGGGACCTATGCCTATACTCGCGTCTCAGTGGCGGCGGGTCAGGAGCCGATCTACGACCTCCGCGACTCGCGCGCGTATACCGTGGACATCGCGGGGCAGCGCGTGGGAATAGGCTCGGCGATCCGCGCGATTGCCACACTTAATGCGCGCATCGCCACCGACCCGGAGTCCTTGGCCACTGGCTGGAAGACTAACCCGATTTTCCAGTTCTGGGACCCACGCCTACCGCTCGTCCCCTCGACCGTGCGAGATATTGCAATGCACGAGGACTTCCGCCACAACAAGATCGGCGGGAACGACAACTGGATCGCCGATGTGTTTGACTTCGTCAAAGTGGTCGGCGAGAAGTTCGTGCCTACCGCCGTGGACGGGTTCCTCGTGGAGCGTGGCGACGGGATCCAAAAGGCTGTGGGCTTCGTCGCGAGCGTTTTCGGCGCCCGCTCGAACCCCGAGACCGTTGGCGACGCCCGCGACACGGTGGCGCGCGAGATATTCCAGAAGGACTACATGAGCCTCGGCCCCGTCGAGAAGCGGAAGGTAGACAACGACGAGCGGACCAAGCTCGGTGACCTCCCCTCCGGCCCCTCATTCGAGCGCCAGCGCCAAGTGCGCTTCGCGCATGACCGCTACAAGCGGGACACCGAGACTGTCGCAATGGCCTACTACGCGCGTCCGCCGCAAGAGACGGGAGCCTCGCTCCGCAAGCGTATCGGCGACTTTGCGGAGCGGCGTAACAACTCCCTTGAGGACATTGACCGCAATCTCCCCGAGGCGCGCAAAGGCCCCGCACTGACCGAGGCCATCGCGGAGGATCGCCGCCAGCAGAAAGTATTCAAGAACTACATCAGGCTCCTCCACGAGGAGAATGTTATCTCAGGCTTCGTAGACCGTGCCGCGGCAGAGGACTACAAGAACACTCGTCCCCAAGCCGACCAGGACTACATCGACCAGCGCTTCCTCGCCGCGGCCGAGGGTCTTGGTCCCAGCGGGAAGAAAGCTGTGCTGGAGATACGTAGGGCTCACGACACGCTCGCACCCTACTGGAATCTGCGCCAGGACATCATGGAGCAATATGGAGTCTGGAAGACCTACATTGACATGGACCCGTATCAGCAGAAACAGTACGAGGACTCGCGCCAATACAAGCAGCTAGAGCAGCGCTGGGCGCGCAACAGGGAGATCATGCGCAGAAGGGAGCCCGATGTAGACAAGGCCCTCGTGAGATTCTATGGCGCAAAACCACGGCCGGGGCGCCAATACGAAGAAGGAGAATAGCACCAGTGTCAATCGAAGTCAATACCTCGATCCTACCACCCGAGCTCGTGGCAAAACTCGGCATCATGTCGCCGACTGAGTCCTCTACTCAGGCAGGGAATGATGGCGCAGGCGCGGAGACGAAGAAGGTCGAGCCGAAGTCCTCAAAGGCAGAGGACATCACGTCGCCGCCGTCGATCCCATCGCCGCCGCCAATAGATGGCTCGAAGTTCTCCAAAGACGAGCTGAACGCCTACATCAAGACCCTCACGCACGACCAGCTCAAAGAATTCGAGGCGTACAATGCACACGTCTCGCGCGCACAGTCGAAGGTTCAGGAGGACCACAAGCGGGCGGTCCAGATCCAGACGAAGCTCCTGGAATGGGACCACTACTTCTCGTCCATCCCGAAGGACCGCCTTGCTGACGACCGTGAGGACGACAAAGTAGACGCCATGTACCGCGCAGTCAAAAAGTGGCGCGCGGAGGGGCGCGCGGTTCCTGGGCTCATCGGGGCGCAGGCGCACGCGGCAGATACCACGGCAATCTCGAAGAAGTTGAAAGACTACTACCAATCTCACCCAGATTGGGCTAATATAGTAACAGAGGAGCTATGGAGTGAACTCGCCGCAGAGAATGACCCGTCCCAAATGCTCATCATGCTGTCAGATGCCAGGGTGAATGCTCTCACCAAGGCGGGCCATGAGAGGTTCGAGGACGAAGTCAAGGCTGGGGTCGAGGCCGCACTCGCAGCGCAACATAAGGGCGTGACAGCGCCGCAGAAGCCCAAGGGAGCCGCCGCCACAACAGGTAAGGGGCTCACCATTGAGGAATACAGGCGGATGTCGCCCAAGGAAGCGCGAGAGCTCACGGCGGAGCAGATCGACCAGCTAACGCGCGAGGTCCGCGACGGGACCTACGGCGCGTAATAGCACAACTGAGGAAAACCTATGGCTCTAGTGACGACTACCACAGCCGACGTGATGCTCCAGGACATCTGGAGCGCCGAGCTGAACCGTGGCGTAAAGCTGGAGATCGTGATTTCGGGACTGTTCCGCGACCGCTCGAAGGAGCTCGCGGGCAACAGCGACAAGGCCGGCGACGTGCTGCGGGTAATCTCGCGGCATAACCTGACCGCAAATACGAAGTCCGCCAGCTCGGCGCTGACGCCCGAAGCAATCACCGAGACCGCTCAGACCTTCACGGTGAACACGCACCAGGCCACGGCCCAGTCCATCGAGGACATCGCAGAGATCCAGACCAAGTACGACATTCGTGCTGAGTACAACGACGCCGCGTCCTACTCCCTCGCTCGCGCGATGGACGTAGCCGGTGGTGCGCTGTTCGACGACAACACCCTACAGACCGTGGGCACCTTTGGCTCCGAAGTCCTTGAGGACAATCTCCTCCGAGCGCGCCAGTACCTCCGCGACTCCGCGTTCAAGCCTCCGTTCAACCTGATCGTCCCCACCGCCACGCTTCACGGACTCGTGAAGCTAGAACGGTTCTCCAGGGAGGACTACACTGGTGACGAGTCAGGCACGGCGGTCCATGACGCCCAGGTGGGTAAGGTCTACGGTGCCACCGTCTACGAGTCGCTTCTCGTAGTCGGAACCTCGCCGAACGCCTCGGGCCAGTGGTTCAAGGATGGCCACTTCTTCAAGATCGTCCAGCGGTCCCCCTCTCCGCACTCCTGGTACTCGCCTAACGACCTGGCGTGGGTTCTGTCCACGGACCAAGTCTACGGCATGTTCGAGCTCCAGGAAGCGGTCGAGGCCGCGGCCGGCACGACCAGCGCGCGCCTCGGCGGGTGCGAAGTTCGATGCCGCAAGTAGGCAAGACCCGTAAGGCGTACCGCCTGCGCTGCTCGATGGTGCTCAATCCGTATCCGAGTCCGCGCCAGCTTGAACTCGCGCGGGCTCGGACCGCGGATCGCTTCATACGAGATATGGAGCGCCAGGACTGGCACTGGACCGGCTCCAGGTTCACCCTGGAGGGTCCAGTACCCACCATCGACCCAGGGCTTACGCCGCGGCGCCGCGACCAGACTGGGAACCCGCTATCGTATGTCCAGAACCGCCCCTCCTTGCTGGAGACCGACGGCTGGATGTACTTCATAGCGGGGACCTTCTGGCGCGAGCTCCCACCAATGGAGATCCTGGTTCCAAGTAACACAAAGACAGATCAGCGATTCCTGATCGACTACCCGAAGGGGGCACTCCCATCTCAGCTCTCGTAGACTACGACACCAGGGAAGCCATAGAGGCTATCGAGGACGTTCCTGCAATAGGAATCGTGGATATGGAGAATCGGCTTCCAGAGGGCCTCACGCCCGCGCTGGTACTGGGCATTCTCGGGCTCGGCCCTGACGGCGGCTCTCTCCACGACACCCACATGTACTGGCGCAAGGACGATGGCCGCATCACCGTGGGCTACACGGACGACATGACGCAGCTGCGTAACCTCAAGAACCAGTGGGTTCCGCTGCCCCAGTACGGTGCGTTCCAGCTCACGGCCCAGTTCTCTGACCACCCGTTCGAGACGCTGTTCATCCGTGGCGGTGCCAAAGAGCTGCCGCGCGAGCAGATCATGGAGCAGGGGTTTGACCACTCGCCGCCGCTGGTCCCAACGTGTGGCCTCGCGGCAGGTGAGCCCCTGCCCAGCGGGCGCCGGCATGCTCACAGCGCCGTGTGCTGGGTCAAAGCGAAGGGCGTGAAGTTCCCCCAGCTCCGCGGGACACAAGTTGCCGCAGAGCCGTACCGCTGCCAGTTCTGTTCTGGCAAGTACCCTACTCCCGAGGCTGTTGACCAGCACACGCAGGTCATGCACGCGGACCGCCTCCAGGCGCGCGACTTCCGCGACGCGATCACCACGTCTATGGACCGCGGCTTCGCCAGAGTCCAGAGGCCCATGGGCCACTCCGCAGGCGACTACGCATGTGGTCGGTGCGGCGACGGCTTCGCTTCGCCGGTCGAGCTCACACGACATCTCAAGGAGTGCCGAGCCGTCGCCGTCCCCGGCGTCGCAGACGGCATCGAGACAGAGGAGAACTAAATGGCTGCTTCGGCAACCTCAATCGGCGCGCGGCTAATCCGCCAGCCGTTCTCGTTCCACCATGACCAGATTCGCCGAGGGGACTATATCGGGTTCCTCTGGCAGCACGGTCTATCCTGCCAGCGGCTCTTTGACGACTTCGACGGCGACACGATTCGTTTGGACAACTGGGTGACAGCGGTCACCGCAGGCGGCGCCCCCACGGCGTTCGCGCAGCTCGTCAATAGCGCTGAGGGCACGCAGATCGAAGGTCGGACCGGTACGACGGACAACGGCGTCACAGCTCTCGTCGGCGCGCGGCACTGGCTCGGTGATCGCAACTGTATGATGGAGGCTCGCTTCATCATGGACGTTATCACCGGCATGGCAATCGAGATCGGGTTCGTAGACACCAAGACCGACAACGCGCTCAAGGCCGTCTCGGACCTCGACGTTCCTACGGTTGCGAACGGCGCAGTTGACTGTGCGGTTGTCACAATGGACACCGACCAGACGCTCACGACGATGGCCTTCGTCACAGAAGGCTCTACGGCCTCAATGGTGCCGACCAAGACGGACCTCGGGACTCGCGTGCCGACGGCCGCGTCGTGGATGACGGTGCGCGTCGGCATCGTCGGCGACAACGCGTTCTGCCACGTCTATAACTCTGACGACCCGCAGGAGCTCGTGCTCCTCGAAGAGGCGTACCACGGCGCGACCATCGCATCGCAGACCGAAGGCGGTATAGTGCTTGCGCCGCACATCCTGTTCCAGACACGGGACGTCACCACTAAGATCGTCCAGCTCGACTACGTACTCTGCCTCCAGGAGCGATAACACTAGGAAGGAGGACCTATGGCCGGTACGCTTGGGGATCGGCATTACCAGTCCTATCGGCTTGTGCAGCCGGGGCGTCGCGTCCTGGTGGCACACCCACTAGAGTACACCGACAAACGGGGAGGGGACCAGGCAGAAGAGTACGCGATTGCTGTGGTTGGCCCAGACGGCGGGGGGATCGAAGTCATGAGCCTCGCCGAGCTGATGGGCGAACTGATCTATGAGCTCCGGGCTCTACGAGTCGCGATGATGCTCCAGGGCACCGCAGCAGACCTACACGACGGTGTGGAGAACACCGTCCAGTAACCAAGTGACCCAGCAACTCCATCGCTTATGGCGGGGAGAATCTAAGGAGAACCAATACCAATGGACATCAAGGCAGTAGTCAGAGGAATCACGACACGGCTCGGCACCGGGGCCGAGCGCTCGCTTAGCGCCGACGAGCTTGGCGCCCTGCTCGTTTCGCAGGGAGGGCTCAAGTACGCTTGGCTCGCGAGGAATAGCCGTATCTTCGGCGCCACGTTCGGCACCGGCACAGCAATCGCGCCTGCCACAGCAGTCCCGACCACGGCAGCCGACTGGGACCTCTACAACGGGGAGCCCGACGGCGGGCGCGATCTCTACATCATCCAGGTAGCGGCACACTCCGTGTCAGGTACGTTGGGCCTCGGTATGGCCCTCCTGGGTACGGTGAGTTTGCAGCGCCAGACCACGGTCCCGACGGACTACGCATCGTCGATCAAGACGAGCCTCAACGGTGGCCCGTTCGACTCCAAAGCGATCTTCGACCAGGCACACACGATCACGGGTGGCACGCCGGCGTGGCAGACCCTCGCGGCCCGCGACCAGGTGTCCGCGATATCCGTGGGCTCCGGCCTCGTGGCAGTCGTGGACGGGTTCATGCGAGTTCCTCCGGGACACATCGCTGGGTTCAGCGTGCTGGCGCCGGTTGGCACCACAGCGCTGTTCGGCGTGAGTGTCATCTGGGCGGAGTTCTAAGCAGGTCCAAACGACCTAGCCAATAGCCTGGAGTAACTATGGCAGAGATCGGCGGGGCGATAACCGACGCACTGGTCAGCGCTTTCTCCAGCATCGGCCGCGAAAAGGTTGTGCCGGTGATGGCTGACTATCTGTGGGGGCTGGCCCTCACAGACCACATCTTCATCGCATCCGACGCCGACCAGGACGATCTGGTCACTGGCCAGACCTCCTTCGCAAACACGACGCCGACGTTCCTCCTCGATGTCCCGCCCGGCAAGGTGGCCCTGCCGCTGTTCCTGAACCTCTCGCAGACGGGAACAGTGGCGGGGGCCGCCATCGATGTCATCATCGAGATCGACCGCGTGCGGCGGTTCTCGACGGGTGGAACAAGCGAGAAAGCCTACTCGACAATGAATGGTCGGGAGTCGGGAAGTAAGCTCTACACCGGGGCAACCGCGAGCGCCGGGTACGGCCTACGGCTCTGGGGAGCGACCCTGGGACAGGACGTTTCTCCCGCCGAGGGTGCCATCCAGGGACCATTCTGGAAGCCGGAGGTCCCCTACCCGCTGGTTGGGCCGGCCTCTCTACTGATCTACACCTACGCCGGCACAACTGGGCCGACGTGGTTCTGGACGGTCGGGTATGCCGAGTGGTCCCGCACGGAGCTCGGCATATGATTCTCCTCCTGATGAATCTCGGATTCGCGGGGGGCGGCGACGCCGCGACGCCCACGGCCAAGACGGAGCTCCGGCGCGAAGAGCCTAGGGAAGCGCGCTGGCGCTTTAGGTCCTGGTCACTATGGAGATAATGGTCGCAGCTCTAGCCCTTGGCCTGGCCGGCTACATCTGGCATCAGGTGCGGCACCAACATCCGCATCAGCATCCCCATGACCACCCTCACGACCACAACTACGTGGAGCCGAGGACAGTCGATATTCTGGCCCTGGCACTGGCTCAACTAGAGGTCCGCCAGGCCGCAACAGCCGAGACCGCCTCAGTGGTTGTGGCTCAGGTGGAGAACCACCAGAGCCAGTTAGCCCGTCTCGACGACATCGCGTACAGACTCGACGTGTTCGAGTCAACCCCCGCCACCGAGGAGCGGCGCGACCGAACCTGGGAATACTGGCGCCTCAAAGCTCACGTCCACCGCTACGATACCATGCTGGGGGATGGCGCTGGTTGGCGCTGTGGCATCTGCGGGGCCGTAAAGCCGGGAGACTAGATGGCTGACAACATTATACTGAATGCCGGGGCAGGCGGGGCGACCGTCGCAGCCGACGACATCACGTCAGTCTGGTACCAGATCATTAAGCTCGCCTACGGCGCGCTAGACTCTGCCACGATTGTCTCCACGTCTAACGGCCTCCCCATCCAGATCATCGGGGCGATTCCCGCCGGTGCTAACAACATCGGCGATGTAGACGTACTTACCATCGCGGCCGGCGACAACAACATCGGGAACGTGGATATCGTGACGCTCCCAGCTCTCGTGGCCGGCTCAGCCACTATCGGCGCTGTCACAGGGCCGACGGCCGACAACGCAGCTAACCCAACCTTGAAACTCGGTGTTCTTCCAGCCGTAGCGCTTGCGGCGGCCCCGTTACGGACAGAGGGCAACGTCAACCCGTTGCGAGTCACCCTGGCAGGTGATGTCGCTGTGACCCTTGATAGTGAGGCGGTGGTCCTCGGAGCAGGTACGGCCGAGATCGGCAAGCTGGCGGCGGGTGTGGCAAATATCGGGGATGTGGACGTGCTGACCATTGCCGCCGGGGACAATAACATCGGCAACGTGGACATCATCACCATGCCCACCGGCGCATCGGCCGCCCAGGTCCAGGGCACCGCAGCCCACGACGCTGCCGCAGCCCAAAACCCAGTCTTACTCGGCGCCTACGCCGAGACGCCCGACGACACGGCCCCAGGAAACGAAGTCTCCGCCGAGGCCGACGCCGTACGCATCGCCGCGGACCGAGACGGAGCCATCTACACCCACCCCCACCCGCCCCGCATCTGGCACGTGTCCACCGAGTACACCACCCAGCAGACCGACATCACCGTCAAAGCCGCCCCGGGCGTAGGCCTCTCCCTCTACATCACCGACATCTACCTGGCCGTCAATGCCGCCGTCAACGTCACCATCAAGGAGAGCACAACCACCCTCAAGTGGAAGTACTACGCCTCCGGCCAGGGCGACGGCGCATCCGTCAACTTCACCGTGCCCATCAAGATCACCGCCAACACCCTCATCTCGATCACGACCTCGGGGGCGGTCACCCTCACGCTCGTCGTGACCGGCTACACGGCACCCTGATGGGCGGAGCGAGCTAGATGGCTTGGGCGAGCGTCGGAACCCTCGGGTCCGTGCAGAGCAAGACTGCTAACCAGGCATCGCTCGTGCTCACCACCTCCGCCGCGGCGGAGGCTGAGAACGTCGTCGTGCTCGTCGTCGCCACCGATAACGACCAGACCACCGATGGCGACGAGGGCGCCGTTACGGGCATTTCCGACTCTGCGGGCGGAAACACCTGGACCAAGGCCATCGAGTTTTGCAACGGCCAGGGAGGCGCTCAGAGCGGCGCCACCGTGTCCGTGTGGTTCTCCAAGCTCACCAACCAGATCGCGAGCGGCGGCACGATCACCGCCAGCTTTTCCAACACCGCCAGCCGCGACGCCACCGCCGCCACGGCCTGGGAGTTCACCATCGGCGCCGGCAACGTCGTCACCGTCGAGGCCACGAACACCCTTGCCAACGACGGCGCTGCGCCCGGGTCGCTCGACGCGGCCACCGCCAATGCCGAGTTCCTGCGCGTCCGGGGCATCGCCGGTGAGACGGACAGCGCCACACAACTCTCAGCGACGGCCAGTTGGACCCTGCTGGCGAACAACCAGACCTCAGGCGGCGCCCCCACATCCAACATGGCCGTCCGCGGCGAGTTCCGCATCTTCACCGGCACCGGCGACGCCAGCTTCCCCCTCTTTGCCTCCGTCGACAACGCATCCGCCTACGCCGCCCTTAAAGAAGCAGCCCCACCAGCGCCAGGCGCCCACAAAGGCCTACACCTGCTAGGGGTTGGGCATTAAACACATGACCAGCACATAAGGAGCCCCCATGGACCCACTTCCACTCTTCGCCGCCGGAAACACAGCGTCTAGCTACGCATGGACGGGCGGCGCGCTCATCGACCATAACGAAGTGGGGATTGAGCTGGATACCTCGGCAGCGCCTACGGTGACCGGCACCGGCTGGTACGGACCGGTGGGCTGGTTTTAGGAGGAGCGTTCTGGATGTGGGGCACTAGCGTGATACGCCTACTCGTCGTTGCAGCTGTGCTAATGATTGCTGGCTCCTCGCCTCCACCGCGAGTGGAGCCACAGGGCTGTGACCTTAGCGGAGTCGTTCAGCTCTTTGTCCGCGGCACTGACCGCGGTAGCAGCGGCACTGGGTTTGCCGTGGACTCGGGGATTCTTACGAATGCCCACATGTTCATGGCCGACGCCGCAGTGACCGTGGTGCCAAACGGCAGGGCCGACGCGGCGTTCCCATCGCGGTTCCTCGCGGTGGACGAGGGCACTGACCTCGCCCTCGTGGAGCTACCTATCGACCTCGCGGTGACGCCGCTGGCCCCGACCGCATGGGTGCCGCAAGGCACGGCGATCCGCATCGTCGGGTTTCCGGGGCCAGTCCAGGATGTCGCCAGCATGACGCAGGGGATTGTCTCGAAGGTGTGGACTAATGAGATGGGCGTCCGGATTCTCACCGACGCGGCCGTGAACCCGGGGAGCTCAGGGAGCCCGATTCTGGGGAACGACTGCACGGCGCTTGGGATCGTGCATGCGCGCTATGAAAGTCCATTCGGCCGCACTATCTACGGTATGGGACTCGGTGTTGGCGCCGAGACGATTAGGGCGTTCCTGGATCTAGTCAATGCCGAGGGGGAAGACTAATGCACAAGATAACCATTACAGAGATTGCCTTCGTAGACGACGACGCGCGGGTCCTGTTCAAGTTCTGGAACTACAACGACGAGCGTGGCTGGGAGTACGCGGACCAGGAGATGCGGATGTGTACTCCCGACGAGGTCCACGGGATTCAGCACGTCTTTGGGCTGGAACATGAGCACGAGTATGAAGATGAGTATGAAGACGAGTACGAGCTCGTCGGCGAGCCCGTCGGCGGCACTGAATACGAAGAGTTCGCAGCCGTCGTCAAAGAGCTCGCGGCTTTAGAGCGCGAGACCGAAGACGAGACCAAAGACGAGACCGAAGACGAAGCTGAGATTACCACCACGCTCGGTGCCATCACCAGGCAGCTCCGACCCCGCGACGACGACGGCGATGTCAAGGACCTTTAAGTGGCCAGCAGGACTAGACTACAACTGGTACAGGCGGTAGCGGACTCCCTCGGACTCCGCGTCAGCGGCACGCTCACGGCGTCCACCACCGTCCTTCTCACGGCGGCGAACTACCCGTACATCGACAACCGCACCGACGCCAATGCCTCCGACTACGTTGGGGACGAGTTCTACACCACATCCGGCACCGCGCCCACTCCTGGCGCCGCCGTGGTTATCGCCACGTACTCCCCCTCCGCGGGCACCTTTGTCCCCTCCGTCACCTACGTCACGAAGCCCGACGCCACGTCTACGTTCGACATCTACCTTAGCGGCGTGCGCAAGACGGACCTCGACGATGCGCTGAATAGGGCACTCAGGAACCGCCGCTACCGTGCGGTCTACCCCCTTACCATCGTGACGGACGGCGACATGACCACCAGTGGTGTCACTAACTGGACCAACACCAGTAACACGCGCGTGAAGGACACCACGGCGGGTGGTGTATGGCGCGGGCTCCAATCCCTAAGCACCACCGCCAGCGCGGCCCTCGGACAGGTTCAATCCGCCGCGATCAAAGTATCGCCGTCGCAGCGCACAGGCTACTACTGCCGCGCCCTAGTCCGCGCCGACATTGGCACCGCGCGCCTCACAGCCTATGACGTAACCAACGCCGCGGTGCTCAAGACCGCGGACTGGGCCGACGAGGGCTGGGGATTCATCGACTTCAACGCCGACGCGATCTCCACCACGCGCGACCTTGCGATGCGCCTCATTAATGTGGCCAACAATGACGTCGCATTTTGGAACTACGTCCAGGTTCTTCCCATCGGCGCCACCGAGATCGCACTCCCGTCCTGGGTTATTCGCGCGGGCCAGGTGCGCCGCGTGTTCTCGGGACGCGTCGGCGCCACGCTCCCCGACGACGACGACTTCAACGAGTACCGCTGGCACCGCGTGGTCGAGGACTTCGGGAACGCCAATAACCAGTACCGCCTCCAACTGAGCCCGCCGATCACCGGCCCCGTGTTCTTCGAGGGGTCGCGGGGGTTTGACGAGGTCACGGCGGACTCTACAGCGGTCACGGCGGACCGCGAGTGGATTGAGTTGGCTACGTCGGTGGAGCTGTTGAAGAAGATGGTCTCTGGGAACTACGCCGACAGTAGGCGCTGGGCGTATGAGCTCAGCGTGCGCCAACCTCTGCTCAATGCGATGGACAGGGTGCTCCTGCCGCCGCCGATTATCGACGACCAGTGGGACGAGCCCTTCTAGGGGGCGCGAGGGGACATGATGCCGATACATGATGGCGAAGTTCGCGAGCGCATCTCGGTTAAGCTGGGCGGCGGTGAGTACCTCATACTCCCCAAGGAGTTGTCGCAGCAGCTAGAGCCGTTTTCGCGACCGCAGCGGTGGAAGATCGAGAGCAAGCCTGTCGCGCAGATTCGTGAGCCACGAGCGGCCATACGCCCGGGGGACATTGACGGTGAGGTCGTGGGACGGATCAACGATTGGTCACGAGGGATAGCCGCTATCGGCGATCAGCGCCCAGGCCATATCATCCGTTCGGAGCAGTGCAATGGCTTCGTGCCAGGCACGCTGCGGGCCAATCCGACCGAAACACATATCGGTATCACGGCGGCCTCTTCGATAGACCCGTCGTCCGAGATCACGATCCCGATAGTGTTCAACGCTGAGCTCTTCGTCATCTCAGGCCGCTACGTCACCCGCATCACGGCCCAGGGAGCCATCTCTGTAGACAAAGATTTCGGCAGCGGAGTACGGGTCACCAGCGCCGTGGTATGGAACTCAGAGCTCGTGGTCGGGTTCGGCGGCAGCACTAACACGATCCAGGTGCGCAACACGGGGGGCACGTGGACCGCTGCTACCGACGCCACATATGTGGACCACTTTACCGTAGTGCAGGACCGACTGTGGCGAGCGACCGCGACGAACGCCGTGAGCAACATCTCCTCGGCAGCCAACCCGCGCACTCTGGCGAACTGGAGTGCGGGGATCGCCGTCGGCGATGTAACTATTGGCACGACAGACCTCAACGCTTTGGGCGAACGGGTGCTCGTCAGCAAGCCAGAAGGGCTCTTCTCAGGCGATGCGGCGGCCGTTTTCGAGAACAAGATTCCATCGCTTCAACTCGATCCAGACAATGGGAAAAATACGCTCGTGATTGGAGCAGATGTCTTTTTCCCTCACTCGAAAGGATGCATCTTGTACCGCGAGGGCCGGGCGCTTGTAGAGATTGGCCTCCACGACATCGTAGCATTCAATGCCGTAAATGACTCTAACCAGGCGGTGCCCGGCTATCACTTGCGTTCGGTTGCTGCTCAGGGAGAGTACATATGGGCGGCAGCTGAGCCATCTGGCTATCCATCGCAATCGGGGGTAGTCTTTCTAAAGACAGTGGACAGTGGCGTCGGCTACACCGATTACAGCACCGAAGTTACAGATAACGATCTCACCACGCGTGCCACGCTTGGTTCCCTAAACACTGTCGCCAATGGTGATTGGGTCGTTGTAGGGCTGAGTAATACCTCTTGGAATGGTATGGATCTGGAGTTCAGCGCAGTGAACTCGACGGCAGCGGTGCTTACCGTTGAGTATTGGAACGGCACCGCCTGGGTCGCCGCGCCGATGGCTCAAGATCTGACCGTAGCGCCAGCATTGGCAAGTCCCAGCCTACGCGGCACGATCACGCTCTCGCGCTCGGGCCGCATCATGTTTCAACAACCGAGCATGACAGCCGACTGGACACTCTCGACACTTGGCGGGTACAACCGCTATTTCATACGGCTCTCTGTCAATGCTGCGATTGCCGCCACAGTGAACGTGACCGAATGCCGTATCTTGCGCATCGCAACAGGCGGTAATGCTCTCGGGTCTTCGGGCTATCTCTATCGTGGACGGCCCACACGTCCAAGCGATAACTCGCAAAAGCCTGTGATCTGGGAGCCGTACGCTTATCTCCGCGATACCTGGCTCCCCACCGGTCTACAAGTGGTCGATGCCCGCATCTATCCATACAGCCGCCAGGGGGCCGTATTAGCTGTAGGGAATGCGCAATGGACAGCCTTCCCCTTGCCCCGTGACGCTACGTCCGTGGGCTATTCCCAAAGCTATCTGGATGGGACGCCAAGCGTCTGGACCCCGTGGATGGATTTCGGCACCCCGACGATGCGAAAGCAGCTTACCCGCATGCAGATTCACGGAATGGGAGTTACCGCTCCGCAAACAGTCAACGTGCGGACTCACTACGATAATGAAGGGGCCGGCGGCCAGTCAAGTCTGCTGTCTTTCAGCACCAACGATGGGGTGGTTACCGCCTTTCTCGCTGGCACGTTCTACCGACTGCGCCTCCGCATAGAGTTCCCCACTAGCGTGGGGAGCGTCGAATATCCCGTAGTGCTGGAGTGGGTGGAATGTACTGTACGTGAGCTTCCCACCTACAAAGACCAGACCGTCATGCAGCTCTGGATTGCAGATGGCTTGACCACCGCCAAAGGTGGAGTGTTGCCTGACGCAAAGGTGATGCTCACGAATCTGCGGGCGCTGATGGGGACAGCCGGCGTAACACAGATCGACCCAGTCGGAGTGAAAACCACCGTGACTGTGTTGGAGGTCGAGGAACAAGGAGTTGGCCAGGCTGGCCTCGACGTGCCGTGGCTGGCGTGCAGCGTTAGAACAGCGCAGGAGTAGCAGGAGGAATCAATGAAGGTTTTGAACATCAGCGACTTTGGCGAGGTCCAGCTAGAGTGGAACAGCCGACACGGTGCCCACTCAAAGAACGTTACTACCGAGATCCCCGCGGATGTGCGGGTCCACGTGGACGCACTTGTGGACTGGGCCATCGGGAAGGGCGACGCACTGCGTGATGCGAACGAGAAGTACGAGAGCGAGCGTGACATCGACCGCGAGATCGCGAAGCTAGAGCTGCGTCGCAGGGAGATCCGTGGCCGATGATACTCGACTCGACGAGCTAGTACGGCGCCTTGACGATGTTGAGGGGCGCCTGGCAAAGCACGGGCTACAGCATGAGCTGAGCGGCGGCGACGAAGTTCGCTACGCGTCTCAGAACAGCGGGACGCGTCTCACGCGGCACCGCGAGCTGAACTTTTCGACAGGGCTTAGTGCGGTCGCGGACCTCACGAACCAGCGCGTGACGGTCACTGTCGCGCTCACCCTCGCCGCTGGCATCTACACGCCGACGCTCACTAATGTCACGAACGTTTTTGCCTCGACGGCGTACCAGTGCCAGTACTTGCGCGTGGGAGCAGTTGTCCTCGTGTCAGGCAAGCTGGACATCGACCCGACGACGACGCTGACCTCGACGAAGCTGGGGATCTCACTGCCTGTGGCGTCGAACCTCGGGGCAGCGGAAGACTGCGGGGGCGTCGCCTTCGCGAGTGCGATTGCGAACCAGGGCGCGGCAATCCTTGGCGATGCAGCAAATGATCGGGCGCAGCTTGAGTACATTGCGGCGGACGTAACGAATCAACCCATGTATTTCAGCTTCACATATCGAGTGATCTAATGCCTAACATGAATCCCGAGGCGTTCGTGGCACTTGTCACTCTCGGCGGCATCGTCGGCGGCTTCGCTGGTACAGTCCTGCTACAACTACTGCGGCGCGCTCCAACCAACGGCCATACAATTGAGACACTGGCGCGCATGATAGCGGACCTGACCGAGAGGGTCAGCGTGGCCGAGGCCCGTCTCGCGGAGTGCGAGGCGCGGTATAATTTGAGTAGGGTACTCAGGCCGAGCTCTCCCACAGTAGTGTGAGCTTACGGCCATAGACCTTAACGAAGCGGTACTTGCGTGGGCGTGGGTACCAGGTTCCGCCTCGCCCTTTCGTTGGGCCGCGTTCCTGAATGTGCCCATCAACAAAGTAATCGGCTTTGGCGGCCGTGAGTCCACAAGCAGTGAAGCTGGCCGCGCGGTAGATCCCACCACTATGTAGTGATGAGTCTGCGTAGGATATCACAGCACGAACTGTACGGGAGGCGCGAAGAAGTTTGAGGGCTCTACTCAGAAACCAGGTCCCGACGTTGCCACCATTCAGATGTGGAGCAAGCACAAAACGCCCGAGCTCCCAGAGTCCACTCTGATCCGTGCGGCTGAGCCCGAAGGCGCCGACGGCTGTCTCAGGCGCGGAAAGCCCGTGAAACACAGCTGCACCCACGAGACTCGTGCCGTCAAAGAGGCCGACGACATAGCCGCAGCGAAATGGCTTACTACCGAGGTAGTGCCAAGTACTAACTACGACCTTAGCCTCTACAGCCGAGATAGGGCGGACCTCGAACACTAGGAGCCCCAATGTCAGTTGACTCCACCGCGAACATAATCTACCAGGCCACCGCGGCCACCACGCTGGTCAAGGCCGGGGTGGACCTCCTCAAGGCGGCATGGGGTGGTGATGCCGGCCGCACCCCGACGTGGGTGCCGCCTATCGCTAGCCTCGTGAGTGGGCTCGGGATCATGGCGCTACTGGCTGTCGCGAACGGCCAGGATCTATCGCAGCCTACCATCGCGGCGCAGACGGCGCTCGCGGGGATCATGGCGGCAGTGAGCGCGGTGGGGATCACAGAGCTGCACAAGATCGCGCGGCCTGGCCCTGGGCTCATGCCGCCAGAAACGAGGATGGGATGGGCCGAACCAACCGCGAGCGTGCCTATGGAATCCTACTCGCCGTCGCCGCGTGTGCCTGCTGGCTCGCCATCATCTGGCGGCGCACCAGTTGAATCGCCAAGGCGGTCGTTGTTTGGTTGAGCCGCTTGCTCCATCACGTAGACGATCAAGCCGCAGCTCGGGCAGAAGGCCCGCCAGATTGTACGCGACTCAAGCGTAGGCAGAATACCGACGGGTGTTACCTCGCAGCTCAGGCCGCAGCGTTGGCAGACCGTTAACAGCAAAAGCTCCGCTGCCGCACTATTCACTATGGAGGTCCTCCGATGTTCACAGTCTATGAAGGCATCCAGACCAAGATGGCCGAGCTCAATGACGAGCCCGCCAGCGACGAAGTCCCCGAGATCCCGGGCCAGATTTCCACGGCCTACGGAACCTCGGGGACCAAGTACATCTACGTCGTGGCCACGAACCAGGTCCACACCTTTCGGCCGGACCCGGCGTGAAACCGGGGTAGTCGCAGCACAGCGCCCGATCCTTAATAGTGGTGGGGTAGATGTCGGGCCAGCACTTCGAGCCGCCGCGCAGGCAACAGGTGCTCCACTCCGGCTGGTACTAGCCTGTGCCATCGCCGAGAGTGGGATGAACCAGTACGCGGAGCGCTGGGGATCTGAGACGGCAGCGGCCAAGACCGCGCTCCTTGCAGGGAATGGTCCCAGTATAGAGGCCATTCTAGGTCGGGTATGGCCTGACGTATCCTTTGGCTACGGTCAGCAGATCGTGCTGTACCACTACCTAGGGGACCGCTCTCGGTCTGTAGAGAACTGCCTTGCGGTGCGGGCCGCGGTGTTTGCGGACCCGGATGCCAACATACTGGACATGGCGAAAAGGCTGCGCGGTAATTTGGACCGCGCTGCGTCAGCCGACCTATCGCCCGTAGGAGGCGACCCAGAGCTCGGAGCACTCGTGATTTACAATGCTGGGGCAATTAAACCTCCTGGCGATCCGTGGTGGAATCGGTGGGCTGGGAATGTGGCGAGCTATCGTCGAGCTCAGGCTCGGGCTCAGGAAATGCTCGGATAAGCGAGACCTCAGAGCCGCAGGCGCGGCAGCGGAAGTATTCCTTCTGCCCGAGCTTCCCCAGATGCGTGAAGCTGTTTGATCCACAGATGTCACAACCTAGGCCCAACTCAGCCTCCCCCTGGCCACGCAGGGCGTAGCTCCGCGTGCCCCTTCACTGCCCCCACCGCTCAGGCTGCCCGCGCCGCAGGAACTCCGACCACGTCGGGTACCCAGTGACACGTGTGTAGAACACGTTTTCAATTGGCCCAACGCGATAGCAAGAGATCCCATAGGCCAGCGCATACCCGAACTCCACGTGGCGCCCGCCGCGCGAGCTAGTTGATCGCGGTGGATCGGTGAATGCGATGAGTACGTCACTCAACCCGATGTCCACGAGATCCTGTGTCGCGATGCGCTCCGACAGCTCCTCCATGAGCTGAGCGTCCTCGGCGCGGTGTGCACCGCCGAGCCACCTGCAATCTACGGTGTGCCCCATCTTGCGCAGCGCTCGTGCGTACCCATTGAGCTCGTCGATGCGGCCGTAGCGGCCCGCTAGGTAGATCCTCACAGCCACTTGACCTCTGCATAGACTACGCCGAGCAGCTCGCTCCAGTGGACTTTGAGGGTTGAGAGGTCCAGCTTCGCTGGACCGGATCGTGCCAGCAATTGCGAAGCTAGCTCCTCAACCGTAGCGTGGCGTGCGGTCGCGCTACAGGCATCAGAGAGCTTGACAAAACCTGTTCCGACGGACCGTGTCCGCCTGGTTATCTCGGCCTTGAGCTCCTCGGTCAGTACATCCATGAGCATTCTACTCCTCCTATTTCGGTGTGTATGACACATTCGGTGCGTATGATGCCACTGGTCGGTCGAGCAGCGGATGCTCCTCATTTCCGAATCGCCCGTCCATCTCGTGCAGCACGTGCACTGTCTCGTGCGTCTCGTTGGCGAGCGCCTGGAGATCCCTGTCGGACCGGTCCAGGTCGAGGTCGCCGTACCACGCTTTCGTCGTGCCCACGATCACGTTGGCGTTGGCAACGAACCTCGGGTGGTGAGCACGGTATGCCGACTTCGACGGAGTTATTAGGGCGCCGGACCACCCGAGTATCCTCTCGGCGACCACTGTGGCGATGTCTACACTGACACTCATGCGTGGATCTCCTTCACATGCGGCAACAGATGCTCGAACACTTCCTCCAGCACCATCACGTCGTGCTCGCAGTGCTCCACCACGTAGTCTATGGCGGGCGAATGTCCCGCCGCTGCCGCGATCCACTGGTCGCAGTCGAGCCGCGTTTTTGCGACCTCCAGCTCCAGGAACTCCTGGACAGTCACGAGGCGGCAGTCCGAAAGCGCCAGCGTTCCCTTGGCAGTGAACAGGAGGTCCTTGTGCATCGGCTTATGAAGCGCGCGAAGCCGATGCTTCATGAGTCGGGCGTTCAGGAACTTGACGTCGAACATGATCCCGTTCCAGGTAGTGATGAACCATTGCTGCTCTAGGCAGTCGCGGATCTGGGCCACAAGATCGCTATCGTCCCACGCGCATTTCTTGCCCGCTTTCGTCTGGTCGATGCGGAATGTCTGAACGGGCTTCTGGTATGTTTTGATGCACCCACAGATGAACCGCCCGTAGTTTGCTGTGAGGTTCGTCATCTCGAAGTCCACGAAGGTCGGGGTAACGTTCACGAGATTCTCCGGCTTACGCAATGGGTCTCCTTTCAGGTACTCCGTCAGTTCCGAGGATACTTAGCGTGCTAAGCTCAACGTCCCAGCTGAACCTCAGCAGGGGCTCGTCCCACTCCGCCATCAACGGCGCGCGATGCCATAACTCCAGCAGACGGTCCAACGTACCCTGGTCCGCGACCATGCGGCACACAGAGCAGTTAGACTGGTTCGAGCCACAATTGCTGTGATAGGACACGGGACAATTCGCCTCCGCGCTGTTCAGCAGGCGAATAAGCAGGTCCGTGGGGCCTTTCCAGTCCACACTACTGGGGAACTTCGTCTTGTTTTCTCCTTGGTCTATGATAGCCGCGGGATATTGGCGGTGCTGCGTAGCGCCGCGGCTCGAAGACCCTGGTGTATTCGCGCTGGCACTGGATACACTCGAACTCTTCGCGGAGCGTGTCGCTGGCGTCGCCCCCGACTTTACGGTCCATAAGGGCGAGATCGCCGTGGCAGACGAGGCATCCGCGAAGAATCAGCACTGCTAGATCGTATCCTCTGGGTCCTCTGGGCCGCCTTCGCCGAAGTCCAGGAGAACTCCCCTGGCATCATCGCGGTGCGACATGACTTCGCCGTCCCACTCATAGACGACGCTCGGCCAGGGCGCCCCAAGCCCGGGAAGGTCCAGGTACAGCCCGACAGTAAAGTCGAACTCTCCATAGGCCGAATTGGCACACTCAAACTCGGCAGCAGCCTCTTCGAGGTCTGCGAGGAAGCGGTGCAGTCCGGTGATTAGACGAGAGCCTTCAAGACCTGAACCGTAGTTTGCGCTGTAGGACTGGGGATTAGTTGACATTCGTATCTCCTTTGCACCGATATGAGTTTTCGCACGAAAGACTTAGCGGACCATCCTGTGACGCGATGCCCAACCACAATCCGCCCCGACGGCGAGACGGACCAGGCGCCCTCTAGAAGCAGCGCGGCGTTGCCGCCGCTCGTTTCTGCACATCCTTCAAGCTGGCGGTCCAGCCGCCCGTCGCCGACGGAGGCCAGGAAGTCCAGGATGGTCTTGCGCTCTATGAGTAGGCCACTCGCTAGCTGGTAGTCGCCGAACTCCAGCATCCGCACGTCGCAGTCCCCCGCAGGGAACGACGCGACGAGCTTGAGCTTGAGCCCTGCGGGCTCGCGGCTGTCAATCACGAGCGGGATCGTCGGGTCTAGAGCCATACTACGAACCACGTCATGATTGCAGCTAGGATGACAGCTACCGTGGCTATTAACGCGGCGTGGCCATCGAACCAGTCGTTTATCATTCCTCCTCCAGTATACCAGAAAGGAACTCATAACTCAACTCCGCGAGCACAAGCCCCTCCGCGAGCTTGTTCAGGCCCTTACCAAGGCGGCAGTTGTAGAGTCGCCCTTGGGGGTTCTCCTTGGGGCTGGGTCGAAACGCCTCTATGGTGATCTGGGTCTGCTTCGGCGTGCGCTTCCAGCCCGCGAGCCGTATTCTTCCTGTGTTCTCCATCCCCTCCCAGATGTCAGCATCCTGATGGATGAACACGGCATTCAAACCGGGCGCACCCAGTGGTGCCATGATGACAGTCTCCATGAACTCGTTGCGTGGACCATAGTCGCGTGCCTGTGCCTGGAAGTCCTCGGGCTCTTTCTTTGCGTTGTACTTATGGACGCGAATCTCCTCTAGCGTCACTGACTTAGCGAGATCGTCAAGCTCCGTGGCGGTGTCGATCACGAAGGTTCCCTGTTCGGCCGCGGGGCGTTTGAGTGCCGCGTTCATCGCCTTAGCATAGTCGTTGCGGAACCTGTCCAGAAGTGCCTTGCGCTCGTCATGCCCGCCGAACAGCGGCTTGCGGTAGGCGTGGAACGCGATGTCGTCGCGGTGGACATCTTCGATTACCCCCTCCAGCCCGTGATTGAAGTCGAAGAACTCGATGGGACCTGGCCAGCCGAGCGCGAACGTGGTTTTCCAGCACTTGGTGGCGCCCCAGAGGCAGCAGGTTAGCCGCCTCACCACGGCCCCACTGCCGACAACGCCGTTGCCGCATCAATCTCGGCCCTCAGCCGCGCCTCGTCCTTGGGTGTATCGTCGGCGGTCCCGACGAGATAGGCTTCTATGGCAGCCGCCGCCGCTACGACCTCAGCCGTATTGCCGAAGCCTCCCCCGGACTTGTGGATCTCCACTGCGAATGCCACTGCGTTGTGGCGGAGCGTTACCCTGTCTGTGTAGTTCATTGGTCTCCCCCTTCTAGTTTTCGCACGGTCCGCCGTGCGTGTGCGAGAATCGGCATCCCTTGCACTCCCAGTCGAACCGTGGCCCGTGAGGGAGCGCGTCACCCGTGACGATCAGGGTGCGGCCCTCCAGGACCGCAGCGAACTGCTCAAGCTCTTGAGTAGTCCACTCGAACTCGAAGTATTCGATAGTGGGTTTGCCCGCGCGCACTACCACGAGGCGCCCGATGGTGCCGCCCGTGGCAATGACGTAGCCCCTGAGCTGCTCGACGTACTGGTCTGAGGCCCACGGCGGGTCCTTCTTGTAGGACCATGTGAGCTTGATCTCGACGGGAACGTAGTGTGCGTCCCGCCACGTAGTCCCCTCTTCGTTGACAACGTCGCTGTCGTACTCGTCGCGGTCCACGCGCCCCGAGATCAGCCCCGCGGCCGAGTCGAGCTCGACGCGCCGCTCCGTCGGGTTCACCAGCCGCCCGAACGCGGACCCAAGGCTCACCTTGAGCCGCGTGCCCTGGTCCCACGTATCGGCCAGCGCGCCGTCGGAGTGGCCGTGCTTACCGTACCACGCGGCCCGCAGGCAGAAGGTGAGCTCCTTGATAGAGCACACCGCCGTGCCTGCGGACACGTAGTCCGCGTCACTGCGATCCAGGAGCTCCTGGAGCAGTGCCGCGGCGAGGTCGGGACGCGGCGTCACCTGCATTTGGAGCACCGGAAGCAGGCACAGATGACGCCCGGTTCTACAGAACCCAATCCTGCACTGAGTCCACCTAATCCTACACCGAGTCCACCTGGTCCTACGACTTGCACCGTAGACCTTGGTGATTCATCACTCATGTACAGCTGTACCACCCGCGGCTCCACCGCTGGCCCTATCTCTTCAAGAAGCTCAGCAGTGAAGACGGACAACCCCTTATTCGCACTCCAGAGCCTCCGCGCCTCCGTCTGCATAGGCAGACGCGTTGGGTGGGACGACCGCTCGACAAGTCGTGCGGGCTCCGTCCCAAATATGGAGGCGGGCTCCTTCACTAGCACCAGAAACCTGTTCATTGTGCCGCCGCTGGCGCGACCACAGCCACCGTGTTGTCGTCGTTGATCTTCGCGAGACCCGCCTCGATCAGCGCGTTCAGGAACGCGCCCGAGATCAGATCCCTACGCACGTCGTCGTCGAGGTCCTGGTTCGCCATAGCTTTCTTCGCGACCTGCGCCCGCGTGCGGCCGTCGTACATGCTGAGTACCAGACTCACGACGAGCTCGTTCGAGAGGTCGATGTCGTTACGGATCGGTGCAGGTGCGGTGCCCTCGCCCACGTTCTCGTTGCGATGCAGATCGGGGATTTCGATGGAAGGCAGCGCCTGAGCCTCGGCCCACTCCTCCACTGTGGCCCTGCTCACGGGTGTCGGCGCCGGCTTCGAGTCGCTCATGCCCTTCCCGAAGGAGTAGGACTTCTGTTGGAACCACGCCACGAGGCCCACAAGCTGCTCGTTGGGACCACGGACCACGTTGTTCTCGTCCCGCGCTCCAAACACCTTGTTGAACTCCTTGATGGTGCGCATTAGTACGGACCGCTCACCCGGAATGCCGTCAGGGATCTTGATGAAGCCGTAGAACAGCCCCGTCTTCGATGCCCGCAGTGGTATACCGCTGGCGTGGCGAATCGGCCGCACCATATAGATCCACTGGGTCTGCTGCTCGCCGTTGAACACCGAGCGCGACCGCTCGGACGAGACGATGATCCCGAGGTAGGGCTCGGACTCCTGGGCTTTGGTCTCGAAGTTGAGCTCTGGGAACTCGAAGGTCTGGTCTGTCGATGTCATTGCGTTTGCTCCTCATCAGAGTGGTGTGCTTGGTATAGTGCTTTAAGGTGCCCTACCACGACAGCATGACGCTTCTCGCTTGGAGCCACGTCATTCGCGGACATGAGCTCGAAGAGATCCGAGCTGGATATGTTGTAGTAGGCGGCGAGTACGCTCGGCCACGAACCGTGTAACAGAGAGCGGTTCATGTAGGCAGATTTCGGCACAGCGTCGAGCGCGGCCAGCCAGCCCACCACGCAGTAGTCGCCGCCATTAGTGGCCAGGATTCCCGCGACTAGTGATTCCGGCACGTGCTCGCCGATGTACTCAAGCCGCCCGAGCGGCGTCAGCTTTGCGACAAGGTCACGTTCGCTTTTCAAGACTGTCACTTTACTCCTCCCTCATAGTGATCTCGGTACCACCGACTCCATGAACCACCCAGGGTATGCCCTAGCGGCGGCATGGCGGTGCCAGCGGAAGTTCTCGTCCAGTAGCCACACTGTGCCGCGATCCTCGGCGTCCCGCATCACTCGACCCGCACCCTGAACAAGGGTCACCGCTGCGTCCTCGACCGCAAGGCGCTTGCCTAGTGGGTCGAGCGAACGTGCTGCTATCACGGGGTCGGAGCGATCCGGGAATGGTATCTTCGGCAGGATCACGAAGCGGCACTGGTCGAACGGTAGGTCGATGCCGCTGGTGAGTGCTGGACTCAGTAGAACGAGCGGTTCGCTAGACCTGCGGAAATATTCGAGCGTGGCCTCCCTTTCTTCGGCGCCAGGCGCCAGAACACGTGGGTTCTTGAGGTACTTTTCGAGGTACTTCGCGAAGCGATAGCTCACCGAGTGGACAATGCCCTTCTCGTCGCGGTGGAAGCGGAGGATCTTCTCCACGGCCTCGGCAATGGGGGGCCAAGTCTCCGGCTTGACCCCTGAGATTTTGCCTACGGGCCAGTAGTGGACAGGACGCCGCCGCTTGTCAAACGTCGAGGGTATGGACACTATATCACGATCCGATGGTTTGATGCCAAGTATGTCGAGGAACGTTCCGGGGTCCCCTGGCGTGGCGGTCAGGAGGATGACGCGCTCGGCGCCGCCGAATAGGTAGTGTGCGAGACGCCGCGGCCACACCTGTTTCAGTGACACGCCGCGGCCCTCTGCCATTGGTACAAGCACGCAGTTCCTGCCATCCCAGCGGATAGCCTCCGCCGCGCGGCGTAGGACGCCGTGGGCTCTGGCGATACGGATTGCCGCGGGATCATCCGCGGGGACATCTATGGCGTCGGGAAACTCCGTGAGGTAGCCCATTGCCCAGTGAATCCAGTCCTCCACCACGAACGACTCCGCGCCCTCGGGCCACTGGAGCTTGGCATTGCGGAAAGTTGATATTGCCAAATCCGAACTGCCGAAACTCAAAATCTGGTCCCGCACTAGATGCGCCTCGTCACAGATTAGGACCTTCGGGTTAGGGAATCGCTTGACATGATAGCGCTCCTGCATGTAGTAGGCGTAGTTGAACACCACTATGGGCTCGGTGAGCGCGTGACGAAGCTGGTCCCAGTAGGAACAGCCGGGGATGGAGTTGTTGCCGAGGCCATTGTACTCACAGGGGACCCCGACCGTACAGACCGCATTGCCCGCATGGTCGTTGGGATTTATCAGGCACGAGAAGTTCGCACGGCCACGCACGGTGGCCAGCGGCCCAGAGGTCAGCGCCGCGACGTACTGGTCCTGGAGCCCCTTGGTGGCCGTGAGAATGTATGCCGGTTCGCCAATAAGCTGGGCCAAAGCCAGCGCGATAGCGGTCTTGCCCGAGCCTGTTGGTGCCGAGATTAGGGTGAACGGTATGTTGGATGTGGCGACGTGCACGATGGTTTCGAGCTGACCCGCGCGCCAGGCAGGATGTGGGAGCGCGAGGTCATCGGGCTGCATAGTCACCATCTATCCATTGAACGACCTCGTTGTCCTGGTCCTTGTTGTCCAGGTCCGCGTCAAGTTCGACGGCATATAGCTCAAACGTACTACCATCGTACTCGATATCATAGGGAGTCCCGAGTCTGGCAATTTCCGCGTGCGCCAGCTCCAGTGTGCTAAAGGCGCCGCGTGTAGCCTCGCCCTCGTAGGGGAAGCGCTCGTTGAGAATGTAGACTTTCATTTGTGGTTCCTCCAACGTGTCGATTATCCGAGTTCCCAGTATGGCACCGGCGGTGCTAAAACGGTACGGGGTGGTAGTCGAGTGCTTCACTCAACGACGGGATCACCATGGCGTCCCAGTCGCGCATGAAGACAGTAATGGCGTGAAAGAGGCGCTGTTCATCCGCCAGCGACGCTGGTGCAGGAAGCTCTACAGCTAAGGCAACATCGAACGCCAGCGGAGCCTTGATTTGGAAGGCGCTGTAAAAGGCAGCACCTAGTGGGCAGTAGCCGTCATCGGTGCGTCCAAACTTGCGGTAGTAGTAGCGGCACGCCTTGGCCTTCTGCTCCTCGGTGAGGTATTTTGCAATCTCGTAAACCCTAGACATTCAAGTCCTCCAAGTCTTCCTGTTCTCCCCACGACGGCCCGCAGCTCGCCGTGAGCTCTAATGGTACCACGAATCCTAGCTCGGCTGCAATGAGAGAAAGCTCCACCTGTAGCTCGTCGGCTAGCGTCTCCGCGTTGTACGGCCCCACAGATATCCCGAGTTCGTCGTGGACTTGTACCAAAAGCACCCCTCCCAGCTCTTTGATGTATTGATGCCCACGAACCATGAGCATCTTGAAGATGTCCGCCGCGGTGCCCTGGATTCGGAAGTTCACCGCGGACCTAAACGCTTCGGCTGACTCACCACCATTCGGTGACCAGTACGTCGGGAAGTACCCGCGGTGCCCACCGCGGGTTTCGAGGTATCCCTGGGACTCCAGAAGGCGCCGCGTTTCCCGGCCCCATTCCACGAGTCCCGGCATGGTGCGGTGGATATGGTCCCAGAACTCAGCAGCTTGGTTCAGCGGGATGCCCGCAGTGCGTGCGAGGCGGTCCTTGCCGCCGCCATACGCGATCTCGAACATAGCGTTCTTTGCGGGGGCGCGTTCAATGCGCATCGCGTCTGCTGCCATCTGATGCACGTCGCGCGCTGGCGCATTGCGAGGATATGCCGCGAGGAGCGTCGGATCTCGCGTGTAGTCCGCCATAATGCGCAACTCCAACTGCGACGCGTCGAGCCGCAGCCACACGTCGCCAGGATTGGGTCGGAATGCCATGCGGATTCTTTTCCCTAGCGCGGTGCGCACAGGCTGGTTCTGGAGATTGGGGTCGGACGACGATAGGCGCCCTGTAGTGGTGACCATCTGGTTCCACAGACAATGGACACGGCTAGCGGCATCGAGGCGCTTCGCGAGTCCGTCCACGAATGTGTCCTTGAGGGTTTCAACCTCGCGGAGGTCTAGAACCGCCGCGACGATGTGGTCGGGCTCCCGCATGAACTCGGACTCACAGCGCTCGTGGAGCTGAGTAATGGACTCACAACCTACGGCATGAAGTAGTGCGGGCTCCGAGATCGCAAGGCGCCCGCTTGGCGTGTACTGGGTCAGCTTCACGCCGCGGTCGGTGAGCAGCTTGGCCAGCTTCGGCGAGAGGCTCGAAGTGAATCCCGGCAACACCACTCCAACCCACTCGCGCTGGGTTGCAATGACATGATCTAGGTCCGCGCCGAGCGCGGTAAGGCGCTCGCGGTCCACCAGTACGCCGTCTGATTCCATCTTGGCTAGGATCGGAACAAGCGGCTTCTCGATGGTATGGTAGCGTTCCATGGCCCGCGCATCGTCCAGCCCCACAAGGTGCTGCCACAGACGGAACGTCGCCACGGAGTCACCGACGGCATAGCGTTCTGCCGCGAGCGGGACGTGCTCCAGTATGAAGTCGAACGGCTGGATCTTCTTGTTGCGCGGCTTGAGCTTGAGTCGCCGCGCTTCGACGGTCGCCATTGCACTGAGCTGCTCGTAGGTTAGTGAGTCCATGTTCAGGAGCTTCTTTTCAAGAGTCTTGAGGGATAGCTCAGGGTAGCGCATGGTATACGCCAGGAGCATCGTGTCGTCCCAGGACGGGAGATCGAAGAGGTCGATACCGAGAGGCGGGCCGTCGAACTTGGC
>ERZ1292623.968-Hain-H51-01um-R1-968-length-28705-cov-9_pt1 | contig 28705 bp, 23 predicted proteins | sample MGYA00564398_ERZ1292623 | MGnify/ENA primary metagenome ERZ1292623 (study PRJEB36523, sample SAMEA6512633) | groundwater metagenome | collected 2019-01-07 | study: AquaDiva: Metagenomics assemblies of 32 groundwater samples | reverse complement strand
GTCGAACCTAAATTTCCGGCTTCGCAGGCCAGTGTCCTATCCATTGAACGACGAGCGCTCGTCTTCGCTTCACTACGCCCGAGCAAGCTATTTCTTAATGCAACTTAAACATCCTTCCCAGCCTGTCGCTCAACGGTTCCTCTTCCTGCTCCAAATCTTCTACTAAAAATTGATTGAGAAAATCCCGGATGGGGCGAGGATCGTTATCCAAGAGCGGTACCTGCAAACGGTGTCTTAAAACACTGCTGGTTGAGAAATAAATATTTTTTACTTCGGGAGGATTGTAGATTATCCAATAGGTGGTAATTTCTTTAAATGGATAATATTTATTTCCCACCACAATCCCGGCCTCGGTAATGGCAAAAGAAACTTCCATTGGCTGTAGCATATCTTGCAGAAACAAGATGATGCCGAAAAGCACCACTATCAAGGCAAATAGATAATTACCAGAAATTACAGAAAAAAGCAAGAGCGCTATGCCAACTACAGTCATAATAACATACCAGCGCCTGCTTCTGGCGTGTTTTTCGTATTCATTTACCACCCAGTCAAAAACAATGTCTCCGGTATTTGCCTGCATCTTGCTTAAATTAATCGGCATATACAATATTTAAATTTTTTGTAGCCACTACTGGATTCGAACCAGTGACCTTTGCAATGTGAATGCAACGCTCTAACCAACTGAGCCAAGTGGCCGCTTAACGCGACCTTCACTTAAACAAATCATAACACAATTAACACCAAAAATCAACAATTACTAGGGTTGAGTAAAGAAGAAAATACATTTTCTTCTTTCGAGGCCTGACGTAATTGCAAAGCTTTGCTTTGAATTGCCTTTTAGGCGGCTTTATGATAAAATTAGTTACTAAAGTTGTATGGATGAACAGCCAATAAACTTACTTAAACCGCAAAGCTACCCTTTTTCTTCTCCTCCTCCCAAAAACAAAACCAAATGGGTGGTGTTTTTAGTTTTGGGCGTAGCCATTTTAGGACTTTTAATTTTCCGAAATTATACCATAGCCAAATGGCCCAGCAACCCAACCGCCTATGATTCCATCACCCTTAAGCCTAAGAGAGTCGGCTTTTTACAAACCGTCAAGAATTTTATTTTTAACTCAAACAACGTAATCGCCGGCCAGCAAGAAGACAGAATAAATATTCTGCTGTTGGGCATCGGCGGCTCCGGACATGAAGGCCCGTATCTAAGCGACACCAACATAATTTTAAGTATCAAACCCAGCACAAACGAGGTGGCCATGGTGTCGGTGCCGCGCGATCTAGCTGTAAAAATAAACGGGCACGGCATACGAAAAATAAATAATGCCGACGCCTTTGGCGAAGCCGAACAAGCGGACGGCGGCGGTGAATATGCCCGTAAAATTTTTGAACAAACATTTAGTTTGAGCATCCCCTATTATACGCGCGTGGATTTTACCGCCTTTAAAGAATTAATAGACGCGATGGGAGGAATAAACATAAACATCGCGCGCCCTTTTGTGGACACCGCGTATCCGGGACCGGACAATTCTTTTCAGACAGTTTCGTTTGATGCCGGCATGCAACAATTAAACGGAGAACGCGCGTTAATTTTTACCCGCTCCCGCCACGGATCAAATGGCGAGGGTTCGGATTTTGCCCGGGCCAAACGCCAACAATTAGTGCTGGCGGCATTTAAGAAAAAATTATTATCAGCCAGCACTTATCTCAACCCGATGACTTTACAAAAAATTATGACGTCGCTGTCCCGGCATATTATTACCAACATGGATTTTGGACAAATAATGTATTTGGTGGGTATGGCCAAAGAAATGAACGACGAAAACGTAAAAACATTGGTCTTGGACGACTCGCCAAATGGATTTTTAAGACCGATTTCAAGCGTTGATAGCGCTTATCTGCTCGGACCAAAAACCGGAGACTATTCCGAAATAAATTCGGCCATAAATAATATATTTTCAGCCACCAATACCATACCAATATATACTCCCGACCAAAACAGGCCTGTACCCGTTTCCGCCTCTATTCCAACCGCCTACATAGAAATCCAAAATGGCACTTGGCATGCGGGTTTGGCGACTATCAAAAAACAAGAGCTGGAAAAAATCGGATTATTAATCTCCTCGGTCGGCAACAGTGTTAAAAGACCGATCGCCACCACCACCATCTATATTATAAACCCGAATACTCCCAGCGCTATCATTATCGCGCTTACAGCTAAATTACACGCTTCCAGCACTACCAGTTTGCCAGAATGGCTACAAATAGCATATAATGCTTCCAGCTCATCCAGCGACATCATTATTGTACTGGGAGAAGACGCAAAACAGTAATCTTATGTCTACACCGGCAAAAATTATTAATCAAAACCTGCCGACCATTGCCCTGGTAGGCCGGGTTAATGTAGGCAAATCAACCTTATTCAACAAAATCCTGGAACGAAATAAGGCGATTGTCTCTTCAATTGCCGGCACTACCAGAACCAGAAATATTGGTGTTGTGAGCTGGAGAGGAAAACAACTTACACTGGTAGATACGGGCGGACTTACCTTTTCGGATGAAATCCCTTTAGAAAAAGAAATTATTGAACAAACAGAAATCGCCATCAAAGAAGCCGACTTGATTATTTTTGTGGTTGATATCCAAGCCGGATTACTGCCGCAAGAGCGCCAACTGGCCAATCGTTTGATTAAAGATAAAAGTAGAATACTTTTTGTTGCCAACAAAGCCGATAGTGAACGTCTGCGTATGAACACTTATGAGGCGGATTGGCACAAACTAGGGTTGGGAGAACCTTTTCCGGTGTCAGCGGCCAATGGTTCCAATATTGGCAATCTGTTAGATGAAATTTTTAAACGACTGGGCAAAACAACCAAACGGCCAAAAACAATAAAAGAATTAAAAGTAATTAAAGTGGCAATGATCGGCAAACCCAATGTCGGCAAGTCATCTCTTTTTAATGATTTGGTGGGCAAAAAAGAAGTAATCGTCAGTGACCTGCCTCACACCACCCGCGAACCACACGACACATTGGTGGAAGTTGACGGTCAGCCTTTGGTGTTTGTGGACACCGCCGGTATCCGCAGAAAAGCGAATGTTGCCGGAGAGCTGGAAAAAGCGGGTATCGGCAAAAGCATAGACGCCATAAAAAGAGCCGACATCGTGCTTCTAGTTTTAGACGCCAGCGAACCGATTAGCGTTCAAGATCAACAGCTGGGCGGCTTTTTGCGGGAAAATACCAAGAGTACAATTATCGTTTTGAATAAATGGGATTTAGTAGAGAACACAATGATGCGAAAAGTCTCGCCTGACGGAAAGAAAAAAGGCGGTCTTGCCGATAAAGACTCCGACGCTTTCAAAAATGATTTTAAACAAAATATTTACGCGTCTTTTCCTCATTTGGATTTCGCGCCCATTATTTTTACCAGCGCCAAAACAAAATATAAAATACACCTAATTTTCCCTTTAATCTTCCGCGCCTGGACAGAACGGCACACCATCGTTCCGGAAGATGAATTAAAAGAATTTTTTAAGAAAGTTGTCAAAGAACACCGGCCTTCCCGCGGCAAAGGCACCAAGCATCCGGATGTTTTGTCTTTCCATCAGCTGCACAATAATCCACCCATGTTTGAAATGATGATTAAGTTCCAAACTTCTATTCATTTCTCCTATGTGCGCTATATGGAAAACCGCTTACGGGAAAAATTTGGTTTTTTTGCTTCACCGATTGTGATAAAATTAACTAAGCTAAAGAGAAAGATTATATTGTAAATAATTACAAACAATGATTAAGAAGTTATGAAATTAATTATTGGTTTGGGCAATCCGGAACCAGAATATCAAACCACCAGGCATAACACGGGGTTTTTAGTGATTGATAAGTTGCTGGCCGACTGCGGCGCCGAAACAAAATTTGATAAAAAAAATAATGCCGATATTGCCAAGGGTGAAATAAACAAAAAAAGGGTTTTACTGGCCAAACCGCAAACCCATATGAATAATTCCGGTGTAGCTGTGCGCGCTTTGCTTGATTTTTATAAATTAAAACCGGCCAATTTAATCGTGATTCATGATGATAAAGATATCGCGCTGGGCGAAACCCGCGTGCAAACCGACCGCGGACCGGCGGGGCACAATGGCGTAAAATCAATTATTGAACATTTGGGCACGCAAAATTTTACCCGCATCCGCGTTGGCGTGGCGCCAACTGACCCAAGCAAAATCAAAGATACCGGAAATTTTGTGCTGGGAAAATTTACCGCCGAAGAGAGAAAAAAATTAAAAAAAGTTATTGAAAATATTACAAAAGAGATTGAAAGTCTCGTTTAATTGTCATTCCGACCGAAGTGGAGGAATCCCTCTCGTCTGGTGTAAGGGATCTCTCGACTACGCTCGAGATGACAAACCACAGTATGTCCTACCACGCCGCGCTGGCGCACTTCCCCAAAATTTCTTATAACCGCTATCAAAAACTAGCGGCTTATTTTTCTGACCTGCCTGCCGGCAGGCAGGATTTAAAAAATCTTTGGGACGCGGAAATTAACGAATTGATTCAAGCCGGAATAGACGCGGGAATTGCCAGCGAATTTTTGGCCTGGCGAGAAAAAAATCCAATAGAAAAAATAATGGAAAAATTAAATAAAGAAAATATCAGTACAATTTCCCTAAATGATCCCGGCTACCCGACCCTGCTCAAAGAAATAAATGATCCTCCTTATGTTTTATTTTTCCGAGGCAAATTGCCAAACGGCCACTCGCCGGCTTTGGGGGTGGTCGGCACCAGAAAATTTACCGCTTACGGAAAATTCGCCTGCCAAGAAATAGTGGGGCCACTAGTTGGCCATGGAGTCATAATTGTCAGCGGCTTGGCAATGGGGATAGACGGCATTGCTCATCAGACTGCCGTGGATAATAACGGCATCACCGTCGCCGTTCTAGGCGGAGGAGTAGACAAAAAAACCATCGCCCCCGCCTCTCACCAACAGCTGGCCGAACAAATTATCGCCGGCGGCGGAGCCGTGGTTTCGGAATATCCACCCGGATTTGCGCCCACCCAATACTCATTCCCGGCGCGCAACCGCATTATTGCTGGTTTAAGCTTAGGCACGCTGGTGATAGAAGCTCCAGAAACTTCCGGCGCGCTCATTACCGCTCGTTGCGCTTTGGATTATAACCGCGAAGTTTTTGCCGTCCCGCATCCACTTAATTCCCCCACCGGCCTTGGCCCGAATAATTTAATAAAAATGGGCGCCAAACTGGTGACTGACGCCTCGGACATAATTGAGGCTTTGAGCTTAACGGGATTAGGAGAAATAATTAATAACAAACAAATCCTGCCTTCTACTCCCACGGAAGCAAAAATACTGGGTTTTCTTTCCAAAGAACCGCTACATATAGACTTAATTATCAAAACCAGCGGCTTAGACAGCCCCACCGTAAACAGCACTTTAGTTTTAATGGAAATGAAGGGAAAAGTCCGCAATTTGGGCGGTATGAATTATATTGCCAGATAGTCAGATTGACATTTGAGATTTTTTGTAGTATCCTTAATTTTTATGAAAACCCTCGTCATCGTAGAATCTCCAACCAAAGCCAAAACAATTTCTAAATTTTTGGGCAAGAACTATATAGTTAAGTCCTCTTTTGGTCATGTGCGCGATTTGCCGAAAAGCAAATTGGGGGTGGATGTTGAACATAATTTTGAACCTCATTATATAGTAAGCAGAGACAAAACCAAGATTGCCAAAGAATTAAAAGAGGCGGCTAAAAAGTCAGACGCTATTCTGTTCGCTACCGATGAGGACCGAGAAGGAGAGGCGATTTCTTGGCATCTGGCCAACATTTTAAAAATTGAACCGGCGGACGCCAAACGCATTGTTTTTCACGAAATTACCAAAAGCGCAATCATGCATGCGTTAGAAAATCCGCGCGCCTTGGATTTAAAAATGGTGGATGCCCAGCAAGCCCGCCGCATACTAGACCGCTTGGTAGGCTACGAACTTTCGCCTTTTTTATGGCGCAAAGTGGCCAGAGGATTATCTGCCGGCCGGGTGCAATCCGTAGCCGTACGTTTGGTGGTGGAACGCGAAAGAGAAATTAAAGCCTTCAATGCCGAAGAATATTGGAGTATCGAAGGAATTTTTGAACCAAAATCAAAACAAGTTTTCCCTGCCAAACTTTTCGCTATAAAGGACCAGAAACTCGACAAACTTGATATTAAAAATAAAATCCACTCAGACAAAATAATTGCGGATTTACAAAGCGCTACCTACAAAGTAACCAACATCGAGGAGAAAAAAACCAAACGTTTGCCTTCTCCTCCGTTTACCACTTCCACCTTACAACAGGAAGCAAACAATCAGCTGGGATTTTCCGCCAAACAAACTATGCGTTTAGCGCAACAACTATATGAGGGCGTGGAGCTAAGCTCCGAAGGACATGTTGGCTTAATCACCTACATGCGTACCGACGCCGTTAATCTTTCCGAAAAATTTTTACAGGAAGCCAAAGATTTAATCGGCGCTAATTTTGGCAAGGAATACCAATTATCCGCGCCGCGACTTTATCATAACAAAAGTAAAAATGCGCAAGAAGCCCACGAAGCCGTCCGCCCCACCGAAGTAACGCGCGCGCCCGAATCGGTAGAAACATATTTGGACAGAAATCAATTTAGGCTATACGACTTAATCTGGCGCCGCGCCACCGCCACCCAAATGGCCGCAGCCGAACTGAACGCCACCATCATAGATGTGGCCAGTAATAACGGCTACTCCTTTAGAGCCAACGGACAAACTATTACTTTTGACGGCTTTTTAAAACTTTTCCCTGATAAAACCAAAGAAAATTTATTGCCTCAAGTAACCAAAGATGAAAGCTTAAACTGCGATGAACTAAAGCCCGAACAGCATTTTACCGAACCGCCGGCTCGCTACTCGGATGCTACTTTGGTTAAAGCCTTAGAAAATTATGGCATTGGCCGCCCGTCCACCTACGCCCCCACCATCGGCACTATCGAAGAGCGCGGCTACATAGAACGTGATGATAAAAAAAGGTTCGCGCCCAAAGATATTGCCTACGTTGTGAATGATCTGCTGGTGGAACATTTTCCGCAGGTGGTGGATTACAAATTTACCGCGGAAATGGAAAATGATCTGGATGAAATTGCGCGCGGTAAAAAAGAATGGCAGCCGGTAATTGCCAGTTTCTGGCATCCCTTTAAAAAAAATCTTGATAAAAAAGAAAAAGAAATTTCTAAAGCAGAACTGACTGAAGAAAAAACCGATGAAGTATGCGAGAAATGCGGATCACCTATGATAATTAAAACCGGCCGGTTTGGAAAATTTTTGGCTTGTACCAACTATCCGGAATGCAAACACACAAAATCATTAAATCCCGAAGAGGCCAAACAACAAGAAGCGGCAGAAGCCCTCAATGAAAAATGCGAAAAATGCGGCGAGGCTATGATTTTACGTCATGGCCGATTTGGCCAGTTCTTGGGTTGCTCCGGTTATCCAAAATGCAAAAACATCAAAGGCATAGATATAAAAATGAATCTTAAGTGCCCAAAATGTATCCAAGGAGATATTGTGCAGCGACGCAGTAAAAAACGCGGCAAACCATTTTATGGCTGCAATAAATACCCAGAATGTGATTTTGCCATGTGGGAAAAACCAACCGGTGAATACTGTCCCGAATGTAAACAACCGCTCGTGTTCGCGCCAAAAGGTGTTATCAAATGCAGTAATAAAGAGTGCGCTTTTACAAAAGAAGCGACTTCCACCACTGAATCATTGGCCGAATAAATTGTGTCCCCAAGAGGAATTGAACCTCTATTTCCAGCTTCGGAGGCTAGTGTTCTATCCGTTAAACTATGAGGACAATTTTATACTAACCTCCGTAATTTTCTTAAAAAATTATAAATCATATATTTTTTACCATCAATCACCGCATCCCAAGTACCGGCAGATTGTTGTGGTATACCACCAAATCCCAGTTTAAACTTAGTAACACCGGCATACTGATGATGTAAGTCATAATTGCCATCTATGACTGGCGCAACGCCAAAAAAATCATACCACCGGCACCCTAAACTCTTGCCAATTTTTATACCTTCCCATTGCAATAAATATGGGGCCATTAAATGGCGGTATTCATAATCCGACGCGCCGTACAAATAAGTAAAGGTGTTGGCAAAGCACGTAAACACGGCGCAGGCCACAGGTATTTTATCCTCATAAACGGTCAATTGATAAACCATTGGCGACTGCAAACCTTTTTCATAATGTTTTTTGTGATGCAAATCAAATTTATCGCGACTGCCGGTTTTGTTCATCAAAACCCAAAACACTTCCAAATTTTTTTCTTGACTGATTTTTAAATCTTTTTTCTCGGCCAAATGAATATTATATCTTGTTTTTTGGTGCATGCCAGCGAGAATTTCTTCCTCGGTTTTACTCAAATCTAAAATTAATGTGGCTGAAGGATTGATGTCAATTGTCTTTTTGAAATTGGGAAATTGGGAAATTGGGAAATTAAATGATTGTGGCTCAACTCTTAAAAATACTACCACTTTATTCTTTTTAAAATAATCTACAAACGCATCATAAATTTCTTTTAATTTCGTAATTTCATAATTTCCCATCATCGGTCCTTTCGGACAAAAAGCGTACTGCCAACCAAATGTAAGCTGACTATAAATAATTTGCGCTTGCGCCAAAACTTCCCCCCCCTCTACCACAGCCAGTCGTTCCACATTTTTTCCTTCCGCTAACAAAACATCTCCCCAGGCCCAAGCTTGAGTAAAAGAATCGTACCGACTGTTATTTTTTAACCAACCGGTCCACTGTTCTGAATTAATTATTATTTTTGTTTCCATAGCTCCCTTATCTTACCAGTCTTATTCCATTTTATCTCAAATTTTATCAACCTCCGCGTCAGTTTTTCCTCTCTTTATCTCTGCCGCTCTTTCCTCGGCCTCATTTGACCAACGTAAAGCTTCTCTAGTTCCCGGTTTAAGACCGACCTCGCTGTCTTTAAATTTTATTTCACGCCCGCCTAAATTCTCTTGAATTCTTTTATTTTCATCTTCACTAGCCATATTTTCTCTGGCTTTCACCATCACCCCATACAGTCTTTTTAATTCTTTGGCCGCCGAAGAAAATAATGAAAAAAATGGCGGACGGGTTATGGCAATCAAATCATTCGGTTTGTTCTTGGTAAACCTCGGGTCATATTCTCTGTACGCTTGCACATAGGCCGCTTGCGCTTCCTCGGCTCTTGATTCTTTAGCGCGTTGCCGATGATTTTCTACTTTAGAAATACTTGCTTCTTCCGTAACTTTGGAATCATTGTATTTCGCCGCTCTATATAAACCTCCGCTTATTACATTTTTATTATATTCCCTTCTGCCTAATTTATCTTTACTGATGATTTCTCCGGAAACTATGGAACTTTTTTCTGAAGTTTTCATCTGACCTGACGGTATTTCTTGTACATCAATCATATCTTCCTCTGTCAGCTCTACTTCATCTTTTGCTGAAGCAATTTTATCTCTCAATCTTTCCGTTTGTTTCCTATCTTCGTCCGCGCGCTCTTTTTTTAAATCAGCTACCCTAGACTCACGCGCGCTCCGCGCGATTTCATCGCCGCCAGCGTGTTGCGCTTTTAATTGTTCAAGTCTTTTCCCCAAAACCGGCCCCAAATTTTTTACCGCTTCCTGCTTTTGAATTTCCAAACCCGCTTTGGTTAAAGCCTTTTGTAATTGGGCAGGTTCCTTATATATGGATTCCGCGCGCTTCCCGGTTACTAATTTTGCCCCACCTTCTTTTTGAGATTTTCTTTTTCGTGGTGATAATGACTCTTTTTCGCTTAATCCTAATGTTTCCAGCATATAATTAAATTAGTTTTTAATCTAAAATTAGCATACCGCGTTTTCACTATTTTTGCAAACCAACCCCCACAAATTGCTCTGGGTCTTGCCAAAATCGTTATTTTAATGTAAAATATCAATCATAATTAACTGATTAATAATCAAATTATATGGGTCTCCCCGGTCATAGACGAACATCCTCACACAAACGCCGCCGCGCCGCGCATTTTGCTTTAGATGAAGCATCTTTTAACGCTTGTCCAAAATGTAAAAAACCGCTCCGGCCGCATCGCGCCTGCGCTTTCTGCGGAACATATAAAGGTAAAACTGTCCTCAATGTAGACAAAAGAACCGCCCGCGCCGGCAGAAAAGTTAAAGCAAAGTAATATCCGTTACAAATTCGCGTCTTTATGTCTAACCGCCATTTAGCCAGAAGCATTGCCATGCAAGCTTTATTTGAATGGGATTTCCGGGAACAACCCGCCGATGTCTTGCCTGTTATAATTGACCGCGACTTAAAAGAATTTGGTCCGGGTCTGTACGAAACAGGGTTTGCTAAAAAAATTATTGAAGACGTCCATAAAAATATAGGGAAAATAGATGGGTTAATTGGCAAATACGCCCCCCAATGGCCGATTGCCCAAATCACGATTATTGACCGCAATATTTTACGAATCGGTATTTATGAATTAAAATTCAACAATGAGGTGCCGCCCAAGGTGGCTATTAACGAAGCGATTGAGCTGGCCAAAAATTTTGGCGGTCCGTCCTCGGGCAGATTTGTAAATGGCGTGCTGGGCGCGATATATAAAGACATGCAGAAAAGCGAATAGCGCATGCATATAGATAGTATGAGTATATATGAAAAATATTTTAAACACACCGGAGATTAAAGCCAAAAATTTTTCCGGTTTACAAGAAAAACTGGGAATTAAATTTAAAAAACCGGAATATTTAATTCAGGCGTTTGTTCATCGTTCGTACCTAAACGAACATCATGATTTTATAGTTGGACACAACGAACGCCTGGAATTTTTAGGTGACGCGGTGCTAGAGTTAATCGTCACGGAATTTCTTTTTAAAGAATACGGCAACCCAGAGGGCGAGCTTACCAACTGGCGCGCGGCCTTGGTTAACGCCAAAATATTGGCCAGTATCGCCTATGAAATCGGCATGGAGGAGCACTTGTTCCTTAGCCACGGCGAAGCCAAAGATGCCGGCACCAAAGCCCGAGATTATATCATGGCCAACGCCATTGAAGCTCTAATTGGAGCCATCTATATAGATCGGGGCTACGAAATTACGCAACAATTTATCACACGCTGGATTTTGACAAAATTGCCTTATATTTTAGAAAACGGATTATACTTAGACGCCAAAAGCCGTTTTCAAGAATCTGCCCAAGAAATAACGAGTACAACTCCCACCTACAAAGTTTTGCAGGAAGAAGGCCCTGATCATATAAAATTATTTAAAATTGGCGTTTACTTGGGCAAAGATATGATTGCCGCTGGCGAAGGCACCAGCAAACAAGAAGCCCAAACCGAAGCGGCCGAAGCGGCCGTAAAAATCAAAGGCTGGAAAGGGCCAAAAATTAATATTATAAAAAGAGAAGAAGGCGGTCCGCTCTAAACTGAATCAACCGGGTCGCTAGCTCAGCTGGTAGAGCAGATCCCTCTTAAGGATAAGGTCGTGGGTTCGAATCCCACGCGACCCACAAAAATTTGCTCCTGTAGTTCAACGGATAGAATATCAGGCTTCGAACCTGAAGATAGGGGTTCGATTCCCTTCGGGAGCACAAAATATGACGGAACAACTTTTGTGGCATACTAAAACAATCCCAGAAATTCTGACGACGCTCCGTTCGCGTGAACATGGCTTAACCAAGGAAGAAGCAACGGAACATCTTAAAGAATACGGACTCAATAAGTTTCCGGAAGGTAAAACAGACAGCCTCCCTCTTATTTTTTTGCGGCAATTCCAAAGTCCGCTTATTTATATTCTTCTGGCCGCCGCGGCCATCGTGTTGGCAATGGGCGAAATTATTGATGCCTCGGTAATTATGGCCGTACTGGTTTTCAATGCCATCGTGGGTACGATTCAGGAAGGAAAGGCGCAAAATACCCTGCTGGCATTAAAACAATTCGCCGAAACTTTCGCAACCGTTTTGCGGGATGGCAAAGAACTGGTGATTCTAGATGTTGAGGTGGTACCCGGTGATATTATTATTTTACAAGAAGGAGAGAAAGTTCCGGCTGATGCCCGAATTATCTTTTCCAACACTCTCAAGATAGATGAAGCGAGCCTCACCGGAGAGTCGGAGCCGGTGACTAAGACTGATGCCGTATTATCAGCCGATCATTTACCGGTGGTGAATCAGAAAAATATGGTCTTCAAAGGCACTCATGTCTTGAGCGGAAACGGCACCGCGGTGATTGTCGCCACCGGATTGGCCACAGAAATTGGCAAGATCGCCAAAAAAATCACCACTATCGACACAGAAATTCCTCTGAAAACCAACCTCCGCCACCTCTCACGCCTCATCATTATTGCTGTCTTCCTGATCAGCGTTTTTCTTGTAGTTATTGGCGTGCTCTACGGTAAATCCATAAAAGAAATGTTCACTACCGCAGTGGCGCTGGCAATTTCCATTATCCCTGAAGGACTGCCGATAGTGGTGACTCTTGTTTTGGCAACCGGAGTATGGAGAATGTCAAAACGCCACGCGCTCGTCAAACGATTGCAGGCCGTAGAAGCCCTCGGGCAGACAAAAATCATTGCCGTGGATAAAACCGGAACCCTCACCAAAAACGAGATGGTTGTTCAGCGAGTATATATAGATGGGAAAATTTTTGAAATCACCGGCAACGGCTATGAACCAAAAGGTGAAATGACTCTGGATGGCAAAACCATTGATCCCCTTAATCATCCCGAACTTCTTTTTAGCGGAAAAATTGCCGCCTTCTGCGCCAACGCCCGGCTCTCTTTTGTGGAAGAAACCAGTGTTTGGAAAATCGCCGGCGACCCTACCGAAGCGGCGCTGATTGTACTTTCGGAAAAAGTTGGCTTCCGCCACGATACCTTGGAACAGGAAATGCCAAAAATCTTTGAACTGCCGTTTGATTATCAAAAAAAGTATCATGCCACAATACGAACAATGGACGGAAAAAACTTCCTTACTATCGTTGGCGCGCCGGAGCAAGTGCTGGAGCTTTGTAAAACTGTCTGGCACAAGGATGGCGCCGAAATTTTAAATGCAGAGAAGAAAAAAGAATTGGAATCAGCCTTCCACCAACTAGCGCAAGACGGTTTAAGAGTGGTGGCGTATGCGACAAACTCCGACGTTAATCGGAGCGTTATTGATCCGGACACTCTGCCGTCTCTCTCTTTTGTTGGTTTCTTCGGGATGAAGGACGCGCTTCGCCCCGAAGTCAAATCAGCGGTACAAAGAGTAAAGTCAGCAAACATACGCGTGGTAATGATTACCGGCGATCACCGTCTCACCGCCACGGCCGTCGCCAAAGAAGCCGATATTTATCAAGAAGGCGACATGGTCCTCACCGGTGAAGAAATCGATTCCATGTCCGATACGGAACTCGCGGAAAAACTCGCCCGCGCTTCTGTCTTCGCGCGGGTCACGCCGGATCATAAACTGCGCATCATTGAGGCCTACCGTAAACGGGGCGAAATAGTGGCTATGACCGGCGACGGCGTAAACGACGCGCCCTCTCTTGTCGCCGCCGACCTCGGCGTCGCTATGGGGAAGATTGGCACGGAGGTAGCCAAAGAAGCCGCAGATATTGTGCTGATGGATGATAATTTCGGAAGCATTGTATCGGCCATAGAGGAAGGCAGAAGTATTTATAAAACAATCAAAAAAGTTGTTCTCTATTTGTTTTCAACTAGCGTTGGCGAAGTGCTCACTATCGCGGGCGCGTTATTCCTCGGCTATCCGCTCCCTATTTTGGCGGCGCAGATTATTTGGCTGAATTTTGTCACTGATGGTTTTCTTGATGTGTCTCTCGCGATGGAGCCGAAAGAAGAAGGATTATTGCGCGGCAACTTTGAGCGACCCAAAAAGTATCTAGTTGACAAACTTATGGCGCAGAGAATGTTTATCATGGCCGTCCCCATGATGATCGGCACGCTTTTTCTTTTCAAGGGATATTTTGAAAATGATCTTGCTAAAGCCTGGACCGTCTCGCTGACCGCGCTAGCCGTCTTCCAGTGGTTCAACGCCTGGAATTGCCGGCACGAAAGTAAATCAATTTTCCAGATGAATCCTTTTTCCAATAAGTGGCTGATTGGCGCCACCATTACCGTCGTCTTTTTGCAGTTGTTTGTAATCTATAATCCGTTTATGCAGAAATTCCTGCGTACCGCCTCGCTTGAGCTTTCCGACTGGCTAATGATCATCCCCATCGCCGCTTCTATTATTATAGTTGAAGAAATACGAAAATTTTTTTACCGGAGAAAATTAAACCTAATTGACAGAGAATAAAATTACTGACAAAATACTTATTAGACTTCCCCAAGAAAGGGGGTATCCATGACTCGCCAAAAAAATGCGCCGGCAACCAAGAAGCGCGGGAGTCGAAGGCGACCCCCGAACAAGAAAATCGTCTATATTGACGATTACGAAAACAGGCAAAGGTATCCCGACCTTGACATCATCAACTGGCGCAATCGGCACGGAGAATCCGAAGCGATGAAACGCATCCCACCGGGAGAAATCTGGATCGATCACCGCTTCGAAGCCGAGACTGAATTTCTGTTGCGGATCTACCGCGCCGAAACGATGCGTCGTTTCGCCAGCCGCACCGACTACAAGCCGGTTCGCGAATATATGAAGAAGAAGCTTTGTGAAGATGGCCCTGTCCCACCGCTCGTAGAACGCGAAGAACATGACAAGGCCAACGATTTGACAATCTGTTATGTCCGCGGAAACATTGTCCGCCGCTATCATGACCCCGCCTTTATCTTCGGCGGCCACGATTTGGTCTATGACTACATTCCTAAACGAACAGTCTGGATTGACATTCGTCAGGATCCCCGCGAAATCAAGTACACTCTCCTCCATGAGACCCGCGAACGGAAATGGATGGAACGCGGTATGTCTTACGACAAGGCTCATAAACGCGCCACCGAAATTGAACTTATGGCGCGAGCCCGCAAAAACATTATCCGGCCGGTCGGCAAAATTAATACCGCCAGGAAACCGACACCGCTTAATATCCCGCTTTACTCGCAGAGTGAAACGGCCTGCGGTCCCGCCAGCCTAAAGATGGTGCTTGATTTCTTTGACAAAACCTACCGCGCCAAACCGTATACCGAAAAACATCTTTCAGTTCTCTGCGATATGACGGCGGAAGGCACTAACCACGCCCCGCTCGTGAGCGGGGCGAAGAAAGTGTCTGGCGCATCAGTCTTCACTAAGGAAAACGGCACGCTTAACGAGCTAAAATATTTCGTTCTGCAAGAACGCTTACCGGTAATCGTCGGCTGGTGGTCGAAATTCGGCCTCGGTCCCGACGACCCGCCTGATACGGATTGCGGCCACTTCTCTATCATTCGTCACATTTCGACAAAATACGTATATCTCGCTGATCCTTGGTTCGACGAGATCGAAAAAGCAGGGGTGCGTAAAATACCCATCCGTGATTTCATGGGTATGTGGCATGATACCGACACGCCTGCAAATCTACCGGTAAAGCGCTGGTACATGGTTCTCAATTTTGAAGGCAAGTCTTTCAGAATCCTGGGAGGCGCTAATTACTAATCCTGCTCTTATCTCGCCCTCGACGCAATGTCGAGGGTGTTTATTTTTGTTTTAAATTAAAAATTCCGAGCTTGCCAGGCCCGGAACGATACTGTCCGATTCAATTTTAGAACTCAATGGCCTCAAATCCTCTCGTTTCCAAGTCAAGCACACCGACGAGTGGTTCAAAAAAATCAGCCATTTCTGGAACCTGCTCGGCAATACACCGCGTCGCCAGATTCACCAGATAACGAGACTGCTCCACAGCGCCATGCCGATCCTCCCATTTACGAAATGGAGTAGAAACCAACAGCACTCCGCCTTGTGGAATGCGTTTTTCTTTCCAGTTTCTGTGAATAATGGTGGCGGCCGTAACAATAGGCTGATCCAGCACTGGATCACAAGGCCCAATGATAAGAGCGAGATTTTCATTGCGCAACCAATCAAATCCTTGACCAATGGCTAGTACGCGTTCGTTGTGCTTGAACTCTTTCAAGCGACGTCCTTCCTTACGAACTTTGGCTATATGCTGAACATTACCAAACAACAAACTGGCCACGTCTGTTCGCATTTGCTCTGGCATGAGAGGAAAGAGTGTGGCCAAATCTCCCTGAATGTCAGGGATGCTCCCGCCCTCTTTCTCACACATATCCACGATATGGCCATTATCCCCATGCACAGCTAGACAATCGCTATCTGTTTCTAGACCCATCAAAATGGTCTGAATACGACTGCCATAGCAACGGTCTACCTGGGCCTTAAATTTCTTCATGGAGGCAATGGCTTCGGCCATGTTGTACTTGAACCCCGCGCAGCCGCGGTGCTCATCACCCTTGGACCAATGATACGTAATGATAAGCAACATGGGACGACGTTTTTTGTAAGCGTAGCCCTCCAACTCGTTGAGAGAATGTCTCAAAAGCGGCCAGCCCAAATCATACCTTCCGCCAATATTGCGAAATGGTGAAATGATGCCTACTGGCAACTCGCAAACCACCGTCAAATTAACTCGGCCATCCATACACATGGTGGCAGCAATTTCGGTGGGATGTTCGCGTCGATAATTACGGCGCTCATGGTTGGTTTCCTGAAACAACCGTGAACGTTCCGCGTTCATCGATATAATTTTCTCTTTGAGTTTCTCCGGCATAGAACCCCTCCGTTGTTGGTTTGGATTGGATTGTTACCATCCGTATTATTGAATTAGCAACCAACATTTTACCACTTATTATTTTAAGTGTCAAGACTACAAATTTTTTTGTAAAATAAATTTAATTTAACAAAAAAACTCGCGCCTGTGCATAACTTCCGCTTTAGCTATTCCCATTTACACAAAAACATTCTATAATAAATATGTCGAAGGAAAATTTTTACAGCCATGCTTGTCTTGTAAAAATTTCTTCAATAAGTTTTTTCTTTCCTCGCGAGTAGAAAAAACTTATTTCTAACTTCTAATGCCGGCGCGTGCCGGAAAAAAGGAAAGGAGGTGCCCAATATGGCCAAGAAGAAAAAAGCCGCCAAGAAACGAAAACCAGCTAAAAGAAAAAAGAAAGCTTCTAAGAAACGTCGTCGTTAGTCTTCAAAAAAATCTTCCCGATAAGGGAAGATTTTTTTGTTTTGTATTTTAAATTACGTCCACCGAACCAAATATTCCATCGTAGCCCGGTTGCACCTTTACTTTACCGGCGCGCATATTTTTTATCGCTGTCAAAATATTTTTATCGGATATATTATTACGAATTTCATCATCTGAAGCTTTTAGTAAAATATAAAATTCATTTCTTATATTTTTTAACATCATTTCGTACTCTTTCAAAACTTTTTTGCTTGTTGGACCAATGTGAAAAACTTTGGCAATTATTTCTTTAAGCGGCACAATATATTTATGCGGAATAAAATTAGTTTGAAAAACTTTTTCATATTGTCTGTCCGTTAAATCTTCCACCCTATGCAACACACCAACGGTCACGGGCTTTTTACATTTTGGGCACAAAAATTTTTTCGCTCTAGTTTCTTTGGGAGACAAAACAATTTCGCAGGCCGCGTGGCCATCATGATAATACTTTCCTTCTTCCGGATAAAATTCAATAGTGTATAAAAACTTTTCTCTGTCGCCTGTTTTTAATACTTGTAAAATATCGTCGTAAGTAAAATTTTCTTCCAGATTAAAAACGTTGGCTTCCCGGCCCAGATTATTTAAACTATGCGCGTCGGAATTGGAAACCAAAGTAATATTGTCCAACGCCGAAAGCCGGTGATTCATGGTCGGATCGCTGGAGAGGCCAGTTTCAACGGCGCGGATATGCGGGGTCAGTTCCTCAAAACACTCTTCCAGAGTATTATAGCCGGATTTGGAGCCAAAAACGGCAAACCACGGCGTCCAAATATGCGCCGGAATCATCATAAACCCGGGGTCAATATCCAAAATTATCTGCAAAACCGTTTTGGCCGATAAACCCATAATCGGCCGACCATCGGACCGAATATTTACGCCTTTGGCTGTTAAAATGGCATTAAACTTTTCTACGGCCTCTATACTTGGCGCCAAAATCAAAAGATGCACCCGGCGGGTGGCATCTTTATGCTTGTAAATACAAGAAATTTCCGTACCCAAGATAAATCTGGTCTGACTGCTGTTGTCTTTTAACTTATAAATCCCTTGATTTTCCTCAACTAAATTTTCTTTAATATGTTTAATCCAAGCCGGATGAGTAAAATCGCCGGTGGACACAATATCTATGCCTTTTTGCTCACAAGCCTGGGCGATTTTTGGCAATTCCAAATCTGCCGAGCAGGCGCGTGAATAACGGGAATGAATATGCAAATCAAGAATTTTTTCCATAGTTTTGCTTTTAGTCATCTCCTGTCATTTCTTCATAAATATGAGCCACGAGTCCGGGTACGCGAGCAATAACAAAAAACCCTGTGGCCATCTGCCGAGGGAATCCCATATCCAAAAGAATAGCGGCCATAGCTCCATCTATATTGAGGGGCAGGGGCTTAGAAGATATTTTATTTAATTCCACACCTACTTCTTCGGCAAAAACAGAGTGTTTACCATAAAAACCAGTTTCCTTAGCAATAGAGAAAAGAGTATCGGTGCGATAATCGTGCGTTAACACTCTGTGGCCATAGCCTGGCAATCTAATTTTTTGTTCTCTTAAAGCTTTCACCAAATCTGCAATATTTTTTTCATCAATATTTTCTGCAAAAAAATTGGCTGCCTCTTCGGTAGCACCCCCATGCAACTTATCCATTGCCAAAATTCCCTCTGCCAAAGCAGCTTGCATGCTATTGCCGGCAGAGGCCGCTGTACGACTAGCTGTGGTCGAAGCAGTACCCAGACCATGGTCTATGGCGGCCGTAAACAAAGCATTAAGCATCCTCGCTTCCTTTTCTCTTGGTAAATTTCCTTTTAAAACCAAAAATATAGTTTCTACAAAACTTTTATTTTTAATTAATTCTGACAAATCATAACCCCGAATAGTTTCTTTGTTATCTGAAATATTACTAATAGCCGTTTTCGATTGCATACATTTAAAATAATTTTGCTAAATTAGCCAAGTCTTCATATCTTTCGGCAATATGCACTCCCACAGCGGCCAAGGCCGTCTCTTTTTCGGCTGCGCTCTGGCCACGACTAACAATTGCGCCAGCGTGCCCGATATTCATACCTTGAGGGAAAACATTGGCAAACTTCCCGCCGATGTAAATCGCCAATGGTTTAGTGTACTCCTTATTTCTAATTAAATCAACTATCTCAAATTCAAAACTGCCGCCATGCTCGCCAAAAATTACTACCCCCTTAGTTTGCTCATCTTTTTCAAACAAGCGCAAAATGTCGGCGTAGGTCATTCCCATCAGCAGATCTCCACCCACATGAATGGCCGCGCTTTGCCCCAAACCAGCCTGACGAATTTGCCAAGCCAACTCATTAGTCATACCTCCGGAACGAGAAATTATTCCCACCGGCCCTGGCATAAAAATTTCATCCACCAGCGATCCGCCCACCACGCCAATTCGGCCCACACCGGGCGCAATTAGTCCCAAAGAGCTAGGACCAATAATTTTTATATTTTTTTCTTTGGCCGCGGCCAAACAGTAGGCCGTGTCTTGAACGGGAATTCTTTCCACTATTATATTTATCAGGGGAATTTCATTTGCAATCGCTTCCAAAATAGCGGCTTTGGCCGCAAATGGCGGCACATATATAGCGGTGGCATTTATATGGGGGAATTGTGCCAAAGCTTCTTTTATAGAATTAAAAACCGGTTTCCCTTCTACTTTCTGTCCGCCCTTGTTTGGCGTAACGCCGCAAACCACATTGGTATGATAATCCAACATAGCTTTGGTCGCTTTGGCGCCTTCTTTGCCGGTGATGCCCTGCACCAACACTTGTGTATTTTTATCTATTAAAATTGACATATTAGCTTACCATATCCGCCAAAATTTGAGCGGTGGCGCTCATACTCGTTTCCTTGCCAAATAATTTTATATTTAAATTATTTCTATCAGCGCATTCTCGCATCAAACGCATACCTTCGTCTTCGTGGGGTCCAGCCCGACGCACCACAATGGGAAACTTTGGCTTTATTTCATCCAGCGCATCAGTAATACCATTAAAAGTTTCCGCTATATTGGTAAAATTAGCCACGCCGCCGGCGATCCACAATCCTTTGAGCCCCGGTTTAGACAAGACAATTTTTGTCAATTGATAAACTTTTTCCCGGGGCGGATTGCCAGAATATTCAGTATAATTTGCCGGACGCAAACCGGTTTTTAACAAGGCATCCATATTGGCGATGCTGGCGCCCCCGCCGGAAAATAAGACGGCAATATTTCCGTCCATTTCTATATACTTGCCGGCGGTGCCGCGATAATAACCTTCACCTTCATCTATTTTTTTAACGGCTACTTCTCTGTCCATTGGCAGTCTTCCCAGCATAGTCCGTGGCGCTAAATTTTTCCATTCTTCATGACGATAAAAAGCGTCTTCATCCAAGGCAATTTTGGCATCGGCGGCGTACCACTGGCCGTCTTTGGTTTTAACCAATGGGTTTATTTCCACCACCCTGGCATCTTCTTGTATAAAACATTGCCACAATTCTTTAGCAAACGGTAAATTCGAATTAATATCTGTATTTCGAATATCCAATAAATTTTTAGTTATTTTGTTTTCAGGCACGTCTTCTATATCCATACCACCGGCAGAGCTATAAATCATCACCGGCTGTTTGGCGTTGGTATCATAAGTAATAGAAAGATAATGTTCTTCGGCAATGTCTAATTTTTCTTCCAATAAAACTGCGCTGATATACTGCCCCAAAATATTTATATTAAAAAGCTCCGCGCAAGCATTTTCCGCTTCGTCAGCGGAAGAACAAAAACGAATACCATTATTTTTTCCCCGTTTTCCGGAAAGCATCAGCGCTTTTACCACCACATCTTTAATACTTAAATTATTATAGGCTTTAATAAAATCTTCGCCACGCCAAACCACCACGCCTTTCGGAATGGCGATACCATGTTTGGCAAATAAATTTTTTCCTTCAAATTCGTATAGATTCATATAAAATATTGCCTAGTTTTTTTGGATCCAACCCTCCTTCAACCGCTTCCAAATCCAAACTTTTTACTTTTGTGTTTTTTAGATTTTTCTTATCAAACTCAAATACACCCCAATTTCTAGTTTGATAAAATTCTTTTTGTTTTTTGTTCAATTTGTGATTATTATGAATTACCAAATCAATTCGGCGCGGTAAATATTTTTCCAACTGTAAAATAATCTCGCTTAACTTTTCCGGCCCGGTTTCTCCATCCAAACGATAAGCGCTGCCCGCCACATAAATTATTTTGGCTTTGATGTTTTTGGCTATCGCCTGTTTTATGCCTGTTGGCAAAAGCGCAGCGATTAAACTGGTATACAAACTACCTGGGCTTAAAATTATACAATCAGCGACGGCAATCGCTTTTTGCGCCTCGGTGTAGACCTGGCAAACCGGTTCTAACCAAACCTTTTTTATTTTAAGCCCCCGGTTATATCTTGGGTTATCTATAAATTCTTCGGTTCTAATTATACTTTCATTTTCCAACTCCGCTACCAAATTGGAGCTTTCTAAAGTGACCGGATAAACTTTACCTTGCGCCTCTACGCTTTGCGACAAGGCTTCCAAAGCAAAAAGAAAATTGCCACCATATTGACTCATTAAAGTTAAAAATAAATTCCCCAAATTATGACTATCCAACTTGCCAACATTTTGAAATCGTGGTTTATAAAAAATTTGTCGCAACATTTTATAATCATATTTTGCCAGCGACAAAATCGCCCGCATGATATCGCCGGGCGGCAAAGTATTAAATTCTTTTCGGAGCCTTCCCGAAGACCCACCCGAATCACTCATAGAAATTACGGCGGAAATCTCAAAATTTGGATATTTTTTTAATCCTTCCAAACAGAGGGCTGAACCATTTCCCCCTCCCAGAACGACCACCGCCACAGCGGAGTCCCGCCTCACGGTGGTGGCAATCTTTTTTTTATGCATATTTTATCCCTAAAAAATCATAAATCTTTTTATCATCCAAAGAATTAACAATTAAATCCGCGCCGGAAAAATCTCCGTTACTCCAACGATCATCAAATTTGACTACGCATTTCATACCCGCTCTCTTGGCCGCGTTAAAGCCGTTTTCTGAATCTTCAATCACCACACATTCACTTGGCGATATACCCAACTCTTGAGCCGCGTAAAGAAAAATGGCCGGATCCGGCTTGCCGATATAATCAACATGGTCGGTCGAAATTAAAGCATCAAAATAATCCTGCCAGCTAAACCTATCCACAATTTTTTTGATGCGATCTAAGCTGGCGCCGGAGGCAATAGCTGTTTTTTTATCAGCCTGCTTTTTAATACGTCTAAGCAAATCGTCGGCACCAACCAAAGGCAAAGCATGGTCTGTGTACACCGCCTCACTGCAATTATCTTTATGCGCCAAAATTTCTTCAACCGAATGCGGAAGATTATGAAGCTCTTTAAACATTTTTGATGATTCCATCAAACTTCTGCCGTTTACCAATTTTGTCCACTCCCGCGAATAAGGAATATTAAAAATTTCCCCAAATTTTTTTTCCACATTAATCCAATGCAGTTCGCTGTCTATCAGCGTGCCATCCATATCAAAAAGTATCGCTTTAAACTTGGACATATTACTCAACAGTTACTGATTTAGCCAGATTTCTCGGCCGATCAACATCCCGGCCCAAGGCTACGGCCGTATAATAAGCAAAAAGTTGCAAAGGAATTGTGTTGAGTAGCGGCTCCAAAACTTCCATAGTCGGTGGCACGTAAATTACGTCCAGAGAGAGCTCAATGGCTTTATCATCGCCTTCGGAGCACACTAGAATTATCGGCGCATATCTAGCCTTTATTTCTTCTATGTTACTACGCATTTTATCGTATAACTGGTTTTTTGTCATTAAGGCAAACACGGGAAACTCCGGAGAAAGCAAGGCAATAGGTCCGTGCTTCATTTCACCGCCCGGATAAGCCTCACTATGAATATAGGTTATTTCTTTTAATTTTAACGAACCCTCTAAGGCTACCGGAAAATTTATACCTCGACCCAAGAAGAAAAAATCTCGGAAATTTTTATATTTTTCCGCCAACACTTTAATCTTATCGCTTTGTTCTAAGATAATTTTCATTTTTTCGGGAATTTCCCGCAAAGCATTAAGCAGTCTTTGTCCAGTGGCTACGGTTAATTTGTTTAACCGGCCGAACTGTAAAGCGTACAAAAGCAAAACAGCTGTCATATTTGTAAAAGCTTTGGTGGAAGCGACGGCCAGCTCGGGCCCGGCATGAATATAAGTGCCACCATCGGTTTCTCTGGCGATAGTGGAACCGACCACATTGACAATTCCCCGCACCAGCGCGCCTTTACGTTTTGCTTCTTTAAGCGCGGCCAAAGTATCGGCGGTTTCACCGGATTGGGAAATTCCAAATACCAAAGTTTCACTATCTATAATCGGATCGCGATAACGGAACTCGCTGGCCACGTCTACCTCTGTAGGAATGCCGGCCAAACGTTCAAACATGTATTTGCCCACCAGGCCCGCGTAAGAAGCGGTGCCGCAAGCGATTAAAATAATCCTTTTAATCCCCCTCATTTGTTCATCACTCATATTTAACCCAGCCAAACGTGCGGTGCCGTCTGCCATGTTATATCTACCCCGAATCGCATCAGCAATTACAGTTGGCTGATCAAAAATTTCTTTCAACATAAAATGCGGAAATCCCTGCTTTTGCGCTTGAACCTCATCCCACTCAATCTCTTCTATTTTTTTAATAACATTTATATCTTTTAAATTTACGGTATTCATTCGCTCCCGGCTTATTTCCGCCACCTCGCCATCATCCAAAAAAATAACTTTTTTGGTATAAGCCAGCATGGGTGTGGCGTCGCTGGCAATATAAAATTCATTCTCACCAACACCAACTACCAGCGGACTGCCCATGCGCGCGGCAATGAGAGTATTTGGGTGGTCGCTATGCATGACGACCAGTCCATAAGTGCCGCGTACTTGGGCCAAAGCTTCTAAAACCGCTTTGCGCAAATCGCCCGCATAATATTTTTCAATTAAATGCGCCACAACCTCGGAGTCGGTTTCTGATTTATACGCATGGCCGGTTCCCAGCTCTTCTTTTAATTCGCGATAATTTTCTATAATGCCGTTGTGCGCCAAAGTAATTTTTCCGGTACAATCCGCGTGCGGATGGGCGTTGGGTTCGGTAACTCCACCATGGGTGGCCCAGCGGGTATGAGCGATGCCAAAAGTTCCCGCCAAATCTTGGCCGTTGATTTTTTCCACCAGTTTATCTATTTTTCCCACCGCTTTGGCGGACAAAAATTCTCCATTATTTAAAATTGTAACTCCCGAACTGTCATAACCGCGATACTCCAAACGACGCAGACCGTTGATTAAAATCGGTAATGCTTTTTTTGAACCAATGTAAGCAACAATGCCACACATAATTAAAAATTTTTCCGTCTATTCGCTTCTTCCAATTCGGCTGGCGTGTTAACTCCAAACCATTCACTGTTATCTCTTAACTTTATAACTTGCACCTTTTGATCTTCATTATTTGCCATCGCCAAAGCCGTGGGCAAACCATATTCGCCCAATTTTTTTAACGGGGGCATGGCCGGAAACATTTTTTCAAACCATTTTCTATTGAAACAAAAAGTTCCGGTACTGACTTCTTTAATCTTTTTTTGTTCATCGGTTAAATATTCTTTTTCCACAATTTCTGTTTTATTATTGGCCCGCTTTATTATTCGGCCATAAAGACTGGGATCTTCCAGTTCCACCGATAATACCGAAGCTACCGCCTTGTTTTGTTTATGCTTATCTAATAAATCTAAAAATGTTTTACTGGAATAAAAAGCGCTGTCATCGCCATTTATTACCAACACCATATCCACATTTTTGGGCAACTGTTTCATGCCCGTAAAAGCGGCGTGCGCCGTGCCTTTTAATTCTGATTGTTCAACATAACTTACTTCGGCACCAAAATATTCTTCTATTTTTTCTTTATGAAATCCAACTACTAAATAAATATTTTCTGGAGTGAAGCCGGTTTTTTTTAAAATATCAACAATATAGCGAACAATAGGCCGGCCGCCGATTTCGCACATTACTTTGGGTTTATCTACGCAATTAAGGCGGGAGCCTCTGCCGGCCGCGAGTATTACCACCCCTACATTATCTATGATAAACATATTTTGGAAATCTTTCCAAACCTGTCGACTACAACGGTATTTAAAAATTCTTTTTTATCCGTTTCTGTTTTGTAATCCGATATTTCCTGCCACAAAGCCCGGCCAGCCAAAAAACCAACTGCTCCAGCCGAGACCGCATCTTGCAGTTGTTTTTCAAACACAGCAAATTTTTCGCCGCGGGTAAGAAGAATCCACGGTGTTTTGCCGATTAATTTTGTAATTTGTTCACATGAAGATAAATCTCCTGGGAATTCTAATTTCCATACATCTGGTACAACATTTTCTTTTAGCAACATTTCAAGTGATCGCAACACCCATTCAGCTCTAGTCTTGCCCAATTCATCGTTACCATAAGTCACAATTTCCAAAAAGAAAGGCAAATTATTTTCGTGCGCATCAGCCAATGCTTTTTTGGCAGTAGCGATTTGTTGATTGCAGGTTTTTGAATCTGGATTAAAATATAAAAGCAGTTTGGCGCCGCTGGCTCCTATATCTTTGATGTCCGCTGCTGTATAACCAAGCTCTGTGACTCGCTCACCCGCTTTATCTGTATAACCGCTTTTTTCTAAAGGCAAAAGATATGGTTTATCCCGAAGGGACCCTTTTGGGGTTTTCAGTTTAAATCCAGGCAGACCCCACTCCATATCTATAAGCACGCCGCTAAACTGGTCTTGCACTGCCTCTATAATCATGCCTTTGGTTTTAATCAAATCAGCATCTGTGACTTTGTCCGGATCGCTGGGATTAATATATTTTCTAAAACTACCTCTGTGATCCAAGGCAAGCATTAGAAATTTACCATGATTTTGAAATGCGGATAAATTCATAATATATTACTCTAAATTAACACAAAAAAACCCGAGCGTCAAACCCCGCACAGCTTGCGGGGTAAACAAAAAACCGGCCACTCCTCTATCCTAGAGGGGTGGCCGGTGAGGTTCAGTTCATACTATCTCACGACAGGATGAACATGACTCTGGTACTACTTGTTGCGGTCCTTCTGCTTCTGGTCGCCGCCCTTCTTGTTCTTCTTGCGAGCGGCGGTCGTCGCGGGATTCTCTTCGCCGAAGCCTTTTCTGTTGTGCTTCTCGGCGACCGCGGCGGCGTTGGCCTTGGCCTCGTCGGCGTGCAGTTGGTGATACGCGTTGATCGCGATCTCCAGCTCCTTGTCGGTCATGCCGGCCGCTCTAGCGTAGCGTTTGGCCATCTGCTCGTCCGATGCCTGTCCGTTGGCCGACACCATCTTGTTGATGGCGGCGGTACGGAAATCGCCGTCGTACTTGATGGCGACCCGGCTGGCCATCTTCTCGACCTTGGCCTCATCCAGTTCGGGATCGATCCCCAGAAGTTTGGCCTTGCAGGTGGCCTTCAGCTCCTTGAGGCGCTGCTGCTCCTGCTCCCGAGCCAGCCTGTCCTCGGCTTCCTTCTTCTCGCGAGCCTTGCGGGCCTCGCTCGGATCCGGCCGGTTTGACGAATTGCCGCTGTTTCGGCTGTTCCAGTTCTGGGCCATAATCCACTCGGCCTTCTTCTGATCGCGCGTCCACTTCAGGTGGTCCACCTTGGCGGAATTGTTCGCGGTGTTGAACGCCGCACCCGCCATGGCGCAGATGCCCTTGACCACGCCGTCGTTGACGAACGAACCGAACCCACCGCGCTCGTCCACGGGCTTGTTGCCACAGGGGCAGCCAGGGACACCACAGCAGAGCTTGCCGTCCTTCTCAATACGCTGTGGGTACTCATTCTCCTCCAGCGACCAGACAGCCATCTGGTTGGCGTACTCCACCAACCGATTGAACGTCTGCTGGTGCGCCTTCGTCTTCGCCGCCGCCTCTTCCGCCTTGGCGAACACGGTGTGGGTGAACATGAGCCGGTTACGCTTGTCCATGGCCCACAGCTTACGGAACACGTCCAAGGCCTTCTTACAGACGCCGAAGAGCTCGCCGTCTGCCGTTTGGGCCCAGGCCTGCGCCTCCTCCTGCTTGTTACAGCAGTTGACGGGCAGACCGCAAACATGCTTGCCCAGCTCGTTCATCCGGGGCAGAGGCAGATCATTGACTTTGCAATCGGCATAACCGTTCACGTAGTCAAAGATCGTGTGATTCTGGCGGCGGCTATTCACGATCTCCTTGGCCTTCGCCAGAGAATTCGTGCACTGCAACCGCTTGGACTTCAGAGTCTCGTTCTGCTTTCCGAAGATCTCGGCGACCTTCGCGCAGATGCCCAGCACCGCCCCGTCGGCGACGATCTTGTAGTCGGCCACGGCGAACAGGGTGACCGGGGTCTTGCCGTCGCAACAGCCGACGAGGTGGGCCAAACAGCAGTTGAAGCTGTTACCCTCCTGATCGTCGATGCGCGGCATTTCCGTGTCGTCCAGATTGCTCTGGACGTACCGCGCGGCCCACTTCTCGATGTCCATCGCGACCACCTGCTCGGGCGTGATGTCGAGTTGCTGACGCAGCTCTTCCCGCGCCTCGGCCAACTCGGCCTTGATCTGGACATCTCGCTTAGCCGCCTCCTCGGCGACCATGGCGGCCTTTTTCGTCGCCAAAGTCTCCTGCTGTCTTTCCCACTTCATGATCAACAGATCGCGCAATCCAGGCGCCGTCAAGATGATCTCGACGGTCAGATGCGTGTTTGAATCCTTCTGCTGGCGCTCCTTGAAGTACTCCTCCGCAAAGGGGCGGAGATCGCTATCGATGGGCCGACTGCTCACGAGGCGCAACGGATTCTGCTTGATACCCATTTTTGTATCCTGCCTTTCTTTTTTTCGTAGCTAATTGTCAAACTACTACCAAAACCCTTTTGTTCATTTTACACCATGTAAAACGAAGGGTTGCCGCCACAAAACACGAATTTATTTCCTGTTCTTTGGCGGCTGTTTTTTACTGCTTATTCATTTATAATGAGCCGACTAATGTATCACAAAATCATGATTTTGTCAATAGTCGTAATTTCGGCTAACTAGATACAAAAAAAACACGTCATGGTTCTGGCGGCGGCCTACTTTTGCCTTACGGCTATCATCGGCGCTGACTGGCTTAACTGCCGAGTTCGGTATGGGATCGGGTGTGACCCAGTCGCTCATGCCACCAAAACTATGACGTGTTTTTCTAATTTTCAATTCAATGGTTCAACAACAATAGGGACAAGCACATCTTAGTGCTTCTTTCGTGCGCTCGACCGATTAGTACGTCTCAGCTTAATACCTCGCGGTACTTCCACTTAACGCCTATCAACCTTGTAGTCTACAAGGGGTCTATAACGAATGTTAATCTTGAAGACGGCTTCACGCTTAGATGCTTTCA
>ERZ1292623.967-Hain-H51-01um-R1-967-length-28740-cov-8_pt1 | contig 28740 bp, 25 predicted proteins | sample MGYA00564398_ERZ1292623 | MGnify/ENA primary metagenome ERZ1292623 (study PRJEB36523, sample SAMEA6512633) | groundwater metagenome | collected 2019-01-07 | study: AquaDiva: Metagenomics assemblies of 32 groundwater samples | reverse complement strand
CCCCCCCCCCCTCCGCCCTCCTCCCTCCGCAGATGTAAGCATCATCGCCACCTTCGCACCGGTGAGTTGCGCCAGCATCTCGGTGTGGCCCGGAAAGTCGTAGCCGCCCTTGAGCAACACGGACTTGTCGATGGGCGCGGTGACGATGCCGTCCACGTCGCCGGCCTTGGCCAGGGCAACGGCCCTTTCGATCTGCTTCCCCGCCAAGGCACCTGCGCGCGCCGGGTCATCGCCCGCGTGCCAATCGCCGACCGATTCGCTGACGTCCACCTCGGTGCCGGTCGGGCCGACGATCACCAGCGAGGCGGCGCTCGTGGCGCGGCCATCGCGGAGCATCTTGCCGACGATTTCCGGACCGATCCCGCGCGGGTCGCCGAGCGTCACGGCGAGGCGCGGCTGGCGCGCCATGCTACGGTTTGGCGGCCGGCGCGGCGCTCACGGGCGCGTCGAGTCGGATCCGCACGAACGTTTCTTTCCGCAGCCCGTCGAGAAAACGGCGATAGGAGCCTTCGTCCACCAACTGTTGCCGCACGCGCTCCTTGAGGTCCCGCAGCGTGTATTCACCGCCTGCCTCCATCGTGAGCAGCTGCGCAACCACGACTTTGGGATGGCCAAAGGGACCGGGGATCTCGAAGGTGACGATGTCGCCCGCCTTCTTGTTCGCGAACGCAGTCTGATAACTGGCGGGCATCGAGTCGCGCGCCATCGGCGTCAGCAGGCTCGTCTCTTCACCGCTCGCAAAATCGTGGTGCAGCTTGGCGAGCGTGTCGAACGTGACACCGGATGCCCACCGGAGCGCCACGCTGTCGGCCTCGACGCGCGCGCGTGCGTCGTCCCCGGAGTCGAGCGCCGCACGGACGAGGATGTGGCGCGACTTGACCTCGCCCGGCTGCACACGATCCACGCGAATGATGTGGTAGCCGTGCACGGTCTCCACCACTGGACTGAGATCGCCGGGACGCAGCCCGAACATCCAGCGCTCGAACTCCTCGACCATCTGGCCGCGGCGTGCCCAACCCAGATCACCACCCTGCTCGCGTGAACCCGAATCGGCGGACTCGCGACGCGCGACGCGCTCGAAGTCGGCGCCGCCCTTGACCTCCACCAGGAGCGATTCGGCCTTGAGGCGGGCGCGCTCGCGCGCGGCCGCACCCGGCTTGGGCGCGACCACGATCTGGCGAAACGTGACCGTCGCCGGCCGCTTGGGCAGCGAACCCTTCGACTTGTTGAAGGCTTCCTCCACCTCTGCCTGCGACACGTTCACGGGCGGGATCTTGCCATCCTGTTTCAGCTTTTCGATCACGCGCCGCTGGAACTCGCCGCGCCGCATCTGGTCCAGGAGGAAGCGGCGGTACTCCTCCGGCGATCCCAGACCCGCCTTGCTCAGTTCGGCGCGGAACTCGGCGTCGCCCTTGAAGCGGCTCCGGATATCACGCACTTGCTTGTCCACCTGCGGCGAGAGATCACCATCCGGTACTTCCACCTTCAGGTCCTTCGCCTTCTGGACCAGCAATTCCTCGTCCACGAGCTGGTTGATGACTTCCATGGCCAGCTTGCGGTACTCGGCTTCGTTCTGCGGCGCGCGAAACCCGGGCGACTGCTGCATCGCCACCATGCGTTCCTGGAGATCGTATTGCGTGATGATCTGGTCGCCGACGTTGGCGACGATGTGATCGAGCGGAACGACGGTGTCGCGCGCCGGCGACAGCCGGGTCGCCGGCTGCTGCGCGGCGGCAGCACCGGCCGGCGCGAGCGCCACCGACGCTGCCGTGAGAATCACGAGTATGGTCCGCATGGGCTTGTTACACGACGCTCTCACGCGAAGGTCCCCGCTCTCACTCAGGGCGTCTTTGCCGTCTTGGCATCTGCCGGCGGCGCCGCCGCGCTCCCCTGGGCTGCGCCGGGAAGCGGCACCTGCGACGCGGGCTGCGACGCCAACCGCGCGGAATCCGCGGACGCGCGCAACTTGGACGCGCGCTCCACGACACGATCGAGACCGGCCTGCATGGTCTTGGTCTTGTACATCAGCGTCAGCACGCTGTGCGCCGGTGTCGGAACCTGGATCGCCTGGGCCTGCCCCGACATCACGCGGTCGAGAAGGCCCTCGACGCGGTCGGCCGCGAGCTTCTCGCGCTCGGGAACGCTCTTGGCGCTGTCTGACAGGCTCTGAGGATCGAGGCCCAACTGACCCCAAAGCGCTTGCATCGCGCTCTTGAACTCGCCACGCAGCTGCTGCGTTTCCTCGGGCGTGAGTACCACGCCGGCGCTGTCCGCCTTCTTGAGCAGCACCTCGTTGCGGGTGATGCTGCGCACAAACTGCCGCACGATGGAGTCCTGCGACTCTCCGATCTGCTGCGCGATGCGCGCCTGCGGCGGCATCATTTCCACCCAGCGCACAAAGCGGCCCATCGTCAGCGATCCGTCCTTGAACGTCGCGAGGACGTCACGGTCGCTGCGATGCTGTGAGAAGTCGCGGGCCGCGGCCTTCACGTCGGCCGCGGCGCTGGACCGGATGCTGACCTTGGCTTCTTCGTCCACGCGCGCGACGTAGATACTCTCCGCCTTCTGCCCGATGGTCTCGTTGAACGTCGCGTCGTACTGCGCCTTGGCGGCGGCGTACGTGGGACGCAGGATGATGTGGTAGCCGAACTGCGACTCGACCAGGCCAGACATCTCGCCGGGACGGAGCGACGCGACGGCGTCACTGAACGGCTTCACCATTTCCGCGCGCTGGAATGCGCCCAGATCGCCGCCGCGCTGTCCGGAACCCGTATCGCCGCTGTGCTTCTTGGCCATGTCGGCGAAGTTGCCAGTGGTCACCTGGCCGCGAATCGTCTGCGCCCGCTTCTTGACCGAGTCGCGCTGCTCCTGGGTAGCGCCGCCCGGGAACGAAAAGAGGATGTGGCGCGCGGACATCAGACCGCCGGTCGCTTGGGTATAGGTCGCTTCGGACGCCGTTTCCCGCTGCAGCGAGCTGCTGACACCGTCCATGAAGCGACGCAACCGCATGCTGGACGTGATGCCCTGCGTGGCTTCGTCGATGAGCTTGGGATCGATGATGGAATCGCCGCGCGCCGCCGCGATGGCAAGCAATTGGTAGCCGGTCCAGAGATCGGCAACCAGGCCGGCGGTCTCGCGAGTCACCGGAATCTGGAGCGTCGACTTGCCCAGCAAATCGGACAAGCGGTCGACCGAGAGTTCACGGTCATTCGCCTTGGCCACCACGTCCACATGGGCGGTGAGCGCTTCCTTCAAGCCATCGCAGGCGGCGAGCGTCAGGAACGAGACCGCAAGAACGGCGATTGAACGAGTCTTCATCTTTTCAGTTGCTCCGGAATTCCGGTAATCGGCTTGTCGGCTTGTCCGCGCGAACCGGGGACAAGCGTGGAGAGCGCACGCACTAACCCGTCGAGAATGGGGACGCCGCCGAGCCGCATGAGCTTCAGCGACAGCGGGTGCGCCCGGCGAACTTCCGCCTGGAACTGCACCTCATGAAACGCCGCGGAGAGCCCCTTCATTCTGGGTGCCGCGACGTCACGGAAGTTAACACGCGCTTCATTGCCCCGCACCAGCACGCTCTCGATGTTGAGCGCGCCGCCCAGCAGGCGCAGGCGCACCGCGGCCAGCATGTTTTCCGCCGGCGCGGGCAGCGCGCCAAAACGATCGCGCAGCTCGTCCCGCAATTGCAGCACGTCACCGGCATCGCTCACGCGAGACAGACGGCGATACACGTCGAGCTTGGCCTCGGGCGACGGGACGTAGTCGTCCGGCAGGAACGCCGGCGAGTCCGTCGAGACCTCCGCGGGCAGGATCCTGGGCGCGCCCTCGCCGCGCGCGATGTTGCCCACGGTCTCCTCGAGCAGCCGCAGGTACAGGTCGAATCCCACCGCCTGTACGAAGCCGGACTGCTCCGGGCCCAGCAGGTTGCCCGCGCCGCGCAGCTCCATGTCCTTGAGCGCGATACGGTAGCCGGCGCCGAGCTCCGTGTGGTGCTCCAGCACGCGCAGCCGCCGCTCGGCGTCGTCGTCCAGCTGGTCTGGCACGATCAGGTAGCAATATGCGCGCCGGTGCGACCGCCCCACGCGCCCGCGCAGCTGGTACAGTTGTGCGAGGCCAAAGTAGTCCGCGCGGTTCACGAACATCGTGTTGGCATTGGGGACGTCCAGTCCGGACTCGACGATCATCGTCGACACGAGAACATCCACGCCACCGTTCACAAAGCGGTGCATGATGTCCTCGAGGTCGCGCTCCCGCATCTGTCCGTGCGCGACCGCGACGTTGGCGCGCGGCACCACCCGCTTCACGTGGTCCGCCATGGCTTCGATGGTATCAATGCGGTTGTGCACGAAGAACACCTGGCCGCCGCGGTCCAACTCGCGCGTGATGCCCTCCTCGATGAGGCCATCGTCCCACGGCTCGAGATACGTGAGCACCGGAGACCGGTCGCGCGGCGGCGTCTGCATCAGCGTCATGTCGCGCAGGCCGGCGAGTGACATGTGCAGCGTTCGCGGGATCGGCGTCGCGGTGAGGGTCAGCACGTCGGTCTCGAGCTTGAGCTGCTTGAGGCGTTCCTTGTGCTTTACGCCAAAGCGATGCTCCTCGTCCACCACGATCAGGCCAAGCCGCCCGAACTTGACATCGGCGCTGAGGAGGCGGTGCGTGCCGATGACGATGTCCACGTTGCCCTTCGCGATGTCGTCCAGCACGGCCGCCTGTTGAGCCGCGTTCTGAAAGCGGCTCAACATCGCGACCTTCACCGGGAAGTCAGCCAACCGCTCCCCGAAGGTCCGGGCGTGCTGGTCCGCCAGGATCGTCGTCGGCACCAGCACCGCCACCTGTCGCTCCGACTGCACCGCCTTGAACGCCGCGCGCACGGCAATCTCGGTCTTGCCGTAGCCAACGTCGCCCACGAGCAGACGATCCATCGGGCGCCCGGCCTCCATGTCCTTCTTCACGTCCACGGTCGCCTTCACCTGGTCGGGCGTGTCCTCGAACAGGAACGACGACTCGAGTTGCGCCTGCCATGGCGTGTCGGGCACGTGCGGCGGGCGGCTTGCCACCTTGCGGCGCGCGTACAGGTCCAGGAGCTCCACCGTCATCTCCTGAATCGACGCGCGCGTTTTGTCGCGCTGCTGGCTCCACCGCTTGCCACCCAGTTTGTGCAGGCGCGGGGCCGGCGCGTCCGCGCTGACATCCGCGGCGGCCCGATAGCGCTCCAACTGGTCGATGCGATACAGCGGTACGTTAAGCCGGTCGCCGCCCTCGTATTCCACGACGGCCACCTCGACGGTGCTCTCGGCCACCGAGATGGTCTGGATACCCCGGTAGATCCCCACGCCGTGTTCGAGATGCACCACGTAGTCGCCGGCGCGCAACGATAGCGTCTCCACACCGATGCTGCTCGCGTATCGACGCGCGCGACGGATGCGCCGTTCGCGACGGAAGATCTCGTGGTCCGTGAGAATGCGCAGGCCGGCGCCATCGGTTGTCGGCAACACAAACCCGCCATGCAACACGCCGACGGTGAGCGCCGCTGGCGACGGCGCGCCGAAATCGGCCAGCAGTTCGTCGAGCCGTTCCGCCTGCCCCGCGTTGTCGCACAGGATGATCGTGCGGAGCGGATCGCGCACCAGACGCCGGAGCTGGCCGATATCGCGTCCGATGCGCTCAGGTTCGCGGATCGGGAACACGATGCTCGCCGCCTCGGGTAAGGACCCGTGTTCGATGGTGCCGAACGCGCGCAGCGACGAGAGCAGATCGTTGGGCGACTCGAACAGTTCCTCCCGCCCGGGCGATTCCTCGCCGCGGCGGCGCGCCAGCTCCACGTGATGTTCCGCTTCGCTCCACGTTCGCAGCGCCTCAGGTTCGACGTGCGTGCCCACGGGCGCGACGACGATCGTATCCGGCGTCCACAACGTGACCACCGAGCGACGTTCGCCGCCCATCGCGCCAAACTTCACGGCGCCATCCACCGGGAGCACCAGCGCGAATGCCACCTCTCGCGTGGAACGCTGCGAAGACATCTCGAACTGGCGCAGATCCACGATCTCGTCGGCGGAGAACTCGGCGCGCACGGGGTCGGCCATGCCAAAGCCGTACACGTCCAGGATGCCACCGCGCACGCTGAACTGCGCCACGTCCTCGACCATCGTCACCCGCTCGAGGCCGATGCGCTCGAGGTGCTCGATGAGGTCCGCCAGACGGCGTTGATCGCCGCGACGCAACTCCACGCGAAGGTCGCGCAGCGCGCTGGGCATGCGCGTGCGCTCGAGGAGCGCACGCGTGGTGGTCACGAGGACCCGCACTTCACCTCGCATCGTGCGCTCCAGCGTTTCCACGCGCTCGCCCGCCACTTCCATATGTGGCTCCACCTCCCCGAACCCTTCTCGCGGCGGATACAGCGCCACAACATCCGCTTCCATCAGTGCGCGCAGGTCCGCCAGCCAGCGCTCGGCGTCCGGCAGCGTGTCCGTGACAACCACGATGAAGCGCTCCGGTGCGCGACGTGCGAGCGCCGCCACCGAGCCGGCATCACTCGATCCAACCAGGCCCGCGACGCGCACCCGTTCGCGCGGACCCGGCAGTCCGTTCAGGAGCCGGGTGAATGCCGGTAGTTGCTCGATCGAATCGAGCAGGAGCGGAAGCGGCACGGCTACGGCTGGACGCGCGCCGAGCCGGCGGCCGCGAGCGTTTCGGCGGCCAGCACCAGCAACAGCGCGAGGAGAAGCGGAAACACCATTGACCGTCGCGCCACACCCGCAAAGGCGTCACGCACCCATTCATCACGGCGGCGCACCACGCGCGCGCCGGCAGTGACGATGCGCGCACCGAGTTCCGCGGCCGGCCAACGCTCCAGTCGCGACTCGTCGGACTCCGGATTCACCACCAGCGCCCCCACGCGACGCGCGCCGCGCACCATGAAGTAGACGCCGGCGACCGTTGGCGCGTCGAACGCCGAGCCGGACAACATGGTGCGATTGCCGGTGCCGCTTTCGATGGCTTCCACGCCGGCCGGGCGCGGCACCCGCTGTCCCGGCAACGCGTAGCGCACGGCACCGGGCTCGGCATTCAGCCGCGACGCAATCGCATCGCCGAACCAGGGCAGGAAGCCGGCGGTGATCGGCAGCGATGTGGCAGCCGGCGCCAGCGGCGAGCCCACCAGCACATACCCCGTTCCCGCCACAATCCAAGGTTCACGGCCGACCATAGCCAGCGTGTCGGAATCGGGTACGCCGTGCGGCACCAGCTGATACCGCAGCGAAACCGCCACGTCGCGCAGGTGTTCCCCGTGAGCCAGCGCAGCCTCGCGCCTGGCCGGGCCGTACCGCCACGGCACGCCGAGGCGCTCGAGCACACGATTCGCGGCGCCGAGCCGAACGGCGTCTTGCGGCGGAAACAACAGCGCCGGCAGTGTCCCGGCTTCGTCGGCGGATGCCACCTGGATGCCGACGCCATCGGCCACCCGCTCCGTGGACCGCAGCACATCGATGGCATTGCGGGCAAAGATCCCGGCGCCCGGCGTCACCGTCACGGATGGCGCAGGCCCGATCCAGAGTGCGAAGTGCCGGATGTTGTCGGCCACCAATTCGTCGGGCTCGATCTCGATCACGCCGCCGGTCCAGCCGCGCTCAGAGGGCGCGGCGCGAACGATGGCCTCCTCGCCGGGAGCGATCGTGCCACGCGCAAGCGTCCGGTCACCGAGACCCATTCTATAGGTAATGGAATCCTGGCTCAGGGCTCTGGCGGCAACGGCGCCGCGCGGTGTCCACCGGGCAGGGCGCGACTCGGCGGCGATTACGGCACGGTTCAAGGGTGGAGACTCGTCGGGCGCCCACACCAGCACGGGTGACTCACCGCGCGTTTGGACCGGGCTCTTCCATTCGGTTCGTTGCCCGTCAGTGAGCACCGCGACGTGCCGTGCTTCGAGTCCGCTGGCCTCCACGGTCGCGAGCGCGCGAGCGACCGCATCGTGCACCGCACCCGAACCCGCCAGCGGCCGGATGCGTTGCAGCTCTTCCCGCATCGCACTGACGCCGCCACCGCGAACCACACCGTCCGCCGTCACGATCCAGACCCGGTCCTCCGGTGTGGCGGACGCAAGCACGTCGCTGGCCATGTCCTTGAGCCGGGCCAGGAGCGGCGCGCCGTCCTCGACCACCGACGTGCTCATGGAGTTGTCGAGCACGATCGCCAGGGCCGTTGGCGCGTGACCCGCACCGGCCAACCGCGCCGTGGGTCGCGCGGCGGCCATCGCCAACAGGAGCACGGTCACCACCCGCAGCAGCATCAACAGCAGGTTCCGCATCCGCATCGTGCGGCTGTGGTCGCGTTCAGCGCGGGCGAGATACCGTGCCGCCGGAAAGTCCACCTGGAGACCGATACGCCGGCGCAGCAAATGGATCAGCAGCGGCACCACTACCGCGGCGCCCAGCGCCAGGAACCACGGAGCGAGAAAACTCACGACTCAGGGCAAGCGCTGGCGCGCGGCGAAGGCACGGCGCAGCGGAACGCCGAACGCCTGGTCCGTCATGATCGTCTCATAACTCACGCCCACCGACGCAAACATGTTGCGCCACTCCTCGATCACGTCCTCGACCGTGCGACGGTACGCGGCGCGCACGTCAGCAACGCTGGCCGGCACTCGCAATGACGACTCGGGATCGACGAAGAGCGCTTCGCCGGTGCCGCCGAGGGACCGCTCGGCCGGGTCCATGACGTGGAGCACCGTGATGTCGTGTCCAGTGGCGCGAAGTCCGCGCATGGCACGCTCCACCTCGCCGGGGTCCATCAGCAAGTCGGTGATCAGGACGATCATGCCGCGCCGCGAGATGAGGCGCGCGGCCTGCGCCAGCGCCGCGGGCGCGCTCGACGCCAAGCCGGCTCCGGGTTCCTCGAGCGCCGCAAGCACACGCCGCCAATGCCCTTTTCGCGCACGCGGCGGCACGGCGCTGCGAACGCGCTCATCGAAGCGGACAATCCCCACTGCGTCTCGCTGGCGCAGGAGCAACAGGGCCAGCGAGGCGGTCAGGATTTCAGCGTAGGCGAGCTTGGTGAGCCGGCCGGATGGAACCGACGTGCCAAGCGGACGCAACTGGGCGCCGCTCCAAGCCATGCTCTTGCTGACGTCCAGGACGATGGTCGCGCGGAGATTGGTTTCCTCCTCGAACTGGCGCACGACCCAGCGATCCATGCGGGCCGCGATCTTCCAGTCCACGAAGCGCAGGTCGTCTCCGGACTGGTATGGGCGATAGTCGGCGAACTCCACCGAGAATCCCTTGCGGGGCGACCGGTGGAGGCCGGAGAGGAATCCATCAACGATCCATCGCGCAACGATTTCGACGTGACCAAGGGCCGCAAGCGAAGCCGGGTCATGCAGATCGGCGCGGGCAGCGGTGCCCATCGAGGTGAAGCTAACCCAGGGTGACGCCTGTCAGAATTTCCCTCTTGCGCAACGGCAGTCTTGTGCCCCAATTTGTATACAACTCGATGGCGAGGCTTGTGCGCATGGTCTCCCGACTTTTTGGTATCTCGCTCCTTCTTGGCGCTTCGGCTTGCGCTACCGCCGGTAACACTGGCGCACGCGCCGTACTTTCGCCGCAGAACGGACCCAAAGCCCAGGTCTACGCCTCGTACTCGGGCGGACTGACGTTGCGCACCGTTCGGACGACGTTCAAGACAGCCCAGAATGCGCACGTCATCGTCGGCAGGCTGGGCGGCGATGGCCGGGTCGAAATCCTTTACCCCGAGAACCCGAAGTCGTCGACCCAGGTGCGTGGCGGCAAGACTTACAGCGCGCGGTCGTTCGGCACCAATAGCGACGGCGTCCCGCAGATCTACGCGTATGCCTCGCGCGCGCCCCGCTCGTATGGCGCCCGAGTGGACTCCTACGATGGCCGAGGCAACGGATTCATTTTCATCATCGCGGCGCAGTACCCGATGTTCACCGAAGTCCTGGACGATCACGGGTTCTGGGCGGACTCGCTTGAAGTAGATGACTATTACTCCTCGTTCGACCCCCGCTACGCGATCCGTGATCTCGCCGATGAACTGACGCGCGGGATGCCGTACACGCTGGACTACGCGAACAGCTTCACGTCGACGGCGTTTACCGGCTACGCGGACATGGCGTTCGACTGCTCGGCCCTCTCCGGACTGTCTTGGGGCTTTGACCCGTATGGCGGGTACAGCCGCTACGGCTGGATGCCGGCGTATGGGTGGTGGTTCGGCAGCGGCTTCGACTCATTCACGTGGCGTTCAATGCGGCCGTCCATGTTCTATACGAGCGGCTACTCGTACGCGGGCGGCATGTCGTCGCAGCACGCGTGCGGCTTGCGCTACGCTGGGAGCCACCGCTACGCCGATCGCGGATGGGGCTCCGGCTGGGACGGGGGCCGTATCGTCGTTTTCCCGCCCACCGCAAAGCCGCCCACGCCGGAACCCACCAAACGGGTCAGCTTCTCGCCTGAGTCGCGTCGTCCTGGGTTCCGGAACGGCAACGAGAGCGGACCCGCGATCAGCCTCACGCGTCCGCGGCTTGACGGCCAGCGTTCCAAGACCAGCACGTCGACGTCAACGTGGGCCCCGCCCATGCAGGGAACGCGAACGACATTCGATCGCAATAGTCGCTTTGATCGCTCGAATTCATCGCGCACGAGTTCTTCGGGCTCCTTTGGCAGCACGCGTACGGGGGCCATGACGTCAGGGCCGTCCGGGCGGGCAGCCACACCCGCCGCGCCAAGGCCAGCACCGCCGGCTCCAGCGGCGCGACCGAGTGCGCCGACGCCCAGGGCAGAGTCACCCGCGAAACCTCGAATGCCGTAGCAACATCAGGAGCGGAAACGGCCGCGCGATCGCGCGGCCGTTTTTGCGTTCCGGGAGTCAGTGGCCGAGGGCGCTATATTTCGACGCCACAATGACTTTGACCACCTCGCCGTGAAGCTCGACCACATCCGCAACTTCTGCATCGTCGCGCACATCGACCACGGCAAGTCGACGCTGGCTGATCGCCTCATCGAGGCCACCGGCACCATCCAGAAGCGCGAGATGAAGGACCAAGTGCTGGACACCCTGGACCTCGAGCGCGAGCGCGGCATCACGATCAAGCTCAACGCCGTGCGCATGAGCTACCGCGCCAAAGACGGAAAGTCCTACGAGCTGAACCTGATCGACACGCCGGGCCACGTGGACTTCACGTACGAGGTGTCGCGCTCGCTGGCCGCGTGCGAAGGCGCCATTCTGGTGGTGGACGCTTCGCAGGGCATCCAGGCGCAGACGCTCTCGAATCTCTTCCTCGCCATGGACGCCGGACTCGAAATCGTGCCGGTGCTGAACAAGATCGACCTGCCCGGCGCCGAGCCGGAGCGCCGCAAGAAGGAACTGCACGACCTCATCGGCGCCAGCGAAGACGAGATCCTGCTCGTCAGCGCCAAAGAAGGCATCGGCATCGATGCAGTGCTCGAAGCGGTGGTCAAGCACGTCCCCGCCCCGACAGGGAATCCGGAGGGACCGCTGCGAGCGTTGATCTTCGACTCGTACTACGACAAGTACCGCGGCGCGATTCCCAGCATCCGCGTCGTTGACGGCCGGATGCGAAAAGGCACGCAGATCATGTTCGCGGGCGCGTCGCGCGAACCGTACGAGGTCACCGAGGTCGGCTACAACCAGTTGCGTCAGGTCGCCACCGACGAACTTGGACCGGGCGAAGTGGGGTACGTCGTCGCCAGTGTGCGCAGCGTGCAGGAGACGCGCGCCGGCGACACGATCATGGACTATGCGAATCCCGCGGCTGCGCCGCTGCCCGGGTACAAGGAGGTCCACTCGATGGTGTTTGCCGGTCTCTACCCGACCGACACGCAGTACTACGAACAGCTGCGCGACGCACTGGAGAAGCTCAAGCTCAACGACGCCTCGCTCAACTACGAGCCCGAGACATCCACCGCGCTGGGCTTCGGCTTCCGGTGCGGATTCCTGGGCCTGCTGCACATGGAGATCGTGCAGGAGCGTCTCGAACGGGAGTTCAACCTCGCGTTGGTGACGACGGTGCCAACGGTGGAGTACCACATCCACCACACCGACGGCGCGATGGAGTTGCTGGAGAGTCCGTCAAAGATGCCGGACCCCGGGACGATCAATCGCGTGGAAGAACCGTACGTCCGTGCGCGCATCATGTCGCCCGCGGAGTACATCGGTCCGATCATGTCGCTGGGCACCGAGCGGCGCGGCGAGTACAAGGGCATGAAGTACATCGACACACAACGCGTGGAGTTCGAATGGGAGTTCCCGTTGGCCGAGATCATCCTCGACTTCTTCGACAAGCTCAAGTCGATTACGCGCGGATACGCGAGCCTGGACTATGACATGCTCGAGTATCGCGAGAGTGACCTGGTGAAACTCGACATGCTCATCAACGGCGACCCCGTGGACGCGTTTGCCGTGATCATCCACAAGGACAAAGCGTACGAGTACGGCCGCAAGATCGCGGACAAACTCAAGGAACTCATCCCACGCCAGCTGTTCGAGGTGGCGATCCAGGCCGCGATCGGCAACAAGGTCATCGCACGCTCAACGGTGAAGCCCTTGCGCAAGGACGTGTTGGCCAAGTGCTATGGCGGCGACATCACCCGGAAGCGCAAGCTCCTCGAAAAGCAGAAGGAAGGAAAGAAGCGTATGAAGCAGGTCGGCGCCGTGGAGATCCCGCAGGAAGCGTTTCTGGCCGTCTTGCAAGTCGACGAGTAGCGCCGACCAACAGCCTTTGAGCCAGCATGCCTCACTCGTGATTCAGACCGCGTTTCTCGGCGACGCGGTGCTGACGACACCGCTCATCGCCGAGCTCGCCAAGCGCTGTCCCGTGGACGTCGTCACGACCCCGGCAGCCGGCGCGGTACTCGCCAACAACCCCGCGATCCGGTCGCTGATCACGTACGACAAGCACGGTGCGGACGGCGGCGTCGGCGGCTTTCTTCGACTCGCGAGTCGGCTGAGACGCGCGAAGTACGACGCCGCATACCTCGCGCAGCAGTCCGTGCGCAGCGGCGCCCTCGCGCTCGCATCCGGCGCGCGCACTCGCGTGGGTTTCGCCACCTCCGCCGGGCGCTTGTTCTACACGAACAGGGTCGAGTATCGCCGGGACGTGCACCATGCAGCGCGCCTGCTTGGCCTCGTCGACGCGAACGGTGCAGGCGACGCCCGACCCCGCCTGTTTCCAGGCATCGCCGAGCGCGCCGCGGTGGATCGCCTGCTGTCACTGCACGAATCGGCAAGCGAAGCGCCGCTTGTGGCGCTGGCACCGGGGAGCATCTGGGCCACGAAACGCTGGCCGTATTACCCGGACCTCGCCCGTGAGCTTGGCCACGAAGCACGGATCGTTGTTCTCGGTTCAGCCGACGACCAGGCGCTGGCGAAGGAAGTGGCGCGGGCGGGCGGCGCGAACGCCATCAACTCCGCCGGCGCGCTCTCGCTGCTCGCCTCCGCCGAACTCATCCGGCGTTGCCGGTTGATCGTGACGAACGACTCGGCGCCACAGCACCTGGCTTCCGCGATGGGAACGCCCACGCTGACGCTGTTCGGACCCACGGCCCCGCTATTCGGTTTCGGCCCGCTGGCACCGTCGTCGCAGGCGGCGGGCGTCGAGGACCTGTCGTGTCGTCCCTGCAATCCGCATGGCCCTCACAAGTGTCCCCTGGGACACTGGCGCTGCATGCTCGAGTTGTCACCGGCGCAGGTGACGCAACGCGTGCGCGATATACTTTCGGCGCCCTGAACTTCCCCTCGAGAATGGCCAAGCCCGACAGCTCCTTCATCATCGGCGTCGACCTCGGCGGCACCAAGATCTCCGCGGGTGCCGTGAGCCGTGACGGATCGCGGATTGCCGGCGTGCGCAGCATCGAGACGCAGGCCGAATTGGGCGCGGAAGGTGTCGTTGACCGCATCATCGGGCTCATCGAGGGCGTGATCCTGGACGCGACCCAGGAGACGGGTGCCGCGCGCAAGGACTTCATCGGCATCGGCCTTGGCGCGCCGGGCCCACTCGATCGCAAGAACGGCGTCGTGATCGTGGCACCGAACCTTGGCTGGCGCGACTTCCCCCTGCGGGATCGCGTGACGTCGCGCCTCGGGCTCCCCGCCACACTCGACAATGACGCCAACTGCGCCACCGTGGGCGAATGGTGGCTGGGTGCGGCACGGGGCGGCCGCAACGTCGTGGGCATCACGATCGGCACTGGCATTGGCGGCGGACTGATCATCAACGGCGAGCTGTATCACGGCTCGTCAGACGTTGCCGGCGAGATTGGCCACACGACCATCGACGTCAACGGCCGCCACTGCAAATGCGGCAACTACGGGTGCCTCGAGGCGTATGCGTCCGGTCCCGCGATCGCGGTGCGCGCGCGCGAGGCGCTCGTCCGCGAGGACACCGCGTCGGCGCTGCCGTCCCTGGTCAACAACCACCTGGACAAGATCACCGCCGAGATCGTGTACATGGCGGCCAAGCAGGGCGACCTGCTCGCCAACGAGATCGTGCGCGACACCGCCCGGTATCTGGGCGCCGGCATCGCCACGCTGCTCAACGTGGTAAACCCGGACGTCGTCGTCGTCGCCGGTGGCGTCACGGCCGCTGGTGAGGCCTTGTTTGGCCCGCTGCGCACCGAGGTCCGGCGTCGCGCCTTCAAGCCGGCGGTGGAAGCCTGCCGCATCGTGCCTGCCGAGCTCCCGGGCACCGCGGGAATCGTGGGGGCGGTGGCGACGTTTCTCGCGGCAACAGAATGATGCTGCTGGTCCGATGCGCGTAGGCGTCATTGGAACGCTGGTGTGGGACGTGATCCATGGCCGCGCGCCAAACGCCGTGGCCGTTCAGGAGTGGGGCGGTATCACGTACTCCCTGGGCGCGCTCGACGCTGCCCTGTCGGACGAGTGGCAGATCGTGCCGATCATGAAAGTGGGCGAGGATCTCGCGGTGCACGCCAATCAGTTCCTGCACACTCTGGAGCATCTCGCGCCGGACGCCGCGCTCGTGGAAGTGCCCTACCCCAATCACCGGGTCGAGCTGCGTTACTTCGCCGACGAACGGCGCACCGAGGTGCTCACGGGCCGCATTCCGGGCTGGAACTGGCTGGCGCTCAAGCCGCTCATCGATGCCGCCAAGCTCGACGCGATCTTCGTGAACTTCCTGAGCGGGTGGGAACTCGACCTCGCCACGGCGCAGGCGCTGCGCCGCCATTTCCGTGGCCCGTTGTACGCCGACCTGCACATGTTGGTGATGGCGGTTCAGCCCGACGGTTTGCGCGTGCCGAAGCCGCTGTCCGACGTTCGCGAATGGTGCGGCTGCTTCGACTTTCTTCAGGGCAACGAGGACGAGATCCGAATGATGGCGCCCGACTCCATGGCGCTGGCCGCCACCGCGATGCACGCCGGCGCCTCGTGCCTCTTCGTCACATTGGGAAAGCGCGGCGCCGTGTACTTCGCGGCGCCGGGCTTCGACCGCTTGAGCGATCTTGCGACAACGCGCACCGGCAGCGGCTCGGGCGCCGTGCGGACCGCCTTGGTACCCGGGCAGGCGGTTACGTCGCCCGGCGATCCCACCGGCTGCGGCGACGTCTGGGGCGCGACCCAATTCTCCAGGCTGTTGGCCGGTGATAGTTTAGACCAAGCCATCCACGCCGCGAACCGGGCCGCGGCACGCAACGTGGAGCACCGCGGCGCAACCGGCCTCGCCGATCACCTCCGTGGAAAGCTCAGCGCTACGTGACGACCGTCATCAAGGTTCCGCCGTCGCTGGACGAACACACGTTCGAGCAAGTGTTGGAGCAAGTCGCGGGAATTCCGGAGGACGCCAAGATGCTCCTCGACGCGCGACACACGAAGTGGGCGTCACCCTATGGCCTCACGGCGCTGCTGACGTTGGGCCAGGCCCGGGGCACGCGCGCCTCGTTCGCGGTCCCGGAGAACGACGAGACGCGCTCCTACTGGTCGCGCGCCGCCTTCTTCTACTACGCCGCCGACTTGTTCGATCTCCAGGGCGTGGTACCCAAACGCGCTGCGTCGGGCGAGTCACAGGTCCTGCTACCCATCACGCCGGTGACCGGCAGCGAAGACGTGCACCAGGTGGTGGGGCACATCCAGGAAAAGGCGCAGCAGATCATCGCCACGGAACTGCACCTGGAGCCCAAGGCCATCGTCGGCTTTGCGATGACGCTGTCCGAGGTGTGCCAGAACATCATCGAGCATGCCGGCCAGGGCGGCTGGGTCATGGTGCAGACGTACAACTACCGCCAACGCCTGGGGCGTCGCGTAGTAGTGATCGCCGTCTGTGACGCAGGCCTCGGCTTCCGCCGTTCGCTCGAGTCGGCCAGTCATCGCGCACTTCCCGACCGGTGGGACGATGCCGCGGCCCTCGAGTCCGCGGTCATGCGCGGCGTCAGCCGGTATCGCGATCCAGGCCGCGGCCAGGGACTGGCCGGCGCACGCAAGTACATTGGACGTTGGGACGGCAAACTCTGGGTCCGCAGCGGCACCGCCCGCATCACGATCATACCCGATTGGGACGATGATGCCCCGTTGTTGGAGCAACTGCCCTACTTTCCGGGTGCGCAGATTCAAGTCACGATACCGGAGCGCGCCAAGCGATGACGAACCACATCGACCTCGGCACCGTCCTTCGCCAGACACTGTCGGCGAGCCTGTACTCGAATCTCGTGACCAGGCCTACTGGCTTGGCCGTGCGCACCCAGATCGAGTCGTTGCTCGCGGATACACTCGCCACCGGTCGCGCGCTCACGGTCATCGACTTCTCGCACGTGTCGATGATCGATTTCTCCTGCGCCGACGAGATCATCGCCAAGCTCCTGATGAGTCACGGCGCCCAGGGCCTCGAATCGTATTTCGTGTTTCGCGGCATGACCGAGGATCATTGGGACGCCATCGAGACGGTGCTGGAGCGCCACGGGCTGGCGCTCGTCGTGGAACGTGATGACGGCGTCGAAATCGTCGGCGTGTTGGCCCTGCACGAGCGGCGCGCCTGGGACATGCTCAAGAAGCGCGGGCGGCTGGCGCTCGCGGACCTCCCCATCGAGTCGGACGAAATGCAGGAGACCGTCCGGGACGGACTCGACGCGCTGTGCCGGCGGCGATTGATCATGCGCGCGAACGACATGTACGTGCCGGTGGGCGAGCTGGCGTGAGCGTTGACATCCGGAACAAGGCCCTCCGCGTCAGCCGATTCACTGGCTCGCGCAAGGGCGACACCGCACGCGGACCCGCCGTCTTCCTCAATGTCGTGGACGCCCGGGACCGGCTGCTCAACGAAGGCGAATTGGCGTGGATCTACGGCCCGCGTCGCCACGAACTCGCCACGGTCGTGATCGACGACAGCGTCACGGCCGGCGACGTATGGTTGCGCGACATCGCAGGCGTTGCGCCGTCGGAAACGGTCCGCGTCGTGAAGCCGGATCTCGACACGCGCGGCCGGAGCGCGTTCGCCTGAGCCGCGCCGGATGACCAAGCGTCCGCGCGGGTGGAAGCTCGGCACGCAAGCGGTGCACGGCGGCGCTCGCGACGATTCGCGCGACACCGACGCCCCGGTCGTCTTTCCGCTGTTCCAGTCCGTGAACTACCTGCAGGAACTCGGCACTGCAGAGGGCATGCGGTATCCGCGGTACGGCAACGCGCCGAACGCCGAGGTTGTCCAGCGGCGCGTCGCCGCGCTGGAGGGCGCGGAAGCGTCGCTGTTGTTGTCCAGCGGCCAGGGCGCCACCGCGTGCGCCCTGCTGGCGCTGCTGCGCCCGGGCGATCACGTGGTTGCCAGTTCCTGGATCTACGGCGGAACGCGCATGCTGCTCGAGGAGGAGTTCGCAACGCTCGGCATCGATGCGACCCTGGTCGATCCGGTGGAGACGCGCGCTTGGCGCAAGGTGATCCGCAAGCAAACACGCGTGATTTTCGTGGAATCACCGGTGAACCCCACGTGCCGGGTGCTGGACGTTGAAGCGCTGGCCACGATGGCGCACCAAGCGGGACTGGCCCTGGTCGTCGACGCCACGTTCGCGAGCCCGGTCAACCTGCGCCCGTTGGAACACGGCGCCGACGTCTCCATCCATTCGGCCACGAAGTACCTCAACGGGCACCACGACGTGCTCGGCGGCGTAGTCTCGGGGAACACCCCATATATAGATGAGGTGCGCCGGAAGATGATGTTCTGGGGACAGGCCCCCGACCCGTTTGCCGCCTGGCTGCTCGAACGCGGTCTCAAGACGCTGGACGTGCGCGTCCAGCGCCAAAACGAATCCGCGATGCGCATCGCCGAGTGGTGCGAGGAGCGCAAGGAAATCCGCCGCGTGACCTACCCCGGGCTCACGTCGCACCCGGACCACGACGTGGCGACGCGCTTGCTCGACGGATACGGCGGCATGCTCGCCATCGAATTGGCAGGCGGCGGCCGTTCGGTGGAGAAGTTCCTTCGCCGCCTCAAGGTCTTTCGCCACGCACCCAGCCTCGGTGGCGCTGATTCCCTGGTCTCGGAACCGCGCTACTCCTCGCACGCCGGGATGAGCGCGGCGCAGCGCGGGGCGATCGGCATTCCCGATGGATTCGTGCGACTCAGCGTCGGCGTCGAGCACGCGGACGACCTGATCGCGGACCTGGAGCACGCGCTCCGCTGATGGCCGACAACCTGGGGATGATCGCGTTCTTCAATGTGTCCAAGGAGTACCCGCGCAGCGGGTTGGCCCTGCGCGACGCCACCTTCCGCCTGGCCAAGGGCGAGTTCGCGTTCCTCACCGGGGCCAGTGGCGCCGGCAAGAGCACGATCCTCAAGCTCGCGTATTTCGACGAGGCCCCCACCGCCGGCGAGGTGCGGGTCAGCGGCATGACGTCCGGTGACATGTCTCGGCGCGACATCGCGCGAGTGCGGCGACGGCTCGGTATTGTGTTCCAGGATTTCCGATTACTCGACGACCGGACGGCTGAAGCCAACATCGCTTTCGCGTTGGAAGTCACGGGCGTGCGCCACGACCAAATCGCTTCGCGCGTGAACCGGGTGCTGAACCAGGTGGGGCTCGCATCCAAGGCCAAGGCGCTCCCGAAGGAGCTGTCCGGCGGCGAGCAGCAGCGCGTGGCCATCGCACGGGCCCTCGTGAATGATCCGTTCGTACTGATTGCGGATGAGCCCACGGGCAATCTCGACGAGAAGGCCACGCGCAGTGTCTTTCAATTGCTGCGGGACATCAACGCCGCCGGAACAGCCGTCCTCATGGCCACGCACAACCTGGACTTGGTGAGGCGCACGGACTACCGACGCATCGAACTGGACCAGGGCCGAATCGTTTCGGACACGACCCCGACCCGCGAGGCGCTGCCGTCCGCATGAGACTCACCATTCGCGACGCCGTTCTCGCCGTCCGCAAGGCGCCGTTGCTGAGTGCGCTCGGCGTCACGACGATCGGCTTTTCCTTGTTTGCGTTCGCGCTCTTCGGCTTGGTGGCGCTCAACATCCGCAAGGCGCTCGAAGGCGTGGAGGAGCGCGTGGAAATCCGCGCCTTCATCGTCGACAACGCGCGCGTCGAGTCCGTGGCGACCGCCGCGAACGAGATCGCACGCTACAATGAAGTGGCCAAAGCCACCGTCGTCACCGCCGACGAAGCGCTGGAGCGGGCGCGCCGAGAGTTGGGCGAGTTCAGCGACGTGTTCGAAGCGGGTGTCCTCCCTGCCTCGATCGACATCCGGCTCAAACCCGGCTTTCGCGACCCGCGTAACGTGGCCGCGGTCGCCTCGCGCGTGAAGACAATCGAGTTTGTGGACGATGTGCGCTATGGCGAGGAGTGGATCGCTCAGCTCTACCGCCTGCGCAACCTTGCGGGCGTGACCAGTGTGGTCCTTGGCCTGGCGTTCGCGATCGTGGCCGTGATCATCATCGGCGCCACCATTCGCATGACCGTGATGGCGCGTGCGCGCGAGATCTCGATCATGAAGCTGGTGGGCGCCACCGACGGGTTCATCCGTCGCCCCTTCCTGCTCGATGGGCTCGTGAAGGGCGTGTTGGGCGGCCTGCTGGCGCTGGCGATGTCGTGGGCGGCGGCGCAAGTGCTGGAGCGGTACCTGCACTTTCATGCGGTCTTCTTTGATCAGCGCATGATCGTCTTTGGCCTGATCGGAGGAGCGCTGATGGGCGTACTTGGCAGCGGATATGCCGTGGGCCGACACCTCAGGCAACTATGAGAGTGGAGAGAGGAGAGAGGAGAGAGGAAGCGTCGATGAGCTGTGCGGCGCACTCAGTCGTGCTCGCTCTCCTGCTCTCCTCTCTCCTCTCTCCTGTCTCCTCTCTTCAAGCTCAGGACAAGATCCGTCAGCGCCGCGCCGAGCTCGAGTCCATCCGCCAGGAGCGCGCCAACCTCGAAGCGCAGATGCGCGAGCTCAACTCCACGATGCACGATCTCAGTGCCGAGGTCTCCAATCTGGACAAGCGGGCAGACGCCACCGCGCGCTTGGTGCGCACCCTCGATCGCCAGCTCACCGCGATCAGCGGCGAGGTCAACGAGGCATCACTCAATGTCCGGCGCGCCGAACTGGAACTGGCCGCCAAGCGAACGGTGGTGCGGCGCCGCTTGGTGGACATCTACAAGCGCGGGCCCACGTTCGCGGCGCAGGCGATGCTCTCCGCCACATCGTTCGGCGAATTGGTGGCGCGATACAAGTACCTGCACTTGTTGGCGCTGCGCGATCGCGCTTTGGTGCATCGCGTGGACCAGTTGCGCGGCCAAATCGTCAACGAGCGCGACCGTCTCATGGTCCTGCAGCGCAACCTCCGGGAAAGCCGGGAAGACCAGCGGATCGAGCAGGCGCGGCTGCGCGCGCTGGAGCAACAGCAGCGCCAGGCACTGTCGCGCACGCGTGTGCGGGCCCAGGTCACCAGCAACAAACTTTCACGGATCCGACTGTCCGAAGCGCAGCTCGCCAACGCCATCGCGACGCTGGAAGCGGAGCGCCGCCGTGCGGAGGCGGCGCGTCCAGCCACGGCGCCACGCGTCGCGAGCTCCATCAGGACCTCCGACTATGGCAAGCTGGACTGGCCCGTGAACGGATCTCTCGTCTACACCTTTGGCCGCGAGGTGCAACAGAACAACACCAGCATCCGCTGGAACGGCGTCGGGATCAGCGCCGCGAACGGCACGGCGGTGAAGAGCGTCGCTGCCGGCAAGGTGGCCACGGTGCGCGCGCTGGGAACGTATGGATTGACGGTGATCGTGGAGCACGGCGGCGGCGACTATTCCATTTACGGCTCACTGGGACGCGCCGACGTGAAGGAGGGTCAGACGGTGACGAAGGGACAGAATATCGGCATTGTCGGTGTCTCGGACCCCGACTTGCCCCCACACCTGCATTTCGAGATCCGTCGCGGCCGCGCCGCGGTGGACCCGGTGACATGGCTAAGGCGCCGGTAAAGGTCACCAAGCGGTGCTCCGTGTGCGGACGGTTTCGCGCGTACGGCGAAACGGACACGTTCTGCATCAGCTGCGGCAACGACGCTCTGGAAAGCGCCTGTTCCTGCGGTCGGGGGTATGACTATGCGTTGGACGAGCACCAAGGCGGACACACCACGCTGCATTGCCCCCGCTGCGGGAAGTCGCTGAAGGGCCGTTCGGCGGACTTTGAGCCATAGGGGCCACGTACGAGAGGATGCCTACCGAATGAACGTCATCGCCAGTGCCAGTAACTCAGCCTTGGGCTAGCTTCCAGCCCATGACACGGCGTTCGCCGCTGGTCCGGTTCGTCACGCTGGCTTGGGCGTCGCTGCAGCTCGCCGCGCCAGCTGTCACGAGCATGGCCGACGGCCGCTTGGCGCTCGAGAGCGCATCGGCTCCACGAACCCATGTAGAAGCGACCACCAGCGATAGCTGCCCGATCGTCGAATCGCCGGATTGCGGTCTCTGCCGTTACTTGAGCACTTCGTCGGCGCAGGACGTCGCGACGCCGGCGTTCGACTGGACCGTCGGCGAGGCCAACGATCTTGTCGAAACCGCGTCCGTCGGTGCCAGCGGTGCGTGCCTCGACCTCCCGTTCGGCCGCGCGCCGCCCAGCCTCTGACGTGACGTAGCGCTCGCCATCGGCTGAGCGCAGGCAGGACGGGTCGCGCCATTCGGCGCGGACGACACGTTCAGACCACAGCACAAATGATGAAGGCTTTCATCGCACCCGCGACCTTGGTCGCGGCCCTCGCGTTGCCGGGCATCGTTTTGGACGCGCAGGAGTCAGCGCCTGCCAGGCCCGCCGGGGCGTACATGAACGTCGGTTTTGTCGCATTGACGAACGCCGGCTGGTCCACGGCGCCGAACCTCGCCGCGATTCTCCAGGGCGACCACGATCCCAAGGTGCGCGGGTTCACCATCCCCAACACGGAACTCACCCTCGACGGCGCCGTGGACCCCTACTTCAAGGGCTTCGGCAACATCGTCTTCAAGCTCGACGAAAACGGGGAGACCGGCGTCGAACTGGAGGAGGCCTTTGTCATCACCACGGCCATGCCCGCCAATCTCCAGGTCAAACTTGGCCAGTTCTTCACCGAGTTCGGGCGGCAAAACCCGTTGCATCCGCATTCCTGGGCGTTTGTGGATCAGCCGGTCATCCTCAGTCGCCTGTTCGGTCCCGAAGGGCTGCGCAGCCAGGGCGTGAGGCTCTCGTGGCTGGTGCCAACGCCGTGGTACAGCGAAGCCATGGTGACGGTGGCCAACAGTACCAACGGAACGACGTTCAGCTTCCGCTCGGAGGAGTCGTCGGAAATCCACGGCGGCGTGCCCGTCGAGCGCGCGGTGCTCGAGGCCGGCGACATGCTGGTCGTCCCGCGAGTGGCCACCTCGTTCGACTTGACCAGCGGCCAGACATTGCTGCTCGGTGCATCGGGCGCGTTCGGGCCGAATAACTCCGGTCCCGCTGCCAGAACCATGATCTACGGCATCGACGGCTTCTGGAAGTGGAAGTCAGCCACGGCGCAACAAGGCTTTCCATTCATGTCGCTGCAGGCCGAAGCCCTCCTCCGGCGATACGAGGCGGCGGCGCGGACCGATGTGGGCGACTCGACCGTGACCCTCCCCGCGGGGACGTTCGGCGACCGCGGTGGATACGCGCAGCTGCTCTGGGGCATCAGGCCGCGCATTGTCGCCGGAGTCCGGGCAGACGTCGCGAACGGTGACGTCACGGCTTTTGCGTCGGACTTCCGCGGTGATCGCCTGCGGGTCTCGCCGAACCTCACCTGGTATCCCACGGAGTTCTCCAAGCTCCGCTTCCAGTACAACTACGACAACCGAAAGACCATTCGCCGCGACCATTCCTTCTGGGTGCAGTTCGAGTTCCTGCTCGGCGCGCACGCGGCCCACAAGTTCTAGGACTACGCCAATGACGAACAGATTCATTCGTTCGGCCGCGGTCGCGCTGGTCGCGCTCGCAGTGGGCGCCGCTTATTCGGCGCCCAAGCTCCGCGTCGTGGCCACCACCGCTGACCTTGCCTCCATCGCGCGAGAGATCGGCGGCGATGCCGTCGACGTCGTCGCTTTGGCGAAGCCCACAGAGGACCCGCACTTCGTTGACGCGAAGCCGAGCCACATCGTGACCCTCAACCGGGCCGATGTCCTCCTGGACGGCGGTGCTGAGCTGGAGCTTGGCTGGCTTCCGCCGCTCCTGGAGAGCTCCCGCAACGCCAGGATTGCCGCGGGAGCGGCCGGCCGCCTGTCGGCGTCGCACCTCGTGAAGATGCTCGAAGTTCCGTCGACGTTCGACCGGTCCATGGGCGATGTCCACTCGCAGGGGAATCCGCATTTCTTGATTGACCCGCTCAACGCGAAGTTGGTGGCCGCTGCAATGGCGGAACGCTTTGCCGCGATAGACGCGCCTTCGTCCGCGCTGTACAAGACCAACCTGGCGACCTTCAACGCAACACTTGACGCCCGCTTGGCCGTGTGGCAGCGGCAGATGGAGCCGCATCGCGGCGCCAAAATCGTGACGTACCACAAGGACTTCGTCTATCTGGCCAACCGGTTCAATCTCGAAGTCGTTGAGACATTGGAGCCGAAACCAGGCATCGCTCCGTCGGCTGCCCATTTGGCCAAGGTCATCGAGGCGATGAAAGCGACCTCGACGCGCGTGATTCTCGTGCAGCCGTACCAGAATCGGCGCACCGCCGAGACGGTCGCACGTCAGGCCGGTGCCGTCGTTCTGGACATTTCGCAGCAACCCGGCGGCCACCAGAATGCGCGGACGTACTTCGACATGATGGACTACATGATCAGCACACTGGCGGCGGCCTTGGGGAGTCAGAAATGAACGCCGATTTCCAGACAGCCTGGGCAGTCATGCGCTGGCCGCTGGCCGCATGCCTGTTGCTGCCACCCCTGCTGGTCTACCTGGGCCTCCATGTGGTCAAGCGCGAAGTGATTTTCGTTGATCTCGCGCTGGCGCAGGTCGCCACGCTGGGCACGTGCGTCGCACTGCTGTTGGGCTATCACTTCGACGACCGGATGACGTTCTGGATTTCGCTCGGCGTCACGTTCCTTGGCGCGGCGTTCTTCAGCTGGACGCGCGGGAACAGGGAGACCGAGGTGCCCCAGGAAGCCATCATCGGGATCACGTTCGTGGTCGCGGCGGCAGGCGTCATCCTGCTGCTGAGCCGCGTGGCGGGAGGCAAGGAGGAACTGGAGCACTTGTTGACCGGCGACATCCTCAATACCACCGCAACGGAAGTTGCGCAGCGCGCGGTGCTGTTCTCGGTGTTGGGCGGCTTCTTCGCTGCGTTCCACAGGCGTTTCGCGCTCATCTCGGCCGATCCGCTCGAGGCGTTCAGATCCAGAATGCGCGTGCGGCTCTGGGACTTTCTGTTCTACGCGGCGTTCGCTCTTGTGGTCGTCAGCTTCGTGCGGGTGGCCGGTGTGCTGCTGACGTTTGCCTACCTCATCGTTCCGGCTGTGTGCGGTGCGACATTGGCGCAGCGCTGGGTGCATCGCCTCCTGATTGGCTGGGGGGTTGCCGCGCTGGCGAGTTTGCTGGGGCTGTGGGCGTCGTACGCGATGGACCTTCCCACGGGGGCCGCGATCGTGTGCGCGTGCGGCTTGCTGCTGATTCTCGTCTATGCCTGGGCAGCCGTGCGGCCCCGGCTGACCGGAGGCTAGCGCCGGGGCCGCGCCGGAGGCGCCTCCTGCACTGCCGTTACGTCGCAATGCACGTGCCCAAGCTCCTGTTTGAGGCTACCTTGAACCCGTTCCCAGATACTTTCCGCGAGCGCAACCGGAGGCACATGGAGCGGCGTGACATGCTCAAGGCGCTGGGCGCAGCTGGCGCGCTCGCGCTGGTTCCCGGCGAGGCGGCGGCAGCATGGGCGCGCGTGGCGCGCGGCTTGCGACCCATCGTCGGCCTCACCGAGGCGCAGCTGGCGCTCGTGAGCGCCGTCGCCGACACGATCATTCCGAGGACAGACACGCCCGGCGCCGTTGATGTCAACGTGGGCGCGTTCGTCGACATCATCGTGTCCGAGAACTACGGCGAAGCCGAGCGCACCAGCTTCACTGCCGGCCTCGACGCCATCGACGCCGACGCCAAGGCAAACGGCGGCGTCGGCGTTGTCGGTTTGGCGCTGTCGGCTCGTGGCGCCGTCATTGAGCGCATCGAAGCCGCCAGCGACCGGCGCACCGAACCGCAACGCACGTACTGGCGGCTCAAGGGCCTCGTCGTCCACGGCTACTTCACCAGTGAGCGCGTGATGAAGGAAGTGCTCAAGGTGCAGGTCATCCCAGGAGAGTACAGCGGCGACGCGCCACACCAGCCGAAGTCGGCGCCGAGTGGCCAGGGAGCGCGTTCGCATGCGTGAGATCACCGATTTCGACGCCATCGTCATCGGCTCCGGGATCAGCGGCGGCTGGGCTGCGAAGGAGCTGACAGAGCGCGGCCTCAAGACACTCGTGTTGGAGGCGGGCGGACCCGTGGACCCGCAGACCGACTACGTCGAACACGTACAGCCGTGGCAGATGCCGTTTCGCGGCATGGGCGACCGCAAGAAGATCGTAGCCGACTACCCGATCCAACGCGAGTGCTACGCGTGCGACGAGGTCGGACACAAGTTTTTCGTGAAGGACAAGGAGAATCCGTACACCACGCCGGATGACGCGCCGTTCCGCTTTTTCCGCGGGCGCCAGGTGGGCGGACGGTCCATCACTTGGGGCCGACAGGTCTACCGCTGGAGCGACCTGGATTTCGAGGCCAACGCCAAAGACGGACACGGCAACGATTGGCCCATCCGCTACCAGGACCTGGCACCGTGGTATTCGCACGTCGAGAGGTTCATCGGCATTTGCGGCGCGAAGGAAGGGCTGTCGCAACTGCCGGACGGCGAGTTCCTGCCGGCGATGCCGATGACCGTCGTGGAGCAGGATGCCCGGCCAAAGATTCTCAAAGCCTTCAGCGGCGAGCGCGTCATGACCATCGGGCGCGCGGCAATCCTCACGAAGAACCACAACGGCCGGCTGGCGTGCCACTACTGTGGCCCCTGCGAGCGTGGGTGCATCACGCACTCGTATTTCACCAGCCTGGGCTCCACACTGCCGGCCGCGCAGGCCAGCGGACGACTCACGCTGCGACCGCACAGCGTCGTCGCTGAGGTCCTGTATGACCCCACGACCACGCGCGCCCGCGGAGTCCGCGTGGTCGACTCGAATACGATGCAGGACATCGAATTCACGGCGCGCGTGGTTTTCCTCTGCGCGTCCACCATCGAGTCCGTGCGCCTGCTGCTGAACTCAAGGAGCAGCGCCTTTCCCGAAGGACTGGCGAATTCGAGCGGGTTACTGGGCCGCTATGTGATGGACCATCACTACGGCTCGGGCGCGAGCGGCGCTGTGCGGGGATTCACCGACCGGCGAACGACGGGACGGCGCCCGAACGGCATCTACATTGCTCGCTTTCGTAACGTAAAGTCGCAGCATCCCGACTTCCTGCGCGGCTACGGCATGCAGGGCGGATCCGGCCGTGGCGGTTGGGGACGAGGCGGCTCGATGCCCGGCTACGGTCCGGCCTTCAAGCAATCGCTCATCGAGGACCTGGGACCTTGGTCCCTGTCTGCCTCCGGCTGGGGAGAAACCTTGCCCCACGCTGACAATCGCATCACGCTCGATCCCACCGTGAAGGACAAGTGGGGCGTACCCGCCGCGCACATCGATGTGCGCTGGCGCGACAACGAGAAGGCAATGGACAAGGACATGCAGACCGCCATGGCCGAGATGCTCGATGCCGCCGGTTGCTCCGACATCCGCCAGCACGGTTCCAACAATCCTCCGGGCCACTGCATCCATGAAATGGGTGGCGCACGCATGAGCAAGACGCGCGAAACCGGCGTGCTCAACGGCAACAACCAAGCGTGGGACGTGATGAACCTGTTCGTCACCGACGGTGCGTGCATGGCCAGCTGCGCGTGCCAGAACCCCAGCATTACCTACATGGCCATCACCGCGCGCGCCGCCAAGTACGCGGTGGACGCCATGAAACGCAACGAACTATGAACGAGACAATGAATCGCCGTGACGCTATCAACCTGGGTCTTGCGTCTTGGGTCCTGGGTCTCGGGTCTGTTGGCGAAGGCTCCGGCCTCCGGTCTTCGGTCGCCGGTCTCCGGTCTGCTGTTGAGCCGTCCGGTCGGCTGAAACACTCGGTGTCGAGATGGTGTTTCGGCCGTATACCGCTCGACGACCTCTGCAAATCCGCCAGGGACATCGGCTACAAGGCCATCGACCTTCTGTCCGAGGCCGACTACGCGACGCCGGCCAAGCACGGCCTCGCGTGCGCCATGGCCAATGGCTTCGGCTCCATTCCCGTCGGGTTCAATCGCCCCGACAACCATGACAAGCTCGTAGCGGATGCCGAACTCATGCTCCCGCTCGTCGCGGCTGCCGGCATTCCGAACATCGTCTGCTTCAGCGGCAACCGCGCCGGAATGTCCGACGGCGAAGGCGTCACCAACTGCATCGCTGGCTTCAAGCGGATCGTGCCGGCAGCCGAACGGCATGGCGTCACGCTCTGCCTCGAGCTCCTCAATAGCAAGGTGGACCACAAGGACTACCAAGCCGACCACACCGCCTGGGGCGTGCAGGTTGTGCAAGGCGTCAATTCACCGCGCCTCAAGCTCCTCTATGACATCTATCACATGCAGATCATGGAAGGCGACGTGATCCACACCATCCGCGACAACTTCGCGCACATCGCGCACTTCCACACGGGCGGTGTTCCGGGGCGCAACGAGATCGACGACACCCAGGAGCTGAACTACCGACGCATCATGCAGGCCATCGCCGACCTCGGCTTCACCGGCTTCGTGGCGCAGGAATTCGTTCCGCGCCGTGACCCACTGCCATCATTGCGCCGAGCCTTCGAGATCTGCGACGTGTAGACTCGGCGCTCGGCCCTACGAACCGGGCGCCAAACGAACCACCACGGTGCCCGCGAGTTTGTCGTGCCACCCCTGCTTTCTTCGATCGAACGCGATCCAGAGAAAACCGGCGAAGAAGCCGGCGATCGACACGAAATAGCCGAGGTAGCGCACCACACACTGCTTCGTGCTGGGTGTGCCTCCGGTCGTGGCATCCACGAGTCGCGTCCGAGTCGCCATCTTGCCCGGAGTGGCGGACCGATAGACCCAGAAGGCGATGACGCCGACCGCGGGAAGACCGAGGTTCAGGAGCAAGTCACCGACGCCCGCGGGGCGCATCAGCTCAAGAAGCA
>ERZ1292623.966-Hain-H51-01um-R1-966-length-28743-cov-8_pt1 | contig 28743 bp, 35 predicted proteins | sample MGYA00564398_ERZ1292623 | MGnify/ENA primary metagenome ERZ1292623 (study PRJEB36523, sample SAMEA6512633) | groundwater metagenome | collected 2019-01-07 | study: AquaDiva: Metagenomics assemblies of 32 groundwater samples | reverse complement strand
AACTCCAACCTTTGTTGAGATTCCATTTCCTGACGGCAGCAGGGTAAGATTTAAAGTCCATCACTCTCAGCTCATGACTAAAAATTCCAGACAGGCAGCAAAGGCTTCTGTAATCAAGGATGCAGGTGATGACCCTGACATAACAAACGGCGCAGAGATTGTGGCAACAGCAGCATTAGGGTCAAGGGTGAAGGGTCAAGGGTCAAGGAGAAAAATAGACTTGTCCCATGCACTATGCCCTATGCCACTCGTTCAAATTAAGGGCGGCAAAGGCGTTGGTGTGGTAACCAAACCGGGACTTGCTGTGCAAATAGGCCAGCCTGCAATAAATCCAGTGCCAATGAAGATGATAAGGGAGGCAGTGATGGAGGCGATAAAAGAAGGGTTAAGGGTCAAGGGACAAAAGAAGAAGGGTGAAGGGTCAAGGGGCAAGGGTCAAGAACTCTTGGAAATTGAGATTTCTGTTCCCAAGGGCAAGGAGCTTGCGAAAAAGACATTAAACAGCAGGCTCGGCATTGTTGGCGGCATATCAATACTTGGTACAACAGGCATAGTTGAACCCATGTCTGTTGACGCTTATACAGAGACAATCAGCCTTGGCATTGATATGGCAGTTGCAGCAGGACTAAATGAGATAGTCTTTACACCCGGCAGGAACAGCGAGAAATATGCTGAGGAGATATTAAGACTTAAAGAAGATGCCTTTGTCCAGATGGGCGATTATGCAGGCTTTGCCTTTAAGGTAGCAGTTAAAAAGGGCATTAAAAAGATATATGTTGTCGGCCAGCTCGGCAAGATGGCAAAGATTGCAGATGGAAATTTCAAGACCCATGTCAGGGACTCAAACCTCAATCTTTCACATATTGCCGAATGGACAGAGAAATGGGGATATGACAAAACAATATGCAAAGAGATAAAAAATAGCAATACAGCAAGGCAGGTTTCTGATTCTTTTGAAGAGAAGGGTGATAAGAGTTTTTTTGAGTTAGTTGCAAAGAGGGTTATAGAAGAGATAAAAAGATTATTGAAAAAAGATATTAAGATAAGGTGCATTATTTTATCATCCAACGGCGCTGTTATGGCGGATGTGAAATAGGAGAGAGAAATGAAAAAGATAATTGTCTTATTGATTATCGGGATAATAGGCGTAGTCTCTTATGCCCATATTAACAGGTTTATGGTTTCCGAGGGTTTTAAATCTGATATTGAAGCTGTAATACAAGCTGGAACGCCAAATGAGGAGATGATAAGGGCAGCGATATTAAAGAAGGCAAAGGAGAGAGGGGTTATAGTTAATCCTGAAGACATAGTTACCAGCATAGAAGATACAGAGGAAAAGACAATTGCAGGCTCAATCGTCGGTATGGCAGGCATGAAGGTGGAAACAAAGAAGCTTACAGTAAGATTTCCTTTTACAGTTAAGTCGCTGGGTTTCTCAAAGACATATAATCTTGAAAGGTTCAGTCTCTTTACAGTCAGCGCCTCAATGCCAGCGCCGGTTATTCCGCAGCAATAAAATATGATATACATTATAGGCATAGGCATTAATGGCAAGGATGACCTTTCAGATAAGGCATTGAAGATTATTGAAAGCTCTGACATCCTCTTTGGAGGGGAGAGGCATTTGTCTTGCTTTCCTGATTTCAAAGGCGAGCGGTTTGCAATCAAGTCTAATCTGAAAGATGTTGTTCAGCATATTAAGGATAACAAAAATAAAAGAATCACTGTTCTTGCCTCTGGGGATCCGGGGTTTTATGGCATTGCAGATTATCTGACAAAGAATCTCGGAAATGATGACATAGAGATTATTCCGAATATAAGTTCAATGCAGTGGGCATTTGCAAAGATAAAGGAGACATGGCATGATGCAGAGATTGTAAGCTCTCATGGGAGGGGTATTGAAAATATAATTGAGGCTGCAAGGCATAATAATAAAATAGGCATATTTACAAGCAGCGGCGATGAGCCAAAGAAGATTGCAGAGGCATTGATAAAGAGTAATCTTAATAATTTTATTGCTTATATGTGTGAAGATATTGGTTCAACTGAGGAAAAAATAGAGTCCTATCCTCTTAATAAGGTAGCATCAAAAAGTTTTTCTCCTTTGAATATTATGATACTTACAAAAGTGGCGCAAGGGGGAATTATAGATAAGGAAACGAATCCTCAGATAGAAGGCATCTTTGGACTTCCTGATGAGTCTTTTATCCACTCTGCAGGACTTATTACAAAAGAGGAGATTAGGGCAATCAGCCTTGCAAAGATGAGAATAAGCGAGAATAGTGTTGTATGGGACATTGGCGCTTGCTCCGGTTCAGTCGCCATTGAGTCAGGCAGGATTGCAAAAATGGGTAAGGTTTACGCAATAGAGAAAAAACGCGAGAGGATTGAGCAGATAAATGAGAATATAAAAAAATTCTCAATGAAAAATATTGAGGTTATGCAAGGAGAGGCTCCTGACTGTCTGAAGGGGCTCCCAGAGCCTGATACAGTTTTTATTGGCGGCAGCAGCAGCAGGCTCAAGGCAATTCTTGAGGTATGCAGTAAAAGTATGCGGAATAAAGGCCGTATCATTATTAATGCAATTACACTGGATACATTAAAAACAGCAACAGATTCTTTAAAATGGCTTAATATGCCTTTTGAAATTGTCTCTGTAAATATTGCAAAATCAAAGGGGATATCTGATTCAATCTTCTTTGAGGCGCAGAATCCTGTTTATATAATCTCAGGAGTGAAGAATGGCTAAATTATACGGCGTGGGCGTTGGCCCAGGTGACCCTGAGCTGTTGACAATAAAGGCAATGCGTATATTACAAAGCGTTCCTGTTGTATGTGTGCCGAGGTCAAGCTATGATTCAGACAGCTTTGCCATGTCTATTATAGAGGGTGTTATTGATAAAACACGGCAGGAGATTATTCCACTAATATTCCCCATGAGCAAGGACAAAGAGGTTACAAAGAAATTCTGGGATGAGTCTGCAATTATAATTGAGGGGAAATTAAAGGCTGGCAAGGATGTCGCCTGTATCTCCATCGGCGACCCTTTTTTCTACAGCACTTTTATATATGTATTTGAGAATCTAAAGGAACGGCTAAAAGATCTTAAGGTAGAAATAGTCCCCGGCGTTTCTTCTATTAATGCCTCGTCAGCAGCAGCAATTCTGCCGCTTGCAAAGGCAAATGAAAGGGTTGCTGTTCTTCCGGCGACTTATGAAAAGGAAATGCTGAGAGATGCATTGAAAAATTATGATACAATTGTCCTGATGAAGGTGAACAGGGTATTTGATGATGTGCTTGCTGTTTTGGAAGAAATGGGATTAAAGGACAAGTCTGTGTTTATCAGCAGGTGCGGGACAGAGAATGAAAGGATTGTAAGGGATATTGAAATGCTCAAAGGCAAGGAACTGGATTATCTGTCTATGGTAATTGTGAGGAAACATGTCTGTTGAATTTGATATTATCAAGGAGGTTGTTATGAGGCTGGATGAGACAGGCATCCCTTATATGATCACAGGCTCTATAGCTGCCAATTTTTATTCTATTCCCAGAATGACCAGAGATATTGATATTGTAATAGAATTAAAAGAGAGTGATGTAGAAGGGGTATATAATGCCTTTGAAAAGGACTTTTATATTGATAAGGATATGGTTTTTGATGCTGTAAAGAGAGTTGGTATGTTCAATGTAATTCATTATGAGGCTGTTTTTAAGGTTGACTTTATTGTCCGAAAGAATGACAAATATAATATAGAGGGATTTAAAAGAAGAAAGAAGGTTAAGGTAGATGATTTGGAGTTTTATATTGCATCGCCAGAGGATTTGATTCTCTCAAAGTTATGCTGGGCAAAGGAGGGAGAATCAGATTTGCAGATTACTGATGTTAAAAATCTTCTAAAACAGACAAAAAGATTAGATGAAGATTATCTTACACGATGGACAAAATATCTTGGTGTTGAAGATATTTATAAGAAGGTGAAGCCATGAAAGATACTCATCCTTTAATTGAAGAAAAATATTTAAAGATGATAATGGAAAGAACAGGGGTAGAGCGTCTAAAAATGGGGTTTGAGATGTATGAGATAGCAAGAAAGCTGGTAACAGCGTCAATCATAGAGTCATCTGAAGGACAAAGTGAACTCCCAATAATGCTCTTTAATCGTTTTTATGGGGATGACCTGCCTAATAGTTTTAAACAGAAGGTAACTGAGAAATTAAAGTTTAAAGGAGTTATTCTTGAAAGCGCTAAGTAAGGTATATTTTATTGGCGCAGGCCCTGGTGAGCCTGAGCTTATTACAGTTAAAGGCAAAAGGCTTCTTGAGGAAGCGGATATTATCATTTACACCGGCTCTCTTATAAATCCTGAGATTTTGAAATATGCAAAAAAGAATGCTGCTGTCTTTGACAGCGCCTCTATGAGTCTTGATGAGATTTTAAAGATAATGGTGGATGGTGTAAAAGACGGAAAGATAGTTGCAAGGCTGCATACTGGCGACACGAGCCTTTACAGCGCTATTGCTGAGCAGATGGCTGAGCTAAAAAAGGCAGGCATAGGTTTTGAGATTATTCCAGGCGTCTCTTCTGCCTCTGCTGCTGCAGCATCATTAAATATTGAGTATACACTTCCTGAGATAACACAAACCGTAATATACACGCGCATAGCAGGAAGGACAGATGTGCCTGCGGCAGAGAAACTGTCTTCCCTTGCAGCTCATAATTCGACAATGGTTATATTTCTCAGTGTGCAGAAGATAAAAGAGGTTGTTGATGAGCTGTTGAAAGGCTATTCCCCCGATACACCTGCTGCAGTTGTGTACAAGGCGTCGTGGAAGGATGAAAGGATAGTAAAAGGCCTTTTAAAGGATATTGCAGATAAGGTAAAGGATGAGAAGATTAATAAGACTGCGTTGATTATTGTTGGAAGGGCATTGGATAAGGATATTTTAAAGATTGCTAAAAAGTCTAAGTTATATGATAAGGGATTTGAACACGGATATAGAAAGGCAGTAGTTGAGAAGTGAAGATCGCAATAGTTGCCATAACAAAGAATGGCTGCCAGCTTGGTGAGAGGCTAATAGCAAAGATGAAGGCAGATGCAGACCTCTTTATTCCTGAAAGATTCAGGGACGAGGTAAAGGCTAATGCAAATATTTTTGACGGCCATTTAGATAACCTTGTTGTAAATATATTTCCAAATTACAGCGGTCTTGTCTTTATTATGGCTGCAGGCATTGTTGTGAGGATGATCGCCGGCCTTATTAAGGACAAGCGCGTTGACCCAGCAGTTGTTGTTATGGATGAAAAGGGTGATTATGCAATCAGCCTTTTATCAGGACATCTTGGCGGCGCAAATGAGCTGTCAAGAAAGTGTGCATTAGCAACAGGCGCTATCCCTGTAATCACCACTGCAACTGATGTAAACAATAAGCCGAGCATTGATATGATTGCAAAGGAGCTGAATCTTGTTGTTGAAAATTATAAGGCAATCAAGATAATAAATGCAGCCATAGTAAATAATGAAAGGATTGGTATTGTTGACAGATACGGTTTGTTAAAAAGATATTTTTCAGGCGAAGACGAAGACAATGTCCGCTATTACAGCTCCGTTACTTATGCTGTGAATGTGAATGCCTCTGCATATGTCTTTTTAACTAACAGGGATAATGCGCTTTTTAAAAAGGCAGGCAATGTGCTTTTTTTAAGGCCTGTAAACCTTGTTGTCGGCATTGGATGCAACCGTAATACAAAGGCATCAGAGATTGAGAAGGTCTACTTCAAGGCGCTTAAGGAGAATAACCTTTCCCCATTAAGCGTAAGGAATATTGCAACGATAGATGTGAAGAAGGATGAAAAGGGACTGAATAGTTTTATAAAAAAGCATAATTTTGATGTTATTTATTACACAAAGGATGAGTTGAACAGGATTGAGCCGCCGTCAGGCGAATCCGAGAATGCTTTAAAGAATGTGGGGGCAAAGGGTGTATGCGAGCCAGCAGCAATATTAAGCTCATGGGCAAAGGCGCTGTTAGTAAAAAAACAAAAGATAGGAAATGTAACAATAGCAGTAGCAGAGGCGCCATTTATATCATAGGCATCGGCCCGGGCAGTTTAAAAGACCTGACGCAGAGGGCAAAGGATGCAATTAAAGGGGCTGATGTAATTGTCGGCTACACTACTTACATTGATCTGATAAAGGCTCTGATAAAGAATAAAGAGGTCTTTTCTACAGGAATGATGCATGAGGTAGAGAGGTGCCAGAAGGCGATTGATATTGCCATACAAGGCAAGAGGGTCGCTGTTGTAAGCAGCGGCGATTCAGGCATCTATGGCATGGCAGGGCTGGTGCTGGAGCTCTTAAAGGGGCAAGGGTCAAGTGTCAAGGGTCAAAAAGAACAGGGTCAAGGGTCAAGGGTCATGGGTCAAGGAAGAAATAAATTTGCCCCTTACTCCTTGCCCCTTGCCCCTGTTGTTTCTATTATCCCCGGCGTTCCCGCCTTCTGTTCTGCTGCATCGCTTCTTGGCGCGCCATTGATGCACGACTTTGCATCCATCTCTTTAAGCGACCTTCTTACACCTTATGATGTTATTTTAAAAAGGGTTGAGGCTGCCGCAGAGGCGGATTTTGTAATCGCCATTTATAATCCAAAGAGCAAAAAGAGGGTCAAGCAGATAGAAGATGTAAGAGGGATTCTGCTTAAATACAGGGGCAGCTCTACGCCTGTTGGCATTGTTAAAAGCGCATCAAGGGAGAATGAAGAGATTAAGATAACAACGCTTAATAGGCTTTCTGATTATTATGGTTTTATTGATATGCAGACAATAGTTATTATCGGCAACAGCAGCAGTTATACTTTTGATAAGTGGATAGTTACGCCGAGAGGGTATAAAGTTTAAAAGACTACCCCTCACCCTAACCCTCTCCCGCAAGGGGAGAGGGGATTAAGAAATTTTCCTTTAATTTCCCCTCCCTTGACGGGAGGGGATTAAGGGGAGGGTGGATGTTTGAGGTTTATTTATGGCTAAATCAATTATGTTTCAAGGCACAGGCTCATCTGTCGGCAAAAGCCTTCTTGTTGCTGGTTTTTGCCGCTTATTAAAAGAAGACGGCTTTAAGGTTGCTCCTTTTAAATCCCAGAACATGGCCTTAAATTCTTTTGTTACAAAGGGCGGCGGTGAGATTGGAAGGGCGCAGGCAACGCAGGCAGAGGCAGCAGGCATTGAGCCTACTGTTGATATGAATCCTGTTCTGCTAAAACCCACATCTGATAAAGGCTCTCAGGTTATTATTCATGGCAGGGTCTATGATAATATGTCTGCATTAGAATATCATGCCTTTAAGAAAGAGGCAGTAAGATTTGTTCTCGAGAGTTACAAGAGATTGTCAGATGAGTATGATGTGATTGTTATTGAGGGAGCTGGCAGTCCGGCTGAAATAAACTTAAGGGATAATGATATTGCCAACATGGGTCTTGCTGAATTAATAGATGCACCGGTGTTTCTTATAGGAGATATTGACAGGGGAGGGGTCTTTGCCTCGCTTGTTGGCACAATGGAGCTTCTGTCTAATTCAGAGCAGGACAGAGTAAAAGGTTTTATAATAAATAAATTTAGGGGAGATAAAAATCTTCTGAAAACAGGGCTGGAGTTTCTTGAGGGCAGGACTAACAGGCCTGTTCTCGGTGTAGTGTCATATATCAAAGACATCCTTCTCCCGGATGAGGACGGGGTTGTATTAGAGGGAAAGGGTCATGGGTCATGGATCAAGGATAAACAAATAAACATAGCGGTAGTTAAATTGCCGAGGATATCCAATTTTACAGACCTTGATGCATTTAAGAATGAACCTGATGTGAGTGTAAGATATATCTCAGAGCCTGCTGAATTAGATGACGCTGATGCTGTTATAATCCCAGGGAGCAAGAATACAATAGATGACCTCCAATGGCTATGGGACAGAGGCATTGCAGAGGTAGTAATAAATTACGCAGAAAGGGGCGGGGTGGTTATTGGCATTTGCGGCGGCTATCAGATGCTCGGATTAAGAATCAGCGACCCATATAAGATGGAGTCAGACAAAGGAGAAATAAAAGGTCTTGGTCTTTTGCCTGTTGAAACTATTCTTGAAAAGGAAAAGATAACCCATCAGGTAGAGGCTTTAAGCCTTATAAACAGCGCAAAGGTTCATGGATACGAGATACACATGGGAAGGACAAAATATGTTCAGGATATTAACCCCGCATTTAAGATAGTAAAGAGAGGATCAGAAAACATAAAACAGGATGACGGCGCTGTGTCAAAGGACGGCAGTATATGGGGCGCATATATCCACGGCCTCTTTGACAGCGACGAATTCAGGCAGGCATTTTTAAACAGCCTTAGGGTAAAAAAGGGTTTTGCTGTGTCTATGCAGAACAACAGCTTTAATGAATTAAAGGAGGATGCCTTTAACAGGCTATCATCAATAATCAGGGATAGTGTTGATATAGGGCTGATATATGAGCTTGGTGGGATATATAACCGCGTATCTCCTTGACATTGCCATTGGGGATCCAAAATGGTTCCCACATCCAGTAAGGTATATTGGCAGGGGAATCAATCTTTTAGAGAAGATATCATTGAAAATCGCCTTAACACCGGTCTGGAAAAGAGGCGCAGGCATAATTACAGTTGTCATTGTTGTCTTATCTGCCTATCTTATTGCCTTCTTTCTGATAAAGGCATTTTACTCAATTAATAGCCCTCTTGGCGAGGTAATTTCAATTTTAATTGCCTATACAACACTATCCATTAATGACCTTGCAAAAGAGGCAAAGGGTGTATTTAGCGCTCTTAAAGAAGATAATCTCATTGATGCAAGAAAAAGGCTATCAAGGATTGTTGGAAGAGATACAAAGGATTTAGATGAAATGGGTGTGATAAGGGCAGCAGTGGAATCTGTTGCAGAGAATACATCTGACGGTATTATTGCGCCATTGTTTTATCTTGCCATAGGTGGTCCTGCTTTAGCATTAGCATACAAGGCAGTAAATACGCTGGATTCCATGATTGGTTATAAAAACGAAAGATACAAGGACTTTGGCTGGGCTGCTGCAAGGCTGGATGACATAGCAAACTATATCCCTGCAAGGATAACAGGGATATTGATCGCCATTGTATCTTTCATTATTAACTATTCACTATACACTGTTCACTATTCACTAAAGGTTATGTTTCGTGACGGGAAGAATCACCCAAGCCCGAACAGCGGTTTTCCAGAGGCAGCAATGGCAGGCGCATTGGGTGTTCAGCTTGGCGGGCCGAGCTACTATTTTGGAAAATTGGTGAGTAAACCAACCATTGGCGAGCCAAAGAGGCAATTGATGGCAGAGGATATTAAAAGCAGTGTGAGGATTATGTATGCTGTATCACTGCTGGCGATATTGTCTGTTTTATTTTTCAAATATCTTACAACCTGTTGAAAAATGTGCAAAACACCCTTAAAGGTCATTCCCGCACGCTTTTAGCGGGAATCCAGTCTTAGTTAAATTAATAAAGATCTGGATTCCTGAATGACATGTAAGAATTATAAATATGGAGAGGTAATTGGTTTGAACAATAAGCATGGAGGAAATATCTATGAGGCTGCGAAAAGATACGGCCTGAAAGAAGAAGAGATACTTGATTTCTCTTCAAACATAAATCCCCTCGGCATTTCAAAAAAGGCGCTAAAGGGATTAAGGGATAATCTTAAACATATTATTAGATATCCTGATTCAAACTCCTTAAGACTCAGAGAGGCGATAGGCAGATACCATTCCATAAACCCTGAAAATATATTAGTCGGCAATGGCGCAACAGCCTTAATTTATCATATACCAAAGGTATTAAGGCCAAAGAGGGTTTTAATACCTGTCCCAACATTCTCTGAATATGAATCAGCCTGCAAGGCATCAGGCGCGAAGATTAAATATGTAAGATTAGAGGAGGCTAATGGCTTCAGGATTAATGAAACAGAGATAATTAAATGCCTTGATAATGTCCATCTTCTGTTTTTATGCAATCCAAATAACCCAACAGGCCAGCTTTTGCAAAAAAAGGGCGTCTTAAAGATTATAAATAAAGCGGAAAAAAAAGGCATTATAGTTGTATTGGACGAGGTATTTATTGATTATGCAGAAAGAGAGTCCCTGATTAAGGAGGCAGTGAAGAAAAAGAACTTAATAGCGCTTCGTGCATTCACAAAGTTCTTTGCAATGCCTGGCCTGAGGCTCGGTTATCTTGTGACGAATAAGACTTTAATGAAAAAAATAAAGGAAACAATCGGCCCATGGCCTGTAAACTGTCTTGCACAGACTGCAGGCGAGGCGAGCCTTAAAGACAAGAGGCATATTCAAGAGAGCATCAGATACATTGAAAAAGAGAGGGCGTATTTAATAAAAGGCATTTCAGAGATTGATGGTCTTATGCCATTTCCATCCTCAACAAATTTTATCCTGATAAAGATAGAAAGTAATGGACTTGATGTGCCAAAATTATGTGATATCCTTGCAAAGAGAGGCATACTCACTCGCGATTGCAGTAATTTTGGAGTGGGTGATAAATTCTTCAGGATAGCAGTAAAAAAGAGAAGGGAAAACATCAGGCTTTTAACGGAGATAAGAAGAATCTTTTAAACTTTCCACGCAGTTTTTACTCTTAATTATGGTATATTTAAAACATTTAAACAGTATGGAGGTAAAGCAATAAAAAAAGAGGCAATTAAGATTAAATTAGAAGAACTACCTGATGATTTTAAAAAAGAGGTTTCTGATTTTGTGGAATTCCTGCTCCGAAAACATACACAAGAGATTTAGGAGAAGGTGCGCGTAAAAGATATTATCACAAAACAGAAAAAGGTAAAGTCGTTTATTTTATTGTGCAGCTTGAGCTAAAAATAGAGGGAGAATGGAAATCAGTAATTCGATATGATTGTAGTCATAACTTTGTTCATATAGACCGATACAATATCAAAGGTGAGAAAATAAAGGAAAATCTTTATCTCTCGTATGAAGATAGTTTAACATTAGCGGACGAAGACATAAATATCAACTGGGAATATCACAAAGAAAAGTTTTTAAAAGGAGAATATCCATGAACATTTATGAAAGAAGAAATAGCATTATAGGAATGGAATTTGACCGTTACATAAGAGAGCATCCGGAATTTACTGAAAGGATTCCTCAAAATGCCCATATAGTTCTACTTTTAAGAGGTGATAAAGAATTCAATGAATGGAGCTCTAATCTTGCAAAAAAACAAGCAGAAAAAGATCAGCCAATAGTTTATATTACCATCAATAAAATGACACCGGCTTATTCACGGATAAAGGACTTGGAATTGGTAACCGGATAAACAAATTGAGTATAAGTCAAAATGTAATTAAGTGAGTGCCTTGTTTCCCATTCGCTTCACTGCGGTGAGAACAAGGTGCTCGAATGGATACCCTTCGGACACTTTAGCAAGCCGCAGCGCCTGTTCAGGCTGTCAATAATTTCCTTGACGGTATCAGGGAAGTGTGATTAAATTTCTTTTAATCTGAAATTTTTTTTAACCAAAAACTTCTCATCTCCTAACTGTTAGAAATGGAGGAAAAAATGGGGTTTTCTGATCGGCTGTTTGGCAGGCAAAGTGTAAAGGTTATTGGTATTATATTATTTTTCTTGATTTTGTCATCATGTGCAAGCACATCTTACTACAATCTGGGGTCAATCTATTATGTTAAGGGTGAATATGACAAGGCAATAGTAGACTTTACCAAGGCAATTGAGATAGACCCAAATGGTGCTACGGCTTACAAAAATCGTGGGTTTGCCTACTACGCTAAAAAAGAATATGACAGGGCATGGGAGGATGTCTATAAAGCACAAGCCTTAGGTATTAAAGTTGACTCTGTGTTTCTCAATGTTCTTCGCAATGCCTCAGGGCGGCATAGATGAACTTGAATGGAATAGATAGGGTCGCTTCATTGCCATTGCCCACCTGACTTTTTGAATGGCTTTTTTTATGACTCTGTGATATAGTTTACTTAAATACGATCAATCAGAAAAGGAGGTAATAAAGGTGTTAAAAATCCATGAACTGCCTGCTATAGAGTTTATTACTACACCTGAAGGCAAGCCAAAATCAGTTGTTCTGAGCTTTGAAGATTGGGAAAGAATTAGCGAAACATTAAAAATTATGTCCAGCAAAGAATTGCTCAAATCAATAAGGCATGCAAAACAACAATTACGCAAAGGAATAAAGCTGCTTTCCTTTGAGGATGTATTTGGAAAATTATAAGCCATACTTTGCTCTTGAGTTCCTAAAACAGACTGAAAAGCACCAGCATCTTAAAAAAATACTCGCCAATAAAATAAAACTCCTTTGTGAAAACCCATATGCCAATTGTAAAAGCGAAATGCTCGTTGGGGAACTTAAAGGGTTTCGTTCTGCAAGAGTTACAAAGTCTTTCAGGATTATTTTTACAATTTGTGAAGAATGCAGGAATAGGAAATTACAGAATTATGTAGGCTGCTCCAATGCCATTTGTAAACAAATGAATATAAAAACCATAATTTTTCTTACTTTCAGTACACATGATAGGGCCTATTCAAAAAAGCCTTCAATTAAATAATTTTATAGAGAAGGCTGTCCATAATTTTTTTAAATTTTAATGGGCATGTTTAATGGGACGGTTCTATTTAAAGCGTCCGCAATAATTGTAATGCTTCGCAACTCTTTTAATATGACCAGCAAGCTTATTAATACCTTAAAGCCCGAACTCTGGATGCTGTATACCACCCCCATCCTTACTGCTGGGGTCTTCTCTTTTTACACAAAAAATCCGACCATCACAAGCGTCATTCCATTAAAGGATGTCTTTATAATACTCCTGCCTATACTTTTTATATGCGTGCTATATTTTAATCTCATAAAATCTGCTGCTTCAAAGACAATCATTCTGTCAGATATGGCTTTCTTTGGTGTTGTTCATACAGTGACAGGGTGGTTATATTTTTCTGGATTTAAAAATTTGCTGAGCAATGTTTTTCTCTTTGTCCTTATTGTCAACATGATGATTATCTATCTTTCTTCAAAGATTAGGATTGCTCAAATAAGAAAGTCAAACTGCTCATTAAGAGATGTCTCTCTCTGCATAATAATCAGCATCGCAATGATTTTGCTATATGCCTTTCAATATATAAAGGGCTTCTATCATATTGACGGAATGCTCTGGTTGATTCTTATGGCCATTATCCAGCCCCTGCCTTTTTATTTTATTTATAAATCCCATAACCAAGGCATTATCGCCTTGTCTGCCATCCTCGCAGGCATGAACGCAGTTACTATAAGGCACTTCTCAATATACTCATTTATGCTAAGCAGAGGCGTCTCAGGTCAGGAGAAATTTATCCATCGTCTTGAAGAACATTTTTTTATCTATCCTGAATGGCACATTATGGTAGGCTTTTCTATTGCATTTTTTGCTTTGCTTGTCCTGACAATTGTCTTTAATTTTATTCCTTCCTCAAAGACAGCAGCAGGGCAGAATTAAAGGCAGAGTGCGACATAATATTTGTATTGACAACTGTCAATACTATATTATACTATTATTACAGAGGTATTAAAAATGGGAACACTAACACACGCACTGCCATCAAGGGAAAAAGACAGAATACCTGCAAAGGATGTCAGGGCATTTATTTTGAAGCTCATCAAGGCCACTGGCGTGCCTGAAAGGCTGCTTGCTCAGGCTGTGGCCATGGCGGAATCTCAACTAAATCGGATGACCTCCAAGAAAACAGGCTCTTTTAAGGAGCAGACAGTCCATCCGTTAAAACGGATTGCCATACTCGTTGAAGAAGCTCAAAAGGTGCTGACAGCAAAGGGTGCGAGACATTGGATTAACACGCCAAATCCCTATCTAAATGATGTTCCTCCAATCCTCTGCCTGAGATCAGACAAGGAGTTAGAGAAGGTGCTCTCTCTCTTAGCCTCAATCCGTTACGGGTTTCCTGCGTGAAGCTCCATGCCCTGAGAGAACTCCTGCCCGGGGCGCCGCCGCCTTCTGACACATACTACCGTATTGTAAATGCGCGTTATGCCGCTGAGATGGATGAGATGGTCCACACGATCTTATACTCGTGGCGTTATAATCCAAGAGGTGAGTTTGGTGTGCTGTATCTCTCAATCAGCCCTGATTGCGCCTACAGAGAAAAACTAAAGCAGGTGCATGGCCGCAAGCAAGACCTGCCTCCGCAGGTAATCGGGACATTCAGGGTAAACTTAACAGGATGTCTGGATTTGACCAATATTTCCTTTCTTAAAAAACTGCAACTTTCCACTAATCAACTGATTGATCCAACAGACTTTTCTATAACTCAGATTATTGCGAGAGAGACAAGAAACTCAGGTTTTGAGGCGATAATTGCGCCATCAGCTATAGGTGAGGATTGTTCTACACTTGTTGTGTTCAAGGACAGGCTGATTCCGCCTGCCTACTGCATTTGCGATAAAGGCTTTATCCGTCCTTATCCCTAAACCTCTCCCTCCTCAAGTGTAATTGCGCTTACAGGGCAGGAGTCTGCTGCCTCCTGGCAATTGCATTCGCTGCATCCCTTTGGGTATATAACATGGGATTTTTGGTCTTCTTCAACCTTAAAAACATACGGGCAAAGCTCTTCGCAGTTGCCGCAGCCAATGCATAATTCCTCATCTACCTTTGGTATCAGCATGTTTCATCTCCTTGGGTGATACTCTTTGTGAACCTTTTTTAACCTCTCCCTTGACACATGCGTATAGATTTGTGTAGTTGATATATCAGAGTGTCCGAGCATCATCTGAACAGCTCTTAAATCAGCGCCATGGTCTAAAAGATGCGTTGCAAAGGAGTGGCGCAGTGTGTGCGGTGAGAAGGTTTTTTTAATGCCTGCTTCTTTCGCATATTTTTTTATCAGCTTCCAGAACCCCTGCCTTGTCATTAGAGTCCCTGACCATGTAACAAAAAGATAATCAGACCTTCTATCCTTTAGCAGAGCTGCCCTGCCTGAAAACAGGTATCTCCTGATTTTATTCAGGGCGATCTCTCCAACCGGCACTATCCTCTCCTTTTTTCCCTTTCCAATTGTTATCAAATACCCTGTATCAAAATTTATGTTATTCATCTTCAGTGAGACAAGCTCTGAAACACGAAGCCCGCAGGCATATAATAGCTCTATCATAGCGTCATCCCTTACGCCTGATGAATCATTTCCCTTATTGTGGTTTATCAATCTGTCAATCTCATCATAGGTAAGTGTCTTTGGCAGTCTGTTCCATTTTTTTGGCGATTCAAGATTTTCTGTCGGGTCAGAGGCAATCTCCTTTTCCGAGACTAAGAATTTATAAAAAGACCGCAAGCTGACAATATTCCTTGAAATAGTTGTGGGTGAAAGGCCATTGCTGTTAAGATAGGACAGAAACTGTATTATCTCCTTTTTTGTTATATCAGATAAGTTTTTATCTTTGGAATATGAATTAAATTTTTTGATGTCCCTTTCATAGGACTCTACAGTGTTCTTTGAAAGGCCCTTTTCAACAGAGATATAGTTCAGGAATTTAGGGAGATTCTGCTCTAATGTTCCAATCATATTAATAATTGTAGATTGAAAATTGCAAATTGTAAATTAAAATATGCTTTTACCCATTCATTCTTGACAAAAACAGCAGAGTATTCTATATTTACGCAATTCTCGTCACAATCCTCTCCCTTTAAGTGAAGGGAATAGGGTAAGGGGAATTGGGGGTATCAATTTGATTTCAGTTTTTAAGAATACAATTTTTATTATTATAACATTGGTTTTCCTTATCATCCAGTCTTCCTGCGCCTCGCCGCCGCCTAAGAAGGATATTGCCTTAGAGCTGCGGCAGGAAGATGAGGGGGCAAGGTCTGCCTTTGGTTTAGGCGAGCAATATTATTCAAAAGGAGATAATGAGCTTGCCATAATTGCCTTTAAGAACTTTGCGTCTAAATATCCGAACAGCAGGCTTATTGATGACGCATATTTAAGGATAGGCGATGTATATCTTTCAAAAAGGGAATATGAGAACGCTGCTGTTTATTATAAAAAGATAGTGGAGATGCTGCCGAGGACAGACCTTTTTAATGAGGCAAGGTATAAACTCGGCGTATGCAGTTTTGATTTAAAAAAGACAGATGATGCGCTGCTCCTTTTATCTGAAGAGGCAAAGCTCCCTCATCCTTCAGACAGAAAGGCCTCAATCAACAAATACCTGTCAGAAATCTATATTATAAAAAAAGACTACCTCTCGTCAGTAAAGTCATTAACATCAGCATTAAATGAGACAGCAGATGAATTGGAAAAGAACAGGCTGAAGGACAGGATAAAGGGCATAATTGAGGAATATCTTGACAGCAGCCTGCTAATGGAGACAACAAAAACATATCAAGGGGCGTTTCCTGCTGATTACGCCCTGATAAAACTCATCAAGGCTTATATTAAGTCAGGTGATTATGTTAATGCAGAGGCATCTGCAAAGGACTTTATTGCATCCTTTCCAAAGCATGAATTTGCGCCAGAGGCAAACAGGCTGTTAAAAGAGATTAAGGAAAGACCAAAGATCGGACGCTTAAAGATAGGCGCAATCCTTCCATTAACAGGCAGGCTGTCAACATTCGGCAAGGATATTCAAAATGGCATCAACCTTGCAATCTCTGAACATAATGAGAAAAAAGGCGAGGAGCCTGTAATGTTAATAATAAAGGATTCAGAGGGTGCGCCTGAAAAGGCTGTAAAGGCAATTGAGGAACTGGCAAATGTTGATAAGGCATTGGCTGTTATCGGCCCTGTATCCAATAAAGAGGTGGAGGCTTCTGCAAAGGGCCTTGATATGCTGGAGATGCCTGTTATTACCCCCTCTGCCTATGCTGCAGGCCTTCCAAAGATGAGCAAATATCTATTTAGGAATGCCCTGACAAACGAGCTTCAGGCAAAGGCAGTAGTTGAATATGCAATAAATAAATTGAACCTAAAGAGGTTTGTTGTTATCCATCCTGATGAGGCATACGGCACAGAGTTGAAGGACTTTTTTATAAAAGAGGTTGAAAGGTTAAGCGGCGAGATAATACATGTAGAGACTTTTGGGCTTGAGGATGTAGATTTTGGCGGTCAGATGGAGAGGATAAAGGCAGCAGATTTAAAAAAGTATGGAATCTTTGAGACTGCTATGAGCCAGAAGGAAGAGGGCAAGGAGATAACAGTTTATAAGCCTGGATTTGACGCAGTATTTATACCTGCTGATTACAATAAGGTTATCCTGATTGCCCCCCAGCTTGTCTTATTTGATATAAAGGGCGTTGCGCTCCTTGGGACCAATGGCTGGAATTCAAAGGACCTTGTCCAGCTTGGCGAAAGATATGTGGACGGGGCAATATTTGTGGATTCATTTTTTATTGACAGCCCAAGGCCGATTGTAAAGGACTTTGTAAAGAGATACCGCTTTAAATACGAGGCAGAGCCCACATTCCTTTCTGCACAGGCATATGATACAGCAAAGCTCCTGATTAAAATATTTAAGGAAGGTGTTTTAAACAGCAGGGATGTTAATGATGCGCTATATAAGATTAAAGACTTTGAAGGCGTAACAGGCCGAACCTCTTTTGATCAGGACGGCGAGGTTCAGAAAAATTTGTTTATGATAAAGGTCAGAAGAAATAAATTTATAGAGGTTAATTGATGTTTAAAAAGGTTTTAATAGCAAACAGGGGTGAGATTGCATTAAGGATTATCCGCGCGTGCAAGGAGCTGAAGATTGCAACTGTGGCGATCCATTCAGAGGCGGATGCAACAACACTTTATGTTAAAAAGGCGGATGAGTCGTGCCTTGTCGGGCCTGGCCCGCTTTCAGGATATCTGAACATATATAAAATTATTGAGATTGCAAAACAGCGCGGTGTAGATGCAATACATCCCGGCTATGGCTTTCTTGCAGAAAATCCGGAATTTGCCAGGTCATGCGAGGAGAATGGCATCACCTTTATCGGGCCCTCCTCTGACGCAGTGCACAAACTCGGCAATAAGATTGTCTCAAGGCAGATAATGAAAAAGGCTGGAATACCCATAGTGCCAGGCGCCTTAGAAAAGATGAATTCCGATGACGAGGCAGCAGCAGAGGCAAACAGGCTTGGCTATCCTGTAATGCTAAAGGCGGCGGCAGGCGGCGGCGGCAGGGGATTAAGGATATGCAGGAATGATGAGGAATTAAAAAGATTCCTCCCAATTGCAAAGAAAGAGTCGCTCTCTGCATTCGGCGATGAGGATGTCTATCTTGAAAAGTGCCTTGAGTCGCCGAGGCACATAGAGTTTCAGATTGTTGCAGATAATTACGGCAATGTAATACATCTCGGCGAAAGGGACTGCTCTATCCAGAGGAGGCATCAGAAGCTTGTTGAGATTGCGCCGTCGCTACTTCTTGATGAAAAGATGAGGCAGGAGATGGGCGCTGCTGCTGTAGCTGCTTCCAAGGCGGCAAATTACAATAATGTCGGCACTGTTGAATTTCTAATTGATAAAAACAAGAATTTTTATTTCCTTGAGATGAACACGAGGATTCAGGTTGAGCATACTGTAACAGAGGAGGTTACAGGCATAGACATTGTGCGAGAGATGATAAAGATTGCAGGAGGAGAGAGGCTTTCTATAAAACAGGAGGATGTAAAAATCAGGGGCTATGCAATAGAGTGCAGGATAAATGCAGAAGACCCAAAGAATAATTTTATACCTACAACAGGGAGGGTAACAGCATACTATTCTCCGGGCGGCATCGGCGTCCGCATAGACGGAAATGTATATGTCGGTTATACAATCCCGACATATTATGACTCCATGCTTGCAAAGCTCACTGTAAGGGGAAGGACATGGGAAGAGGCAGTTGACAGGATGTACAGGTGCCTTGACGAATATGTTATCCGCGGTGTAAAGACAACTATACCATTTTATAAAAGGATAATGCTTGACGAGAATTTTAAAAAGGGCGAGTTTAATACAAATTATATTGATGAAAAGATAGAAGAGCTTGTGTATCAGGATGAGAGGGATCCGAAGGACCTGGTTCTTGCAATCTCAGCGGCAATTGTGGCACATTCGGGACTATAGACATCCTTTAAGGATGCCTGATTACACTGATTACAAAAGCAGATTACACAGATTATTAAAGATTAAGACCCTTTATTAGTTTCTAATCTGTGCAATCATGTCCTTAAATCTGTGTAATCGGGTATAATGAACATTATACCAGGAGTTAGAATGAAAAAAAACACAGCAAAAAACAAGATTCAGAAAAAAGAAATCAGAAGACAGAAAACAGAAGTAAAAAATCAGAAGATAGAAAACAAAGCCTTGAAATCAGAAAAAAGGGTAATGATAATGGATACGACCCTGCGGGATGCGCACCAGTCCCTTCTTGCAACAAGGTTAAAGACAAAGGACATGCTTCCCATTGCAGAGAAGATAGACAAGATAGGATACTGGTCTGTTGAGATGTGGGGCGGCGCAACCTTTGACAGCGCCTTAAGATTCCTGCGCGAAGACCCATGGGAGAGAATCAGGCTGTTAAAAAAAGCAATGCCAAATACGCCTTTCCAGATGCTTTTGCGCGGACAGAATATTGTTGGGTACCGGCATTATGCAGATGATGTTGTAGAGAGGTTTGTTGAAAGGTCAATAGCAAACGGCATAGATGTTGTGCGTATCTTTGACGCCTTAAATGATTTTAGAAATATGAAGACTGCTATAAAGGCGACCTTAAAATACGGGGGCAAGGCAGAGGCTGCATTCTGCTATACCATAAGTCCGGTTCACAACAATGACCTCTTTGTTGACATGGCAAAGAGGCTTGAGGATATGGGCGCTGATACAATCTGCATAAAGGATATGGCAGGCTTGCTTTCACCGTATAATGCCTTTGAATTAGTTGGCAAGCTCAAAAAGGCTGTAAAGCTGCCAATACATCTTCACACACATGATACAAGCGGCATGGCAACAGCTACATATCTAAAGGCGATAGAGGCAGGTGTGGATATAGTTGATTGCGCCATTTCATCTTTAGCGTCAGGCACCTCACAGCCTCCTACAGAGACGTTGGTAAATACTTTAAGGGATACAAAGTATGATACAGGGCTTGATATAAAATTCCTTGCTGAGATTGCATCATATTTTAGGGATGTAAGGGCAAAGTATTCAAAATTTGAGAGTAAATATACAGGCGTTGACCCTGATGTTCTTGTGTATCAGATACCCGGAGGCATGACATCCAATCTTGCCTCACAGTTAAATGAGCAAAAGGCATTGCAGCGCATGCCAGAGGTTTTGGCAGAGGTGCCGCGCGTAAGGGAGGACTTTGGCTATCCTCCGCTGGTTACGCCGTCAAGCCAGATAGTCGGCACACAGGCGACATTGAATGTTTTAACCGGCGAAAGATACAAGGTTATTACAAGCGAGACAAAGAATTATCTAAAGGGCTTGTATGGAAAGCCTGCAGCGCCTATAAATGAAGAGGTAAGAAAAAAGGCAATAGGCGATGAGGAGTTTATAGACTGCAGGCCTGCTGATTTGATTGAGCCAGAGCTTGAGAAGATGAAGGCAGAGGTTGGCGACAAGGCAAAGGATATTGACGACCTGCTCTTATATGCCCTCTTTCCAAAGGTAGCATTGGAATTTTTTGACCTCCGTGAAAAAGGGATGCTTCAGATGGAGGAGGCTGCTGTTGAAGAAAATAAGGAAGGTAAGGCTGAGGATGCGCCGCCACATCTTGCGCCAAGTGAATTTAATATAAAAGTGCACGGCGAGACCTATCATGTCAAGGTCGGCGGCATGGGGCATAAGGGCGAAGGCGGCAGGCCGTATTTTCTTTATGTGGACAACCAGCTTGAGGAGGTTATTCTTGAATCCCTTGTTGAGGTTGTTCCCAGCACAGTAGGACAGATAGATGAAAAAGTTGGAGGCCATTCCAGAAGGCCAAAGGCATCGCATGAGGGCGATGTAACAACCGCAATGCCAGGCACAGTAGTTGGCATAAAGGTTAAGGTCGGTGATAAGGTAAAGGCAGGGGACACGGTGGTTATAGTAGAGGCAATGAAGATGGAGAATGAGATTCATACGCCTATTGACGGCGAGGTAAAAGAGATATTTGTTTCAAACGGTGATAGTGTAAACCCTGATGAGGCGTTGATAGCAGTCAGATAAGGAGAACAGTTTGGATATTGACATTTCACAATTAATACAGAACATATCTATTATGGCTCTGCCCATACTCTTTGCAATTACCCTGCATGAGGCAGCACACGGGTGGATGGCAGATAAATTTGGAGACCCGACTGCAAGATATCAAGGCAGGCTAACATTAAATCCAATAGCCCATATTGATATCTTAGGCACAATAATCCTTCCTTTGTTCATGCTCTTTACTACTAACGGGAGATTTATATTCGGCTATGCAAAGCCTGTCCCTGTAAATTCTATGAACTTCAAAAATCCCAAAAAGGACATGGCAATTGTCGCAGCATCCGGGCCAGGGATAAATATAATACTTGCCGTTATTTCAGGCATCGTTTTTCATATTATAAGATATTTGATTCCAATGATAAATATAAATAATCCAGCAGGTTCTATATTAGCTACAATATTAGTTCCGGTAGCTTTAATGCTAAATAAGAGTGTCTTTCTGAATGTGCTCCTTGCTGTATTCAATCTGATACCCATCCCGCCATTAGACGGCGGCAGGATACTTGTCGGCATACTCCCGAGGCATCTGTCTGATTCGTACAGCAGGATTGAGCCATACGGAATGTTTATTCTCATGGGATTGCTCTTTTTAGACCCTTTTCATACTTTAAGCCGCATCATGTGGCCTGTAATTTCCTTGTTAACTGATATTATTTTGGGTGGTCTTTAAAACTTAGGACAACAAGTAACTAATCCTTGACAGTAAGGTGCTTTTGTATTGACCTTGACCATATCTCAATGCCTTGACAGAAGACATTCAAAGAGGTATACTATTTTTAGATTATAAGTATACTATTAAGGAGACAATAAAAGATGTTCAGAGTTACTGCAAAATATCAGATCACGATACCGCCCGAAGTGAGAAAAGATCTTGGTATAATTCCTGGTACAGATGTGGGTATAACCAGAAAAGGGGACAAGTATGTCCTTATAGCGAAGCCTGTCAAAGAATTAAAGAGAAAATGGCGCGGAAGATTTAAGGGTGGGATGACGACCGATGAGTATATGAATGAAATCAGAGGGAAGGCAGGTTGAAAATCTGTGTAGATAACACGGTTCTAATCGATATTTTAAAAGACGAATTTCAAAATTATCAGGATAAGCTGTATTCTGCACTCCAAAAAAATGAAGATCTCACTGCCCCATCTGTTGTTTTCGCAGAGCTCATGCCTCAATTTAAGGGGGACACTAAACTCTTAAACTCTTTTTTAAAAGAGCACAAAATTAAGATTGAGCCTTTAGACATTGACTCAGTAACAGCAGCAGGCCAGAGGTGGATGAAATATTTAAAAAGAAGAACTAAGATTCAATGCCCTCAATGCAGACATCTATTGGATGGCAAAGACCATTTTTTGTCAGATTTTTATATTGGCGGTTATGCATTAGCAAGGTGTAACGCAATTCTAACAAGGGACAGGGGTATTTACAGAAAATATTTTCCAGAGCTTCAGGGTTATGAGGATTGTCTGTAGCGAGATCAGGATTATGCCTGTCAGTTGCTGCAATGATGAGGCTGTTTATAAGGCTTATGCAGGGCTTAATATAAAGGGATTGCGGATTATTGTGATTTGCAGGTAGAGGTTATTAAGGAGTAGGGGAAGAATCTGATATTTCAAGACCAGGCGCTTTTTCTGTTCCTTTTTCTTTTGTAAGAAAAGGTTTGACAGGGCAATTTTAGTCAATGTAAAATATATATTAATGAAAGGAGGTAAAAATGCGAGTAAGCGATATTCCTGAGATTGCCAATTTGAATACACCAGAAAAGATCCTTCTGGTTGAGGAGCTGTGGGACACCATTGCTTCAGATGAATCTAAGGTGCCTATACCACAAAGACACATAGATGAATTAGACAAAAGGCTCAAGAGTTATGAATCTAATCCCGGGAACCTTCTGTCTCTTGAGGAGCTCAAAACCAGAATAGAGAAAAGGAAATGACCTACACTCTACGCTTACTCCCTTCCATAGAGGAAGACGCTCTTGCTGGTTATGCATGGTATGAAGTAAAAGCTTCAGGCCTTGGCGGGGAATTTTTTCGGATGTTTTATGCTTCCGCCAGTGAGCTAACTTACAATCCGCTGCTTTACCCGAAGGTATATGATGAATTCTGACGCTGTCTGCTCAGGAGATTTCCATATGCCATCTACTTTAGGATAATAGACAATCAGATTGTTGTGTTTGGACTCTTTCATTGTGCGCGTGATCCCCATACTATTATAACAAAACTGCAAGAGCGAGGTGAACCAAAGCGCCTTTGAAGTAGGAGTGTTATATCACAGCATTTATACTAAAAAAAACATTAAAAAACCCCACTGCCTTAATATTCAATAATATTCATTTCTGTTAAGCAATTTATAAAAAGCCTTGACAATACCATGTTATACAATTAGGATTATATCAATTTGCCTGCAATGATGAGGCTGTTTATAAGGCTCATGCAGGGCTTAATAAAAAGAGATTGTGGATTGTTGTGATTTGCAGGCAGAGGTTATTAAGGAGCGGGGGACTCTTTCCTTTCCAATTAAAACATAAAGAATTTGGAGAATAAAATGGATGCGATTGTTCCCGTAGAAGTGATTGAGGGCAAAATTTACTTGATACGCGGCCAGAAGGTCATGCTTGACAGAGACTTAGCTCAATTATACGGCGTAGAAACAAGAGTATTAAACCAGGCAGTACGCAGGAATATTGACCGTTTTCCCCCTGATTTTATGTTTCCTTTAACCCGCGATGAGATTATGAACTTATCACAAATTGTGATAAGTTCCCGCATCAAGCATGCTCCGAATGTATTTGTTTTCACCGAGCATGGCGTATCCATGCTCTCCAGCGTGTTAAGCAGCCAACGGGCTGTTCAGGTCAACATCCAAATAATGCGGACATTTGCAAAACTGCGGGAAATTATGACTCAACATAAGGATTTGGCTCAGAGACTTGATGAACTTGAAAAGAAATACGACGCACAATTTAAAGTCGTTTTTGATGCCATTCGTCAACTAATGGCACAGCCGCCAGAACCCAAAAAGAGAAAAATCGGATTTGTTGTCAGGGAGCGCAGTGCGCAGTATAAAACGTTAAGCCGCAAGGCTGTTAAAAAATAAGCTCGGTTTACTTATTCCTCTCCCCTTGCACGAGAGGGTCGGGGTGAGGAATAATAAAAGGCAATTCCCCTTTTCTATAGCGGCCATTAAAGTGATTTTGTATTGACCTTTTTTTACAAGGGGAATATACTTTTTATGCCTGCAATGATGAGGCTGTTTTTATAAGGCTCATGCAGGGCTTAATAGGATTGCGGATTATTGTGATTTACAGGTAATGGTTATTAAGGAGAAAAGGGCAGAAACTGATATTTCAAGACCAGACCCTTTTTTCTTTCAGCATATTAATATGCTTTAGGTTGAGAATCAGACATCATAGTGTTAGATTTATAGAATATGAATTGGACTCATTTTAAAAAAAATGTTGGCAGGCGATTTCAACTCGAACCGATACCGTGCTACATAGATGCTGCTGGAAACGAGTCGCCAGAAATAAGTGATGACTGGGAAATTGAGGATATTACAGAATCTGATGTGATTCATATACGAAATATCAGAACAGGACACAAAGCACTTCTTGGAAAGGATCATATATACGAATATCGATCAAATCCATCTCGGAAAGATGGAGAAAAGGAGTACGGATTTCTTATTCTAAAAGTCCATATATTTATTCAAAATGATGAAGTCTGTTTAAGACCAAATTCGCGTCCTGGAGAGAGAGTTAATCTATATTCGCAGAAACGAATTAGACCAATGTGGACAGACTTCATTAAAGTTGATGCTTATTCTGGCGTTCCTCCAACTGCTACAACTGCAATGATTCAGTACAGATTGTGGAGTGATAATGAAAATATTCCGTTAATGATTCGAATCGCGTCTGACGCTAAAGCGAAATTCTCACAGGAGGCCTCTGGACCATCTGGTGTAATTGATTTATTGTTAACCGAGAAGCAGACTTTCTACGTTAGTCTTTCACATCCTCATCTGCATTTCGAATTAAGTGTGATTGGATGGTCCTATTGATAGATAGCAGAAAAAAGAACAGGGAATGGACTGGTGGACTGGGGTCAAACCTAAAAAAAAGGGGACAGAGGGTCGAAAGGGGACAGAGGGTCGGGTCTACACCCATGACAAAGTTTGCTTCAAGGGGAATATGAAAATTGGCACAGGCGCTTTTGTTCTGCCTTGCAAAAAGGGGAAAATCGCAGGCGCATTATCCTGCAGAAGATTGAGGTTTATTATCCAACCTTCTCCATCAGCCATTCTTTAATAAGAATGTCTTCGCTCTTATGGAGCTTTTTTGCCTTGTTTCTGATTTTCTTAAAAAGCTCTATATCAAGCCCAATATATTTCTTTTTCCGCAGCCTGAATCTGATGTCTGCAACTTCTTTTACATCTTCAGACTCAAATATATCGTGCTCGTCAAAATAGTCGCTTGCCTCTATTATTGTCATCTCTCTGCGCCTACTTTTTTTCATATCTTATCCTCTCACTTTTGTTCATATCTCTTGCAGTTATAATTAGGGCTTAATTATTAAGCTTTCTGATAAAGAATACTGAAAGATACCTCCCGCTTTCAGCCCTGCCAAGGGCATTATATAGATCTTCTCTTTCAACAATCTTGCCGCTTTCTCTTTTGAATATCCTGCAATTGCCCGTTAATACTTCTTCAACCTCGTGCCGAAGTACGCCATGTTTCCATGCAATCTTTTCAACTATTGTATCCAGCCATATTATATCATCAATTGTGATTGGCAGTTGAATGCTCCCTTTGTATTAAACACACTATGGTGAGCTTTTTATTTCTTTCTTAAAGGATTTATTTAATTATACTTTTATTTTAATGAGAAGGCAATATCAATGTGAAAATGCCTTCGCAAATTCTTCCAAAACGGCAAGGCTATAATACTTGGAAGGGATAAGATGAAAGATAAGAGAGTCATTCTTGCCTATTGATATTTGCAAAACAAAGGATGCCATTTAATGGTAAAATAACGGTGGGGTTAAAAAGCAAAATAACTATTGCAGAGTCATCAAACACAATCAAGGTCTTTTATCACCCCCTTAGCGTAGTGGTGAAAAGAAAGCACCAGAGTCTACCTACCCATTATACAGCCTTCAGTTTGCTGCAAAAATATTTGAAAAATTCCACTGCCTTATCTTCAATCCTGTTAAACAAACCCTGTTAGAAAGAACAGACCTTTTTGGAATCACTTTAGTTATACTGGACAGGGCTTTCTAACAGGTAAATTATAAAAAACCTTGACACTTCTTTTCTTTCCCCTTGCAACAACTATAGATTTAAGCTATATTAAAACCATATTTTTCAACGACTTTAAGTTAGGGGGAGTTTTCTTTTCATGAAAAAGATGCGTGTATTAAGCGGGATGCAGCCGAGCGGAAGGATGCACCTTGGGAATCTGATCGGCGCCCTGCAAAACTGGATTAAATTGCAGGATGAGAATGAATGTTTTTTCTTTGTTGCTGACTGGCATGCTATTTCAACAAACTATGAGAATACAAAGGATATAAAAGAGAATGTAAAACACATACTGATTGACTGGCTTGCATGCGGCTTGGACCCTGTAAAGTCCACTCTCTTTATTCAATCAAAGGTGGAGGAGCATGCAATACTGCATCTTCTATTATCAATGATAACGCCTGTTTCATGGCTTGAGAGGAATCCAACATATAAGGAGCAGCAGGAGCAGATAAAGAACAGGGATTTGTCCACATACGGATTTTTAGGCTACCCTGTTTTGCAATCAGCAGATATATTGATATATAAGTCAGATGCTGTCCCTGTTGGAGTAGACCAATTGCCGCATCTTGAGCTTACAAGGGAGATAGCAAGAAGGTTCAATCATCTTTATACCAATATACTGACAGAGCCAAAGGCATTATTAACAGATATACCAAAGCTCCCCGGAACAGACGGAAGAAAGATGAGCAAGAGCTATAATAATGCAATATATCTATCTGACCCTGTGGATGTTTTTGAAAATAAGGTAAAGAATCTTATAACAGACCCTGCAAGGGTGCGGCGCACTGACAAGGGAAATCCAGAGGTATGCCCGGTTTTTACATTTCACAAGATTTATTCGTTAACAGATGATGTCAGCCAGATAGACAAGGACTGCAGATCTGCCGCTATAGGCTGCACTGACTGCAAAAAGAGGCTGTTAGAGAGGATGAAGTTGGCAATGAAACCTATCTGGGAAAAGAGAGAGGCATTATTGTCTGACCCCAAAAAGGTTATGGATATTGCTGATACAGGTTCAATCAGGGCAAAGAAGATAGCCTCTGAGACCTTAAGCATGGTAAAAGAAGCGATGAGGATATAAAAATGCCTGATATCCCTAATAATGACGCATCCATAATTGACGAGATACATGCCTCAGAAGAGAAGATTGAAGGGATGCTGAAAGAGGCGAAAGAAAAGGCAGGCAATATTATAAATGATGCGAAAAAGAAGGCAGATGAGATATTAAAGAAAGGGGCTAAAGAGCTTAGCCAGACAGCAGAGGGATATAAAAAGGAAAGACTAAAAGATGTAGAAAAAGAGGCGGAAAGGATAGTTAAAGACGCAGAGAAAAGAGGAGAAGAGATAAAAAAAGAATCTGCAAAGAAAATCAAGGAGGCTGTTGATATTGTTATAAATAAGGTGCTGCCATGATAGTTGAAATGGTAAAAATAAGAATCCTCGGTCCAAAGAGCCTTCTCTCTGATGTTACCGGCCTTTTGCACAGCCTTGCTGTTGTCCACATCGAATCCCTTCCAATAGATTTTATTAAAAAAGAGAGATATCTAAAGAGATTAACCTTAGATGATGAAGATGTTAGGAAAAAGGCTCTCTTTGAAAGGATAAGGGAGGACATAAAACATGTAATACTCCTGCTTCCTGAGCATAAGGGGGCGGCAATCTCTGAAGGGCCTGAGCTCCTCTGGTTTCTTACCTCTGATGATTTTCTCCGGGATGTAATTGCGCTGGTTAAGGATGTCGGCGCAAAGGCAGAGGCGCTTGTCTCCAATAAAAAGGGGTATCAGGATGAGCTCGCTTTGCTAAAAAAATATGAGGATATCCTGAATGCCTTAGCTCCGATTATCCTCCAGATTAAAGAAAGCAAAGGGCTTGATTATATCGGCATCACAATCAAGAAAAAAGAGGAGAAGGCAATATCATATATTAAAGATGCAGCCGGCAAGCTTACAGAAAACAGATTTGAGTTATTCACTGCCCCTGTTGATGAAGAGACGCTTGCGTGCCTGCTTGTTTTAAACAAGGAGGATGCTGCAAAGGTAAAGGGGATGCTGTGGGAGGAGAATATCAGTGAGTTGAAGCTTCCGGCAACTGAAGCAGACAGGCCGCTGATAGATGCCATTAAATACCTTATTAATAGAGGCCGCGAGCTGACTAAAGATATA
>ERZ1292623.404-Hain-H51-01um-R1-404-length-47065-cov-9_pt3 | contig 28747 bp, 28 predicted proteins | sample MGYA00564398_ERZ1292623 | MGnify/ENA primary metagenome ERZ1292623 (study PRJEB36523, sample SAMEA6512633) | groundwater metagenome | collected 2019-01-07 | study: AquaDiva: Metagenomics assemblies of 32 groundwater samples | reverse complement strand
GCTCCTTTGGCCAACCGAAACGCTTCGCGCCTTGTTCGTAGCAGGCCTCGAGCTGCTTGTCGGAGTAGGGACGGTCTTTCTCCTGGTCGTGCTTTGCGAAGTTCTTGCGACGCAGCGCCAGCGGGTCCATGCCGAGTTCGCGCGCCAGTGCGTCCATGGCGCACTCGAGCGCGAACGCGCCCTCCACGTGTCCCGGGGCGCGGAACGAGGCCATCGCGCCAGTGTGCGTATACACGGCGGTCTCGGCGGTGCGCACGTTGGGGCAGGCGTACATCTCGTGGTAGATCTTGCCCGGCCTGGCGAACCAGCCGCCGACGCCCATCATCACCTCGCCTTCCATCGCGATGGCCGTGAGCGTGCCGTCCTTCTTCGCGGCGAGCGTCACGCGCTGGATCGTGGCGGAGCGGTTACCGCTGTCGATCTGCTCACCTTCGCGATCGAACACGCAGCGCACCGGCTCGCCGGTTTTGCGCGACAGTGCCGACGCGATGTAGGCGGCCACCGACGCGCCGTTCTTCGCACCGAACCCGCCGCCCATGTAGTCCTTGATCACGCGCACCTGCGATTGCCTGAGGCCAAACGCCTTGGCGAGGTCGTTGCGCGTGTTGAAGATCCCCTGCGTGGATTCCCACACGGTGAGCTTGTCGCCGGACCAGTCGGCCACGGCGCCGTGGGGCTCCAGGCACGTGTGCAGCTGGACCGGGGTGCGATACTCGCGGCGGACGACGACATGGGCCGACTTGATCGCCTTGTCCACGTCGCCGCGCTGCTCCACGCGCGGGTTGTCCTTGCCCGTGTTCCCGTGTTTGCGGACTCTGGGTGCGTCGGGTCGCAGGGCGGCCTCGATCGTGACCGCATGCGGCAGCTGCTCCAGCGTCAGGGCAACGGCGCGCGCCGCACGCTCGGCGGTCTCGCGCCGCTCGGCGCATACGGCGGCGATCGGCTGGCCCACGTAGCGAATCGTCGGGTCGAACAGCTGTCCGCCGTCAAATCGAATGCCGTCAACGTCAGCGCGGAGCAGCACTGCGTGAACGCCGGGCAGTGAGGCGGCCGAGGCTGTGTTGATGCCGGTGACACGCCCGTGCGCGATTGTGGCGCGAACGATGGCGGCGTGCAGCATCCCCGTGCGAGCGACGTCGGCCGAGTAGATCGCGCGACCCGTGACTTTCTCCAGCGCATCCATGCGCGGCACACATTGCCCCACCACATGGAGTTCCGCGTCCTGCGTCCACGGCTCAGGCTCGAACGCGGGGACTTCGACGATACGTGTTTCCTCGCGCCCTTCCACCTCAACCTTGGTGGCCACGAAACGTTTGGCGCTCACCGCGGCGCTCCTTTCTGCATCCGCTGCGCCGCTTGCTGCACGGCGAGCACGACGCGCGGATATGTGCCGCAGCGGCACAGATTGCCGCTGAGCGCTTTGCGAATCGCCGGCTCATCGGGCGCCGGGTTCTCCGCCAGGAGCGCCGCCGCCGCGAGAATCTGTCCGGGCGTGCAGTATCCGCATTGCACCGCGTCCTGCGCGATGAACGCCTCCTGCAGCGGATGCAGGCCATCGGCGCCGAGTCCTTCGATGGTCGTGATGTGTGCGTCACCGCAACCGGCGGCGAGCGTGATGCATGAGTACGCCGGACGCGCCTTGCCGGCTTCGCCGAGCAGGACTGTGCAAGCGCCGCATTCGCCGCGTCCGCAGGAGAGCTTGGCACCGGTCAGGCCAAGGATGTCGCGCAGGATCTCGAGCAGCGTTTCATGGCCGCTGATGTCGACGTGGTGGCGCGTACCGTTGACCGTGATGTGCATCGCGTGAGTCACTTGTGCTTACTATCTTATGGCCCGCACCTACGCATCGCCCAGCCAATGCCCTACGTCATCACTGAAGCCTGCATCAATACCAAGGACCGCGCCTGCGTGGACGTGTGTCCGGTGGACTGCATTTATGAGGGGCCGGATCAGCTCTACATCCATCCGGACGAGTGTATCGATTGCGGCGCCTGTGAGCCGGAGTGCCCGGTGACCGCGATTTTTCCGGAAGAGGATGTGCCGGGGAACCTCAAGCTGTACATCGCGAAGAACCGCGATGCGTTTCAGAGCGCGACGCCGCCGGGCAAGCCGCAGCGCAGCTGAGTGCGGCGCTGGCGGCTATGGCCGCCAGTTGATGTGCGTTTTGACCCAGAACGCCACGCCCAGCGCGGCGTACTGCGCGAAGGTGCTCAGTTCGCTGCGCAGTGCTTCGCCCCAATCGTGCTCGCCTGACGCGACTTTCGAGGGCGGCTTGGGCAGCCACCGCGGCGTCCGTCCCTTGTAGGCCACGTACTCGCCGCCGAAGATCGATTCGAGCACGCCCTCCTCGTAGCGCACGATCAGCGTGTACTCGATCGCGAAGAGCACGACGGCCACGGGCAGGAACCACAGAACGCCCGAACCAATCACGAAGCCAGTCCAGATCAGCAGGTTTCCGACGTAGAGCGGATTCCTCAACCACGCGAAGATCCCGTATGTCACGAGTCGCTGCACCTCGCGGGAGCGGCGGCGGGTGACGGAACCCGCGGCGGACACGCCCGCCATCCGCACCAGTTCGCCGGCGACTATGACCGCGACAGCCACGAGCCAGCCACGTAGCGTCTGATGGCCTGGCATGAAGAGGGGTACCGCCAGGAACGGAACAGGCAGCCAGCTGCGGTTGCGGAAGAGCACCGCGCCGATGCGGGCTGCCGGCGAGCGCTCTGCGGCGGAAACCGGAAGATTCGTCACTCGAAGAATCTTAGGCGGTCTTCGCTCAGGATGACATTCGTCAGGTGTACGTGAGTGTGCCGAGGAATTCGGAGAGAACGTGATTGAATGCCGCGGGCCGTTCCATGTTGGCCAGGTGGCCGGCCTGCGCGATCACCTGAAGCTGGCTTCCGGCGATCGCCGCGTGCATGGCGCGCGACTCCTTCACGGGTGTAGGCACGTCTTCCTCTCCGACCACGATGAGCGTCGGCACGGTGATCGTCGGCAGGAGCGGCGTCGAATCCGGACGCGTCATCATCGCCTCGATCGCGCCGACGATGGCCGCCGGCTTGGCCTGGGCCATCATGCGATGCACGGCGTCGTACGTGTCCGGCTGCTTCTCGCGCGTAGTCTTGCCCACGAGGCTCGAGATCTGGGCGTTGGCCACTCCCAATGATCCTTCCGCGTTCGCCAATGCGATGAGCTGACGACGACGCTCCCGGCCTTCATCTGTGTCGGCGCCGGCGCGCGTATCGGCCAGCACCAGCCCGCGGATCCGCTCACGATGCTGCCGCCACATGGCGAGCGCCGTGTAGCCGCCCATCGAGCAGCCAACCACCACGGCCTGATCAATGCGCAGGTGATCCAGCAGGCCGGCGAGATCGTCGGCGTATTGCGCGATCGTGGCGGGGCCATGCAGCGCGGACTCGCCGAAGCCGCGCAAATCCGCCGCCACGCAGCGGCAGCGCTCCACCAACGCGCTCACTTGTGGCGCCCACATGGTGCGATTGAGCGGAAACGCGTGGATGAAGAGCACCGGCTGACCTGTGCCGACGTCGTCGTAGCCCAAATCGATCCCGTTGACGATGGCGTTCAAGCGAGCAACCGTCCGTCGAAGGTGAGCCAGAACATCGTCCGTTCGGCGCCGGAAGCCACGTGCGCGGTCGCCGCGGCGAACGCCTTGCGGCTGTACGTGTCGTCCAGACGAATTCCGGTGAATTGCAGCGGACGCTCGTCCAGCGCCTCGCGCAGTGGCTTGCCGTACTTGCCGCCGTAGAACGCGTGCTCGACCCGCAGGTCCATCGGCGTCACGCGCGGCACGCGTTCGCCGGTGCGTCGCTCGATCAGACGCGCGGTGGCATGCGCGAGGCGCAGGACGCGCTCGAGACGCCCCACCGCCTTGGGCACCACGCGTACGGCCACGACGCGCGTCGAGACACCGGCGATGCGAAACCCCAGCGCGAGACCGGCGGCCGTTCCGCCGGTGCCCAGCGGCACGAACACGGTGGACGGCAGCGCGCATTCGCGTCGGGCCACCTGTTCGATCAGCTCCAGCGCCGCGTTAGCATGACCCAGGATCGCCAGCGGCGTCGCGCCACCGGCACCAATCCAACGCACGCGCGGCAGCAGGCGCAGCGAGCCGGCCACCGAGTACGCCGCGGCGACCCAAATCGCATCGAACACCGTCCCGGCGCGGGTCAGTCGCGCGTCCACTCGGCGCGCGGCGTCGTTCATGCGCTGGTTCCATCGCACGATGGTCGCGCGCGCTCCCAGTTGCCGTGTACACACCGCGGTCGCCAAACCGTGCGTCGAACCGCGCGGCCCCACCGTGAGCACGCGCTGGTTGGGCTGCACGTCGCCCAGCAACCATTCCAGTCCGCGCACCTTGTTGCCGCCAATCGCCGTGCCGGAGAGGTCGTCGCGCTTGATCATCAGAGCGCCGCCGGGCATTGTCACCGACTGGACCGGCGTTGGGAAGGCGCCGAAGCTGGCGCGGGGAATGTCGGCGAGCGCCGGGTAGCGCCGCAGCAGCGGCAGCTGCGCCGTCATCCCGCTGGTGATTCCGGCGGTGCGACGGGTGGGACCGAATCCGCGAGCACCAGGATCGGCTCCTCCTCCACGAAGAGCATGCGATACGCCACCAGCACCGCGGCCAGCAACGGTACGGCCACCATCAGCCCAAGGAACCCAAACAGCAGCGTGAGCAGCGCCTGGCCGATGATCGTGAGCACCGGCGGCACGTCGACGCCGCCCTTCATGAGCAGCGGGATCAGCACGTTGTTCTCGACGAACTGGATTCCCATGTACGCGATGGCCACCGCCAGCGCTTTCTCCGGGGAGTCGAGGAACGCCATCGCGATCGCCGGCAGCGCGCTCAGGAGCGGGCCGATTGTCGGCACGAACTCCAGCACGCCGGCCAGCAACCCCAGCGCGAATGCCGCCTTCACATTCAGGACGGACAGTATGATGGTCGTGACGACGCCGATGACGATCATCGCGATCAACTGGGTCACGAGCCACTTTCGCAGGACCGTCGCGATGGCGCTGAGTACCTCACCGGCGCGCGCGCGCGCGTGTCGCGGGAACATGAGTACCAGCCCGTTGCGATATTGGTCCGGGTTGGCGCCGATGTAGATCGCGAGAAACACGATCAGGAAAAGGCCGGCGATGACGGCCACAGTCTGCGACAGGAACGGGAAGACGTACGGTGTCACGCGCGACGCCAGCTGCCCGAGGTTCTCCCGCATCGTCTGCGTGGACGCGGCGCGTCCGGCGGAGTCCGCGGCCGCAGGCAGGATCTTGAGACCGCGCGCATCGAGCCACTGCGTGAGGCGATCAACGGACTCCGGGATCCGCGTCTTCAATTCGACGGTCTGTTCGCGGATCGCCGGCGCCAATGCAGCGCCCACGCCGAACAGCAGCGCAATGGCGACCGAGACGATCGCAACCGCAGCCACGCCGCGTGGTATCCGGAGGCGTTTGAGGGGCGTGACGCCCGCGTCCACCGCCAGGCCGAACAGCACGCCAAGAAATGCGGCGAGCACCAGCGCATTCGCCATCCACAGCAGTTGCCCGAGCAGGTACAGGCCAAAGAGCGCCGCGGCGGTGCGGAACACGTCGGAGTTGCGGGATGTCGTCGATGTCATCGGATTCAAGTTTAGCTTCATTCGAAGCGCAGTAGCCAGAGGAACCCGTGCCGCTTGAACTGATCGATAATCCGAAGTCCGCCTCGAGCGCGCTGGGTGACATGTCCGGCGTGCGCGAGCTGGCGGTCGACACCGAGGGCGCAAGCTTCCACCGCTTCGTGGACCGCGTGTACCTGCTGCAGCTGAGCACACGCCAGCAGTCGGCGATCATCGATCCGCTGGCGGTATCCGCTGAGTTTCTGTCGCCCCTGGGCGCGCTGCTTGAGAGTGCGGACGTCGAGACGGTGTTCCACGACGCGGACTACGACCTGCGGCTATTGCGGCGCGACTATGGGTGGAAGATCCGCCGGATTTTCGACACCCGCGTGGCCGCGCAGCTGTTGGGCATAAAGGCGTTCGGCCTGGCGGCCCTGCTGGAGCGCTACTTCGGTGTGAAGCTCGACAAAAAGCACCAGCGCGCCGACTGGTCCATGCGCCCGCTGCCGCGCGATATGCTGGATTACGCCGAGCAGGACACGCGCTATCTACTGGAGTTGAAGGATCACATCAGCGACGAGCTCGAGAAGAAAGGTCGTCTGGCGTGGGTACGCGAAGAGTGCGAGCGCCTGGAAGACACGAAGTGGGCAGACGAAGACGCCGGCGGCGCGTTCCTCCGCATCAAGGGCGCGCGCGACCTGAGCCGCCGCGAACTGGCGGTTCTGCGCGAACTCCACGCCTGGCGCGACAGCGTGGCCCGTGAGCTGGATCGCGCGACGTTCCGGGTCATCGGCAAGGAGCAGCTCCTGGACCTGTCGCGCACCCAGCCGTCCACGCCGAAGTCGCTGGGGCAGACGAAGGGCGCGTCGCGCGCGCTCCTGGATCGCCGGTCGGGCGAGATAATCGACGCGGTCCGTCGCGGCCTGGAAGCGCCGGAGGACGACCTGCCCAAGTTCCCGAAGTCGCCGCGCTGGGACCGCGATCCACACTTCGACGAGCGAGTCAACAAAGTGAAAACGGCTCGCGACGCGATGGCGGTCCAGCTCGATCTCGATCCCGGCGTGCTCTGCGCGCGCGAGCGGATGGAAGCCGTGGCGCGCAAGAATCCTCAGTCGCGCGAGCAATTGGCTGAAGTCACCGAACTGCGACGCTGGCAAGCCGATGTGCTGGGGCCGTCGATCCTGGCTGCGCTCCAAGGCTCGACATAGCTGCATACCGAAGTCCGTACCCTATACCCTGTACCCTGTACCCTGCACCCTGTCAGTTCAGATACCCATATACGCCCGGACCTTGGGCTCGATCCGATCCGGCGTCCAGAACGGCTCCCACACAAGGTTCACCACGACCTTGCCCACGCCCGGCATCGCCTGAACCGTATTCTCGGCGTCGTGCATGATCTGCGGGCCAGCCGGACAGCCAGGCGACGTGAGCGACATGTCGACGATCACCTTGTTTGCCTCGTCCACCGTGACGTTGTAGATCAGCCCCAAGTCGACAATGTTGAGGTTCAACTCAGGGTCCTTGACCTTGCGCAACGCCAGCCGCACCGCATCCTCAGTGAGGTCGGTGGCCGGGTCGCCCGACGGCGCGGGGCTTGCCGGGGATGGGGTGGGCTCGGAATCAGAAATCATCGTGACGGAACTTTCGTGGGTGCTCAAGCGGAGGTGCTGGTGAGAAAAATACTCGATCGGGCAGTGATGCTGGCCGGCCTTGGCGCCGTATTCGGACCGTGGTCTGCCGCCCACACACAAAGCGCGCCTGGCAAGATGGCCCAAGGCTGGGAATTCGTCGGCCTCCCTGCGCTCAACTTCAGCACTGACGAAGGATTCGGCTATGGCGTGCTGGCCGAGATATACAACTACGGCAACGGACTGCGGCCGTACAAGTACACCATTCAGCCGACCATCTTCCTCACCACCAAGGGCCGCCGCGACGTCGTCGTGTTCCTCGATGCACCGCATGTGCTGCCCGGCGGGTGGCGCTTTGACGCGTCAGTGGCACGTGAGCAGCAACTGGCCACGCCGTATTACGGGATTGGTAACACGACGGTCTACGACAGCACGCTCGAACGTGCACCGAATCCGTACTACTACAGGTACGAGAAAGTGCAGTTGCGCTTGTTTGCCAACGCCCAGCGGCGTATCGGATCGGCGCCGGCGCGCATGTTGTTCGGATTCGGCATTTCGGACGTCACCACCGACGCCACGCCGTTCGATTCCGGTTCCACGCTTCTTGCGACGCAGCTCGGCGCCACACAGGCGCCCAAAGGCAACGTCGGCTCTCTGCGCGCGGGACTCATCTGGGACACGCGCGATCGCGAAATCGGTCCGCACTCGGGCACGTGGGCGGAGCTGCTGGCCCAGCGGGTGGACCGCGCCTTCGGAGCCACCGACGAATTCACGCGGGTGACCGCCACCGTGCGCCACTACCTGCCCATCCGCGAGAACCTCGTGGGGGCGGTGCGCCTGTTTGCCCAGCAGTCGAACGGGGACGTGCCGCTCTATGATCTCTCCACGCTGCAGTCGTCGTACAAGAACCAGGAAGGCCTGGGCGGCTCCAACAGCGTGCGCGGCATCGCGAGGAACCGCTACACGGGTAAGGGAGTCATGCTCGCGAACTCGGAGCTACGGTGGCGCTTCAAGGAGTTCTCGCTGCGCGGAAAGCCGGCGTTCCTGCTGGCCAGCGGATTCGTGGATGTGGGGCGCGTGTGGACCAACTCGATCAAGGTCGGCGAACTCATTGAGGGCCTGCACGCGGGCTACGGGGGCGGGATGCGGATCGGGCTTGGGCCCAGCTTCCTCATCGCGATCGACTATGGGCGCTCATCCGAGTCGTCGCAACTCTACATCGGACTCGGCTACCTGTTCTAGAAGCCCGGCCCGGATTTCTGCGAGGTGGCGACCGGTTTTGACGCGGTCGACTTCTTGGGCGCGGCGGCTGCCGTCTTCGTCGCCGGTTTGGTCGACTTCGAGCTCGCCTTCGACGACCGGTACCGGCGCGTGCGCAGCGGCCGGTTCCAGCCGGCGGCCCGGTCGGCGCGGAAACTCGCCGGCATCGACAGCGGTCGATCGCCAAAATCGCGCACTGCAAGGGCGGCCACGTCGGCCACGTCGTTGCGGATGTCCGCGATCACCTTTGACGGACGCCGAACGCGCGCCGCATGCACGCGATTCGTCAGCAGAATGACGAACAGGTCGCGCTCCGGATCCACCCACAGCGAGGTGCCCGTGAAGCCCGTGTGACCGAACGCGCGATCGCCGAGGTACTTGCCACAGCTGGCTTCGCCGCCGCAGGTGTCCCAGCCCAGCGCGCGCGTTCCCTTATCCGGTGTGCGCGCGGTGAACAGCGACACGGTGCTGTCCGCAATGAGGCGGTGGCCGTTGATCTCGCCGCCGTTGAGCATCATCTGCGCGAACACGGCCAGGTCCGACGCCGTGCTGAACAAGCCGGCGTGCCCGGCGATGCCGCCGAGCGCGAACGCGTTTTCGTCGTGCACCTCACCGCGCAGCGGGTATCCGCGTGGTGGCGTCAGCTCAGTGGGCGCGATACGGTCGCGCAGCGTCCAGTGCGGCCGGAACGTGGTCTCGTCCATGCCAAGCGGCTCGAACACGTGCCGCTGGAGAAATGCGTCCAGCCGTTGGCCGGACACTGATTCGACGACGAATCCAAGGATGTCGGCGCCGATGTCGGAGTAGATGAGGCAGCTGCCCGGCGAACATTCGAGCGGCGTATGGATCGCGATGCGGCGCGCTTCGTCCGGCGTCCACGCGGTGCGCCACAACTCGCGCGCCGCGGGCAGGCCAGAGCGGTGCTCCAGCAACAGACGCAGCGTGATGTCGTCCTTGGCGCCGCCATTGAATTCCGGCAGGTACGTGGACACGGGCTCGTCGAGCTTCACCTTGGCTTGGTCGTACAGGATCATGATCGCGGTCGTCGTGCCGACGACCTTCGTGAGCGAGGCCAGGTCGTAGATGGTGCGTTCCGCGACAACCTTGGTCTTGTCGCTCCAGCCCAGTGTGCCGAAGCCCTTTTCGACCGCGGTCGCGCCGCGCCGGCCCACCACAACGACGCCGCCCGGGAACCCGCCCGCGCGAATGGCGCGCGACATGATGTGGTCGATGGCCTTGAGCCGCGTCTCCGACATCCCGACGGCCGCAGGGGCCTTCGCGGGCAGGCCTCCGCCAGCCGGCGTAACCGCGCCAGCGGCCAACAAGACCAGGGTCAGGAGTCCTTTCATCAAGCGATCATCACGCCTTGACGCGGGAGCCGTATACTAACTACCGGGCTATGCTGATGCGACTATTGAGGATAGCCCGAGGATACAAATGTTTTCGGATGGTCAACGAGCGTCAAGCTGCATCCGTTACCTGGTACGGGCAAACGTTTTCATCGCAATGCGGCGCTTTTCTGCGGGCAACACGCAGTAAACCATTACGGCAGTTGAGGGTGACTCACCTTGTGAGCTCAATGCACGACGAGAAATCCACCATCCAGCGCGCCATCCATGGCGACGAGGCGGCCATGCGCATGCTATGGTCGCGTCACGCCCCGCACATCGATGCGGTCGTGCGCCGGCTGGTGGGCAACGATCTGGATGTCGCGGCGGACATCGCCCAGGAGGTCTGGATTCAGATCTTTCGGGCGCTGCCGCAGTACCGGGGCGAGTCGAAGTTCGGCACGTGGGCCCACCGCATCGCGGTGAACCGGACGCTGAACGCGCTGCGCAAGACGCGCCGGCTCGCGAAGATCGAAACCGAGGTCGAGGAGGATTCGGCGCTCGTGGAGATGGACGCGGAACGGGTCATGGTGATGCAGACCATCGAAAGCGCGGCGCAGAAACTGTCGCCGGGGGCCCGGGCGGTGTTCCTGTTGCACGACGTGGAGGGTTTTACGCACGAAGAAATCGCTGAACGCCTTGGCATCACGGCGGGCGGCTCGAAGTCTCAACTATTCAAGGCGCGCGCGAAGCTCCGCACTTTGCTCGCCCATCTTGTGGATGTACCTCTGCGGAAGGACAACGAAAATGTCGCACCTGTCTACTGAACGTCTCGCCGCGCTGGCGGACGAAAAACCGAACACACTCGAATCCGCGCACCTGGCGCAATGCGCTGATTGTGCGCGCGAACTCGACGCGATCCGCTCGCTGGTCTCGTTGGCCGGGGCCGAGCGTGATTCGATGAGCGTGCCCCTGACGCGCTGGGACTCACTGTCGGCCAAGCTGCGCAATGAAGGTTTGATCGAACAGGGAGGAGGGAGGAGGGAGGAGGGAGGAGGCCGCTTTCGGTTCTCATCGCGCGCGATGCTGCAAATCGCGGCCGGTTTCCTGCTCGTCGCCGCTGGTATGGGTGCGGGCCGCCTGAGCACGGGCGAACCGCTGTTCCCGGGTGGATTGAGCGGCAATGAGCCGACGCGCACTGCGCTGGCGGATTCCATGCCCGCCATGTTCCGATCCGCGGCGGACGCGGCGTATTGGCAGCAGGTGTACGCCGACCGGTATCAGCGCGCCATCGCGTATCTCGCATCGCACGACTCCTCGTCCAAGCTGACCGGAACGCCGTCGGCGATGCGGACGCGCCTCTCGGCGCTGGACCGCGCGTCGGCCACGATGCGCGAAGCGCTCGCGGACGCGCCGTACGATCCGGTCATCAACGATTTCTACCTCAATTCATTCGCGCAGCGTGAAGCCACGCTGCGTCAACTCAATACCGCGCTGCCCCAGGGCGTGCGGCTGAACAGCTTCTAGTGCCAGGCAAGGTGTCACCATGTCTCTGATTCATATGAAGGTCTCGATCTCCCGCGGGGCGGTGGTGGCAGCGCTGATGCTGGCGCCTGCCCTGACTGCCGCTGCGTATGCGCTCCCGCAGGTTTCCACGAAGGCGTCCACGGCCCCGCCACGTGCGGCCACGGTGCGGACGCGCTGCGTGGGATGCAGCGATTCGGCGAAGGCAACGCATGAGACGCTGCTCTCCAAGCTCGATTCACTGCGCTGGCATTTCAGCAATCGCCGCCTGACGCAGGCGGAGCAGGAAGTATTCGTGCGCGACATGGCCGCGACGATCATGGCGTTGCAACAGTTCATGGAGGGCAGCGGCGCCCGTGTGCGGCTGGCACCGTCGGCGCGCGGCGAAGCAGCGGTGGCCGGCGGCTTCGCTGGCGTGGCCGCCCCAGGCGAGTACACGTTCACCGTGCAATCGGTGAAGCGTGGCTACCTGGGCGTCACGTTCGACGGCCCGAGCTACGGCTATCCTGCGGAGCGGCCGGATGTCATCCGCTTCATCCAGTATCCCAAGGTCGCATCGGTGGATCCCGCGTCGCCGGCAGAGCGCGCGGGTCTGCTCATGGGCGACACCCTGGTGGCCATGAACGGCACCGACGTGGTGGAGCACTCAATCACGCTGTCCAGGATTCTCGTGCCCGACGAGAAGGTGATGCTCAAGGTGCGTCGCGACGGTGACGCGAAGGAATTCCGCGTCGTGGTCGGTGAGGCGCCGGCGTATGTCGCGCGCCGCGTGCCGGAGGCGGCGTCGGCGCCGCCGCCGCCCAGCACATGGGAAGAACCGACGCAGCCCCGCGTGTTCGTCTTCAGCAACGCGATTGGTGGCGCGCGCGTGGAGTCCATCACCGAGGGCCTGAGCAGGGCCATCGGCGTGAAGGAGGGCGTACTGGTCATCCAGGCGCTGCCCGGCTCGCCGGCGTACGTCTCAGGCCTGCGCGACGGTGACGTCATCATCTCGGCGGCCGGCACGACCGTGACGACCGCGCGCGAACTCAATCGGGCCGTCTTCAGCGCGGATCGCGAGAACGGCGTAAAGCTCGTGATCGTGCGCGAGAAGAAGCAGCAGGACGTGACGCTCCGCTGGAAGTAGCACGCCGGCCGGCGCGCTACTTCACGGTGCCGGGCGGCAGCGTGTAGAGCAGTCGCAGCGTGGCGCGGTCTGCCGCGCTGATCACCGGCGTCATGGACTCGGGGTACATCACGTCGCTGGTTCTGGACGAGTGTCCCAGCCCGAGCGCGTGTCCCACCTCGTGCCGCGCCACGCCACCCACCGTCTCAGCCGACAACGCATGGCCGAGGCCGTCGAACGTGGCGATCTCGATTTCCGCGCGCACGATCCATCCGTCCTGGTCCCGGGTCTTGCGGGTGATGCCGATCTGGCGCCCGCCTTCCACGAGGCTCGTAGCCCACCGAATGTGGATCGATGCCCCTGCCGAGTCCGGCTGGAACTCGAATCGCAGCGGAAAGCCTGCCTGAAACCACTGGTCGAAGACGCGTTCCGCCACCAGCGGATACTGAGGGTTCCAGTTCTGGACCGTCGACTTCGGCTCGATCCAGACGCGCAGGGCGTCGAGCCGTCGATCTGGCCAGCGCACCAGCATCGGGTCCTGCGACAACATGTCGCGGATGTAGGTGGTGGACACGCCGTCGTTGATCCGCATGCGAATGTCGGCGTCGTCGCGCGCCGCCGCCGGTGCACTCACCGCGCCAACGACCTCGGCACGCGGCGACTCGGCCGGCGGCACGGAGTCTTCCCGCGCGGACGGCACGGTGCCCGGCAACTCGTCCGGCGGTGACTGGCGCCGCTGAAACATGAACACGCCAGCGCCGCCGACCGCGACAACAGCCAGGACGGTCCTCAGTCGCATCGCCGGCTCCTGTCAGCGCGGGGAATACAGGTGCATCGCGCGCGTACTGTCGTCCGCCGTGAGCGCTCTCACGCGCACCCTCGGCGCCATCACGCTGGTCGAATCCTCCGAATGGGTGAGCCCGATGGCGTGCCCCAATTCGTGCAGTGCCAGTACGCGCGTCTCTTCATCGTTGAGGACGCGGCTGTCCGCATGCCTGAGCGCCAGCATGACTTCTGCGCTCACGATGTGTTGGCCGCCGTCGTCAATGCAGACGGTGCGTCCGCTGATCGGCTCATCGAACTTCTCGATCCAAACGACGCGAATATTCGCAGACAGCGAATCCGCATCGAGGTGCATGCGGAGCGGCAGGCGCAGTGCATCCCACTCGAGCACGGCAAACCGAACGGCGTCCACGGTGAGTGACCCGGGGCCGGCAACGGTGGGCAAGGGCTGAATCCACACCCGCAGCGGACCGCGGGAAGCCAGGTCCCAGACCGGGCCCGTCTCGTGGCCCACGGGCGCCGCCGCGCCCACGCCGACGAGCGTGATCGCGAGCGTGACGGCCGTGCGGGAAGCGGTTCGATGAAAGGTGCGCACGCGGAGATTGCCGGACGGGGCTTTCAGATTACGAATGCTCATGCGCGCGCGCCAGTACGTGGGTCACGAGCGATGGTGGCGTTGGCCTCCCGGGCCCAATCCGCTCGAGCGCCCACGCCGCGTGTTCCCGCACCAGCGGCTCCGGATCGTTCAGCGCCTGTTCGAGCGCCGGGATGTCCGCAGCGTCGCCGCGGTTGCCGAGCACGACAGCCGCATTGCGCGCCAGGCCGCGGCGCTTGGCGCGCGTGACCGGGGAGCCGCGAAAGCGCTCCTTGAAGTCAGCGTCATGCAGCCGCAGCAGATCCCGAATCCCGGGGTTCACGTTTTCCGGTCGTGGCGCGAGCGCGGCATCGCCGGCTTCGCGCGCGAAACGATGGTTCCACGGACACACGTCCTGACAGATATCGCAGCCGTACACGAGCTCGCCCATGAGCTTACGCAGCTCGGGCGCGATGGACGTGCGGTGCTCGATGGTGAGGTAGGAGATGCATCGCGTGGCATCCAATACGCGCGGTTCCACGAACGCGTCCGTCGGGCACGCGTCCAGACAGCGGGTGCACGTGCCGCACCGGTCCGCCTCGAACCGCGCGTCGCTCTCGAGTGCGAGGTCGGTGAGCAGGACGCCGAGGAAGAAGAACGACCCGCGGTCCGGGTTGATGAGGTTGGTGTTCTTGCCGATCCAGCCAAGCCCGGCGCGCTGGGCCAGGTCGCGCTCAAGAATCGGCCCGGTGTCCACGTAGGCTCTTGCGGCAACCGGACGTCCGGCGATCGGTTCGAGCCTGTGGTGCAATTCGCCGAGTCTGGCGAGCATCACGTCGTGGTAATCGTCGCCGCGCGCGTAGCGGGCGATGGGGCCGGCCGGCTGCTTACCGCCGTAGTCGAGCGCGACCACGATGGCGCTCCGCGCATCGGGAAACGGCAGGGATGTGTCCCGCCGCTTTTCGGCGCCACGTTCGAGGTACGCCATTTCTCCGGCGAAACCGCGGCTGAGCCATTCGCGGAACGCGGCGTGGGTTTCGGCCGGCCCCACGCACGTGATGCCGACGGGATCGAAGCCAAGGGCATTCGCGGCCGTCTTGATGCGCGACTCGGCCGTTACGCTCATCTTCGGACTACGGACCGCGCGTGGCCCAGCGCGCGTAGCGGATCACGTCGGTCGATGGCGGAATCGCGTGCTCGTCGCCGTAGGCGGTGTACATGCGCCAACGGAGGTAGGCGCGATCCGGGAGAGGAAGGAACGGGGGGCGCAACATCCAACCGCGACGCCGGAACCGCCAACCGATGCGAATCAGCGAAACCCCGTTGGCCGGGTTCACGAGGGATCTCGCGGTCAATGCAAGGACGAGGCGAGGCCAACTCATCGTACCTCAATCTACTCGAACGATTCTCCGTCCAGGCCCGGGGGCACGGGAACGCCCAAGGCGGTGAGCGCACTTGGCATGAGATCCGTCGTCCGGCGCGGTGTACGCTTGGGCGCAATGTTCGTCAGAAGCGGCACCATCATGTGCTCTCGCCGCAGCGATCCGTGCGAGCTCACGTGCGGCATCGGTTCGTACCGCAGCCGAAAATCCCAGTCGGGCGCCGCCGACAGTATGACATCGCCCGATCGTTTCGCGGCGGCGAGTTCCGCGATTTGCACCAGAGCGTCGGGGTAGGGCGTCGTCGCAGCGGCGTCGTGCGCGGCATTGGCGGACAGGCCGCGCAAGTCGCCACCGGTCTGCAGCGGATCGCCATCCCCACGCGTGTACGAGTACTTCCCGTCGCGGCGCGACACGGTTGCCCGTCCCCGCGTTGCCGACAACACGGCGCAGGCGGTGTCGCTCTCGGGCACGAGCATGAGATCCACGGAGGGCCGTTCCAGCAGTCGGGTGATGAGCGATCGCGCCGATGCTGACATGCCGCCCGCAAAAGGACGTTCGCGCCGGGCCAGATCCACGTAGATGTGCGCCATCGAGTTGCCGCAGACCATCACCGCCACCTCGGCGCCCGAGCGGTACACCCACGGATGCGCCATCACGCGATGTCCCAGGTCGCGGACGACCCGGTCGAGGTCCTCGTGTGCCGTCACCCGGGAGTGCCCGTGATCACTGGTGATCCAGAGGCGCGTCCGGTTCCACTCATTCCGCCGCTCAAGCTTCTGGCGTATCGCCGCGACGGTGTCGTCCACGATGCTGAGTGCGGTGCGGACCTCGGGGCTTTCGTGACCCTTCGCATGCGAGAGCTTGTCCAAGGCGGCAAAGGCCGCGAACACGTATGGCGTTTCGCCGGCGTGTGCTATCGCTTGCGCGGCGACCTCGCGATCCACGGCGAGCATCGCGGTCGCGGCGCCGAAATAATGCGTCAGCGTGGCGCGGAGCGCTGTGCGAGGCACGAGCGCCATGAGCCGGCGTTCGCGCGTGAGTCCGCGCGTGATGACGCTCAACGCGCCCACGCTGCCGGGCACCAACTCGAAGATCGTCGGTGCGCGCGGATCCAGATCGCGGTCCACGAACATCATCTGGTAGCCCACGTAGCTGCGGCTGTAGTCCGGCCAGGTGCAGATGTCGCGGGCCCGATCGTACCACCGCAGACCGGGCATCCCCACAGCGCCGGGGAACCGTCCCATGAGCAGCGGCACGTATGCGGGTCCCGTCACCGATGGAAAAACGGTGGTGATGTCGTGCAGCGCGCCCTCGGCGCGCAGTCGTGTCAGTGCGGGCACTGCCCCCGAATCCATCGCCGACGCGAGCCAATCCGCGCGCGCGCCGTCAGCAAGCAGGACGATGACGTTCATGATAGACTCTTGCCCATGTCAGGCAAGAAAAAGCAATCGCCGGCGAAAAGGACACCGCGGTCGGTGCCGCCGCGGACCGCGTCCGGCAAACGCGTCAGCATGGAGCTGATGGCCATCGCGGAGCTGGACTCGCACGAAGGGTTGCGGGCCCGCAACGAAGAGGGCCACCTCGCGGCCGGGCGCACGCCGCCGTCGCAGGACTCCGGGTCGCGCCGCGCCGGAGCGGTGCGCAAGATCGACGATGACATCCGCACGTTCAGCGATCCCGTCACCGAAGACGAGAAATTCTTCCGCAGCCCCACGGGCGACCCCACCGACTTCACGCGCCAGGACACGTGGCGCGTGATGCGCATCATGTCGGAGTTCATCGAGGGCTTCGACACGCTGGCGCCGGTCAGCAAGGGTGTCACGATCTTCGGTTCCGCGCGCACCCACCCGGATGACCCGATGTACAAAGCCGCCCAGGAGACCGCGCGACTGCTGGCCAAGGAAGACTTCGCCATCATCACCGGCGCCGGCCCCGGCATCATGGAGGCGGCCAACCGTGGCGCGAAGATGTCCGGCGGACGCTCGATTGGCTGCAACATCGAATTGCCGTTCGAGCAGGGCGCCAATCCCTACGTGGATACGCTCATCAACTTTCGGTATTTCTTTGTCCGGAAAACGATGTTCATCAAGTACTCCAATGCCTTCATCATTTTTCCGGGCGGCTTTGGTACACTGGATGAGGCGTTCGAGGCACTGACGCTGATTCAGACGGGCAAGATCTACCAGTTCCCCGTGATTCTTTTCGGCCGCCATTACTGGGCCGGTTTGATCCGGTGGATTCAGGCCAAGATGCTGGGTGAGCAGAAGATCTCGCCGGGCGATATCGACCTCATGATCATGACCGACGATCCGGAGGAAGCGGTGAAGCTGGTGGTGGACGCTTACAAAAGTCAGCGAAACCCTCAGAAGCGATGAAGAAAAAGGAAGGAGGAAGGGCAAAGGGGGAAGGACGGGATCGTGGGGGGTTCAAGGCATCGCGGCATGGCAAAGCGTCGGCTGCCGGACCGAAAGGTGCGCAGAAGAAGGCGGCCGAAGAGCGCGAGGAGGCCGGCGCGCGCCATGTATCCGCCGGGAAGAGCCGCTTCTTGCGCGGCGAAACCATCGCTCCGCGGCCCATCGACGGCAAGGAGCAGGTCGCCGATCTGATCGACAACGCGTTCCTGGCGTACAACGCGGCGCGTCTCCGCGAAGCATGTCACTTGTTCACCAGAAAAATACTCGACCCCGACGTCACGGTCGGAATGACGCTCACGGGTGCGCTCACGCCCGCGGGCCTGGGCATGGCGGCGATAATGCCGCTCATCGAGTCTGGCTACGTGGACTGGATCATTTCCACCGGCGCCAATCTCTACCACGACACTCATTTTGGACTCGGCCTCGCGATGCATCGCGGCAACCCGCAGGAGTCCGACGTGATCCTGCGCGAAGAGGGCATCGTCCGCATCTACGACGTGTTCTTCGACTACGACGTGCTGCTTTCCACCGACGCGTTCTTTCGGAAGATCATCACGGCGCCGGAGTTCCAGCGGTCAATGTCGAGCGCCGAGTTCCACTACCTGTGCGGCAAATACGTGCGCGAGCGCGAGAAGAAGCTCGGCATTGGCAGGAAATCGCTGCTGGGCGCCGCGTACGAGTGCGGTGTTCCCGTGTACACGCCATCGCCGGGCGATTCGTCCATCGGCATGAACATCGCGGCGCTGGCGCTGGACGGAAACAAGTGCGTCATCGATCCCAACGCGGACGTGAACGAAACGGCGTCCATCGTGCTGGAAGCCAAGCGCGGCGGCGGACGCAGCGCGATCCTCATCTGCGGCGGTGGCAGTCCCAAGAATTTCGCGCTCCAAACCGAGCCGCAGATTCAGGAAGTGCTCGGCATCGACGAGAAGGGGCACGACTTCTTCCTCCAGATCACCGATGCGCGGCCGGATACTGGCGGTTTGTCCGGCGCCACGCCGGCCGAAGCCGTGAGTTGGGGCAAGATCGATCCGGACCGGTTGCCGGACGCGGTGGTGTGCTATCTGGATTCAACAGTTGCGTTGCCCCTGCTCACGGCGTACGCGCATGCGCGGCACAAGCCGCGCCCACTCAAGCGGTTGTTCGACAGGCGCGCGAAGATGATGGCCCGGTTGCTGTCCGAATACCGCAGGGCTGAGAAATGACGTGAGGATCGTGGTGTATGGCGACGGTGCGTGAGGGTGCGGGAATGGCGATGCTGCTCGCGGCACTCGCCTGTGGCGGATCGAAGGCGACACAGCCGACCAACAACCCGCCTGTCGCTGTTGCCAAAGTGACCGTCACTACACCGACCGCATCCGTGGTGGTGCGCGCGTTGACACCATTCGCCGTCGTGCTGGAAGACGCGAACGGAGGCGTCCTTGCTGGCCGCGCGGTGACGTGGCAATCGAGCGATACCACCGTCGCGATGGTGGACGCCACTGGATCTGTCATCGCGCTGGCTGACGGCGCCGCGTCGATCTCGGCAGCGAGTGAGGGCAAGTCGGGCAGCGCCGACATCACGGTCACGCGCGGCACTCTGCCGCTTCGCGGACTCTACGTGCAGTTCGAGCGGCGCGGGTGGCCCAGCGGCTTCTACTCTGGCGACGTGATCCGCAGCTTCACCGATTTCGATGCGGTGCTTGGTAGCACGGTCGCGGCCGAAGTCGCGGCACAACTCGACGCCATCAAGGCGCTGGGCGTGAATACCGTCACGTTCGAACTTCGGGCCACCGACGCGACGTACGATCCTTCCATCGAGCCATACCCTATGTGCAACGTGTCGCCGCCGTTGGGCTTGCAGTGGCCGCAGCCGGACGCCGCTCACCTTGAGAATCTCGTGGCATTCTTCGACTTGACACAGAGCAAGGGCGTCAAGATCCTGCTGCGGCTCGTGAACACGCACTTCGAGGATCAGTACCGCACGCAGTCGGCCACGTGGCTCAGCGCGATCCTCAACAAGGTGAAATCACACGCGGCGCTGGAACTGGTGCTGTTCGAGGGCGATGCCAGGCACGTCGACAGCAATGGAGACGGCACATTGGACGCTTGCGGCACGCCGGCAGAGCCGCCGCTGTGGCTCGGCCCCGATGCGGTCCCCGCGAAATACGTGCAGTGGGCCATTGGCCACGCCATGACCCTCGGCATTCCAGCGCGAAAACTCTCGGCGCAGGCCGTGACCGGCAACTGGTTCATCGACAACAACGGCCCGTCCGGTTCGGCCGCCACCGACAGCCACCTCTGGCACACGGTGCGCGTGCTCAAGACCGTGTTCGACCGGCTCAGCATCCCCGACGCGGATCGCACTTACGCCATCTCGATGTATCAGGCCACACGCTGTCGCTTTGCCAGCGGCCTGGCGTGCACCGACGCTACGCCCCCCGCCTGGGCCGACCAGACCCTGCGGCGAGTGTGGGCGGAGATCGGCATTCGCAGCCGCGCGCGGGTCATCGCCGTCGAGATGGGCGTGTCGGAGCCGCTGGCGAACGGCTACGGTGCGGAGGAGGCGCTGCCGAGCGCCGTGAACCTGATGCGTCGGCACGGGGTGGACGGCGGCAGCTTCTGGCGCTGGACCCACTTCACCAACGACGAAGAGGCGAGCGTGACCGCAGCAAACGCCATCAAGCGCCGCGGCGCGGGGTACAGCTACTTCCCGGTGAAGGACTCGATGGTCGCGCTTTACGGCGCTCCCTGAATCTCCGCCATCACCGCCTTCACGAAGTTGCGGCGCGAGTATTCACCTTCGCTGAAGAAGCCAGTACTTTCCTCGCCGCCCAGCACCGCGCGGAGGATGTGATCCTCTGAATCGCCGGCGGCCAACGCGCGCTCCACCGCGCCGATCGTTTCTTCCAGCCACGCGCGCTTGGCTTCGAGCGCGGGCACTGGGCGATCGACGAGGCCGCGATGCGCGTCGAACACACGAACCGGATCCAGCTCAATGGCGCGCGTCAAGCTGGCGATGATCTGGCGCGGGCGCTCGCTGGCCGCCACGGCGCGCACCTTCACGCCAAGCCACAAGTCCGCTGAAAACAATGTTCGTGTCTCTGCGTCCCACACTGCGTGATGGTCTGGGGAGTGGCCAGGCGTGGCGATGACCTGAAGTGGTGCCGGATCGAATCGCGCGACGTCGCCGCGCAGGTTCCCCGGCCGGCCCCACGTGAAATGGCGGTAGAACTTCACGCGCGGAAAGGCGCGCAGCTGCCGCTCCGTGTACTCGTGCATCCACATCGGAAAGCCGTTGGCCGCGACCATGGCCGCGTTGCCCGCGTGGTCCTCGTGCCAGTGGGTTACCACCACGCCCCGCGGCCGGAGTTCACGAAGCGCGCGCCCCAAGCCGCCTCGCACGTGAAACGGTCCGGTGTCGATCAGCACGCCGCGCACGAAGTAGGCGCTGGAGTCATATCCCACCGCGCGACTGCGCAGGGTCCACATGCGCAGGCGTTGTACGTCCCCGTACTGCGTGAATTCGATCACAAATGGACCTTCAAGGTCTGGACGGTGCTCCGCATGGCCAGTAGAATGCACTCTGCTCGCGGACGGCGCCCGGCCTCAGGGTCCGGGCGCCGAACTTTTTTTGTAACCCCCGGCCATGATCGAAGAACTCAAGCGCAAGATGGCCGCCGAAGTTGAGAAGCTGCAACACGAGCTCAACGTGATTCTCCCCAATGAGATCCGGAAGGCCGTGGAGCACGGAGACTTGCGGGAGAACAGCGAGTACAAGGCCGCCCTCGAGCGTCAGCGTTTTGTCCAGGCGCGTTTGGGACAGTTGCACACGCGGCTCAGCAAGCTCGGGTCCATCGACAAGGCGCAGATCCCGTCGGACAGCGTGGGGCTTGGCTCGCGCGTCATCGTGATCGACGTCAAAACGAGTGTGAAGGAGGAGTACTACCTCGTCTTTGGCGACGCCGTGGAGTTCGAGGATGGGCACGTGACCATGTCATCGCCCATCGGACGGACGCTGCTGGGCAAGAAGGTCGGCGAGCAGTTCGTGCTCAGGCTGCCGACGATGACGCGGAGCTTGAAGATCGTCGAACTGCTGACCATCCACGACGAGCAGTAACCGTCCGCGCGGCCGGGCACCCGCGCAGCCGTCTCAAGGATCTATCCCAAAGACCCGACCCACTTCAGCATCGTAGCGCTCGACTTCTCGTGACGCACGGGCGGAGTCCCAGGCGAGCAGGGAACTCACCTCGGGCAGGATCGCTCGTGCAGCTGCACGGCCGTTGTCGCGGGTCTGAAATGCGACGTGCGTACGCCGGATGAGCAAGTCGCCGAGCGTGCACGCGAACTCAGCTTCGATTCCGCGGCGGATAGCGCCGGATCGCCACGGCAGGCCTGGAACGATCGGGGCTCCAGCGGGCTCCGGGCCTTCTGGAAACGGGATGCTGCCCGTGGGCGCACTGCCTCTCGTTCCCAGCACCTTGGCCAGCACGTCCACCGTCTGACGTGCCATCACGCGGTACGTGGTGAGTTTGCCGCCAGTGATGGTCACCGTGCCGCGGACGCTTCGCTTGATGGAATGCTCGCGTGACGCGGCACCTTCGCTGGCGTTCGTGGGCATCAGCGGCCTGATCCCCGCCCAGGCGGCGATCACGTCGTCGCGCGACAACTTTGCGTCCGGGAAGTACCAGTTGGCAGACTCGAGCAAGTAGTCCACGTCGGCGGCGTTCGCGCGCACTTCTTCGGCGGACGCGTTGGTGAACGTGTCCGTCGTACCGAAGATGGTTTGCGAGCCTGCCGGCAGCGCAAAGAGCACGCGTCCGTCGCGCGGGTGCAGCATCACGACGGCCTCACGGTTGCCGACGCGGTCGTGCTCCACGGCGATGTGCGCGCCCTTGCTGCCCTGCACGCGTGAACCGCCGCGGCCGCCTTCGAGCTGGCGTACGGTGTCGCTCCACGGCCCGGTGGCATTCACGAATGCGCGGGCGCGGATCGTGAACTGGGCGTCGCCCAACGCGTCCCACACTCGCGCGACGCGCATACCCCTGGTGCCGGAGTCCACGCCGGCGAACACGAGGTGATTGGCGACGACCGCGCCCCGCGCGTGCGCGTCCACCACGTTGGCGATCGTGAGACGCGCGTCGTCCGTGGATGCGTCCCAGTACCGCACCCCGCCGCCCAACAATCGCGCGCGCAGCGTCGGTTCCGCCGCCAGCACCTGCTCGGCGCCGAGCCGCGAGTGCCGGCCCACGTTGCGAAAGAGCGACAGCACGTCGTACAGCGTGAGTCCCGCGTTGATCTTCCAGAGCGGCATCCGCTGGCCGTCATACACGGGCCACGTAAACGCCAGCGGCTTCACCAGGTTCGGCGCCAGTTTCAACAGGCGTCGGCGCTCCGCGCTTGCCTCGAACACCAGATGCAAGTGTCCGTGTTCGAGATACCGCACGCCGCCATGCACCAGGCGTGACGAGCGGCTCGACGTCCCGCTGGCAAAGTCGCCCTTGTCGATGAGTGCCACGGATAGCCCGCGCATCGCGGCGTCGCGGGCGATGCCGGCGCCGGTGATGCCGCCGCCGATGATCAGGGCGTCAAATTGCCTTCCCGCCAACTGGGCCAGCGCGTCGGATCGCAAACTGCGGGAACCGGGAACGGGGAAACAAGACGACGGGAACTGGGAGCAGGGTAAGGGAACGGGGAACAATGCGGTCGGGAAGTAGGACGGCTTCCCAGTTCCCGCGGTCTTGGTTTCCAGTTCCCCGTTCCCCGTTCCCGCATGCAGTAGGTTTGAACCATGCACCTGTACGGTTCAGGGGGCCGCCGCGTCGCGATCGTCGCCGGCGTCCGAACACCCTTCGCGCGTTCCGGCACCGTGCTCAAGGACCTCAGCGCCATCGACCTGGGGCGCGCCTGCGTGGCCGAGCTGATCCAGCGCACCGAGATTGCCGCGAAGGAAGTCGAGGCACTGGTCTACGGCACGGTGGTACCCAACGTCGTGGCGCCCAACATCGCGCGCGAGGTGTCGCTCATCCCGCTGCTGCCCAAGGGCGTCGAAGCCGTCGCCGTGAGCCGGGCGTGTGCCTCCGCCAACCAGGCCATCACCGATGCCGCCGACCAGATCGTCCTCGGCCACCGCAACATCGTGATCGCGGGCGGCGCCGAGTCCCTCTCAAACGTGCCGATTCTCCATGCGCGCTCGATGGCCAACAAGCTGGTGGCGCTCTCGCGCGCCAGGTCGCTGGGCCAGCGCGTCGGCATCGCGGCGTCGGTGCGCGGGCGCGACTTCGTCCCGATCACGCCAGCCATCGCTGAGCCGTCGACGGGTGAGTCGATGGGCCAGAGCGCGGAAAAGATGGCGAAGATCAACCACATCGCGCGGGAAGATCAAGATCGTTTTGCGCTGCGTTCGCACCAGAATGCGGCCGCCGGCCTCAAGGACGGACGCCTCAAGGCCGAGATCGCGCCCGTGTGGGTTCCGCCGCGATATGACGATTCGCTGGACGTGGACAACGGCGTGCGGTTCGACGCCAGCCTGGCGGCGCTCACGGGGCTCAAGCCCGTCTTCGATCGCCGCTACGGAACCGTGACGGCCGGCAACGCATCGCCGCTCACCGACGGCGCCAGCGCGGTGCTGCTGATGAGCGACGAGCGGGCGCGCACGCTGGGTTACAGGCCCATCGCGTACATTCGGTCGTACGCGTACGCGGCGCTTGACCCAGGCGAACAACTGCTCATGGGCCCGGTGCTCGCCGCGCCGGTCGCGCTCGACCGCGCTGGCCTCACGCTCGCGGACATGGATCTCGTCGAGATGCACGAGGCGTTCGCCGCACAGGTGCTCTGCAACCTCAAGGGCCTGGAGTCGCGCGCGTGGGCGGAGCGCGCCGGATTCGTGAAGCCGCTTGGGGAAGTGGACCGCGAGAAGCTCAACGTGATGGGCGGGTCCATCTCCATCGGCCATCCGTTTGGCGCCACCGGTGGCCGGATCCTCATGACGCTCGTCAACGAGTTGGCGCGTCGCGGCGGGCAATTCGGTCTCATGACCGTGTGCGCCGCTGGAGGCATGGGGCACGCCATGGTCGTGGAGCGCGCGTCGTGACCGAAGCCCTGCGCACCGAGCAGACCGACGGGGTCCTGATTGTGATGCTGGACCAGCCCGGCGATTCCATCAACAAGGTGGACCGTACACTCGGCGCCGAACTGGAGCGCGTCATCGGCCAGGTGGACACCGACCGCACCATCCGTGCGGTGGTCATCACCAGCGGAAAGAAGGACATCTTCATCGCCGGCGCCGACATCGAGCAGTTCCTTGAATTCCGGACCGAGCTGGATGCGGAAAACGCCAGCAAGGCGGGCCAGCGCCTGCTGCACCTTCTCGAGAAGTCGCGCGTCCCGGTCGTCGCCGCGATCCACGGTGCATGCCTCGGTGGCGGACTGGAACTGTCGCTCGCCTGCACGTATCGCGTCTGCTCCGACCACCCCAAGACCGTGCTCGCGCTGCCCGAAGTGCAGCTGGGCATCATTCCCGGGATGGGCGGCACGCAGCGGCTGCCGCGCCTCATCGGCGTGAGCAATGCGCTGGACATGATCCTCACCGGGCGCAACGTGCGCGCCAGGAAAGCGCTCCAGATGGGGCTCGTGGATGAGATGATGCATCCCGACATCCTCATCGAGACCGCGATACGACGGGCGCTGGAACTGGCCGACAAGAAGCTGCGCCCGCGTCGTCAGGCCACCCGTGGCCTCATGGGCGCCGTGCTCGACGGCAATCCGTTGGGCCGCAGCGTGGTGTACAATCGCGCGCGCGCCGGCGTCATCGACAAAACCCACGGTCACTACCCGGCGCCACTGGCGGCGATCGAGGTGGTGCGTCACGGGCTTTCCAACGGCATCACCGCCGGCCTCGAAGAAGAAGCGCGGGTGTTTGGACGCATGGCGCTCACCCCCGAGTCGAGGCAGCTCGTCTTCCTCTTCTTCGCCACGACGTCGCTCAAGAAAGACATGGGCGTCGCCGAGCCCGCACCTGAGCCGATCGCGGTGAACAAGCTGGCGGTGCTCGGTGCGGGTTTCATGGGCGCCGGCATCACCTCGGTGGCCGTGCAGCAGGGCACCACGGTGCGCCTCAAGGACACGGACCTGACGCGCGTCGGGAAAGGTCTCGCATCCGTGCGGAGCGTGCTGAAGGAAAGATTGGATCGCAAACAAATCACGCGCCCACAATTCGACGACATGATGACGCTCGTCGGCGGCACCGTGGAGTACTCCGGCTTTGGCAACGCCGATCTCGTCATCGAAGCGGTCTTCGAGGACCTGGACCTCAAGCACACCGTGCTCCAGACCGTTCAGGATCGCGTGCCGCCGCACGCCGTAATCGCCTCCAACACCAGCACAATTCCCATTCGCGATGTTGCCGCGGGCCTCAAGCGCGCCGACCGTGTGCTGGGCATGCATTTCTTCTCGCCCGTGCACAAGATGCCGCTGCTCGAGGTCATCGTGACGCCGGAGACGTCGCCGGAAGCGACCGTCACCGCCGTCGCGTATGGGCGCAAACTCGGCAAGACGGTGATCGTCGTGAACGACGGGCCCGGCTTCTACACTACGCGGATTCTTTCGGCGTACATGAACGAAGCCGGCCGTCTGTTGGACCAAGGCGCCCCGGTCGATGTCGTGGACAACGCGCTCGTCGGGTTCGGATTCCCGGTCGGCCCCATCACGCTCATGGACGAGGTGGGCCTCGATGTCGGCGGCAAAGTGGGAAAGACGATGTTCGAATCCTTCGGCGAACGCATGGCGCCGGCGGCTGGTGTGCGCCGCGTGGTCGAATCCGGCCGCCTGGGTCGCAAGGGACGCAGCGGCTTCTATCTGTACGACGCCGCTGGCAAGAAGGGCGGCGTGGACCCAAGCGTGTACCCGATCATCCTCGGCGCCGAACGTGCGGCCGACAAATCGCAGATCGCCGTGATGCCCAACGCGGAAATCGTGGACCGCTGCGTCATGGCCATGGTGAACGAGGCGGTCCGCTGCATGGAGGAGGGAATCCTCCGCTCACCGCGCGACGGCGACATCGGCGCGGTGTTCGGCCTCGGCTTCCCGCCGTTCCGTGGCGGTCCGTTCCGGTACGTGGACGCGCTGGGTGTGGACGAGGTGTTGAGCCGGCTCGACACGTTCGACGGACGCTTTCCCATGCGCTTCCAACCGGCGGCATTGCTGGCGGAAATGTCGCGGGCGCGGACGCGTTTCTATCCTGCGGGCGGTCGTCCCGTCCAGTAGAATTCCTCTTCCGCCATGCTGAATTCCATGCGTCGCCTGACGCGCCTCTTCCTCGGGGCCACGCTGGCCGCGTGCGCCGGACACCCCGTCGGTGGCACGCCGTCGCCGCAGGGCGCCTATCCACCGAGAGACTTGGCCAACCGTCGCCCGCTCACGCGCGCGGAGGCCAGCGGCTTCACGCAGACGTCCAGCTACGCGGACGTCATGGTGTTCATCGAGACGTTGCGTCAGCCGAGCACGGACATGTACGTCACGAGCCTGGGCCGGTCGCCGCAGGGCAAGGACCTTCCGCTCATCATCATGTCGCGGCCGCTGGTGAAGACGCCAGCCGAGGCCAAGCGGCTGGGGCGTCCAATCGTGTTGATCCAGGCCAACATTCATGGCGGTGAAGTGGAAGGCAAAGAGGCGCTGCTGTCGCTGCTGCGAGATCTCAAGCTGGATCCATACAAGAACGTCATTGACTCGCTCGTGATCATGGCGGTGCCGATCTACAACGCGGACGGCAACGATGCTTTGGGACCCCAGGCACGCAATCGCGGGGCGCAAAACGGGCCGGAACAGATTGGCCAGCGTCCCAACGGGCAGAACCTCGATCTCAACCGCGACTACATCAAGGCAGAAGCGCCCGAGACCAAGGCTGCGCTCAAGCTCATCAATGGATGGGATCCTGATGTGCTCGTGGATCTGCATACGACCAATGGCAGCTATCACGGCTACGCACTTACGTGGGCGCCGCCGCTGAATCCTGCTTCGCGCTTCTCCGGCCCGTTCACGCGTGACACCGTGCTGCCGGTGCTGGCCGACGCCCTGCGTCGCAATCGGCGCATGCAAACGTTCCCGTATGGCAACTTCGTGTCGCAGGACTCGGTGCAACAGGGCTGGTTCACCTACGACCACCGTCCGCGCTTCGGCACCAACTACTACGGATTACGCGGCCGGATCGCGATCCTGTCCGAGGCGTACTCGCACGATCCGTTTCGCACGCGCATTGCGAGCACGTACGCGTTCGTCCACGATTTGCTGTCCCTGCTGGCGGCGAACTACGAGGACGTGCTGGAAGTCGGACGTGAGGCGGACCGGATGACTACCGCGTATGCCAGCACGCCCAACAGTTCTCCGCTGATCCCCATTCGTTCGCGACTCACCACGAATCCGCTGAGAGGCGACGTGCTGGTCGAAGACCTGGTTCGCGACCTTGTCGACACGGTCCGCCACGAAGCGGGACTGCGGCCCGGCCTCAGGCGCACCGGCAGGATGCGCACGGTGCGCATGCCCATTATCGACCGGTTCGAGGCCACGCTGGATCAGAGCCTGCCGTACGCGTGGGTGATTCCCGCGGCGCAGGCAAAGCTGATCGAGCCGCTGCGGAGGCACGGCATTGCGGTGGAGCAGCTGGCGGAGCGCGCCACGGTGAACGCGCGCCGGTTCGGCATCGATTCCATTGCGCGCAGCCGGGCATTTCAGGGGCATCAGGAAACGACGCTCGGGGGACGCTGGTCGGGCGCGGACACCGTGACGCTGGAAGCGGGCACGTTCGTCATCCGCGCCGGGCAGCCGCTGGGGATTCTCGCCCTCGTGCTCCTGGAGCCCCAGAGCGACGACGGGCTTGTGACGTGGAACTTTCTGGACGAGTGGATTCAACAGGGCGGCACGTATCCCGTCCTGCGCATCATCGACCGCATCACCGCACCGTTGCGGGGGATTCGAGAAAACTGATGCACGGTCGCTGATGCTGCGGTCGACGCTGCTCTATCTCTCCAATCAACCCCGCGTTTTTCGGTTCGTCCGCGACAACCGCCTGGCCCGCGCGTTTGCGCGCCGCTTCGTGGCCGGTGAGACGCTGGACGACGCCATCGCGGCCGTTCGCGCCCTGAACGCCAAAGGCATCACCGCC
>ERZ1292623.964-Hain-H51-01um-R1-964-length-28785-cov-6_pt1 | contig 28785 bp, 21 predicted proteins | sample MGYA00564398_ERZ1292623 | MGnify/ENA primary metagenome ERZ1292623 (study PRJEB36523, sample SAMEA6512633) | groundwater metagenome | collected 2019-01-07 | study: AquaDiva: Metagenomics assemblies of 32 groundwater samples | reverse complement strand
GGATTATCTAAATGTTCTTCGTCTGTATTTTCTGTCATTTATTTTTAGTTAGTTAAGTTATTAGAGTGTTCAATCGCATGACGCACAACTACTTGAATTACGACCCATGTCGTTATTACTCCCAATTTCTGATGGCTATACGACATATGTCGTTTATTTCGTTTTTGTTTGCAATGCTTGGTCTAAAGGATTGACAATTTTGCCAAGTTGTTTCTTGCTTATGGCGAAGCCATGCCTTCGGCACATGAGTATATATCTCAGTAGTTTTACTGCTATTATGTCCAAGCAACTCTTGAATGTATCGTAAATCTACGCCACTTTCAAGCAGATGCGTTGCAAAACTATGTCTCAATCCGTGAAGTGAAATTGTTTTTCTTATTCTGGCTCGTTTTACCGCCCGTTCAAATACATGTTGAATACTTCTTTCCGAAAGATGCTCTCGTTCTCCTTGTCCCTCAAATAGGAATTCCTTGGGCTTATACTTTTTGTAATATTCACGCAAGGCATTCAGCGCAGCATCTGAAAGTAATGTATAACGATCCTTTTTGCCTTTTGCGCCGTGCAGATGAATCATTTTTCTCTGTCCGTCAATGTCTGAAATTTTTAAACGTACGCTTTCACCTACGCGCAGTCCAGCGGAGTAGATTAACATCAGCAATGTTTTATGCTTAAGATTGTCAACGCACGAAAATATTTTCAGTACTTCTTCTTGGCTCAATACATTTGGAAGTTTTTTTTCTTTCTGTGGACGTGGAATATTTCCAATAATGAATGACATTTTATATAATTCAACGTACAAAAATCTCAATGCGTTAAACACTTGATTTACAGTTGATGCGGCAAGTTTTTCTTTTTCTATAAGATGAAGTAAATATGTACGGATATCTTCGGATGAAAGTTCTCTCGGATGGCGCGGTACAAAATATTTTATGAACGATCGCAAACAACTTCGGTACGCTTTCAATGTCTTGTGGCTGTAGTTGCGAAGCGTGAGTTCGTGTGAGAGAGTAGTGAAAAGTGTCGGTGAAGAAAGTGTCATCATAATATATCAGTAATTTTTTCGTACACAATTTAGAGAATTCTCAAATAAATGTCAAAGATAAATTCTACGACATTGCTACTACGACTGAAAAATAAGATCAACTATACACAAGCGGAACTTATAAAAATAAAATTTAATTAACAAATTTTTTCGACAATAAAACTAAAAAGTATAGCTGCTTAAAGTTGGCTTTTTAGAGTGGACTCATAAATATTTTCTTATGGCATTAATCTTTGGATAATCCATTTTTCATTTTTTCTTGTATATAAAATTCTATCATGCAATCGATTTTTTCTTCCTTGCCAAAATTCAATTGTCTCTGGCACAACTCTATATCCTCCCCAAAATGGAGGTAATGGAATTTTTTTATTTTTAAATTTCAATTTCATTTCCTTAAAAGCAAGTTCAATTATTTCTCTAATTTCAACCACATGGCTTTGGTCAGAAGCCCACGCTCCAATTTGCGAATCTATCGGACGAGATTTAAAATAATTTATCGATTCTTTTAAAGTTGTTTTTTCTACTTTACCCACAATTCTAATTTGTCTTTCCATCTCAGCCCAATAAATCACAAGCGCGGCTTTCGGATTTTTTTTAAGCTGTGAAGATTTATCACTATTATAGTTAGTGTAAAAGACAAATCCTTTTTCATCAAATTGTTTCAGTAAAACAATTCTCGCCTGCGGATTATTTTTCTCATCAACAGTTGCTAAAGTCATAGCGTTTAAATCGAGCAATTTTAATTGTACCGCATCATCAAACCAATTTCCAAATTGTTCAATTGGGTTTGCATCAATACTTGTTTCACTCAACTCAGAGTTTAAAAATTCTCTTCGTAATTTCTCTAATTTTTTATTTATCAAAATAATTAAATTTTAGGAATTCCTTTTTTCGCAACCGAAGTTACAATTTCGCAAAATCTATCTAACTCATTTAAAGTTGTGTAAACATTTGGAGTGATTCTAATTCCACTAAATTCGGCATGTTTAATTGGCGTTGTAAAAATTTTATGTTTGTCCATCAAATAACTTCCAAGTTCCGAAACATCAACTCCTTCAACTTCAAAAGTTCCAATTGCGCAACTCATCTTGTCGTCAAAGGAAGTTGAAAATTTTACATTCGGTTGATTTTTTAAATTATTCATCCAATATCTTGCTAAAAATCTAAGTCGCGCTTCTTTTCTTTTTGCGCCGATTGTATTGTAAAAAAGAATCGCTTCTCCAATTGCAAGTCGTGGCGCAGCGGAACGAGTTCCGGTCTCTTCATATTTTCTAATGTTATTTGATTGAGATTTTTCTGCCGCCATCAGTGGCCAAAGTTTTTCGATTTTTTCTTTTTTCACATAAAGGAATCCAGTTCCTTTTGGCGCGTGTAACCATTTGTGCAAACTCGTTCCGAAATAATCGCAATTCAAATCTTTTAATTTAAAATCAAATTGTGCAAACGAGTGAGCTCCATCTACAATTACTTCAATTCCTTTTTTATTTGCAAGTTCGCAAATTTCTTTTACTGGCAAGATTTGTCCAGTAATATTTATTTGATGCGAAATTAAAATTATTTTTGTTCTCGGTGTAATTGCCTCTTCAAAAATATCAACTACTTCTTTAAAATTTTTTAGTGGAATTGGAATTTTAATTTGTTTTAAAACAATTCCCTCTCGCAACTCTCGCTGTTTTAATGTCGTCAACATTCTTGGGTAATCTTGCGTGGTTGTTAAAACTTCATCACCTTTTTTTAAATCCAATCCAAAAAGTGCAATCTCCAAAGCGTCGCTTGTGTTTCTAACAATTGCCATTTCTTCTTTATCGCATCCAAATAAATCTGCAAGTCCTATGCGAATAGTTTCGGATTGTGGTTCTAAAATTTGCCACAACATATATGGAGGTAATTCTTCTTGTTGCCATTGATATCTTATTAATGCTTCGGTTACAATTTTTGGCGATGGAGAAACTCCGCCATTATTTAAATTTACAATACTTCTCGTAACAGAAAATGATTGTTGAATCATTCCCCAAAAATCTTCATCGCTTGCAATATTTGTTGCTGGAAGATTTGAAATATTTTTTGTTGCGGCTTTCAATTCATTAAATAATGAACCGACAATTGGAGAACTTAATGTTGCAAGTCCAATTCCTTTTCCGATTGATGAAATAAAATTTCGTCGAGTTAATTCTTTATCCAAATTTATCATAATACTTCTCCTTTAAATTTCTCTAATGTATAAATCAAAAAATAAATACGCAAATAATTTTATTAGATTTACTCTTGTAATTTAATTCATTTTTTCTTAAACTTGCAAAGTTAAAAACACCCCAATTAAAATTTTCGTTGGGTACTTCAATTAATCAACACTCACATTTTAGGATTGAAACTTTATGGAATTAAATTTAATTCTTGGAATTAGTATCATCGGACTTCTTTTTGCAATCTATCTTATTAAAGATGTAATGCGAAGAGATACCGGAACCGCTGCAATGCAGGAAATTTCAAATGCTATCAAAGCTGGCGCAGAAGCTTTTCTTCGCCGACAAAATAGAACAATTATTTATCTTGCACTTGCGCTTACTGCATTAATTTATATCCTTTACGCTTTCGTTCGTGGCTCGCACGAGTTCGATCCTGTTAACACTGCAGGCGAACTTGCAATGTGGACTGCACTTTCATTTATTCTTGGCGCCGCTTGTTCTGTTGCTGCTGGTTATATGGGAATGTGGATTTCAATTCGTACAAATATTCGTACTGCTTCTGCCGCAACAAGAAATTTAAATGATGCACTTCAAACTGCTTTACGCGGTGGTGCTGTATCTGGATTTTTTGTTGTCGCTTTATCTTTACTCGGTGTTGCTGGACTTTTTGGAATTGTAAATGCTTTGGGTGTTGCAAAATCTCCTTCGCAAATTCCACTTTTGATTGCAGGTTATGGATTCGGTGCTTCGTTCGTTGCACTCTTTGCACAACTTGGTGGCGGAATTTATACCAAAGCCGCAGATGTTGGCGCTGACTTAGTCGGAAAAGTTGAAGCTGGAATTCCTGAAGATGATCCACGAAATCCTGCAGTAATTGCAGATTTAGTTGGAGATAATGTTGGCGATTGTGCTGGCCGTGGTGCAGATTTATTTGAATCAACTGCCGCAGAAAATATTGGTGCTATGATTTTAGCCGCCGCTTTATATAAAGCAAATCCCGAAGCATTAGGTTCAAAAGGTTTGATTTCAATTTTATTATTTCCACTTGTTGCTCGTGCATTTGGTATCCTCGCTTCAATCGTTGGAATTATGTCTGTTAAAACTCACGACAACGAAGATCCAATGAAAGCTTTAAATCGCGGTTATTATGTTACAACAGTTTTAGCAATGATTGGTTTTTACATCGCATCAAAATGGTTACTTGGCGATGCTTATTATTTTAATTTTTTCCTTGCTGGTGTAATCGGAGTTTTGACTGCACTTGCATTTGTTTTCTTGACACAATATTATACTGAATATAAATATCGTCCAGTTCAATCAATTGCCGAAGCTTCAAAAACTGGTCCCGCAACAAACATCATTGCTGGTATCGCTGTCGGAATGGAATCTACTGGCTATCCTGTTTTAGTAATTTCAGTTGCACTTATTTCTTCTTACTTCCTCGGTGAATATTCTGGTTTAAAAGATGCGGGTCTTTTTGGAACAGCAGTTGCTACAATGGGTATGCTTGGTACTGCCGCATATATTTTAGCAATGGATACTTTCGGACCAATTACAGATAACGCTGGTGGAATTATTGAAATGTCACATCAACCAGAAGAAATTCGTCGCAGAACTGATAGACTTGACTCAGTTGGAAATACAACCAAAGCATTAACAAAAGGATACGCAGTTGGCTCAGCCGCACTTGCCGCATTTTTACTTTTCAGTGCATACTTTGAAGAAGTTAGAAATTATGGCGGAACTTTAGATCATATCGATTTATCAAAGCCACCAGTTTTTGTTGGTGCGTTAATTGGCGCAACACTTGTATTTATTTTTTCATCGCTTGCGATTAAAGCTGTTGGTCGTGCCGCGTATGCAGTTATAAATAATGTTCGCGAACAATTTAAAAATAATCCCGGAATTATGCTTGGCACTTCAAAACCAGATTACGGTCAATGCGTGGACATCGTTACAAAAGCCGCATTAAAGGAAATGGTGATGCCAGGTTTATTAGTTGTCTTTCTTCCAATCGTTGTCGGAATATTTTTCAAATGGTTATATGTTTCAACTGGAAGTCCAATTAATGGAGCAAGTGGCGCAGAAGTTGTCGGTGGATTTTTGATGGTTGCTACAATTACAGGTGTTCTAATGGCACTCTTTATGAACAATGGTGGTGGTGCATGGGACAATGCAAAAAAATTCGTTGAAGTAGAAAGTACAAAAGGAACTGACTGGCACAAAGCAACTGTTGTTGGCGACACAGTCGGCGATCCATTTAAAGATACAGCAGGTCCATCGCTTCATGTTTTGATAAAATTACTTTCAACTATTACTTTAGTTTTAGCACCATTGTTTATTTAAATTTGTACGAAAGTACGATGGACAGGTAGCTCAGTTGGTAGAGCAACGGCCTGAAAAGCCGTGTGTCGACGGTTCAATTCCGCCCCTGTCCACAAGTTTCAATTAGCAATTAAAAAATCCCTTTCGAAATTTCGATTGGGATTTTTTTTTGTTGAGTCTAAATTTTAATCGAATGTCATTTCCGCGAAAGCGGGAATCCAATAAATAAAACATAGCACCTCTTCGTGGTTTTTGAAAAGTTAAAATATTCAAGAGCACCGTAGGTGCATACTGTTTGTAGATTGAAATATAAAATCTTTTTTAAACTCCTTTAGGAGTGTCCTGTAAAATAAAAATCTTTGTGAATCTTTGTGACTTTGAGTCTTAGTGGCAATAAAAAAATAACCACTAAGCCACCAAGACACAAAGTTGAACACAAAGAAAAAATAAATATATTTTACAGTTACCTCTGATGGGATTTTTAAAATATATTTGGTGACTGAGTAATTCGCTTTAGCGAATGTACCGAAGTCATTCTTCATGTCTCCAACCTCACCCCTGCCCCTCTCCTTAAAAAAAGGAGAGGGACTTTTTGTGGTGTAAAAAAATCTTAGTGCGTCTTTGTGACTTAGTGTCTTAGTGGCATGCTTCGATTTATCCGCTCACCTAATCAAGTCTGCGACCTCTGGTGGATAAACTCAGGATGACGCGTATAAATTATTAAAAGATTATTGTCCCGAAGGGATGCCTTTGGCATTAACTGCTAATTGCTAAAACGGTTGAATTGCAATTGCCATTGCGCCGGGTCCTCCATGCGCACCAAGTGCAGGACCTAAATCTGTTACAACAACATTTTCTTTTCCAACTTTATCAATAAATAATTTTGCAATCGAATCAATCTCATTCGGTAAATTGCCATGCGCAATACCAATTTTAAAATTAGAGGATGAAACTTTTTTAAGCATTCGTTTTAAAAAATTATTTCTTTTATTTTTTTTGTCAATTAAAAATCCGACTGGCTTTAAACCATCAGCAGAAAAAGATAAAATCGGTGAGAGATGCAAAATATTTAAAATTTTCTTTTTCTTTGCAGGAAGTCTTCCACCTCGCACAACATATTTTAAATCATCTAAATAAACATAATTTTTTGTTTCGTCAATTGCGCGTTTTGCAATTTGCAAAACTTCTTCAATATTTTTTCCATCATTAGCCGACTCGGCAACTTTTTTTGCAATCAAACCTAAACCAACCGAACCGTTGTTTGATTCAAAAATATTTAAATTCATTTTTTTAAATTCTTTCGATACAGCATTTGCCGATTGAACCGTGCCACTTAATTTTAAAGGCAAGTGAAGCGAAACCACCGATTCGTAATGTTCTTCTAAAAATTGGTATTGACGACGAAAATCTCCCGGAGTTGGTTGAGAGGTTTTTGGATGATTTGGATTTCGCTCGAACTATTTCCAAAATTCTTCACTTGTCATTGTAACTTTATCGATGTAATGGTCATCGCCAAAATTTAAACGAACTGGCACAACATGCAAACCTAAATCGTCAATTAGATTTTGTGGTAAATCGCACGCAGAGTCAACAACAATTGCAATTTTTCCATGTTTAGTGTGAGAATCTTTTTGTTGCTTGAGCATATCATCAGCTTTTTCATCGAGCACTTCGCCAAATTTTCTGCAAGTGTCAAAAAATTCTTTGGGATTATTTGTGTGAATATGAATTTTAACTTTATTTTTTCCGCCAGCTATAACTATACTTCCACCTTTATCCTGAATTGCTTCTTTAATTGCAATACGATTTAAATCGGTTCCTTCCATTACGCATTCGGTGCAATATTGAAATTCATCCTGCAACTCAACATTTTGCGCTTCATCTTTTTCTAAAACAATTACATTTTCGTAAAGAGGAATTTCGCCTGTGTCAATATAACTTTGAATACCTTCCAAAAAATCTACAAATCCTTGAGCACCTGCATCAACAACTCCAGCTTTTGCTAAAACTGCAAGTTGTTTTGGAGTTTCCGCGAGAGCAATTTTTGCTTTTTCTAAAGCTTCGGCAAGAATTAATTTAAAGTCATTACAATTTTTTGAAACACGCTCAACTGTTTGGGACCAAACACGAATTACAGTCAACATTGTTCCCTCTCGTGGTTGCATCAATGCTTCGTAGGATGAATCACTTGCTTGTTTTGCCGCGACAACAAATTCATCGGGAGAAATTTTTTCTTTTTGAGTAATTCCTTCTGAAAGTCCAACAAAAAATTGTGCAAAAATTGCGCCTGAGTTTCCTCTCGCACCATCAAGTGCGCTATCTGCAATCATCTGACTAACTTTTTGAATTTGTGTTGTAACTTTATCCCGAATATTTCTTTCGATAGTTGCAAGAGTGTGAGCCATATTTGTCCCGGTATCGCCATCGGGAACTGGGAATACATTAATTTTATTTAAATATTCTCGGCGAGACATAACTTTTTGAAGCCCAGCTGAGACACCCCGATAAAGTCGGATTCCATCTAAATATTCAATTGCCATAATTTACTCCTTTTGTTTGGACTAAAGTCCGAGATTGTGTGTTTCGCACTTTTCCCCAGACTAAAGTCTGGGGTTTATTTTTTTTCTATTATAAATATTTTCAAATAAAACCGTCACTCTGAGCTTGTCGAAGAGTGATGTCATGCTTCGATTTATCCGCTCACCGAGTCGAGTCTGCTACCTTGGCGGACGAGCTCAGCATGAAAAAACTTAAACTTTCCAAGTCTCTTTTATCTGGTCTTAAACCTCACCCCAACCCCTCTCCTTAAAAAAAGGAGAGGGGTTTTTATTTTGAGTACAAAAAATATATTATTAAAAATTAAAATTCAATAACTAAAGTTACATACTGTACATTTTCAAGTCTGCCATAATCTGCAAAAGCATAATCGAGTTTTGTAATTGTAGTTGAAGAAATTGGAAGTTGGAAACCCAAGCCGAAAGTAAATCCTTGTTCGGTTTCATCTAAAAATTCCTTCTTTTTACCAGCGCGAATAAAAAAAGTTTCTTCGTAAGAAAACTCACCACCTAAATTAAGATATTCCAAATTGTCGTTTGGATGAACTGCATCTAAAACAAAAGTAGTGCGGAACATTTCATTTTTAAATGCGTCAGCGGAAATACCAACTCTAAAAGTTAAAGGCAAATCAAATTTATCAGTTTGATATTGAGTATTAATATTTTGCGCGCCTTGGTCTTCTTCCCCATTTGGATTAGTTGTAAAATTTATATCAGTACCAATTAATTGCATTTTTGTTCCGAAGTTTGAAATACTTGCGCCAATTTTTAAATTATTTAAATCAGTTGTATAAATTGTTCCGACATCAACAGCAACACCGTTTGCTTTTTCATTCCAAATTCCTTCGTGGATATATTTAAAAGTTCCACCGATAGAAAATTTATCGGTTAATGACCGAGCAAACGAAACGCCAAGTGAAAAAGAATTTGCGTTCCATCTTCTTCCATCGCCTTGTGGATTAGTTTCAGTTCGAACAATTTCTTCGGGAACTCCGAGCGAAGTAAAAGATAAACCAATTACACCAATCTCATTTAAATTTAAAATTGCCGATGCATAATTATAATTTATTTCGGCAAGCCATTCGGAATGAGTTACCATTGCGCTTCCATTTGACTTGATAGAAGCAATTCCACTCGGATTCCAAAATAGAGATGAAATATTTCCTTCGAGCGCCACTGCTCCACTTCCAAGTGCGAGCGAACGAGCATCGGTACCGATTTTTAAAAATTGTGCCGCAGTCGTCCCTACTTTTGAAGTTGTACGAAATAATTGTGCATTCAAAACATTTGAATAAACAAAAACTAAAATAATGATAATTAATTTTTTCATTTTATTTTATAACTCCTAATCGACCAATTTTTTTTCCACCCGATGGAGTTTCAATTTGATAAATATAAATTCCATAACTAATTCTTGCACTTTCATCACTTAACAAATCCCAATTTAAATAATTTGTGTCATCATGTTTATCAAGTCGCCGTACGAGTTCACCAGTAATTGTATAAATTCTGACGGTGCAATCTCTTGGTAAATTTCTAAATTGAATTACTTTTTCGCCACGAATGCCGGGACGATTTCCGGGCAATTCAAACTGACTTGTAACAACATAAGGATTTGGAACTACAAAAACATTTTTCAATTCCTCATCGGCAATTGCTAAATTGTAATAAGGTTTTGATATTGAAAAATCGTAAATATCGCTTGTAGATAAAGGCTTTTTAGTTTTAGCAATATAAAATTCACCTCCACTAAAAGTTGGTTTTTTTGTCGAATCAGCCGATAAAGTAAAATTAATTTCAAGCATTGTACTTGAGTTTGTAACTTTATAAGGTGGCGGAGTTAGAATAATAATTTTTTCTCCCCAATCCCATCTTCCTTTATTTAGTTGATCAACAATTATTGCAGAAAGTTTTGTAGTATCGGTTGCGTTGTAAATTTTAAATGGCGTTTGAATTTTTATCGAACCAGATGATGGATTAATTGTATCGCCGGGAAATAAATATTTTCCATCAGCAGTATCAATTTTATTGAAAACAATTTTCACATCAAAGGGCGCAAGTTTCGGCGCGCCAAGCGAAGGAGTTACAACAGCAGTTCTTATATTTGTGCTTGCAACATTAAAGATTGAAGCTGAATTGTTAATTGAAAGTGCATCGTCTTTTATAAATAATCTTACTCCATCAAAAACAGGATTTGCATCTTCGTTTTTTAATAAAGTACTATTTACAACTGGAGCAAATTTATAAGTTATTTTATATTTTTCACCACTTTTCAAAATTCCAACACTCTTTGCGCGAATAAGTCCACCAACCGAATCGATTACAAAATTCGAATTGTCAATTAAATTTGTTTCGTTTGAATAAACTGAAACAGAATTTTTGATAATATTTATTTTTTGTAAATTCACAAATAAAGTTTCTCTCCCAATTACATATTCCTGAAAAATAGTTCCACGAATTACTGAGTAAGATAAAACGGAATCGTTTCCCGATTTTATTTTTTTAAAAGCAAGTTGGTAATCACTTTTATCTAATTTTAATTGATCAAGTACTGAAAGCGAAACTGAGCTTGTTGCAAAACCCGATGTGTGATTAATATTTGCGCCAGATTGAATTTCATTTTTCGGAGAAATTAAACCAGTTGCATTTGCATTCGGAACAACTGCGGCAGTGTTGACATCAAATCTAAATTCCTGTGTAACTGCATCGCGCTGAATAATTGCTTGAGATTCTGTCGGAGGTAATTTTAAACTATCGTTATAAACTCCATGATCGAAAGAGACAACTGCGTAATAATAAGTTTTTCCATTTGTAACTGTTGAGTCAACAAATTGATGAGCCAATCCGGAATTATCATTTGGATCGCCCATATAATATTTTATACTTCGTCCTAAATATTCTGTTGGATGATAACCATTCGCGTAAAGAGTTTTTTCTTCATTCGTCCAAACACGATGCCACTGCGCAAGTTTTTGGGCTTTATCATCGTAAAGTGCTTTACCTATAAAGGGAAAACCGCGTCCATCGGTAATTGAATAAACATCGCTGAAAGTATAATCTTGGCTTCGATAAACTTTATATCCTTCAAAATCATTTTTGTTTGTTAAAGGATCAATAGAATTTTCTGCTTCCGTATCCCAAAATAAAGTTACTCTTCCATCTCCGGGAAGAACTGTTACGCGCGGTTTTGGTGGTGGTTGCGCAAAACGATAATTTGCTTCAAGAATTCTTTGTGCAATTTCAGAATTTAAAAGTAAGTCGTTCAAATCCATTCCAAATAAAAGTGCGATTGAAAATCTTTGACGATCGCCATGTTGTAAATTAAATGGACCGGAGCCGTAAAGAAAAATATTATCTCCAGTTGTTGGCGGATAAAGAAGTGAAACATCGGAAGTGTCGGATGTAATTTTATCGTACATCAAAATATCATTCTTCGGACGATTTGCTCCGCCGAACTCAAGTGCCCAAAAACTTTTCAGTCCGATTTGATCAGATTCATTCACATCGCGGAAACCAAAATTTGGTTCGCTTCCTTTCCAAACTCCATTTTCAAATAATTGATCTGGCACTCCGTTGCCTTCGCCAAAATCTGGCGCATTCGGATTTAAAATTCCATCAACTCCAATATCATCTTTTGTAACATCCCAATCGCCATCTTCATCTCCACTCCATCTTGCACGAGGATTTCCGTACATGCGTCTATATTTTAAAGAATCAGAAATTCCTGTCCAAAGACTTTTTGTAATTCCATCAATAAAAGTTCCTCTTCCTGCAAAGGGATCTTCATCAATAATTCCATCATCGTCATTGTCAATTCCGTCACTACTATTATTTGGACTTTCCAAAAATTTATATCCAAAATAACCGGGAACAATATTTGGCAAATCACCTTTTTTATCTGGGTCCCAAGCGTAGACCATATTTCGCGCGCGCTGTGCAGTAACAACTCCATTTACAATTGTTAAATCTTGACCATCTTTAAAAACTGTTCCCTCTTTTGATGGAATAAAAGATGCGGCATCATCCGAATAATTTAATGGACCACCAACATGCGGATCTCCGAACATTCCAAAATAAACTTTTGATAAAGATTTGGGCGATTCATTTTCGACAGTATAAACTAAAAAAATAATATCTTCGGCAAGTGGATTTGAAAATTGAAAAGTTCGAACCTCTAAATTTAGTCCGAGTCCTCGTTTTGAAGAATCATCGGCAAAAGGAAAATATTGATATTCTTTTTTTGTAAAATCATCGACGACATAATAAACTTCTTCATCGGGAACAGTGGAATTGCCACCGAGAAAAGATGGATAAACATATTGATTTAAGCCAGTATTATACCAACTTTCTGGCCACGATGGTGGGCGTTGTCGCAAATCGTTATTAACTTTTGAACGAGCTCCCCAACTTGCAATATCAGATTGACCCGAAGCAGAAAAACCAGTTTTTGGCAACCAACCCCATTTTGTTCCATCGGGTCCGTATTCGCCATCGGAAGGATTATCAAATCCTTCGGTTACAATTTTAATTGAATCAACTAAAGAATTTGCTTTTGCAACTTTTGTGGCAACAAGCGGACCAAATTCGTATCCATAACCGGAATTATTCCAAACTAAATCTAAAACATTTCCGAGAACACCTGGACGAGAAATTGAACCAGTGTTGTAAATAATTGTTTTGATTTTATTTCCTTGAATAACTAAACTTTTAATTTCGGAACGGAGTCCGGAAGTTTTATTAAAACGATTAAAAAATTCTCTTCGCGATTTTTGATATTCTTCCATTTCTTTTTGCGAAAGACCTTTTGGATCGGTAGTTCGGAAATCAATTTTTTGCTGCGCAAAAATATTTGAACTAAATAAAATTAATATTATAAAAATTTTCATTGATTGCCTTAAATTAAAAATTAAAAGAAAAACCAAGTCGAACTAATCTCGGACGGCTAACATTTTGTGGATCTTTGTAATAATTATCGATTGCTGAAAGTGGAATTAGTCCGGCATCGCCACGAACAATTCTATTTCTTGTTTGAGCAAATTCATTTGGGTTTGCAATTTGGTTTGCGTTGTAAAGTGCTTTTCCACTATTTGAGTAGACATCAATTTCATTTTCAATATCAAATAAATTATCAATCTGTAAAAGTAGCGAACAATTATATTCGTAGTATTTAAAATATTTTTCAACTTTCAAACCAACAGACCACTGGAAAGGTTTGAGTGCGCTATTCTGAATAAAATAAGTTTGTTGAAGTGAAAGCGAAGCAGGAATTGTTGGAGTGTACGGCGAACCAGAATTCATTCTAACTATTGTACTAATTGTATAATCATTTGAAACATTGTATGCGAAAGTTGAATTTAAAGTATGTGTTCTATCAAAACTTAACGGAACTAAAAATGTTTCAGAAGATTTTCCACTCTTCTCACTAAAAAAGAAATCCTCTCGAGGCTCAGTTCTATTTCCTTCAGCAATTTGAAAAGTATAATCGAGAGTTGTTGAAATTGGGTTATCAGCAGATCTTCTTTTTAAAAGGGAAAAAGTTATACCGCGCGTATTTGCATAATCCAAATTCGTCAAAGCCTCGTAACTAATATCGCCTTTTGAGGTAACTATAATTTGTCTAAAAATATAATCGCGAACATCTTTAAAAAATCCAACTACTTCAATCCTCAAATCGCTTGTTAAACCTTGCTGAAGTCCGATTTCGTATTGAACACTTTTTTGCGGTTTCACATCTGCATTTCCAAAAATTGGACGAACTCCGTCCGGAGCGCGAAAATTTGGATTTGTATAAATTGAAGATAAATTTCCGAATTGATAAAAATGTCCGTACGAAAATCTGATTACACCTTGCTCGGTAATTGGATATGCGATGCTTAATCGTGGACTTAAATATTGTTTTGATTTGGCTTTAACTAAATTTTTAGATAAAAAAATTGTATCGCGTAAAGTTAGCGCGCCACTTAAATCTGGATTATACTCTGCATTCGGATCGAAAAATTCGTAACGCAAGCCAGCATTTAAAATTAAAGATTTTGAAACTTCAATTTTATCTTGAACATAAGCAGCAAATTGTGTTGGCTTTCGATTGTAATTTATGTAACCATTTAAAACCGATGGCACTTGCGCTTTGTATTTTATACTGTCAAGATAAACATCTTGAAATTTTGAAATTATTTTTTCAGGATTATTTATATCGTAAAATTGAAGTGTGTAAGTTTCCAAATTTAAATCGTGTTGCCTAAATTCAATTCCTGCTTTTACTTCGTGCAAATCATAAATTTGAGTAATCAAATCTGCTTTTGCAGAAAATGATTTTGAATTTCTAAAAGTTCTTCCCAAACTAACTCCGCCAGTTAAAAAACTTGTGCTTGGCAAAGCAGTTTGATAAAAACTTGGAAGATATCGAGTATCGTTAATATCTTCGAAAGAATAAGTTTTATCTTTTGTATCGCTGAAAGATGCCTTCAAAGTATAAAATGCTTTGTTCGATAAAGTATGAGTCCAATCAAACGAATGCATTATTCCATCTGAATAATTTGTCGGACGACCATCGGGATTAAAACGATACGAACTATAATATGAATCTTTACTAATTCCATTATCGTACACAATTTCATATTTCAATTTCATCATTGATGAAAATCGATAAGAAATATTTGCTTGAATATTAAATGCTCGCGAATTATTTAAAGGAATTATTTTTCTATCGCCAGTTGGGAGAGATTTCAAAGATGTTGTATCGTTACCGATTGGATTAAAATAATATGGTGCGGAAATACTTCCAACTCTCGGATCATTTAAATACAAATAATTTCCATCTGCATTTTTCATCGGCTGACCGAGCGAATCGTATCTTATTTTTTGCCAATTCAGTTCATTTGACGAAACATAAAAATCCGTCGGATTGTAAATTCTTTCTCCGAATAGCCACCCTTTATCGTACGAATAAACACCAGAAGCATAAAATCTAAAATCACTTAAAATTGGGACCGGACCACCAAAAGTTATTTCATATCTCGCTTTATTATCGATTTCTTTTTGTTCGATTTGTGGAAAAACTTGGCTACGAGTAGTAACATAATCTCCCATCAAAGTTCGGAAACTTCCGTTGTAATTTTGATTTCCCTCTTTGGTAATATAATTTACAATTCCACTTAAAGCATTTCCGTATTCGGCATTAAAAGTTCCTGTTGAAATTGAAACTTCCTGCAAAGCATTTACCGCAACTCCGATTGAACTTTGATTATTGTACGGATCGTTTAAGGCAATCCCATTTAGTGTGTAAGAAATTTCGTTGCTTCTTCCTCCGCGAACATGTAGCGCGCCATTATCATCAACAATAATTCCAGATTGAAGTCCAATCATTTCGCTTACAGAATTTACCGGTAGCGATTGAAAATCTTCCGCAGAAATTGTTACGATTGGATTTGTTTGATCGTGCCGAACGAGTGGTTTCTCTCCAACAATTATAACATCGCCTAATTCGATTGAACTCTCTTTTAATGAAACATTAATTGTAGTTGTGTAGTCGGCAGAAACATTTACATTTACAATTGTTGTTTGTTGATAGCCAATAAAATTTACAACAAGTGAGTGTGTGCCGGGAGAAACATTTAAGATGACATATTTTCCATCAATGTCGGAAGATGCACCGAGCGATGTGCCTTTAACAATAATTGTTGCGCCAGGTAATGTTTCACCAGTTTTCGTATCGGTAATTTTGCCAACAATTTTTCCAGTATTACCAGAAAACAAATTTTGAAAGTTTAAAACTATTAAAAATAAAAGTAACAATTTTCGCATTAATTAATCCTTAAAATTTTTGTTGGAAAAATATAGTAATACAAAAGTATGAATTCAAGGAAATTTAATTGACTTTTTAAGAATGATTTACCACATTTGGTGTACTAAAACAATTCAAAAAGGATTTTATGAAAAAAATTATACTAACAATTACATTTATTTTTTCTATCAGTTTACAAAGCCAATGGAAAGAAATTTATGCGACTTACGATGATGAAACCAACGGAACTGGCGACAACACTGTTGATGTTTCAGTTATAAAAGAAAATAAATTCGTTGCGCTCTGCACGCAAAAAGATAATACATGCTATTTGATTCCCTATGTTAATGCTGATTCTGCTTTGGGGCGAAAACAATTTTATGGCTACAGTCCAGCCACCGATGGATTTTTCCAAAAATGGGCTTCTGGTTTTGACGAAGTTCAATTATTAAACGCTTGGCATGCGGTAATTGGACCTGATACACTTTTATATGTTGCAAATAATGATTCGTTGCATAATATTTTAGTTTTCGGTTTTGACTCCGACACTATTATATCAGTTGATTTTAGACTTGAAACTGGAAATAATTCTTTAAGTGGAATATCAGTCGATAAAAATGGTTTAGTTTATGTTTTAAATGATACATCAATAGGTAAAAATGATGATTTAAAAATTTATCCACCAAAATCTCAATGGTCCCCTACTCGCATAATGAATCCGATTAAAACAATTAATTTGCCTGATGGAATTTATAAAAGTTTAGCTGTATCAAACGATGGAAAACAAATTTTTGTAACTGATTATTTAAAAAGAAAAATTCTAAAATATATTATTACTCCACAATCAAATTATGTTTTAGATGAAAATTTTAATTTTGTTGTTTCACCTCTTGATACAAATAGAGTAACGGCAGGACTTGACACTGCGTATGTTACTGGCTTAGCACATTTGAAAACAAATAATTTACTTTATGTTGCGCTTAATAAATATTTCGGCGGAAGCTCTTGGTATAAATTTGCAAAAATTTATACGCTTAATCCAAACTCTGGCGCTGTAATTGATACAATTGATCAAGCACAATGGAATTTTAATTTAACTGGTGGATATAATAAACGAGGAAATGGTACCACTCCGGGAAATGCTTCCGGTTATGCTTCTCCTTACGATTTAGATTTTGATGAAAATAAAAATCTTTACACTATTTCTTATTATGGATGGACAGTTGAAAAATGGAATTACACTGGAACTTTGCCAACAATAATTTCATCTGTAAAACAGATTTCTAATTCTCTACCAAAATATTTTACACTTGAACAAAATTATCCAAATCCATTTAATCCGACTACAATAATTCGTTTTTCAATTTTAAAAGATGCAGAAATAAAATTGACGATTAAAAATATTTTGGGGCAAGTTATTTCAACACCAGTAAATGAAAAATTAAATAGCGGTACACACGAAGTAAAAATTGATTTCAACAATTTACCAAGTGGAAATTATTATTATACAATTTCTGACGGTGTAAATTCTATTACAAAAAAGATGATGTTCTTACAATAAAACAATTATCTGTTAATGCCAAAGGCATCCCTTTGGGACAGTTATCATTAAGCAATGTCACTCTTCGACAGGCTCAGAGTGACGGATGTTAGACTTTCCAAGTTTCAAAAACTTGGAAAGTTTCTTTTTGATGCTCTCCAACCTCACCCCTGCCCCTCTCCTTTTTTTAAGGAGAGGGGTATTATTTTGATAAGTTTAAATTTTAATCGAATGTCATTCTCGCGAAAGCGGGAATTCAAAAATAATCCCGCCACTTTGTTTTGGACTAAAGTCCGAGTGTGTGTTGTGCATTATGCCCCAGACTAAAGTCTGGGGTTACTGATTTTCTCATCTCGATTGGTGACTGAGTAATTCGCTTTAGCGAATGTACCGAAGTCACTTTGAATTTGTCATTCCCGCATGTCTTAAGTGAGAATCCAAAAAAATAGATTCCCGATAAGAACGCTCGGGAATGACATCGTCACTCTGATTGAGCGCCCTTGGCGCCATCACGCTTTGCGTGACCTGTCGAAGAGTGACGCGTTGGGATTGATAAATGTTAATCCGCCAGAGGTCGCAGACTCGACTCGGTGAGCGGATAAATTGTCCCGAAGGGATGCCTTTGGCATTACCTGCTAATTGTTTTTAATTTTAATCCATTTAAAAAGCTCTTTAAAAGTTGGGCGTTTTCCAGTTATTAAAATTCCAATTCTAAAAATTTTTGATGCAACAATCATCATTCCAAAAGTTGATGAAATTAAAATTACAAGGGAAAGAATAATTTCCCAAACTTCTGGCATTTTAATTGAAATTCTTAAAATCATAAAAGTTGGAGTAAAGATTGGAACGAACGATAATATTTTTGCGATTTGTGAATCTGGGTTTTGCATCATCGGAACTAAAAACGCAATTGGCAAAACCATTAACATCGAGGCATAACCAGTCATTTGTTGTGCTTCTTGTTCGGTTGTCATTGATGAGCCGAGTGCAACAAAAATCGAACTAAAAAATATGTAACCAATTATAAAATAAATTGAAATCAGTAAAACAGAAATTAAACCAAGCGAAAAAGAAAAAGTGTTAAATGCAATAACTGCAATTAATCCAATCATTACCCAAACAGAAATTGTTGTCAATCCAAGCGCTGATAAGCCGAGAATTTTTCCAATTAATAAATCTTTTGATGAGCATGATGAAAGTAAAACCTCAATCAGTCGATTTGATTTTTCTTCGACAACACTCCGCACTAACATTTGTCCGGTTGATAAACATAAAATCATAAAAAGAATTACAAAAATATAACCTGTAAAAAATATCGAAAGGAAACTCGCTTCATCACTTTTTCCTTCATCAGATATTTTATAACTAACAAGATTTGATTTTGGTTTTAGCGATTCAATTTTTTCGTACGGGTAGCCTTCAGATTTTAATCTTTGATAAAATATAATTTCACGAACTAAATTTTCAATTCTCGATTGGTCTTTACCAAGTCCGATTTGTTTTGCGTAGTAGTCAATTCTAATTTCATTTTTTATAATTTTATTAATTACGAAGTAGGCATCAATTTCATCAGTTGAGATTTTTTTATTTAAAATAGTTTTATAAATAACTGTGTCGGAGATTGGAAATTCACTATCTATAATATTATAAAGTTTTGATTTATCTTTTTTTAAATATTTATTTTCAAGAGAATCTTTTAGCGGTTGATAAATTCCACCCACTTTGTCAACTACAACAAACGACAACGAAACTTCTTCCGCTTCGTTCATCAAAAGCGCAGGTACAATATTAAAAAGAAGAATTATTAATGGAGTAAAAAATAAGCCAAATAAAAAAGCTTTTGTTTTAATTTTTTCGAGTAATTCCCAACGAGCGACGGCATAATATTTTTTCACTGAACAGCCTCGCTTGATGATTTTACAATTTGAAGAAAAATAGTTTCAAGTGATGGCTCAACGAATTCAATTTTGCGAAGTGAAAGATTTTGATTCAAAACTGAGATTATATTTTTTGGATCGATTGGTGTATTGAGTTCACATTCTGCGCTATTTTCATACAGATTAACGCTTTTTATAAAATCTAATTGATTTAAAATTTGTCCATTGCCATCAAATTCAATTTTAATAGTGTTCGATTTAAAATTACTTTTCACTTCTTTTAAAGTTCCGCTTAAACAAACTTTACCTTTGTTAATCATACAAATCTCATCGCAAAGTTTTTCGGCAGTTTCCATTTGATGCGTAGAAAATAAAATTAATTTTCCGCTGGATTTTAATTCCTGCAAAATATCTTTTAATAATAATTGATTGACGGGATCAAGTCCAGAGAATGGTTCGTCTAAAATTATAAATTCTGGGTCGTGCAACAGCGCAGTGATGAATTGAATTTTTTGTTGATTGCCTTTTGAAAGTTCTTCAACTTTTTTCTTTGCAACATTTAGCATATCAAATCGTTTTAGCCAATCATAAATTTTAATTCTTCCCTCTTTTGGTTCAACACCTTTTAACGATGCGAGATACAACATAACATCTACAATTTTATTTTTTTGATAAAGTCCGCGTTCTTCCGGCAAATAGCCAACACGATTTCGCATTTCGGGATTCCAAGGGATTCCATCGAGCAACACTTCACCACTATCTTGTGAAAGAATATTTAGCAAAATTCTAATAGTAGTAGTTTTGCCTGCACCATTTGGTCCAATCAATCCTAATATTTTTCCACGGCTTGCTGAAAAAGAAATTCCGTCAACTGCTTTTGCGTTTGTAAAATGTTTAATGAGATTAGTAATTTGAAGCATTATATTTTTTGAAGAACCTTACTTAAATAAATTAAATTTCCATTTTTAAATCCGTTATAAATTTCTGTCCCTTTAACTCCGGCAAAAGTTTTGATAGCTTTTTTGATAAAGTTCGGTGCGAAGTTTTCAATTGCATTTTCGCGAGTTGAACTCATCGCATCAAGTCCTGCTAAAACATTTTGGGTAATATTTTTTTCTTCGATAATTTTCATTCCTTCAATTTTAAAAACTGCGGAGTCAAATCTGATATTTTTTGCATCATCTAAATCAGCCCAAGTGAAGAAACCGCTTGGTTTTAATACCCTTTTTACCTCTTTTAAAAATTTTTCCATTGAAGCATAACAATGCGATGACTCAACATTTAATACAACATCAAAATAATTATCGGAAAAAGGAATATTTTCGGAGTCGCCAACGGCGAAATTTAGATTTTTTAAATTATAAAATTTTTGAGATAATTCTACAGCGTTTGGCGAGAGATCAATTCCAACAATTTCGATTGGCTGTAAATATCGAGCAACATAATTTGCACCACCTCCACGACCAGAGCCAACCTCGAGAATAATTTTATTTTTTACATCAACTCTTGTTGCAACATAATTATAAAGTTGAATTGATTCTCTATCAGGTTCATCTTCTTTTTCCAATTTTAATTCATTGCTATCGACAAATCCATAATTCATAAATTTCCAATTTGAATCTTTTTTGCTTCGAGCAAGAATTTGATACCAAGTCTTCCATAAATATTTTTTTATTTTTGGCGAAAGAGAAATTAAAAAAGCAAATATTCGTGCTATCATAACTTTATTTTATTTTATGGAGTCAATCTGTAAATCATTCGAGCAAATGGAATTGCTTCGCGAATATGTTCAATTCCGCAAATCCAAGCAACAGTTCTTTCTAAACCTAAACCAAAACCAGAGTGTGGCACGGAACCAAATCTTCGTAAATCTAAATACCAATCAAATGCTTCCATCGGCAAATTGTGTTCTTTAATTCTTCCAACTAAAAGTTCTAAATTATCTTCGCGCTGGCTTCCACCAACAATTTCTCCGTAACCATCGGGGGCTAAAATATCCATCGCGAGAGCTTTTGATTCATCTTCGGGATCTCGCTTCATATAAAATGCTTTTACCGCAGATGGATAACGATGAATAATTATTGGACGATCAAATCCTTCGGCGATTGCAGTTTCATCGGGCGCGCCAAAATCATCGCCATGAAGAAAATCAATTCCTTTATTTTTTAAAATCTCAACTGCGTCATCATAAGAAATTCGCGGGAATGGTTTTTTTATTTTTTCAAGTTTTGATAAATCGCGTTCTAAAATTTTCAACTCTTCCTGATTTTTTTCTAAAACATCAGCCACAATATGCACAAGAAAATCTTCAGCCAAATCCATATTGTCATTCAGATCAAAAAAAGCCATTTCTGGTTCAATCATCCAAAATTCAGTCAAGTGACGACGAGTTTTAGATTTTTCAGCGCGAAAAGTTGGACCGAAAGTATAAACTTTCCCAAAAGCCATTGCACCAGCTTCGGCATATAATTGGCTCGATTGCGTGAGATACGCTTTTCCCAAATCAAAATAATCGCACTCAAAAAGTGTTGAAGTTCCCTCGCAAGCGGCGGGAGTAAAAATTGGACCATCGAAACAAATAAAACCGTTCGAGTCAAAATAATTTCTGACCGAATGAATTATTGTGTTGCGGATTTTTAAAATTGCATGCTGGCGTTTTGAACGAAGCCACAAATGACGGCGGTCAGCTAAAAATTCTGGTCCGTGCTCTTTTGGTGTGATTGGATATTCCTCGGCGATTGAAATAATTTCAATATTTGAAACTTCAATTTCAACACCGCCGGGAGCACGCTTTTCTTCTTTAATTAATCCTGAAATTTTAAATGCAGACTCTTGAGTTAGCGAATTAAAATTTTTTAAAACCTCTTCCGAAACTTGCGAGTGAACAATTACACCTTGCAAATATCCAGTTCCATCTCTTAAAACAGGAAAAGATATTTTTCCACTTGAGCGTTTGTGATAAAGCCAACCGTTTAGTGAAACGGTTTGACCGATATGATTTTTTAAGTCTTTGATGTAAATAATTTGTTTCATTTTTAATTACTCATTTCTATCATTTTTTTGATTGGAATTAATGCTTTTGAAATTAGTTCTTCGGAAATAATAATTTCTGGTTTGAGATTTTTCATGCAAAGATAAATTTTTTCAATTGTATTTTTTTTCATGTGAGGACAATCGTTGCAAGCACAATTTTCTTCCGGTGGTGCTGGAATAAATATTTTAAGTGGCGAAGCTTTTTGCATTTGATGTAAAATACCAGACTCAGTTGCTACAATAAATTTTTGGTCGTTTTGGGTTTGAGTGAAATTTAAAAGTGCGCTTGTTGAACCAATAAAATCGGCAAAAGCTAAAATATTTTCTTCGCACTCTGGGTGAGCAATAAATTTTGCATCGGGATTTTCTAATTTCAATCGAATAATTTTTGATTCGCTAAAAACTTCGTGAACCATACAACTTCCATCCCAAAGCAACATATCTCTTCCAGTTTTTTTAATTAAATATTTTCCAAGATTTCTATCTGGCGCAAAAATAATTTTTTGGTCAAGTGGAATTTTTGAAATAATTTTTTCCGCGCTACTTGAAGTACAAATTACATTGCTCAAAGCTTTCACCTCAGCACTACAATTAATGTAAGAAACAACAAAGTGGTTCGGATTTCCATCAATAAAATTTTTAAAATTCGGCGCAGGGCATCCTTCGGCAAGCGAGCAACCAGCATCTAAATCAGGCAATAAAACTTTTTTTGAAGGATTTAAAATTTTAGCAGTTTCCGCCATAAAATGAACACCAGCAAAAACGATAATATCTGCGCTGGTTTCTACAGCTTTTTTTGAAAGTTCCAAACTATCCCCGATAAAATCAGCGATGTCCTGAATTTCTGAAATTTGATAATAATGAGCCAAAATAATTGCGTTCAAATCTTTTTTTAATTTTAAGATTTCTTCTGCGTAATTAATTTCAACTGCGATATTATTTGTGTCGATTAACATTTCGTACTAAAATAGAAAAAAAGAAGTCGCGTTTCAATTGACATAATTTGTCATTGCTTTGTGGATTTGATTCATCGCATCTCGAACTGTGATTGAATTTATCAATTTATCTTTTGTACGAACTGCAATGTGTCGAGAGTGAGGTGGCTTCCAAATTTTCGGATCGTTTGTTGAATGGAAAGAAACAGTCGGAATATTTAATGCCGAAGCAATGTGAAGTGGACCAGTATCGTTGCAAAGAAATAGAGAAAGGTTTTGCATAATCGATGCAGAGATTCTAATTGGAACAAGTGGAGCAAGATATATTTTATGTTTTACCAACTTTAAAAACTCATCTTGCAGAGCAATTTCATTTTTACCTATAATATTTAAAACTGTAACATTATATTTTGAAATTATTAAATCAATTACTTCTGCTAATTTATCTAATGGAAATCTGCGAGTAACATCAAGCGTACCAAAATGAACTCCAACAATTTTTTTATATCTATGTAGATTTAATTTTTTTAGAATATTCTTCCCTTCTAAAATTTCTTCGTTGGTTAAAAACAAATCGTAATCAAATCCATTACTTTTAACATCAATCGCTTTTACAATATCGAGATTTCTTTGGATTTCAGTTTTTTCTTTTTCATCTCTGTGAGATAAAATTGTATAAACTGGTTCTGTTTTAAAACCAGTCAAAAGATGGTTATCGGAACTCAAAATATTTTTTGCATTTGAGAGAAGCGCAATTAAATCTGAAGTTATTGAACGCGATATTGTATTTAGAACAATTGCTAAATCATATCCTCCATCTCTCCTCAGATTTTTTATAAAATTAATAAACCATTTAAAATTCCATCGAGATAATTTTTCGCGGTAAACAATTATCTCATCAACATTTGGATTATTTAAAATCATGGGCTCTAAATACTGACTAACTACAACGGAAATATAAGATTTTGGGAATTTTTTTCTCACCGCACGAATGGTTGGCGTTGAAATTAAAAAATCCCCCAATTGGTCGTGTTGACGAATAATTAAAATTCTATCGAATGATTTCGCTTCAAAAGAAGTTGACTTATTTTTTATAAAAAATAAAATCAGCTTCAGAAATAAAATGCGTAATTTCTTTTCAACAGATTTCATTTTTTATCGGTTATATCTTCGTAATCAGCATCTTCAATATTAAGATATTTATTTTTTTTCTTTAATTGGGTTTGTTTTTTTGGTGCGGACAAAGCACGAATAAATCTTAAAAGCAATTCGATCACCTTTGAAATAAGTAAAAATATAATTATATAAAAAAAGAAGCGTATCATTTTTGCGGATTATAATATTCAACCGAAGCTCTATCGGAACGAAAAATTTCTTCGCAAAGATTATTGAAATGTTTTTGGTTATTCACAAAATCAATTTCGGTCGAGTTGACAATTAAAACTGGAGAGGATTTATATCGAAAGAAATAATGATTGTACGCATCATTTAAATTTTTAATATAATTTTCATCCATATTATTTTCAAAACTTCTGCCACGAATAAATATATTCTTCATCAGTCTTTCTGTGCTTGATTGCAAATAAATTACCAAGTCTGGCGGAGTAATATTTTTTTCGATTGAAGTAATTAAAGTTTCGTAAAGTTTCAGTTCATCATCTTGCAAATTTAAATAAGCAAATATTTTATCTTTCTCAAAAATATAATCGGAAACAATAATATTATGAAATAAATCAACCTGTTGTAAATCCTGCTGTTGTTTGTATCGGCTCAGCAAGAAAAATATTTGCGTATGAAATGCGTATCCTTTTTTGTTTTCGTAAAATCTTGTGAGAAATGGATTCTCATCAAATTTTTCAAGAATTAATCGGGAAGAATATTTTTCGGCGAGCATTTTTGCAAGCGTAGTTTTGCCCGCACCAATCACCCCTTCAATCGCAATGTAACGAAGCTCTTTGGTCATTTTATTTTTTCAATTGCTTTTTTAATTCTTCGTAAAATTGTCTCTTTTCCCAAAACTTCTACCAAGTGAAATAAACTTGGTCCGAGCGATAAACCCGAGGAAGCCAAACGAAGTGGATGAATTAATTTTGCCGCAGAAACTTGATTGTTTTCGGCTATTTTTCGCATTACTTTTTCAATTTCTAAATATGTAAAATTACTCATCTGTTCAAATTCACTTGCAAGTTGATTTAAAAGATTTGGAGTTTCACTTGTCCAATTTTTTGCAATACCTTTTTCATCGTAATTCTCCGGATCAACAAAAAAGAAATCGCAGAACGAAGTAAAATCATTCAAAGTAATAACTCGTTCTTTCATCAATGCAATAACTTTTTTTATGTAATCGCTGTTTGATGTATCCCAATTTTTTAATTTGTACAAAGGAGTGATGAGTTCTAAAATTTCCTCATCAGTTTTTTTTCGCAAATGTTCCTGATTGATCCAATTTAATTTTTCGATATTAAAAATAGCTCCACTTTTTCCAACTCGTTCAAGTGAAAATTCATTTTTTAATTCTTCAAGAGAAAATATTTCTCTATTGTCGCCAGGATTCCATCCGAGCAAAGAAATAAAATTTACAATTGCTTCTTTTAAATATCCTTTTGCTTTGTAATCCTCCACTGCAACATCGCCCTGTCGCTTACTTAATTTTGATTTATCGGGATTCAACAACAAAGGTAGATGCGCAAAATGTGGCAACTCCCAACCGAAATATTTGTAAAGCAAAATATGTTTCGGAGTACTTGGCAACCATTCCTCTCCACGAATCACATGCGAGATTTTCATAAAATGATCGTCAACAACTACTGCTAAATGATAAGTTGGAAAGCCGTCGGATTTTAATAAAACTTGATCATCTAAAACTTTATTTGCAATTGTAACATTTCCACGAATTAAATCGACAAAAGTTGTTTCGCCAATCAGTGGAACTTTCATTCGCACTACAAATTTTTCTCCGTTGGATTTTTTTTGTTCAATAATTTCTTTTGGCAATTCTCTGCAAAGTCTATCGTACTGCGGAGGAATTTTTAATTCAATCTGTTTTTTTCGAACTTCATCAAGTCGTTCGGGAGAACAAAAACAAAAATACGCTTTGTCTTCATCAACTAATTTTTGTGCGTGTTCGTGATAAATATTTAATCGCTCGGATTGGATGTATGGACCAAAATCTCCGCCAACAGTCGGACCTTCGTCAAAATTAATTCCTGCCCATTTTAAAGTATCAATTAAATTTTCCATTGCGCCATCAACTTTGCGCGATTGGTCGGTATCTTCAATTCTTAAAATAAATTTGCCATTATTTTTTTTCGCAAATAAATAGCAATATAAAGCAGTGCGGAGACCTCCGACATGTAAAAATCCTGTTGGGCTTGGAGCAAATCGAGTTCGTATCATTTCGTAATTTTTCCCAATTATAGCAATAAATCAGCATTTTTTCCATCATTACTAAAAGATAAAAAAAATCCCAGAAAATATTTTGGGATTTAAAATCAAAACAAAAAATATTTATTTAAAAATTAATAATTGATATTTGTTAATCCACCAGAGGTCGCAGACTCGACTCGGTGAGCGGATAAATTGTTCAATGATAAATGATAAATGTTAATTGTTAACTGATAATCGTTTCCCCTTCCCATTTTGCAATCACAACTGATGCTAAACAATTTCCAACGACATTAATCATCGTTCTTCCCATATCCATAATTTCGTCAACACCTAAAATTACAGCAACGCCTTCGAGCGGCAAACCGAACGATGCAAGTGTGCCAGCTAAAATTACAAGTGATGCGCGCGGAACTCCGGCAACGCCTTTGCTGGTGAGCATCAAAGTTAACATCATCAAAGCTTGTTGAGTAAAAGTTAGTTCGATGCCTGCGGCTTGTGCAACAAAAACTGATGCGAGTGATAAATAAAGTGTCGAGCCATCAAGATTAAAACTATAACCGAGTGGAAGAATAAATGAAACAATTCTTCTTGAGACTCCAAATTTTTCCATTGCTTCGAGTGCTTTTGGTAAAGCCGCTTCGCTACTTGTTGTTGAAAATGCAATTAACGCTGGCTCTTTAACTGCGATTAAAAATTTTTTTACTGAAATTTTTGAAATCAACATTACGCCACCAAAAACTAAAATTACAAAAACAATTAGCGCACCGTAAAAAGAAATTATCATCAAACCAAGATTATACAAAACTGATAATCCGCGATGACCAACAGTAACTGCAATCGCGGCGCCAACACCAACGGGAGCAAATTTCATAACTATGTTTGTAAATTTAAACATTGTTTCGGCAAGCGAATCAAAAAAAGTTAAAATTGGTTTTCGTTTTTCTTCGGTAACCATCAAAAGTGCAAAACTAAAAATTAATGCGAAGACAACTAATTGCAAAAGTTCTCCTTCGGCGGCGGCTTGCACAACCGATTGCGGAATAATATGCGTGAGCACTTCGGTGATGGATTGTTTTTTTGCGACGATTCCGCCCATGTCGCCAGTTTCAAGTTTCACTCCAACACCGGGCTCTATTGTGTTGACAAAAAATAATCCGATAAGTAGCGCAAGTGTAGTTACAATTTCAAAATATATTATTGCTTTGATTCCGATTTTGCCAACCTGTTTTATATTTCCGTGACCAGCAATGCCTAAAACAAGTGTGGAAAAAATAAGTGGCGCAATAATTGATTTAATTAATCGTAAAAAAATTGTTGAAAGTGGTTTCGCACCGACACCGATTTCTGGCCAAAGCCAACCAACAATTAAGCCAATTGTCATTCCAACAAAAATTAATTGAATCGAAGATAGTTTTGGTATTTTCATATTTGATTGAAAATTATTTTTTTAAATATTTTGGGATTTTAATTTTCGGATTAAGTTTCGGATCTGAAATTGGTTTTTCCCTTTTTGTTTCGATAGGAATTATGCCAGCCCAATATTTTGAATTGTAATCTTCCTCATCATCGATTGGTGGACCAGTTCTAATTTTCGCCGATGCAGATTGAATTGGAAATGCAATAATTTTCGTTGCAAGTAATTCTTTTTTAGAAATTGCTCTCACATCATTCCAACGATTTGGATGAATTCTATTTGTAAGAACTTCTAAAATTTGTAAGATTTTTTTCTTATTCGTAATTGGTTTTGGTTGACTAAAAATTATTACTGAACGATAATTTGCACTATGATGAAATGCTGAACGAGCTAAAACTAATGCATCTAACAAATGAACAGAAATATTTACAGGAATTTTTTCATCATCAAATAATCTCATGTAACCAGCACCGACAGAGCCATGAATATAAATTGTGTTTCCAATTCTACAAAACAGAGTTGGAATTTGGAATGGAATTCCATCACGAACAAAAGCCAAAGTACAAATTAGCGTTTCATCTAAAATAGAATAAATTGTTTTTTTATCGTAATGCCCTCTTTTAGCAATACGAGTAATTTTATTTTTATTTTCAATTGGAAATTTTTTATTTGGCATGGCTCAAAATAAAAGAAGCGAAGTGTAAAAGC
>ERZ1292623.963-Hain-H51-01um-R1-963-length-28786-cov-8_pt1 | contig 28786 bp, 24 predicted proteins | sample MGYA00564398_ERZ1292623 | MGnify/ENA primary metagenome ERZ1292623 (study PRJEB36523, sample SAMEA6512633) | groundwater metagenome | collected 2019-01-07 | study: AquaDiva: Metagenomics assemblies of 32 groundwater samples | reverse complement strand
ATGAAAATAATGGAAGATAAACCGCTTGTAGGGATTGTAATGGGAAGCAGCTCTGACATAGAAATAATGGAGGAGGCTGCAAGGGTGTTAAAGGAATTCGGCATTCCTTATGAAATGACCATTGCCTCTGCGCATCGTTCGCCAAAAAGAACCTCTGAATATGCAAAGAGCGCTGTTGAAAGAGGGCTTGAAGTCATAATTGCAGGAGCAGGAAGCGCTGCGCATCTTGCAGGTGTAATTGCATCAGAGACTATTCTGCCTATTATTGGCGTGCCGATTGATTCATCGCCTTTAAAGGGTCTTGACTCGCTTCTTTCAACTGTTCAGATGCCTGCTGGCATCCCTGTGGCAACAATGGCTATTGGCAAGGCAGGCGCAAAGAATGCAGGGATATTTGCAGCAGAGATACTCGCCACAAAACACCCGGAGATTTTAGAAAAATTAATTAACTACAGAAGAAGGCTGGCAGAGAATATAGAGAAGGAAGCAAAAAAGCTTGAAACATGAAATGGCAAGAATTATAAAGATTGACCCAAAAAAACCTGATGTTAAAAGAATAAAAGATGCGGCAGAGACGTTAAAAAAAGGGGGGATTGTTGCCTTTCCAACTGATACATTCTACGGTCTTGGCGCTGATGCAGCAAATGACGAGGCTGTAAAAAAAATATATGCAATAAAGGAGAGGGACTATGATAAACCCATCCTGATTTTAATGGATAATAAAGATAAGGTTTCAAGATATGTAAAAGATATACCCCAAATTGCTAAAAAACTAATAGATAAGTTCTGGCCTGGGCCTTTAACCATTATCTTTTATGCGTCACCGGCAGTTTCTCAATCTCTGCTCGGAAGCGGCAGTAAGATAGGCATAAGAATCCCGAATAATCCCCTTACACTCCTTTTTCTTAAGACAGCAGGCTGCCCTGTTACAGCAACAAGCGCAAATATATCAGGAACGCTGAGCGCATCAGACCCAAAGAAAGTAAATGAGAATTTAGGCGAAAAAATTGATATAATATTGGACGCTGGCAGGACAACAGGCATAAAGGAATCAACAGTAATAGACATTACAGAATATCCTCCGGTCTGCATAAGAGAAGGCATGATAACTGCTAATGAGATTGAGGGTTTTCTTGGTATAAAATTGAGGCGAGGCGCAATATGAAATCATTTTTTGACAACTTAAGGTTAAGGACAAAACTTTTGCTCATGATGCTCTTTCTTTCGCTTCTTTCTCTTGCCATGCTCTTTGCAATATATTCTCACGGCGAGCGCACCTTGATGAAGGAGATAGAGCAGCATACAAATGACCTTACAACAGCCATTAAAATGAGCGTTGAGGAGCTTACATCTCAGGAGCAGACTGACGAGGCAAGGCTAAGGGACTATGTCCAGCAGTTGAACCAGAAGGGAGTCAATGAGATATCTATCATAAGCAATGAAGAAGAGATTATTGCAAGCTCAAACCCAAAGAAGGTAGGCAAAAAGATTGATCCAAAAAGGAAGGATTTATTGATTACTGCGAAGCTTGGCGAGGATTTAGGGCCGACTGCAAAACAAAAGACACAAAATATATTAATACCAGTTATTGTAAATAATGAGCAGGTAGGCTATGTGCATATCAAGATGGTCCTTGACGATTTTACAAATCTGCTAAAATCCAATAACCTCAAGAGATTGATTGCAACGATATTTGTATTTACCATTGGTATTGCAGTATCACTTTTTCTCTCATGGAAATACACTGCGCCGATACATGAGGTTGTAGATGCTGCAAAGGCTGTTGCAGCAGGCGATCTTTCTAAAAAGCTTGAGGTAAAGAGAAACGATGAGATTGGCGAGCTTACAAAGAGCTTTAATGAAATGATTGAAAGGTTAAGGCTCCAAAAGGAGCTTGAGGAGAGGCTTAATCAGGCAGAAAAGCTCTCTGCACTGGGCCAGTTTGCATCAGGCATAGCGCATGAGATAAGAAATCCCCTGAATTTTATCAATCTGAGCATTGACCATGTCAGAAAAAAGTTCTCCCCGAAGAATTTAAGGGAAAAAGAGGATTTTTCCAGATTGATGCTGAAGGTTAAAGATGAGATCAGGAGGCTTAATGTTTTGATAAGCAATTTTTTAAACTATGGCAAGCCTATAAAGCTTAATGTAAAAGATGCTGACCTGAAAACAGTTGTTGAAGAGATAACGGCATTGGCAGAGCAGAAGATGCAGATGGACAAGATCAATATTAAAATAGATATACCTAAAAATATTCCGCAGCTAATGATAGATAAAGACCAAATAAAGATATGCTTCATAAATGTTATCTTAAACTCAATTCAGGCTATGCCAAAGGGAGGCAGTTTAACAATAAAGGCAAGACCCAATCATGGTGACGGCAGTCTTGATATTATATTTACAGATACCGGTTCAGGCATTGATATACAGGATATGGATAGGATATTTGACCCGTATTTTACCACAAAGGATGTCGGCATAGGTTTGGGACTGGCGCTTACAAAAAAGATAATAAATGAGCATAAAGGAGAGATATTTATTTATAGCCGCCCCGGTGTAGGGACCAATGTAACAATCAGGCTTCCTCTTGTAAAAGAAGAGGCTGTTGCTATTAACCAATAATACAAATTAATCAATTTGAGGTTCATTATGGAGCAGGGCAGTATATTAGTTGTTGACGACGAAAAATCACAAAGGGATATATTAAAGACAATCCTTGAAGATGAAGGCTATGATGTGGAGGTGTCTTCCAATACCTCTAATGCCCTTGACCTGATAAAGAAAATGGACTTTGACATTGTCCTTACAGATTTGAAAATGCCCGGTTCTGACGGTTTGGACCTTCTTCAAAAAATCATAAACAAAAATAATTTGTCATGCGTAATAATTATGACTGCCCATGGGACAATAGACACTGCTGTAGAGGCAATGAAAAAAGGCGCCTTTGATTATCTTACAAAGCCCCTTGAAAGGGATGAACTCCTTTTGTGCCTTAAGAGGGCATTTGAAAAGATAAGGCTTGTAAGAGAGAATATACTCCTTCATCAGCAGTTAGTGGACAGATTCAAGATTGACAACATAATTGGCAGCCACGGAAAGATGCAGGAGGTGTTTAAGATAATAAGAAAGGTTGCAAATTCTAATTCCACTGTTCTTATATGCGGTGAAAGCGGCACAGGAAAGGAGCTTGCAGCAAGGGCAGTGCATTATAACAGTCTGCGCAAAGATAAGACTTTTTCAGCAGTAAGCTGCGCAGCAATACCTGATACCCTGTTAGAAAGCGAGTTATTCGGACACGAAAAAGGCGCATTTACAGGCGCCTATGATAAAAAGATAGGCTTGATAGAATCAACAAATGGCGGAACGCTTTTTCTTGATGAGATAGGCGAGCTAAACCCAAATATGCAGTCCAAGCTGCTGCGGGTATTACAGGAAAAGGAGATAAGAAGGGTAGGGGGGGTTGAAAATATTAAAATTGATGTCAGGATACTCGCTGCAACAAACAAAACCCTTGAGGATGAGATAAAAAAGAAGAGATTTAGAGAAGACCTTTATTACAGGCTTAATGTTATCTCCTTTGTACTGCCGCCCTTGCGAGAGAGGATAACTGACATACCAGAGTTGATTGACCATTTCATAAAAAAGCACAATACAAATTCAGGAAAAAACATAAAAGGGATTGCAAATGAGGCATTGCAGGTTCTTATGAACTACAACTGGCCCGGAAATGTCAGACAGCTTGAGTCTGTAATTGAGCGGGCAATGCTTATGTGCGAAGGTGATGAGATAACGATTGAAGACCTTCATAGTGAGATAAAGAGGCCGGTTTATAAAATCGGCAATATAAACTTTGACATCCCTCCGGAAGGCATCTCCTTTGAGGCATTTGAAAGAGAGCTGCTAACAAAGGCAATGGAAAAATCAAACTGGAAGATTGTTGATGCGGCAAAACTCCTCGGCATGTCATACAGAACACTGCAGTACAGGTTGAATAAATTTAATATTGCCAAAGGGGCTGATGTCAGCAAATAGCCTTTCTTTTTAAACTGACACACCTTTGTCTCTCTTCTGTTCTATAATATCTTTATTAGTTAAAAGTCAGCTTAAACATCTTGACAGGTTTTTTTTGTAAGGTATACTTTACGCGTCAGGGATAAAACTATGACGGTTTTAAAAAAAGACATTTCTATCCGCTTTCCACACCTTGCTGTTTTAAAGGCATCTGCAGGGTCTGGCAAGACCCATGCCTTGTCAAAGAGATTCGTCCAGTTTATTCTGTCCCAGTATATACCAAACAACAGATTACAAAATATACTTGCAGTTACCTTTTCAAATAATGCAGCAAAGGAGATGAAGGAGAGGATACTTAAATGGTTAAAACTGATCAATTTCAATTCTAAAGATGCTGAGGAGATTATACAGTTGATATCACTAAATAGTAAAGAAGTGTCAGAAAAGGCTGGAAAACTAATAGACAGGATCCTTGACGACTATTCTGATTTTCAGGTAAAGACCATAGACAGTTTTATAACCTCTGTGTTCAAGGCGTCTTCCATTGATTTTGGATTTAACCCTGATTTTGAGATTCTCATGAAAAACAATTCTCTTCTTGAATATTCATTCAATCTATTTTTAAAGAATGTGAAGAAAGGAACAAATGAAGAAGTATTGTTTGAGGAGGTTATCAGTAAGATACAGGAGCAGAAAAAGGATAATACTTCATATATATGGGACCCTGCAGATGACATCCTAAATGCAATCAAAGAGATGTATGGAAGACTGGCATCCATGTGGAAAGAGCCAAAGATAGAGGATTTTTCATTTGAGATGTCAGAACTGCAGGAGGAGCTTAAAATCAGGATTCAGCAGATTAATGATATAGTAAAGAAGTCAAAGCTAAAAGAAAATAAGCGGACTGCGTCTAAATATAACAGGCTCTTGTCATCAATTAGCAAAGGAAGGTTTTCCGATGTTATTGGTGAAGTAGGGGTTATCCCTGTAAACAAACCAAAAAAGAAAGACCCTGAGCTGCAATCTTTTTATAATCAAATAGAAGGTCTATGGGATCAAATTTATGAACTAACCAATAGATACGGCTCATTTTATGCGCATTCCTATTACCACCCCTATATCAAGGTCTATAATGAATTCACCAATACCCTTGAAAAGGTGAAAAGACATCAGGGAAAGATATTTATTGAAGACTTAAACAGGAATCTTGCCAAATACCTAAATGAAGAGATAGTGCCTGATGTCTATTTCAGAATTGGAGAGACCATATACCATTTTCTGATTGATGAATTTCAGGATACATCGCCTATCCAGTGGAAAAACCTTTTTCCGCTGATTGAAAACTCCCTTTCACAGAATGGAAGCCTCTTTGTGGTGGGAGATACAAAGCAGGCGATTTACGGATTCCGAAATGCAGATTATACAATCATGAAAAACATTGAGGCAATAAACCCGTTTCCCTCTGCAGAATATGATGTCGGAGAGCTTGATGTTAATTACAGAAGCAAACAGAGGATACTGGATTTTAGTGAAAAGGTATTTAAGGAAATTATTGCAAATAATGAAAAATACAGCGATGCAGGAAAGAGAAGCGGCCTGATTGATTACATTCAGAAGGTTGAAGAGGATAACAAAAACGGAGGCTATGCAGAGGTTGTTATCTGTGAAAAGGATGACGAAAATCCGATTGAAAGACAGAAGATTCAGGAGCTCATAAAAGAGCTGTGCAAAAGGGAATATAAATATAGCGATATTGTTATCCTTACCCCAACAAATGACGATGTGGTTAAGATTACAGCATGGCTCAACGAAATAGATATACCTTTTATTTCCCACAGCAGCCTTGATATAAGAAGAAGAAAGATTACTGCAGAGGTAGTCTCTCTTTTAAATTTTCTTGACTCGCCAATGGATGACCTGTCATTTGCTGAATTTATCCTTGGAGATATTTTTAACAGAACTCTTAATAAACATTATCCTGAGATTAAAAAGGAGCAATTAAAGGACTTTTTATTCAAATACAGCGGCAGATCTCCTCTCTATAAATCTTTTCAGAATGGGTTTGAAGTTGTCTGGGATAAATACTTCGCTGGCTTATTTAAGGCATCAGGCTATCTTCCCCTTTATGACCTTGTCACTGAGATATTTAATACATTCAGGCTTTTTGATTTTTTTGAAGACGAGGAGGCATCCCTTGTAAAGATACTTGAGAATATCAAGGAATTTGAAGGAGCAGGCTACAACACACTTAGAGATTTTCTTGATTTTACTGAGGATAGCGAGACAGATGAATCTAAATGGAACATAAATGCGCCAAAGGATGTTGATGCTGTAAATGTAATGACAGTGCATAAGGCAAAGGGACTTGAATTTACTGTTGTAATCATGCTCCTCTACGAAAAGGCCAACAAAAAATCCTTTAATTTTATAATTAAAGAGGATGAAGATGGAATTAATCTGCTCAAGATTACACAGAAGATATCAGAAGGCAATCCTCAATTTGAAGAATTATATCAGGAAGAAAAAACGAGGGAGCTGGTAAACAGGCTAAACAGCCTTTACGTGGGATTCACTCGCGCAAAGGAAGAATTGTATGTAATAGGCGTGAGAAGCGAAAAAAATATATTCCCTATTGACCTTCTGCCTGTTAATGATTATGCCGCATCTAATAAGCCTGCAAGAGCCCCTGCTAAGCCTAAACATGGTCCTGAACATCTTGAAATCAGCCATCACCATAAAGGGCTTGATTGGAAGCCAGGCATTGAGAAAGACCTGAATATCAGGGAAAAACAGAGAGGTGAATTTATCCATAGGGTATTATCCCATATAGATTATTTGCATGACGGTTTAGAAGATGAACTTATAAGTATCGTCAAAAGGGCAAACAAAGCGGCTGGGACAGAATATCCTGAAGGCGAGATAAAAGATACAGTTGTAAATATAATCAAGCATGGAGATGTATCAGAATATTTTAAACAAAGACCTGATAGAGCAATTAAAAAGGAGCAGGAATTTTCTGATGAAAAAGGGAGCCTCTTCAGGATGGACAGGGTAGTTATAGACAGAGACAAGGCTGCTGTTATTGACTATAAGACAGGAATGGACAAAGAGTCAGAGGAAAAATATATCTCTCAAATCAAGAGCTATATAAGAATATTAAAAGAGGTTTATCCTGATAAGAATATTGAAGGAATAATTGTATACGTTGATATGAAGGAAGTAAGGAGGGTATCTTGAACACCCTTGTCATACAGACAGAAGAGAGTCTTATAGAAAAGATAATCCCGCATCTTAAAGTATCTGACAGGGATTATTCATCAAACCTTATAGTTTTCCCTGGCAGAAGGCCGTCCCACTTCTTAAGAAAGGCAATTGCAGAAAGGGTAAAAGGAGGCTTTATCCCGCCTGCTATATTTTCAATGGATGAATTTATTGATTATGTATACGAGGCAGTTCATTCAAGAAGAAAGCTTGATGCAATTGATGCGGCTGCCATACTTTACGAAATTCAGACAAGGCTGTCAAAGCCCATAGGCGGAAACAATTTTAAAACGCCTGACTCTTTTTTCCCCATAGGGCATAAGATATATCAGGATATTGAGGAGCTGTATATAGAAAAAACAGACGCGCAAAGGGTTAAAGGCATAGAACAATATGCAAATGCAGCAATACCTGCAGAAGGCATGGAAAGGCTTGAGTCGCTCTCAGCCTTTTATGAGGAATTTTATAAGGCTGTTGAAAGCGCTGGGTTCTCTACAAGGTCTGTCAGATACAGGGCAGCTTCAGAGATGATTGACAAGGCTAAGATTAACAATTTTCAGCAGATGATATTTGCAGGGCTTTATGCCTTTACTGAATCTGAAAGGGTATTGTTTAAGAAATTACTTTCACAGGATAACACACTATTTATATTTCAGCAAGGCACAGGACTAAAAGAAAGTCTCGCTGATTTGGGGATAAATATTGAAGATAAGGAAACAGCTGATATTACCCCTGAAATCCATTTTTACAGCAGCCCTGATACCCATGGACAGGTATATGCCCTGAACAAGGTAATTGAAACAAGGCTAAACAAGGAAAAGGTTTTGAATGAAAAAACCGCGATTGTCCTTCCATCATCTGAAACCCTTTTTCCGCTGCTTCATCAAGGCATCTCTGTTATAGATGAAAAGGACTATAACATCTCTTTGGGCTACCCTCTATACCGTACCCCGATATTTGGTTTTTTAAATAATCTTATGGAGCTGATAACCTCAATGGATGAAAACAGGTTTTATATCCCAGACTATCTTAAATTTATCCTTCATCCGTATACAAAGAATATCTATTATAAAGAAAGCACTGAAGCTGCAAGGATAATCATTCATACACTGGAGGAGTCCTTTGCAAAACAGGAAAAAACCTTTTTAACCCTTTCAGAGATAGAAAATAATAAAGGGCTCTACAAAAATATTAAAAACAGGATTTCTGAATCCAAAGTAGAGATTGATAATGAGGGGATAAGAAAGCATCTAAGTTATATTCATAATAATACCATAGAAAAATTTCTCTCATTTAAAAATGTAGGTGATTTTGCAGAAAGGTGCATTGAACTGCTCACCTTTATATTCAATAACAGCACAGCAAGGCTTCATCCCTTGTTCCATCCCTTTTCAGAATCTTTTCTCTCTTTGCTAAATGATGTTTCAATGTCCCTAATGAAAGACATGTCCTTTACAGACATAAGCGGCTATTTCAGCTTTTTCAAAAAACATATCATGAACAGCTATACCCCATTTGCAGGCTCTCCAATAAAGGGCCTGCAGGTCATCGGATTTCTTGAAACAAGAAATCTTAAATTTGACACGGTTTTTATTATGGATGTAAATGAGGAAGCGCTGCCGCCAACCAAAAAAGAGGACACCTTCCTGCCGTTCAGGGTGCGGAAGATGCTGGGCATTCCAACATATCAGGACAGGGACAGGCTTTCTGCATATTATTTTGAAACCCTCTTAAAAGGCGCAAAGGAGGCGCACCTCTTTTTTATTGAAAACAATAATAAGGAACGTTCAAGGTTTGTTGAGAAATTAATATGGGAAATTCAGAAAAAGGATAAAGCAATAGATAAGGACTATATAAGAACCATTCAGTATAATGTCAGCCTTAAAAACAGCAGCCCAATAGAAATACCAAAGACAGAAAACATGATAGAATTTCTTAAAGACTTTATCTACAGCGCTTCATCTGTCAATAGATACCTTAAATGCCAGCTTAGCTTTTATTATGCCCGTGTATTAAGGCTGAGCAAAAAGGAGGATGTTTCAGGAGATATAGACAAAAAAGGCATAGGCGGCATTGTCCACGAGATTCTTTCAGGATATTTTTCAAGGCGGATAAACCATAAATTAAAAGAGACTGATATTAATATCAAAGATATAGAATTGCTTGCAGATGATATATTCAAAAAAAATTACGGAGAAAACCTCTTTGGCGCAGCTTATCTGTTAAAGAAACAGATAAAGAAAAGACTCAAGGAACTCCTCAGGGAATACTATATACCCATGATTAAAGAAAAGCCTCTTACCATTTTGGGAAGCGAAGTAAAGATTCCGCCTATTTCTATTGATTCATTTATGATTCAAGGCCGTCTTGATAATATAGAAAAAAGGGGCGACAAGACCTTTATAATAGATTTTAAAACAGCCTCAAGCAAAAATTATCTTGAAATTAATCTTGACAAACTTGAGCCTGAGAACAGGGATTCATGGAACGATGCCATTGGAAGCCTTCAGCTTCCATTTTATCTTATGCTTTATTCAAATTATAAAGAGGCAGAGATAAAAGAGTTAAACGGCATGTTTCTGCTTCTTGGCCGTTCAGTAATAAATAACGATATAGAACACCCTTTTTGCAATGATTCAGATGTAGAAAGGAATTACGAAATAATGCAAGGCATAATCCTAAGCCTTCTTAGGGAAATAACTGATATAAACATTTCCTTTAAGCCAGCACAGAATAAAGAGAAGATATGCCCTAACTGCGACTTTCAATATATCTGCGGCACGCAATGGATAGGCGGGAAAAAATGAGAAGAAAGCGGCTTTATTAATGATGCCCTGATTCTGAATGGCCGCCTGCAATTATGTATATAGCATCTGCTGCTCCTTTGTTTTCAAGAAAACATTCATGCTGGCCTGAGATATAAAAAGCGGAACCTTTCTTTAATATAGCTGAATAATTGCCTGTTATATGAAAATCGCCTTTGACTGCAAGCACCATCTCTTCGTGGCCGCTGCCCGGCTTAATTAATCTGCCATTTTCTCCTGACCTTAGGATGCCATACATCATGTAACAGGCATGGCTGCCTGTCTCCTCAAAACCGAGTATATATTCCCCATTTTCAGATTTCTGCGCCTTATCTTTAAGTTCAAAGGTCTTCATTTGTATTGCCCCTTTCTCTTGTATCTCAACATTGCGTCCTTGCACGGGCAGGTGCGGGATGTGCCTGCAAGTTTTGTAACAACCTCTTTTATTATTAATGGTATTAGTTTAAAGGATTTTTGAACAAGCTTATTTTCTTTTTCAGGGAGTGTCCCTTCAAAGAGCACGCCTTTCTTATAAGGCATTTTTTTTATGCCCTCTGCATAGTTTGTAATATAGCATATAGCGCCGTAACACATCTCTAATTCCTTTGCCAAAAAAACCTCTGGCACAAGGGTCATGCCGACCATGTCTGCGCCAATCTGTTTAAAAAACCTTATCTCAGCAGGGGTCTCAAGCCTTGGGCCCTCTGTGCAGACATAGACGCCGTTTTTATGGACTTTTTTATGTCTTTTTTTAGCAATTCCTAACAAGGTCTTTTGAAGGGTAGGGCAGAATACCAGATTTTGCCTTATAAAACCAAGACCAGTATTCTCAAAAAATGTTAATGGCCTTGTCTTTGTAAAATCAATTATGTCATCAGGAATGACTAAGTCGCCGGGCTTAAATTTGTTATTAATTGCGCCAGGTCCAGTCCATGATAAAATCCGCTCTGCGCCAAGCTCTTTCGCTGCCCATATATTTGCCCTGTAGTTGACATAGGGAGCTGTCAATGAATAGCCTGATACACCGTGTCGTGAAAGAAAGGCTGCTTTAATACCGTCAATCTCAAACAACTTTATGTTTTTCACCTTGCCATAGGGCGTGCTTACTGAAATCTCTTTTTTAAAAGAACCAAAGGTTTGGGGGGCAAAGTTATAGGCTCCGCTTCCGCCGATTATCATTATTTTTATTTTATTTGGCATATATCATATAACCTCTCACCCGAACCCTCTCCCACAAGAGGAGAGGGAAAATGTAGAGGAACGAGCCCGACTACCATCGTTTAATTAAAGGTTTTCAATATGTTGTATCTATTATCCCTCTGGCAGGGGGTGAATCCTGCATCCTTTATAATTCCTATTATCTCCTCTTTGCTGATTCTATATGAGACACCTGCTGCTGCAACAACATTTTCCTCAATCATTGTACTGCCCATGTCATTTGCGCCGAATCTTAAAGCAACCTGTGCTATCTTTGCGCCCTGTGTTACCCATGATGCCTGAATATTCTTAAAGTTATCCAAGAAAATACGCGATATTGATAATACCTTTAGATAATCAATACCAGTTGCATTAAAATCTCTTGCCCCTTGCCCCTTTGACCCTAATTTTGTATTTCCCGGCTGAAATGACCATGGTATAAATGCAGTAAAACCTCCTGTCTTATCCTGAATCTTACGGATTAAGGAAAGATGTTCAATTATATCCTCATCTGTCTCAATGCTGCCAAACATCATTGTTGCTGTTGTCGGCAGGCCAAGTTTGTGCGCCTCTATCATTACCTCTGCCCATTCCTCTGAATTAATCTTTTTCGGGCTGAGTTGTTTTCTAACCCTGTCTACTAATATCTCAGCGCCGCCGCCTGGAATAGAATCTAATCCAGCAGACTTTAGCCTAAATATTGTTTCTTTTACAGAAAGACCTGACTGCCTTGCAATATGATAGACCTCTGGCGGTGAAAGGGCATGGAGCTGAATCTTAAACCTTTCTTTGATTTTTTTAAAGAGCCCTTCAAAATAGGTTATGTCAAACTCTGGATGAAGTCCTCCCTGCAGGAGAATTTGTGTTGCGCCTAATGCAATTGCTTCATTAATCTTCTTGTGAATTTCTTCATCATTCAGGATATATGCGTCCTTATCAGCCTTATCCCTGTAAAAAGCACAGAAGCTGCACCTGTTTATACATATATTTGTATAATTGATATTTCTGTCAATTACAAATGTAACAATATTATCAGGATGCAGCCTTGCCCTTATCTCATCTGCAAGCGCGCCTAATGCAAGCAGGTCAGTTGTCTTAATTAATCTTAGCGCCTCATCATTGGTAATCCTCTGGCTATTCCTAATTTTTTCTATAGTATTCTCTGTTATCTCATGCAGCAGCGTATTCATATTTCCTCACAACATTATAAAGTGTATCTCTCTCAATAGGTATCTTTCCAGCCTTTTTTATCAGGTTGATAATCTTATCCTTTGTAAGCTCCTCTGCTGTTGCTGCGCCTGCTGAGTGGGTTATCTTTTCCTCAACAACAGTGCCGTCAATATCATCAACCCCAAAATTAAGGGAAACCTGCGCCATCTTTTCACCGAGCATTATCCAGAATGCCTTTATATGAGTAAAATTATCAAGAAAGATTCGCGCAATAGCCAGTGTCTTTAAATCATCAAGACCTGTTGTCTCTTTAAAGGCTCTTTCAATCTTTGTATTCTTTGGGTGAAAGGGGAGGGGGATAAATGCCTGAAAGCCTCCTGTTTTATCCTGTAATTCTCTTAGGGAATTCATGTGATCAACCCTGTCTTTATAGCCTTCAATATGGCCATAAAGCATTGTTGCATTTGAACGAAGGCCAATGGAATGGGCTGTCTCCATTATCTCAAGCCATCTTTTTCCGCTTATTTTTTCCTCACAGATAACATTCCTGATATTTGTATTAAAGATTTCAGCACCGCCGCCAGGGAGTGAACCTAAACCCGCCTCTTTTAGTCTTGAAAGCGTTTCTTTAAGAGGCAAACCTGAAAGCTTTGAAAAATAATCAATTTCCACTGCTGTAAATGCCTGTATGTGGATATCCGGAAATTCTCTTTTAAGCATTCTTAGCAAATCAGTATAAAATTCAAATGGAAGGTCAGGGTGTAAACCTCCAACAATGTGAAATTCTGTAACGCCTTTTTCAATACTCTTTGCTTTCGCAAGTATTTCGTTCAATGTGAGCTGATACGCGCCATTTTCTCCTTTATCCTTGCTGAATGCGCAGAATTTACATCTGTTAACGCAGATATTTGTTGGGTTTATATGTCTGTTATGAATAAAATAGGCGCTTTTTCCATTTTTCTTTTCTGCTATATAAGACGCCATACTGCCTATCTCAAATATATTATTTGAATTAAATAATCTCAGGGCATCATCTGTAGTTATCCTTTTATCTGAATAGACCTTATCTGCAATCGTATTAATTGACATTTTTTAATCCTTCTATGCCTGATGAATGGATAATCTTTCCTGCAACCATTGTCATCAATACATCATCAGGTTTAGTATTTAAAAGCAGGTCGCGGTATATATCTATATCTTTTTTGTGCAGCCTGACTGCTATCAAGTCTGCTTCCTTGCCTATATCAAGTGTTCCAATCTTATTGTTAATACTTAGCGCCTTTGCGCCATTGATTGTTCCGCATTTAATTATATCTTCTGCCTTAATATTGGTTCTTGATGCCTTGCGGTAGAATAAATATGCAAACCTCATCTCATCCCACATATTCAGGCTGTAATTGCTTGCACAACTGTCTGTTCCAATGCCAATTGTAATACCCATTGATGACAATTTATCAAAAGACGCAATGCCAACACCAATTAATGTATTGCTCCTCGGACAGAGCACAACAGGTGTATTCCTTTCTGATAGTCTTTTCATATCCTCATCAGTCAGATGCACACAGTGGACTGCCAAAAGGTCTTTAGACAATAATCCATTTTTATCAATATATTCAATTGAAGTAGAGTATCTTTTGAAATCCCTTTTGCCGTTCCAGTTGAATTTTTTGTGATATATATCCTTTATTATACCTTTATTCTTAGACACAAATTCTTTTTCTTCCATTGATTCTGCCACATGCATTGACATCTTTATTTTCTCTTTAATTGCATAATCCCTAACTATTTTTAATAGCTTTGAAGAAACAGAATATATTGAATGAGGCGCGATGCCAATAGATATCAGCGAACCCTCATCTTTTCTTATTTGTTCAATTATCTTTTCCGTATCCTTCCAATAGGTAACTGCAGCAGAGCTGTCAAAGTTCAATACCTCAATAAATACAAAACCTCTTAATTTCGCCTCCTTAATTGCATAAAAGCTCTCCCCAAAGACGGAAGTGGAATAGATTGTATTCCTTGTAGTTAAATCTGCAATTGTTGTTGTGCCTGTTGAAATGGCCTCCCTGATCCCAATTTTTATACCAGAGCTAAGTTCATTTCTTGAAGACTTTTTCTTTGATTCAATCAGAGCAAGTATCCAGTTTACAAGATCTGTTTTTTCAGAGGGTATCACTGGGTTATTTTTATTTATAATTGAGCCGTTGAGGGCTGTCAGTTCAAGATGCGTATGAAGATTGATAAGCCCTGGCATTAAAACAGCATCCTTTAAATTCAGATATTCTTCGTTCTTATATTTGTTTAATAATCGCTCCTTTGTGTCTACATCTTCAATTTTTCCATTTTTTATTAGGACTGCGCCATTGTAAACCGGCGGTCTTGATATCGGCAGGACTATTTCAGCGCTTAAAATCATAATGTCTGATAATGTATCTTATGTAAACTTTAAGAAACATCATCCAATGTTCCTTTTAGGCCATCCTTCCCTAATGATTGAAGCTTATAAGACTTTGAAGAAATCAGCTCATAAACATATTCCCTGCCCCATGGGTCACTTAAATCTCTTTTAGATAGAAATTTCTGCTCAAAAAGCGTATTAAGGTTTTTTGGGTAAGCTCCATTTTCATAATAGTATGTCTCTATGGCAAATCTTATACTGCTAATCCTGCTCTTTGCAATATGCTCGTTCAGATAACCAGAGCCTTCCTTATAAGCGTAATAATTAACAGCCAAACTCTCTGTTAATCTAAAATAAAATGCAAGATATATTAAAATTAGAATAATTACGGTATAATTTAAGTATTTTAAAGAAGGCGCAAGAGACTCTCTAAGTTCATTAAGGATATTGAGTTTTGCTTTGCCGGATGTCTGTTCTCTTACTTTTTTAATAACACCATTTGTATAAAAATTTGAGAGTATTTTGCATGTTTCAAAGTGGCCTAATTTGCTTAAATCAATTATTTCCTGAACATCACGAGCCCCGTCTATAAGATTCAACACTATATTCTCTTCCTTTGAAAATGAGCCGCTTGAATCATTGTCAAAACCAAGGAATATATCTTCTAAACCCTTAGCATCTGAAAGTCCCTTTGGCTTTGGAGAATTATCATCTGTCTTTATAAAGACAATTTTAAGGGAAGGTACGTTTTTTTCAATTAAAGGCCATTCATCAAGCATCCTTATGCCTTCCATTAATATAAACTCTGTATTTAAAGGAGTTATTAAATCCTTATCATATGAAACCTCATTTTGATTAAAACTATATTTGCCCTCCTTCCATGCAAATAATTGAAGCACTGTTTCAGCTAATTGTAATTGCAAAACCTCTTTCAATTCATTCTCGTTGATCAAACCTGCCTCAAGCAATGTATTGCCTATTCTTTTTTCCTTTTTCTTTTGGCCTTTTAGAATATCCTTTAATTGTTTTTCAGATATTTTTTTGGTTCTGACAAGTATCTTTCCAATCCTGTCAGGCTCCTCCCTGCTGGTGGTTTCAGCGCCGACAATCATTCCATTTTCAAACAGGACAGTCACGGATATTTCATTATTTGTAAGCAGCAGTTCACCTGATTTTTTTTGAAGGCTTATAAGCTGAAAAATATCTGCCAATCCAAAATCTGAGATCGCACCTTCTAATGCCATAATTAACCCCTGTTCTTGATTTTATAAATCTTATAAAACGATAGTGAATATATTATAATTAAAAAAACAAAGATAGATGTTTTGTGTATTATATCGCTCTCATAGTAAAAAAAATTATCTGCATATATCATTTTATTGCCGAGTAATAAGTAAATTATTGAAAAAACAAATAGAAAGGCATAAGTGAAACCTTTAAAGGTCATGCCGTAGTAAATATGCCCTGTCCCCGGAATGATTAATGATGAGATCTGCATAATTAATGCGTCCCTTTTTTGAAACCTGTTAAATGTCACAAGTTGTTCAACCTGTTCCTTTTTAACAATCCCGTCAAATTGAGCAAATGTCCTTAAACATTGCGAGCAGAGTCCTTTATAAAGCAGAGACCTGTGGCATTTTGGGCAGATAACCTTGCCGCATTCCCTGCAGTATGCTGCTGTTGGAACACTCTTTTTCAAAAGAAACAAAAGGAATATTAAAGAACAAAGGATAATAACATATTTAATTGTATCTTCTATTTTTATCCTTTTTTCAAAGATATTCCAAATTCTGGGGACATATGCCTCATGATTTTCAGGATATTTGAACGCCTGAACAAAAATGTCATTAAAAGAGATGCCCTCGTCAATAATTAGCTGCAGCGGGTTATTACGGATCAAATCAACATAATAATTAATCAAATCAGGGTTTTTGACTCTCGCCGATTGAAAGACCTTTTCACCTTCCACAAAATTAAACCTCTCTCTGTAAGTCTGGCTTAGATTAAAATACGCAGAGATAAGTGTATTGTCTTTCTCTATCGCCTTTTTGTAATTTTCTATCGCCCTCTCATAGTCCTTTTGCAAAAAATAAATATTTCCAAGATTAGTATATGCCTTTGCAAAATTAGGGTCTATAACAGTTGCCCTCTGGTAATGAGAAATAGCCTTTTCATATTCCTTCATATTTTTATCCAATATTCCCAGTGCATAAAATGCCCTCTTGTTTGTAGTGTCCTTTTTTATAGTTTGAATCAATTCCTCATATATCTCATTATTCCAGTAGCCCTTTTCAATTTTTATTATTGCATTTAAGGCAGATGCCCCTCTTGTTGTTAAGAAGATGCTGTAATTCGAAAAAATTGTTTGCGAATACGCAACAAACAAAATAAAAAGAAATATAATAACCCTCTCTTTATTGTTTAGATAAAGCCATAAAAGGATAGTCCACATAAAGAAGGCTATTAACAGGCCAAAAATTAAGAGAGGCAATAATAGTATTAACCAAGGGATAAAGGTTAGATAAGGCTGAAGATATGGGCTGTCAGTAACCTCCTGCAGATTATGCTTCAGCAAAGGAAAATATTTTATAATTGTGATTATAAAGAATATAAATATGCTAAGTAGGAATGCCGCTGTTCCAATGATAAAGAAATCGCCGATTCGTATAAAGGTATGCACAAAATCAGCAGAGGCGGTTTTAAAACCTGTGATATAGCTGCTAATTGCAGAAATCTTATTATTTTTCCACAAGATTTTCCCCTGCGTATAGTATGCAGGATAAAAATCCGGTGAGAGTTCTACGGCAATATTGGAAAGATAAATAGATTCATTAAGCCTTGACTCCGTTAATAATGTCCTGGCTTTTCTTAAAAGTACTGCAGTAATATATTCTAAGTTTTGGAAGCTTGCTTCTTTCCGTAGTTTTTTGATCTTTTCAAGTGATGCAATGGCATTATTAATATCATTGTTTTTTAGATGGTTTCTTGCAATACTCCATTCAGCGTCAATTTTTTTTAATTCAATATCCTGTGCCGCATCTCCAATCTTTATAACCCTTACATCTTCAATTTTCTGTGAAGCTGCATTAGGTTGTAATGCCCCAATCTCTGTAGAAATTGTTTCTGCAAATAAAAAATTACTCCAGAAAATAAAAAGGAAAAGGAATAAAAGAAATTTGATAGTCTTAAGCTGCATTAATATCAACCCTCTTATTACTGCCTATCTTGTTTTCTGTGCCTTTTAATAATCTCTTTATATTCTGAATATGTTTTATAAGCAGCAATGTTGTTATAAACAGTGCAAAGGCAATATTAGTTGATGTAAAATCAACAAAAACTATTATGAACAGCAGCATCAGATAAGAAATAATTGCAGCAAGCGACGAATACTTCCATAAATAAAAAACAGTTAGCCATATTGCAAGTGTAAAAAAGCCTGCAAATGGCATCAAACCGAATAAAGCGCCAAAGCTCGTTGCAACACCCTTGCCTCCTTTAAATCGCAGAAAGACTGGAAAATCATGGCCGATTACAGCAATGATTCCTGCGGCAGCAGCAAGATTATTATCATCAAAAAGGAGTTTTGCCGCTACAACCGGTATAAAACCTTTTAATGCATCACCTGCTAAGGTTAAAAAGGCTGCCTTTTTGCCGACAACCCTTAAAACATTTGTAAATCCAATATTACCGCTCCCCTTTGTCCTAATATCAATGCCGGCATAATATCTTGTAAGCACAAGCCCAAATGGTATTGAACCAAGCAAATAAGACAATATAAGCAATACCAATTTAATATAAATCATAGCGCGATCTTTTTCCAGAACCTAACAAAATACTGGATACCAGAAAATAAAGAAAATAGTAGAGCCATCCATATAAGTGCGGTACCCAGCCCATTATAATCAAGAATCAGCAGCATAATCGCCGCAGTGAGAAATAACATCTTTTGTTTTCCCAGGAAGTCTGCTTGTATTATTGTGCCTGATGAAGCGGCAATTGCCCTAAGTCCTGTTATTACAACCTCTCTGCTTATTAAAAGTATGACTATCCATACCGCAATCTTTTGATGTCCTACTAATAAAACAAGGCCTGTAATTGTTAAAAGCTTATCTGCTATTGGGTCTAATAATTTCCCAAGCTTTGTAATCTGGCCGCGACTGCGCGCTAAATAGCCGTCAAGCCAGTCTGTTATCGCAGCAAATGCAAAGACCAATGCAGCCGCAAATGTTCTGTTTGATGTAGGCTCAAGATAAAGGATAATAAAAATTGGTATTAAGAGTATCCTTAAAATTGTAAGAAGATTCGGCGTATTCAAGAAATATTCCTTTAAATGTGTTTTTCCGGCTGTTTCTTCCATCTGTTGTGCATCCAAACCCACTGCTCAGGGGTTTTTCTTATCTGTTTCTCTATTATCTTTGTAAATAATAACGTATTCTCTCTTATATCAGATTCCCTGTCTCCTGTATTAATCAGGTTTAATGTCGGACCAATTGTTATTTTGTGGGTATTATCAGATTGTCTTGTGATAAAACCCATTAATACAGGGGATCCTGTTCTTAAGGCAATTGATGCAGCGCCCAATGGTGTGTAAGCCTGCCTGCCAAAAAAATCTACAAAAACCCCTGGCACCTTTGTATCCTGGTCTATCAGCATTGATAGAGATTCATTATTATGCAGCGCCTTTATTATCTCCCTTTTTATATTATGAGAACCTCTTAAAATTACCCTTACGTTATGTACTGCCCTCTGCCTTATCAGCAGTTCATTTATCCTGTTATCGTAAAGCGGCGCTGCAATTACATTTACCTTGTAGCCCTTTATGCCAAAGACTGCTCCCATAAGCTCCCAGTTTCCAATATGTCCTGTTACAAAAATAAAACCCTTTCCTTTTAAAAGCGCTTCTTTAACATAATCTTCCCCTTCTATCTTAACAATCTTATTTAGATTATCTTTATTGAGCTTAGGTAAATTTATCAGTTCAAAGAGCCCTTTGCCAAGATTTTCAAAACAGCCTATTGCAATAGACCTTATTTCAGTTTCGTTCTTTTCTGGAAAGGCAGCCTTAAGGTTTCTAATTGTCTTTTTTTTCTCTCTTTTAAATATATAGTATACCAGTTTTCCAAGAAATTCACTAATCCTTAACCCAGTTTTCATGGGGATTCCGGATGCAATATAAACCACTATTCTTAACCCATAATAAATTACACCTCTTATAAATCTCTTTTTAAAATGCATCATTGCTCATCAATCTGGTATAACCCTCTATCAACCTGTCCCATTTCCCTTGCGCCTTTATTATAAAATCAATTACCTCCCTCACAGCTCCTTCACCGCCAGCTTTTTTTGTAACCATGTGAGCGTACTCCTTGACCTCATCAACAGCATTAGAAACTGCAACTGCAAAGCCAACTGACCTTAATATTGACAGATCAATCAAGTCGTCTCCAACAAAGGCAGCGTTCTCATCCTTCAAATTATATTTCTTAAGAAGTTCTTGATAAACACTATTTTTATAATGGGCTTTTTGAAAGACATCTGTAATGCCAAGTTCAGACGCCCTTATTTCCACAACCTTTGACTGTCGACCGGTTATTATCGCAACGCTTATGCCAGCATCATGCAAAAGTCTTATACCGTGGCCGTCATGAATATTAAATGCCTTTATCTCCCTGCCTTCGCTGTCGTAAACTATCTTGCCGTCAGTTAATACCCCGTCAACATCCAGAATAATAAGTTTTATCTTCTCAGCCTTTTTCTTTAATTCTGTTATTGAAAGCCTCTTTTTTTTCAAGATCTATACTACCCCAATCTTTAACAAATCGTGAAGGTGAATAATACCCTCTACATTATTCCTCTTATCAACAACAGGCAGTGCAGTAATAGAATGTCTCTCCATAATCTCTACTGCCTTTGCAGCCAGAGTGTCAGCAGCTACAGCCTTAGGCCTTCTAATCATTATCTCCCCTGCCCTCTTGCCAAAGATATCTGTTTCATTTTCAAGAAGCCTTCTTAAATCGCCGTCTGTAAATACCCCGACAAGTTTTTTATTTTTATTAACAACGGTTGTAATGCCGAGTTTTTTTGATGTCATTGCAAATATTAAATCCTTCATTAACGCATCCTCTGAAACAACAGGTATGTCTTTGCCTTTGTGCATTACATCGCTGACCTTTAAAATCAGCTTTTTGCCGATACTGCCGCCGGGATGAAAGAGCGCAAACTTTTCCTTATTAAATCCCCTTTTTTCAAGCAAGGAAACTGATATTGCATCTCCCATTGCAAGGGCAGCGGTGGTGCTTGCAGTTGGAACCAGATTAAATGGACAGGCCTCCTCCTTAACACCAACATTTATGGTTACGTCACCCATTTTTGTCAAAGTTGATCTTTCTTTGCCAGCCATTACAATCAGCTTTACACCGAACCTTTTCAAGAATGGAAGAAGCGATACAATCTCAGGCGTTTCGCCGCTGTTTGAGATAGCGATTACAACATCGTCCCTTGTTACCATTCCAAGGTCGCCGTGTATGCCCTCTGCAGGGTGAAGATATAAAGCTGGTGTTCCAGTGCTTGAAAGGGTCGCAGCGATCTTCTTTGCAATAATCCCTGATTTGCCCATCCCTGTTACAACCACCCTGCCCCTGCAATGGTAAAGTATCTCAACGGCATTGACAAAATTATTATCAATCCTGTTTATCAGCGCATTCAGGGCATCTGTCTCTATTTTTAAGACTTTCTTTGCCCTGTTTATTATCTTTTGTTTGTCATTGTTGTTCATAAATTCATCTTGTCATTCCTGCATGTATTTAGCAGGAATCCAGTCTTCTAAATTGTAGATTCCCGCTCAAAAACGTTGCGGGAATGACGGATAATAGAGAGATATGAGCTTTATTTTAAATTAAATTTCCTAATCAAATTATCAATCTCCTTTAACTGCTTTAAAATTAAAAACAGATTATCAAGATTTATCATGTTCGGACCGTCGCAGAGCGCCTTGTCAGGGCATGGATGAACCTCCATAAAGATTCCATCACATCCAACAGCAGCAGCAGCCCTTGCAAGATGAGCTACAAACTCCCTCTGGCCGCCAGAGGATGTCCCTGCGCCGCCTGGAAGCTGGACGCTGTGCGTTGCATCAAAGACAACTGGATAGCCGAATTGCCTCATTATTGGAATAGAGCGCATATCTGCAACAAGGTTGTTATAGCCAAAACTAAAGCCTCTTTCAGTGATGAGTATATTTTTATTGCCTGTTGATTCAATCTTTTTTATAATATTTTTTATGTCCCATGGCGACAAAAACTGTCCCTTTTTTACATTCACTGGCCTCTTTGTTTTTGCAACAGCAATTACAAAGTCTGTCTGCCTGCATAAGAATGCAGGTATTTGTATTACATCAAGGACATTAGCAGCCTCCTTAATCTCGTCCTTGCTGTGAACATCAGATAATATCGGCAGATTCAGTTTATCCTTTATCTTTTTTAATATCTTTAGCCCCTTTTTAAGTCCGGGCCCCCTCGGTGAATCAATAGATGTCCTGTTAGCCTTATCATAAGAGGATTTAAATATTAAGGGAATATTAAGTTCAGCAGTAATCTCTTTTAACCTCTTTGCAGTATTGTAGGATTCTCTTTCAGATTCAATAACACAAGGACCCGCAATAAGCAAAAGAGGGTTGCCATTTCCAATTCTTATTCCATTAATTTTAATCTCCCTCACTGACAAATGCCTCCTCTTCTGCCTTTATAATCATAGTTTTGTTTTCTAACGCTGCCTTTATAAAATTTTTAAAAAGAGGATGAGGGTCTAATGGCCTTGATTTAAATTCCGGATGAAACTGGGAACCAACAAACCATGGGTGATTTGATAACTCAATAATCTCAACCAATTTATTATCAGGCGATGTGCCGCTTATAATCATCCCTTTTTTTGTTAATGCCTCTCTGTATTTGTTATTAAACTCATATCTGTGTCTGTGCCGCTCAGAGATATTTGTCTTTTTATATGCTTTATAAGCAAGGGTATTCTTCTTTATAATGCATGGATAAGCTCCCAGCCTCATGGTGCCGCCCTTTTCTTTTACACCCCTCTGACCAGGCATAAGATAGATTACTGGATGAGGAGCCTTTTTATCAAACTCTGAACTATTTGCCTTATTAAGACCTACAATGTTTCTTGAGAATTCAATTACAGCGCACTGCATGCCAAGGCATATCCCAAAAAAGGGTATACGGTTTTCCCTTGCATATCTAATTGATTCAATCTTTCCCTCTATCCCCCTTTTGCCAAACCCGCCTGGAATTAAGACACCGTCTATCCCTTGTAAAAAGAATTCTGCTCCCTTTTCCTCTACATCCTCTGCATCAATCCAACTGATAGAGACCTTTGAATTATTTGCAATGCCGCCATGATGCAAAGCCTCTGACAGGCTTTTGTATGAGTCCTTTAAATCAATATATTTTCCTATTACAGCAATATTTATCCTGTGGTTTGGGTTTTTTATTTTTCTGACAATCTCCTCCCACTTTTTCAAATCAGGCTTCTTTGTCTTTAAATTCAACTGCCTGACTATTGCATCATCTAATCCCTCCTGATGCAGATTTAAAGGCACCTCATAGATTGTCTCTACATCCCTTGCTGTTATGACCGCCTCTTTCCGGACATTACAGAATAAGGCTATCTTTGCCTTCATTGAATCAGGGATAGGCCTGTCTGCCCTGCATAATAATATGTCAGGCTGGATACCAATCTCTCTCAGCTTATTCACACTGTGCTGTGTAGGTTTTGTCTTTAATTCATCAGCAGCATTCACATATGGCACAAGGGTCAGGTGTATGTACAGAGCATCCCTGTTTGGGACATCAAATCTGAACTGCCTTATTGCCTCAAGAAAGGGCAGGCTTTCTATATCGCCGATTGTCCCGCCGATTTCAACAATTACAACATCCTTTTTATTAGCAGCATCCCTTATGCATTTTTTTATCTCATCAGTAATATGCGGCACCACCTGAACTGTTCCGCCGAGATAATCACCCTTTCTCTCTTTAGAGATTACATTATGATAGATTTTGCCTGTTGTATAATTATTCTTTCTTAACATTGTAACACTTGTGTATCTCTCATAATGCCCGATATCAAGGTCTGTCTCAGCTCCGTCATCTGTAACATAAACCTCGCCATGCTGATACGGACTCATTGTTCCGGGGTCAACATTTATATAAGGGTCTAATTTTAAGAAGGTAACCTTAAGCCCCCTGCTCTCAAGAAGGCTGCCTATTGATGCAGATGCAAGCCCTTTTCCGAGCGACGAAACAACACCGCCAGTAACAAAGATGAACTTTGGCATTATTTTTTTCTCCCCTTACAAATCATTTTTTTAACCTGCTTCAGATCCTCTGACGTATCAACCCCGATTGTATCATAGTTAGTTTCATAGACCTTTATCTTATAACCATTTTCCAATGCCCTCAACTGCTCTAATCTTTCCATTTTCTCCAATGGCGTCTGTTTCATCTTTGAAAATTTCAGGAGAAACGGCCTTCTGTAAAGATAAAGGCCTATATGTTTATAATAGGTCTTTTTATATGAAAATCCCCCTGTATCCCCCTTTTTCAAAGGGGGACTTAAAAACTTCCCCCCTTTACTAAAGGGGGGTGAGGGGGGATTATTTTCATCACGAAGAAACGGAATCGGAAGCCGTGAAAAATATATGGCATTATTATCATTATCTGTTATAACCTTTACGATATTCGGGTTAAGCGCTTCTTCAATTGAGGTAATCTCTTTTTTCATTGTCCCCATGACTGCAGATTTATCCTTCTTGAAATGACTTACTGCACTATCAATCATCATGCTTGAGATTAAAGGTTCATCACCCTGAATATTTACAATTATATCTGCCTGAATTTTTTCTGCAACCTCTGCAATCCTGTCAGTGCCAGAGCTATGTATCTTTGTAAGAACAGCCTTGCCGCCAAAATTTATTACTGTATTATATATCCTTCTGTCATCAGTAGCAACTATCAAATTATCCAATAACCTTGCTTTTTTTGCCTGCTCATAAACATGCTGTATCATCGGCTTGCCGCATATATCTGCAAGTGCCTTTCCCTTAAACCTGCTTGAATTATATCTTGCCGGGATAATGCCAACCACTTTCATGCAGAATCGCCTTTTAATACCCTTTCAAGCTCCTTCTTTGTTACAGCAGCAGTGCCGACAATGCCAACAACAATGCCGGCAGCATAATTTGCAATAACAGCAGCCTTTTTTATAGAAGCGCCTGCTGCCATGGCAAGAGAAAGCGCTGCCACAACTGTATCGCCTGCGCCTGTAACATCATACACCTCTTTTGCAACTGTTGGTATATGTGTTATATGGCCGCTATTCTCAAAGAGGCTCATGCCGTGCTCCCCTCTTGTAATAAGGAGCGCATCGCAGCCCAATCTGTTTAATAATATCTCCCCTGCCCTTTTAAGGCTTGTTTCGTTTTCTATCTCAACGCCAGAGGCATTTGACGCCTCCAGATTATTTGGGGTAATGACTGTCACGCCTTTATAAAGATTAAAATGATTCACCTTTGGGTCAACTACCACCCTCACACCATTCTTCTTTGCAAGTTTTAATACATCAGTCATTAAGACAGGTGTAATAATCCCTTTTGCATAGTCAGATATTGTAAGGACATCTATATTCTTAATCCTTTTGTTTATAAATTCATAAATATTATTCTGTGTCTTTATAGATATTTCGTCCTTCTGCTCCCTGTCAAATCTTACTACCTGCTGGCTGTGCGCAATTATTCTTGTCTTCACAGTTGTAGGCCTGTCATCATAAAATATGCCGTCTTCGCTTATCCCTTTGCTTTTTATCTCTTTGATAAAGCTTCTGCCCATATCATCATTGCCAATAACACCGCATATCTCTGCCTTTCCCCCAAGACTTGTAATATTATTAACAACATTGGCAGCGCCTCCGAGAAGCAGCGTCTCCTTTGTTACATTTACAACAGGAACAGGCGCCTCAGGCGATATCCTTGTTACCTTGCCCCATATAAAATGGTCCATCATTACATCGCCGAGCACAAGCACCTTTGCCTTGTTAAAGGTCTTTAGATATTTGATTAATCCAGCTACTTTCATAATGCTATTTTACTACCATCCTCTCTTTTTCCATTAATCGTTTTGGCAATTTACTATTTATAACATCCATTACATCCTTTGCGCTAATGGATTCAATGCCATCCTCTTTTTTTATTACTGTATGCCCTTTGCCATAAGGCCCCCAGACGGCAAGGTCAGTGGAGCCAAAGAGCGCAATAACAGGTATCCTTAAAGCAGCGGCAATGTGCATTGCGCCGCCATCCAGGCAGATAGCTAATTTACATAGAGAAAGTACGCCAATCAGTTCTTTAACAGATTCGGTTTTATATAGAATAACATCGCCATGTACCTTTTCTTTTATGGATTCTGCCTTTCTGTCATCACCAGGATGCATTGGATTTGTATCATCACCAGGCATCCATAAAACAACCACCTTGATATCCTTGCTTGTCAAGAAATTTATAATCTTAATAAACCTCTCAATCGGCCATCTGTTTTCAGGCCTTCTGCTTGATATATGTATTGCTGCTAAGTAATTATCCTTTTTTACACCATGCTCTTTCAGAAAATCCCATGCCCTGTTTTTTTCTGCCTCAGGGATATTAATTGCAAGCCCTTCATTATCATTTTCTATTCCAAGCGAAGCAACAAGCCTGTATACCTTATCAACCTCGTGTAATGGTTTCTTTTCAGCTACAACTGGAATATTATAAAAAAATCTCGGCAGTATCCCTTTCTGCGGGACATAGCCGAGCCTCCATCTTGCCCCTGTAAAATATGCCATCCTTGCTACAGATGGAGAATAACTTGAACGGCATGAGATAACCAGATCAAACTCCCTTTTTCTAATCTCAGAGAATGTTCGATACATTTCAAGCCATGCAGATAATCTGCTTTTATGTCTCCCGTGTTTTAATTTATCATAAACAAAACACTCATTTGCTATGCCGCTGCCATCTATAACATCCTTGTTATACCTGTTTACAAGAATAGATATGGAAGCATTCTTAAACCTTTTTCTTACTGCCTGTATTGCCGGTGTTGTGCATATCAGGTCTCCGATATTATCATTTCTTATTATCAAAATCTTTTTTATTGAATTTTTATCCAAAAGCCATGATCTCATCATAAACCCTTAATGTCTCTTCAGTCATTCTATCCCATGTAAAATTCATTGCCTTTTTCCTTGCTTTAACACCAGCCTCTTTGCGCAACTCAGGATTTAATAAATCCCTTATCTTTTCTGTTAGCGCATCAATTTCTAATGGTGTATTGATTATAAAACCATCCTTGCCATCCTCTATTATCTCAGAAGCGCCATTCTTTTTTGTTGTGATAACAGGGACGCCTGATGCCATTGCCTCAAGCGTAACATTTGCAAAGGGGTCAAAAAAGGTAGGAAGCGCAAAGATATCAGATGCAGCATAATACTTCTCTGTTTCACCGGCATAATCAACAAAGATTATATTTTTATCAATGTCAAATTTGGCTGCCAATCTTTTATACGGCCAGAGCTTATCTTTGCCAACAATCAATAGCTTTATCCTGTTTTTATTAATAGAGTCATTGCCAAGCCTTGACACTGCCTCTATTAAATAACTGACCCCTTTTCTTTTAAAACCGCTTCCCACATATAATATCATAAAATCATCATCTGATATATTATGTCTTTTGCGTGTCTCTGTTCTGTATTTTTCTTTATTTATTGGATTAAATCTCTCTGTATCAACACCATTGTATATAACCTTTATCCTTTCTTCAGGAACAGGATAAAATTTCAGTATCCCATTTTTGCTCAATTTTGAATTAACGATAATCCTTTTATAATTGCCGTTCTGGAATTGTCTTTTTTCAATTGAAAGGACAGCCCTGTGAAAAGGGTCAAGCAGTTTAAGACTGCTTCCCTCATCAATCCATGCCCTGTGGCACCCTCCCCCTAATGTTGCCACATCCTGATAATATGTCCTTGTCTGGGTATGAATAATGTCAAAGTCCTCTTTTTTTACTGCCTTATCAGCAAAATAGGCATAGGTTAATGGAGCCATGAACCTGAAAGGCCAGCGGGTCATCGGAACCTTTACAAAATTTATTCCTTCACCCTCAAAGGTTGGGATGTTTGACCATGAATTCGCAAAAACAGTTATGTTATGACCTCTCTGTTTAAGTTGTTTAACTAACTCATATGTCCGCCTCTCGCTCCCGCCCTTTTTGTCAAAGTTTTCAATTAGTATAGCAATCTTATATCTTTCAGTCAAACTATTTTCTCCTCTAAAAATTTTGTGTAACTGTAGCAAAAAAACCATAAAAATTCAACAGGCTTTATTTTTAAAAGAAATAAAAAAAGCCCGCATACTTTTATATGCGGGCTTTTTGGTTTAAGCTATTTTAAAGCTTACTCTGGTATTACATTTGCTGCCTGTGGGCCTTTTGGGCCTTTTGTAATGTCAAACTGCACCTTCTGACCTTCTTTCAGGGTTTTAAAACCATCACCTGAGATGGCAGAAAAATGCACAAAAACATCTTCACCAGATTCCTGCTCAATAAATCCAAAACCTTTGGATTCATTAAACCACTTAACTTTTCCTGTTGTCATTGCACAATACCTCCTTTCAATAGATTTTCGCTATAGAGGTTTTGTGTTTTAAAGACTTTTGTCATAACATGTAAACCGATCTACAACTAATTTTGATATACTATAACAGAACATATCTGTCAGGTCAAGAACAAAATCATTTATTATCAAACTATTTTAGAAGTGTCCTATTTTTACCAAAATCTCCTAACAGGTAACATTTATTAATGAGTCAACAGGAGTTGACTCTTTATATTTGCTCGTGATAAAGTAT
>ERZ1292623.211-Hain-H51-01um-R1-211-length-65763-cov-11_pt3 | contig 28791 bp, 34 predicted proteins | sample MGYA00564398_ERZ1292623 | MGnify/ENA primary metagenome ERZ1292623 (study PRJEB36523, sample SAMEA6512633) | groundwater metagenome | collected 2019-01-07 | study: AquaDiva: Metagenomics assemblies of 32 groundwater samples | reverse complement strand
GAAGGGCCGGGAAGAGTCCCGGAAGAGACCAGTCCCTTCCCCGCGGGGACTTGTCTCTCCCCAGGGGCAAGGGGGCCCCTAGGGGGGCCCCCCGGGGGCCTGTGTGCGCCCGTACCCGCGAAAACGCCTGCGCTGGAGGGAGAAGGGCCGGGAAGAGTCCCGGAAGAGACCAGTCCCAGCCCCACTGGGCCAGTCCCAGTCCAGCGCGAGCGCGCACGCGCCCGAGATCGCGCGCTGGAGGGGGAAGGGCCGGGAAGAGACCGGGGGTTCCCCACTGGGACAGAGCCGGGCCCTCTCCAGGGCGCCCGCGACTTCCTCGACGCGGGCGAGAGCGAGCGCGCGCGGGAATTGCGGTATGGACACGCCATACACGCCATACCTAGTTATGTTACCTGGGACGGAAATGACACAGGGCGGGGCACGCGCCCGCCGCCGGCAGCGAGCCCACCACGCGCCGCGGGTGAGGCCCCGAAAACAACCCCCTTGACACCCGGCGAGGCGGCAAGTATTATCGCGAGGCCAACTTTCCAGCACCCCGATTTCCCACACCCAGATGTCAACCGCTTGCCAGAACCCATACCCCGATCGCGGCGATCGCGTTCTTCGCGGCGCCGCCCACGACGCATTGCCCTCGACGCGCTTGCCCCGGAACTCATCGCCGAAATCGTCGAAGCATCGCACGTCTACGCTCGCCTCGTCCGCCAACGCACCAGACGCCCATTCCCCGGCCTCCCACGCTCGAACCCAACCGCGAGTGCCCGCTTCGCCGGGTTTGCCCGAGTCGTTGCCGCCGCCCACGTTGACCACGTACCCGTCTCGGAACTGCTCTACGCCGCGTTCGATCGCATCCGCGACTGGCACGGCGTCCCGTACCCGCCGCTCAACGCGCTCACCGGAGATCGCCTTCGTGCCACGCACCGGGAGTGGCTCGCGGAGCGTACCGCGAACCAGTCTCTCGGCCACGACCGCGACGACGCACCCCTCGACGACTACCGGCTCCTGCTCAAGCAGGCGGCCATGTCCCAGCGCCGGTGGAACCGTTGGCGCGCCCAAGGTCGCAGCCTCGACGCCTTCGTCGTCGCGTTCGCGGCCACGTTGTCCCCGTGGTGGCTCGTCCTCCAGCCGTGGTGGGCGGACTTCCGCGAACGTGCTCTGGCTGGGATGCCGCCCGCCCAGGCACAAGAAACACGCCAGGCCGAGATGCAGGCGCAGCACTACGCCCACGACATCTGGCGTGCTTGCGCGGTGAGGGAAACCCGCTCGTGATGCGGATCCGCGCCAACAAGATCGGGTATGGCGTGTCCATACTTGACAGACACGACCAGACGCGCTATCCTGCATCCTGTATGTCGGCAAAAGAGGACGCCCCCGGTCTGGCGAGACCAGAGGCGTCGGCGCACGGTGCGGGGTCGCACCGCGTGCTCACACGAGGCTTTCGTAGGAGGCCACCGTGCACAGACAGCATACCCCGCGAATAGCACAAAGTCAATTCCCCCCGACCAGCCGCCCAGACGCGGCCGCGATCAAGTGAGGCGGCCGTGCTCAAGGACAAGCTCGATCTGGGCTCCGAGCTGGAAATCCACTTGCTGGCGGCGATGATCGCGGTGCCGCACTTCCTGCCGATGTTCGTCGGGGAACTGGACCCCAAGAGCTTTGCGCTGCGTGTCCACGAGGCGTGGGCCAAGAGCACCATCACGATCTACCAGGCACACCACCGGGTTCCGGCCCTCGCGGCGGTCCACGCCGAGACCAGGCGCGCGATCGGCACCGTCGGGTACGAGGCCGTGCTACCTGGCGATGTGGACTCGGTGCGCGCTGGCATTGACTCGGTCCTCGCTACCGGTGAGGACTTGAGCTACGTCCTCGACCGCGTCCGGGAGTTCACCCGGCGCAACGCGCTACTTCGCGTCATGAGCCGGGCACCCGAGATGCTGGAGAACGATTTGACGGGCTACGAGGCGTTGCTCAAGAAGGCGATGAGCACGGGCGAGCACATAGGCGCCGAGCCAGTGTTCCACTTCGGCTCGGTCATCGACCGAATCCAGACGCGCCGCCTCGAAAATGGCGGCCGATACATTCCCACAGGTATTGGGCGTCTCGACGAGTTCCTCGGTGGCGGGCTGCGTCGAGGTCGGTTCGCGGTCATCATCGCCCCGGCGCGCGGTGGGAAGTCCAGCCTTCTCGTGGACATCTGCTGCGGCGCTCTGGAGCGTGGGCATCGCGTCCTCTACATCAGCCACGAGATCCGGCGCGAAGACCTGCACGATCGCATCGACACGCGCCTGACCGGCATCCCCACGGCGTTCTTGCGGGACAACGAATCGGTCGTCACGCGCACGGCCCTGGACTTGCGCTCACGGGGCGGGGAGCTTGTGATCCACTTCTGGCCGCGTGGCACGGCCACGATCGGGCATTACAAGGGCCTTGTCTCGAAGCTCAACGACGCTGGGTTCAAGCCCGACATGGTGGTCTCGGACTATGGCGACCTACTGGCGAACCCGCGGGGCGTCTCCGAGCGTCGGCATCAGGTCAATGCTAAGTTCGGCGACTTGTTCCAGTTTGCCCAGGAGACCGGGTTGTGCGTGTGGTCCGCGATGCAGGGGAACCGGAGCAGCTTCCGGGATGGGCGCGTGGACCTGGACCAGCTCGCCGAGGACTGGTCCGTCGCAGGAATTGTGGACGTGGCCGTCACCGTGAGCGCTACCGAGGACATGGAGAAGCGCGGAGTCGTGCGCTTGGCCAAGGTCAAGGACCGGGATCGCATCGACGGGCAGAGCGCGGAGTTTGGGTTCCATCGCGAACTCCAGAGGTTCGAGTAATGGTCTGGGCCGACATCCTGCACGGGGACGTGGTAGCGTGCCTCGGTACATTGCCCAGTGCGTCGGCCGATCTGGCGATTGCCGATCCAGACTGGCAGATACGCGGGGACATAGCTACGGGGCGCAAGCGCAACAAGGTCAAGTTCACGCAGAACCGCACGGGGTTCGACTGGTGGCGCCCCGGAGACCCCACAACGCGGCAGGAGCAAGATGCGTTCACCCGGTGCTGGGTGGGTGCTGTTGAGCGTGTACTACGCCCTGGCGGCCATCTCCTTGTCTGGTACGATGCTATGCGTATCAGTAAGGTGTACGAGGCTGCCGAGGCAACGTGGACACGCCCAGTAGCGCGCCAAAACCTGTTCTGGCAAAAGGCGTATCCTGTACCACGCGCGGGCCAGGTAAACTTTTGCCCGGCCGTCGAGGTGGCCGCATGGATCACGAAGGACAGCGCGGCGAAGGCCGTGGCGACCTTCAACGCCGAACTCGGCCAGTCCTCCAACATCGCCTTGGCGCCACAGGTCAAGGGGCTCGCCCGCGTGCATCCTGCGCAGAAACCGGATGCTGTGTTGGAGTGGATCGTCAGCTACCTGAGCCGGCCGGGGGACACTGTCCTCGACTTGTTCGCGGGGAGCTTCGCGCTGACGCGCGTGGCTACAGAGTGCGCACGCAATGTCGTGGCCGTAGAGCGGGATCTTCGATGCTTTGGCCACGTGCGCGCCGATATACCTGGGCGTACTCTTCGGACTATCAAGGAGGCGGACGATGGCATCAGTGGAGTTGCGTGAACAGCGCAGGAAGGCTGGCTTGTGCCCGGCCTGCGGCGGGGCCGTGGCGGCGCAGACTGGCGCGGGAAGGCGGCTGAAGACCTGTGAACAGTGCCGCCGGCGGATGGCGGCAGCCTACCACCGATGGCTGGACAAGCGCGAAACACGTCAGGTCGATGTGTCCCTAACACCAAAAGCCCCAGTCAAGCAGCCCGTGGTGCGCAACATCGCCGAGACCCGCACCATCACCCCGATGTCGCCTGGGGCCGCGCGCCTGGCCACGGCGTGGGTGCGGATGCGCCAGACGCTCGTTGGGCGCTTGAAGGGCAGCAAGCGCGTCCTGGCGCGGTCGATCCTCGCGCTCATGGCCGAGATCGAGCGGGGGGCGTAGTGGAGTTCTGCACCTGGGTGGCGTCGCGATTCCGTGGCGCTCGAATCCGTGCCGACGGTGAGGTGGAGCTGGATTGCTTCTCGTGTGGCGCGGAGCGGAAGCTCTGGGTGAACACGCTCCGGGGCCGCGGTATCTGTTTCAGGTGCGGCCTCCGGTTCGGTGCGCTCAAGATGGTCGCGGCCGTGGACGGGGTATCGATGTACGAGGCCGCGCAGCTAGTGATGTCCACTACCGCAGACCTTCCGCGCCTGAGCGAGGCCGTGGCGACCAGGGTAGCGGCGACCGCGGGCGTGGACGTTCCAGAGTCATCGGCACCGGTCGTGGCCGACGACTCACCACTGGCCCAATGCGCCCGCGCCTACTTGGCCTCCCGGGGAATCTCCGACGAGGACGCGGCCTTCTACGGTCTCCGCTACTGCTGGGCCGGGCCCTACGCCTATCGCATCGTGTTCCCGTATCGCGACCTGGACGGGGCGATCGTGTACTGGGCGGCACGCAAGATAGACTCGCTCAACATCGGCGGGCCAAAGATGCTTTATCCCAAAGCGCCGCGCAGCGGGCTGCTATTCAACATCGACGTGGCCCAGGTATACCAGCGCATCATCCTCGTCGAGGGGCCAATAGACGCCGTGCACGTCGGGCACGACGCCGTGGCGCTCGGAGGTTGTGACCTGGCACGCGAGCAATGCCGGTTGCTGCGCCAGGTCGGGGCAACGGAGATCGTTGTTCTCCTCGACAGCGACTCGGCCGGGGCCGTTGGGGCACGTAAGGCCCTGCGCGAGTTGTTGGGCTATCCGTGGTCCGTGCGTCTGGCCGCGCTGCCAGCCGGCCGAAAGGATCCCGGTGAGTGCTCGCGGGATGAGCTACGCACCAGCATCGACGCGGCCGAACCGATGTCATCACTTTCTCTGCTCAGGGCGTCTCTTTTCGGTGGCACACTGGCCACGGAAGATCAGGCTTGACACGATGGACCATCCGTGTTATCTTGCACGGTATCCGGAGGTTACGGTATGGGCTTCGCGCACTCACGTTCAGAGCTGACGAGCATCGCAAAGGAGCTGGGCCTGTGGGGCTCAGCGGTCACGTTCACGATGAGCACGCCGATGATCGAGGCCGCGTTGCGGGCCAAGACCCCGCCGGACGCCGCGAAGCACTCTACCATCGTGCGCCGGTTCTACGGGGCCCTCAACGTCGATCTGTCTGGGCCGCCCGTTCTGGGTGTTGCTGTTCCGGACGAGCTGCCAGTCGGGTCCGTAGATGACGACCCCGAGCCGGACGTTCTGACCCCGGAACCTGAGCCTTCCGCGCCCAAGCCCCCCGCGGCCTTCACGCCCAAGCCCCCCGTGGTGCTCGTGGCCCAGGCCCCTGTTGCCCACCAGGCTGTGCCAGCCCCGCCAGCTATTGGCGCCGCGGCGGCGTTCATTGGCATGGACCTCGCGGCCGTTGGTCTCGTGGCCGTGGACTGCCCGGGATCTATTGCCGACAACAACGCCGTGTGCCTCGTGTGCCCCGAGTTGCTGCCGTGCCTCGATCAGGCGCTCGGCGGGACAATCCGCTATCCGGATCGCTACACGGCCAAGTCGGAGGCCGTGTCGGCGCCGCCGGAGCCGGAGCCTGAGACGGCGCCAACTCCGGCCAAGGCGCGCCGCGGGCGCTCGCCGAAGGCCAAGCAGGACGAGATCCCCGAGGCCATCGTGGATCAGAGCGCGCAGGTTCTAGCTCTGGAGCTGTCGAAGGTGGCCAAGGGGCTCGTGGCGTTCTTCGCGCAGCCAAGCATTGCTATCCCGTGCGTCCATCGTCCACCGGCCGTGTTTTGGTTCGCGGGAGCCACGCCAGTTGTCCGGATGACGCGCATCGCGGCCACGAAGCCGACCGTGCAACTTCTGACCCTGACGAAGCCCGAGGACAGCACGGGTGTTTTCCTGGACAAGCGCGGGGTGTGGACCTGGGACGGCGGATCGGCCGCGCACCTGGAGCCACATCTGCGCGCCGCGATCAAGTTGGCGCACTGATGGCACAAGAGCTGCCGTTTCCGTGCCTGGCGTGCGGGCTCTATGCTCGCGGGTGCCACTCGCCGTGGATCCAAGGTACCGGCCCCAACGGAGCCGATGTTCTTGTGATCGGGGACTACCCGGGGTACGACGAGGACATCCAAGGGCGCCCATGGGTTGGGCCGGCTGGGCGGTTGCTTCGTGCTCGGTTGGCGGCGGCCGGCATTTCAGACGATCGGGTCTTCTTCACGAACGTGCTCCGATGCCGCGTGCCCCACGGGGCCCAGCCCCGACCCGAGGAGCTGAAAGCGTGTTCCGGGTTTCTCGACCGGGAGGTGGCGGCGGTGAAGCCCCGCACGATTCTGGTCATGGGCGAGCACGCGGTCAAGGCTGTGCTCGGCCTGACTCTCCGCAAGGCGCGCACTGAGGTCCATCTTCGTTGGGGGCGCTGGACGGTGGCGAGCTACAACCCGGCCGCCGCGTTGAAGGATCCGATCTACCTGAGCGCCATTGACAAGGATCTTGTGCGCCTGGCGCGCGCCGTTCGCGGCGACCTCGTGCGCGCGCAGACCGTGAACCATCGTCTGGCCGACACGCCGGATGCCGTCGCCACCGCGCTCGCGGAGCTTCGCCACGCGCCGGTCGTTGCGTTCGACCTGGAGACGAGCCCGTTGCATCCTTACGGGCGTGGGGGCGCGGCCATCTTGTGCTTCGCGCTCTCCGGGTCGCCCGGGACGGCCACGGTCATTCCGTGGGGTCATCCGGGGGCAGCTCTCGATGGCACTGCGGCCGAGGCCATTCGCCCGATGCTCCAAGAGTTCTTCGCCGATCCGTCGATCCCCAAGGTTGCCCAGAATGCCAAGTTCGACCTCATGTGGCTCTTTCACAACGGGTTTGAGGTAAACGGTCTTGTGGGCGATACGCTATTGGCACACTACTTGACGGATGAGGTGTCGAGTCACGGCCTGGCGAGCTTGACCTGGGATTACACGGACATCGGGCCCTACTGGTGGGGCCTAGACGCCGCGATCGAAGAAGCTGGTGGTGATCTGGACTACGCCAACATCAAGTGGGAGGCGCTCTGGCCCTATGCTGGGTATGACGCCGATGCCACTCTGCGCGCTTGGCTCAACCTGGAGCCGCTCGTCGCGGCAGAGGGCTGCCTTGACTTGCACCGAGCACTGCATGTGCCCGTGTCCTCGGTCTTCGCGCGGATCCAGCTTGCGGGCATCGAGTACGACATTGAGGCCGCCGAGGTCGCCGTGAAGAAGATCGAGGTCATCGAGCGTGGCATCATGGCCAAGATTCGATCGCTTCCGACAGTGCGCAAGTACGAGACGGTGCTGGCTGAGCAGGGCGTAAAGCCTGATGCCGACGGCTTCCGATTCGACCCGAACTCCCCGAAAGCTCTGGGCAAGTTCCTGTTTGAGTACCTCAAGCTGGACGCTGGCGGCTACCGCCGGCCGGGCGAGACGCCTTCCACGGACGCGGACGCCTTGCTAACTCTGGCGCCAGCGCTGCCTCTGACGCGCCACATCCTCGACCTGCGCAAGGCGGGGAAGTACCGCTCGACATACTTTGCCCCGGCGGCGTCGTGGGTCGGCGTGGATGGGCTCGTCCATTCGGACTTCCTCATCTTCGGCACACGCACGGGGCGAATCAGCGCGAAGGAGCCGAACGTCCTCAACATCCCGCGCGAGGGTGACGAGCGCGCCACGGAGCTTGGCATCCCGAGCCCCAAGAGCTTGTGGGTCTCACGGTTTCCTGACGGGATGATCGGGGAGTGCGATCTGAGCCAGATCGAGGTCCGGATTCTGGCGTCGTTCTCCGGGGACGCGGACCTCATCCGATTGTTCTACCAGGGGGGCGATGTTCACCGGCTCGTTGCCTCGGAGCTGTGGGGCATTCCACCGGAGCAGGTCTCGCCGGAGCTGCGGTTCCGGGCAAAGGGCGTGGTGTTCGCCATGGCCTACGGTGGTGGCCCCGAGACCGTTGTGAAGAACGTAGGCTGCACGTTCGCTGAGGCTCAGGACACGTTTGACAGGTTCTTCCAGCGGTTCCAGCAGCTCAGGGCATGGATTACCGCCAAGCAGCGCGAGGTTTGTGAGGTGGGCTACGTGCGCACGGCCACCGGCCAGAAGCGCCGCCTCGTGACCGCGTTGGGGCGCTACTACTCCGCGTCTGATGACCCGCGCGTGGCCGAGGCGCTACGCCAGGCAATCAACAGCCCGGTACAGGGCACGGCAAGTCACGTGTGCCTGACCGCGCTGTGCGTGCTCGATAGGTTGTTCCGTGAGCACGCCTTGCTTTCACGTATCATATCCCACGTCTACGACTCGATCATATTCGACATCCATCCGCGTGAGCTACGGGTTGTTCCCACACTGGCTGTGTCCGTGATGACAGGTCTCAAGTTTCCATGGTTGTGCGTACCGCTAGAAGCCAATTTCAAGATGGGCAGGACGTGGGCAGAAGTCGCCACCGTAGAGCCCGAGACACAAGCGCTTGTCGCGTAGGAGGTTTCCATGCCAGACATCGACGAACTGATCCGCGGAGTCTCACTGACTCTCAACTTCCTCGGCCCCCAGGAGCCCAATCCGGTGATCCCCGTGGCCCAGATCCTCGGGCCCCGCGTCGAGAACATCGACCAGGCATTAGTCGAGGCGAGCGCCTGGTACGCCTGGGTAGGCGAGCGCTGGGCGCGCGTGCGCGCGGCGCGGACCGCCGTGGAGCGACGCAAGAGCGAGACCTTCGCGCAGCTTGCCACGGAGGCACGCGAGAATCTCCAGGGCAAAGTCACCGAGAAGGCCATCGAGCAAGCCGTCCGGGCACACCCGGACTACCAGGCCATCAACGAGTCTATGGTACGGGCCTCCTACGAGGAGGACGTACTCCAGGTCATGCTCAAGGCCATCGAGCTGAGGAACGACGAACTGCGCACCATCTCCGCGAATCGCCGCACCGAGTACACCACCACGCCGGGGTCAACCCGGCACTAGGAGGTCCAAGAAATGACGTATCAGGTAGATCCGCAGGCGGTCCAAGCCGCCGTGACCCGTTCCCAGGGGGGCATCGCCGGAGTCGGCGCCATCCTCGCGCTGGGCATCGGGAGCAACAAGATCCGGCTCGGTCCCCCGTTCAAGGAGGGCATGGGCCTTCCCTGGATCGAGGCCCGGGTGCACTGGAACCTGGGCGAGGCCAAGATGGCACCGCCGGTGTGTCTCTACTGGCTGCGCAAAGAGACCTGCCCAGTGTGCCAGTGGTGCCGGGAGCACGAGGGCGACCCGCAGTTCGCCGATCTGGCAAAGAAGCGCCGCGCCAAGACGCGGGCCTGGGCCCAGGTGCTCAAGGAGGGCGAGCTGGACAAGGGCTGGCAGGTGTGGGGCTTCGGGTGGGAGGCGCTCAATGCGGTGCTCCCGCTACTCTCACACCACCCGGACATGTGCGATCCGGATCGCGGGCGATGGCTCGCGGTAACGACGATGCGCAAGGGCGACTACACCGCCATCACGTCCGTGTTCCCCGATCCGGCACCCTCGCAGATCCACCCGGACTGGATCGGGAGGCTCAAGAACCTGGATCCTGTTCTGAACGTGCTGTCGGCCCAGGAACTCTCGCCGCTTCTCCAGGGCACGGGACCGCGCCCGCTGACGCCGCAACAGCCGGGTGCGTGGCAGGCGCCGGCCCCGCAAGCCTACGCGGCGCCCCCGGCCTACGCGGCACCGCCAGCGGGTTCGCCCGTGATCCAGCCCCCGCCTCCGGCCTACGCGGCCCCGCCGGCAGGCGCGCCAGTGATCCAGCCCCCACCCCCGGCCTACGCGGATCCGTCGTGGGGCAAGGACGGGCATCAGGCGGCGCCCCGCTCCGTGGCCGCACCTGTGGCCCCGGCGATCCCGCCTGTCAACGGCCCCCTTCCCGACGCGGTCATGGCTGAAGTCAACCGCGTGCTGGCCTCGTTGGGGGTGAAACCGCCTGGTCAAGCGTAGCCGGAAGGTACTGGACGGCGCACCGCGCCTCCAGGCCGCCAGCTTTCTTTCGGACCTCCGGGAGAAGCTGGGAATGCCGCTCCCGCGCGTGAGCGCGTGGGTACCCACCGGGAGCCCGGCACTGGATCGGGCTCTCGGTGGGGGCATCCCCGTCGGGCGGACCACGGAGGTCTTTGGTGCGGAAGGTTCCGGGAAGAGCACGTTTCTGGAGCATCTCTACGTCGGCGTGCGCCACGGGCTAAAGGGGCTTGTGGTGGACATCGACGCGGAAGCCACCAGGGATGAGGGTAAGTTACAGCGGCTCGGGCTCAAGGCGGCCGAGTTCGTCTACTGCCGCCCGGTTCACCTGGCCCAGATCCTCGATGTGATCCTGGAGCTGACGCGGTCTCTTCAAGGGGCTAAGTTCCCGACCATTGTCGGGGTGGACAGCCTGGCCGCGATCAGCACCGAGGAGGAGCAGGACGGCGCCATGGGCGCGCACGCCGGCAACCGCGCCCATGCTCGCTACGTGTCCGAGTTCTTCCGGAAGGTGCCGAGTTTGCTGCACACGGCCAACATGGCGCTGGTGTTCGTCAACCAGGCCAAGAGTACGGTGGAGGGTGGGCGCATGGTCGAGCGCACGTTCGCGGGCAAGGCCGTGCCCTTCCACGCGACGGTGCGCGTGCGTCTGGTCATTATCGGGCAGTACAAGAACGCTGCCGGCTACGTGGAGGGGTTGAAGGTCTTGGCCACCATGGTCAAGAACAAGGTGGACATCCCCTATCGCAAGGTCATCTTGCCATTGTACTTCGACCTCGGCATAGACAGCACGGCCAGCGTCATCGCCACGTTGGCAGAGCACGGGCTGCTCATGGCCGAGGGCAACCGCGTGGTCCTGCGCACGGCTACCAAGGAAACGCGGTTCTACCTCCACGAGAGCCAGCGTTACGCCGCGTTCAAGGCCAAGGTCGCGGAGGATCCAGCGCTCTTGGATGAGGCCGTGGCCTTGCTATGGAACCCGGACGCGGCTGACATCATCCGGCGCGTGCCCGAGCCCGTGTGCGCGGTCGAGGTCGGGGCATGAAAATGCTCGGGCTCATCGACGGTGGGGCGGTAGCGGCGCGCCACTACTTCGCCACGCCCACACGGCCGGCGCGGGTGATCCCGACTGGGTTCCTCAACTTGCTCGTGCGCCTGGCAACGCAGTTCGGCTGCACGCACGTGCTCGTGGCGTGGGACAGCCGCACGTCCACGGCGCGGCGGCGCCAGCTCTTCCCGGAGTACAAGCAGAATCGCGTTGCCCGGACCCAAACCGAAGATGGCAAGAAGGACAAGGAGCGTTACTTCGAGCAGGTGGCCACGACGATGGCCCTCCTGTGGGCCATGGGCATCGACCAGAGTTCCGCTCCGGGGCTAGAGGCTGACGACCTGATCGCGTTCGCGGCCTTGCACTGGGGCGCGGAGCGCACGGTCATCATCTCCACGGACTCCGACCTGTACCAGCTAGTCGGTCCAACGACATCGGTGTGCGACCCGTTCGCGATGCGGATTGTCACCGACGGCAACTTCGACAACGAGGTCGGGGTTGGGATCGACCGCTACGTGGAGTTCAAGGCGATGGTGGGCGATCCGTCGGACGGCATCCCGGGCGTGCCTCTGGTTGGTCCCAAGACGGCCTCGAAGTGGCTCAGTGCGTCCAAGACGGCCGAGGAGGTAGTGAACGCGGCCTTGCCCCCGCCAAAGGCCGCCGCTAACCTGAAATCTGGACTCCACATCGTTCGCCGGAACCGGGCGCTGATTGACCTGCGGTGGGTAGCCTCCCTGGGAAGGATCCCGGTAACGCGCGGGCATTTGGACCCGGTCGCGGCACGGACCTTGTGCGAGAAGCTGTGGATGCGAGACGTTCTGGAGACGTTCGGAACCTACATCGGGGCCGTGTCGAAGCTGATCCCGTCTGACAGGAGCGTGGCCGTATGAAGCTGTTGTTGGTGTCCGACATTCACGCGCGGGACGTGACCGAGGTCAGCCAGGCCAAGGCATGTGGCATTTCAACCTCGATGGCGGACACGCTTGCGCTGTTCGCGCGGATCAAGGCCGAGGCCGCGCACCAGAAGATCGACGCGATCGTGATCGCCGGAGACCTGTTGCACGACCGCCAGACGGTGTCGGCGGAAGTCCTGGTGCACTTGGTACGAGCAGTTCACGATTTGCCCTGTATGACGCTCCTGGTGCTGGGCAATCATGACCTGGCCGACAACGATCAGCGGCTCTCGATCCTGGAGGTGTTCGCGCACATCCACGGCGTCACCGTGGTGTCCAAGCCGTGTGACTTCCAGGGGGCCAACGGCCTGATGTTGCGCGCGGTGCCCTACGACCGGGACGAGGCCCTGATGGCCAAGCAGATGGCGGCCTCGGACTGGGCGTTTGCCGACAAGAAGGCCAACTTGCTCTCGGATGTTGTCCCGTGCGCAGGCACGGGGAAGCCCCAACGCCGTGTGTGCATCACACACGCGATGTTCCGAGGCGCGGCTCGTGGACCGTGGGACTACTTCGGCGACACCAGTGGCGTTCCGGTGGCTGCCGTGGCGGGCTTCGACGCCACGTTCTCCGGGCATGTTCACCGGCGCCAGGTTCTCGCTGGCGCCGGTGTGCCCGTGTGGGATCTCTTCAGTAACTTGACGCTCCTTGGCGGCAGCGTGGTCTACTTGGGGAGCCCGTACCCGATGAACGCGGCCCAGATCGGGGAAGACCTCGGCTTTTGGACCTACGACACGGAGGCCAACACCGCGCGGTTCTGCGCCTTCGACGGGCCGGTCTATCGCGAGGTCTCGTCCGCGGCCGAGGTTGAGGCCCTTCTTGAGGAGGTAGACCCGACCCAGCTTCACTTGCGGGTCACGCTTTCGGACCCGTCGGAGGCTGACAGGGTCCGGGCGCTGGCGGCAACGTGTCGCACCGTGGCCGTGCGGGTGCTCCCGACAGACCGCCCGGACCCGGAGCGTGTTGCTGTGGCGCGAGCCGTTGGCGACGAGGATCTCTTGCGCAAGTACCTGGCGGCGCGGGGGCACGCAGACCTACCGTCTCTCGACGCGGCCCTGGAAGATGGGCTCGTGTTCCTACGGGGAGGGGATGCCAATGTACGTCAGTAGGATCGTGGCCAAGGACTTCATGAGCTTGGGCGAGGTCGTCGTCGATCTTCCGCCGCGCGGGGTCATCTCCGTGGAGGGCGAGAACGGCGCCGGGAAAACGGCGCTCCTCGAAGCGGTTGGGTTCGCGCTGTTCGGGAAGACGCTCAGGGGGTTGCGACCTGGGCAGGTAGCGCGACGATTGGGCGACGGGACCGCGAGCGTGCGCGTGGACTTCAGGCACGAAAATGGCTCCGATACGGCCGCCGGCTGGATCGCCAGATCGGTCACGTCGGCTGGAACCCAGTTGGTAACGGGGGAGTTGCTGGGGAAGAAACTTCGCGGGGACACGCTGTCCGACACGCAAGAGCAGATCGAGGCGCGACTGGGGCTTGACTGGGGCACGTGGCGGGCGGCGTTTCACTTCGCGTCCAAGTTCGCGTTTCTCGGGCTCGACGACGCTGAGAAGAAGGCCATCCTTGACAGCCTGACGGCGTCGTGGCGCTTCGACGCCGCGCGCGAGCGTGCCCTTGAAGCTGGCGAGCGCATCCGACAGGAGCTGCTCGCGGCCGTGGACGAGGAGCAGAAGGCACGGACAACGCTTGCTGTTGACGGCCCACTGTTCTGGAAGGATCTGGATGTGTTCGTCACCCTGGCGGACAGGATCCGCGAAGAGATGGCTGCGTGCGAAGTGGCCGAGACCGATGCCGCGACGCGGCTCCAAGAGGCGAAAGCGCGCCAAGTTGCGGCCGAGACCACTGCCGCGCAAGCGGATTCTGGGCTTCTCACGGTGGAATCGGCGGTCGCCATGGTCCGGGACGCTGTTGGGGACGACCCGTCGGCCCGGATTCGCGCTTCGGAGGCCAGGCTTACCGATCTTTCTAGGGCCCAGGCTCGCCAAGAGGCCGACCTCGCGCAGGCAAAGGCCGGAACATGCCCGACGTGCGGGCGCCCTGGAATGGACACCGGCAGGGTCCAGTATCTCGCGGACCTGGTGGGCGCAACACGGCTCGACCAGGAGACCACCACGGCCGCGTTGCAGGCCGCTGTGGACGCGCGGGTGCGCTGGCTTGCCGCGCAGGAGCAGGTAGCACCGCTGGTCGCGGCGCGAGAGCATGTTCTGAGAGCGCGTGACGACGCGCGGCACGAGGCCACCGCAGCGCGGGCTGAGGTCCAAGTTCTAGCTCGCTCTATGGACGATGCCGTAGCGCGGTTTGCCTCTGCCAAAGCGCGATTGGCTCAGTCTACGGCTCCCAGTGCCGAACGCCTGTCCCGCATGGCGGCCAGCGTGAATACCGTGCGCACCCTGGCGACCAAGCGGGCGGTTCTGACCGAGCGCCAGAAGATCGCGGCGTTCTGGGCACGCGAGGGGTTCGCCAGGACCGGAATCAAGTCCTACCTCCTGGAACTGGTAGTGCCCCTGCTCAACGAGCGCCTGTCCATCTACACGCGCGACCTGTCCGACGGGCAGATGTCGATCCGGCTCTCCGCGGTGTCGGCCACGGCCAAGGGGGAGCAGCGGGATCGGATCGGTGTGCTCGTCGAGAACGCCGATGGCGGGGACATCCTGGAGGGGAACTCAGGTGGGGAGCGTGCGCGGTACGATCTTGCCGTTATGGCCGCGTTCTCCGATCTGGCGCGCGATCGCGGGGCCGGCGCCGGACTGACGTGGCTCTGTCTCGACGAGGTCTTCGACCACATCGACCAGCGCGGGCGCGCGAAAGCCGCTGCCTTTCTGCGGGCTCTCGGGGAGACACGCCAGGTCTTGTTCGTGGCACACTGGACCGACATCGCGGACAAGTTCGACCACCATGTCCGGCTTGTGAAGCACGCCGGCACATCGGCGGCTGCGGCCCCGGCAGTACCCCGGGCGTCCGATCCAGTTCCGGTACCGGCCAAGGAGCATGAGCATGCCAACGTCGTTCCATTCTGAGCCCCAGTCTGACGCCGAGATCAAGAGCCGACGCGGACGTGGTTCGCGTCGCAAGGGGGCATCCTACGAGCGCCACGTTTGCCGCGTGGCCAATGGCATTGTGTCCAAGCTGGGTTGGCGATGGAGCCGGACCCCGCGCTCTGGTGGTTGGGGGTACGCCTCACGCGACCCCTCGCTGCGCAAGCTCCGGGCGGATATCACAGTGCCAGATGCATGCCGGGTGTTCCCGGAGGCAAAGAAGCGCGAGAGCTGGTCGCTGGACCAGTTCATGAGCGTGGGCCCAAAGCGATGGGCACCGTTGCTTTGGTACGCGACGGCGGTGCCCAAGGCCAAGGCGGCCGGCAAGATTCCGGTCTTGTTCTTGGCCAAGAACTTGTTTCCGGACATCGTGATCGTTCGGCGCCGGGACGCGGCGACGTTGCTTGGGGCTGTTCCTGTTCCCGACGCCGGGGAGGCTGTCTTGTGGTTCGACGAGTTCGTGGCCATTCCTCTGCGCTCGTTCTTGACTCGACTGGTCGCGCACGAGACCTCAGCCGCAAGCGCGTCAAGTCTGGAAAGTTGCGTGACCGGTGCGTGACCCTTGGGCACCGGGTGAGGCTGTGTCCTGTGTGCTTGCACGTGTTCCTGGACAAGTCGCCATCAGCCCGACGCCGGACGTGTTACAAAGTGCGGTGCGCGCGTGCCTTGTGGGCATTTCGGGCGCGCGAGCGCCAGGCTGGGCGCCGGTGGACGTGGCGCTTGTGGTGGGCGTGGCGCCGAACTCTAGGCAGGATCGGCGCGAGGTGATACCATGAATGCGATGGCACAGGCCGAGTCCGAGGGCCGCGCGCGGTTGGTGAAGGCTGTGATGCAGCCGAACTTGCGGTTTGCTCTGTTCTCGCTGGTGACATGCAAGTTCGAGGCGTTCAACCTGCGTGGGATCGAGGCACTGGACAAGCTGGATGACTTGTACGGGTACGGGGCCGAGGGCCTTGTCGAGTTGTGCGCCAGTCAGAGTGACGCAGAGTTCTCCACAGCGAAGCCGATCAACTACGGTGGTGAGTCGATGTGGTTTGGCTTCCGTTGGGGGGTAGCTGTGGATCTTGTCGAAACCCTCTACGGGGCGAACATGGCTAACGCAGCCAAACTCATGGGCAGCATGGCGTTCCCAGGAGAGTAGCCAATGGGAACAGGTCGTGGTGGGCGCAAGGTTGCGGCTGGTGGCGGCGCCGCGGCTGGGGCTCTTGTTCTGGTCGGTGGCGCGGCGGCAGCCGCCACAAAGGAGCAGCAGCAAGCGGCGCTCGATCGGAAAGCTGAAACACTCCAAGGTCAGATCAAGGCTGCCACGATCGCCGCTGAGCAGGCCCGGGTTCGCGGGGCGTCGGCAGCGGAGGTTGCCGAGAAGAGGGCCGCAGAGCTTCGGCTGCGCGCACGGCTGGAACGGGAGGTTCTGGCCGCGAAAGCTAAGGTGGCCTCTGGAAATCCAAAGGCAGGCGCCCAGGAGCGTGGCAGGGCGGCCGAACTGACCGCGCGTGCCTTCGCCCAGGAGAAGATAGCTCGGGCTGAGCGCCAGTTTGCCAACGATCCGTCCCGAAAAGCTGATGTCATCAGGCAGATTCGCAATCAGGAACGGCGGCGGTTGGACGCCGTCTTGACGGCTACTACCAAGGCAACCAAAACTGAGAAGTCGGCGCGGACCAGCATTTTGAAGGCCCTCGCGCGCAAGAAGGTATCAGGGAAGGATTGGGCCGCTCTGGGCATAAGCCCAACGAAGAACGAAGCTGCGGTGCGCGCGGCGTACCGCGCCTCCATAAGCAAGGTCCACCCCGACAGGCCGGGCGGATCGGAGGCGAAAGCCGCGAGCGTGCAAACCGCGTTCAACAAGATCGGCACGGCCATGGGCTGGATCAAGCCGATGTCTGTCGAGAAGAGTGCCGGCACGCCAAAGGCTCCACGGGAGAAGCGCGCCAAGAAGGGCGTGCCACTCAGCAGCCAGATCGAGTTCGCCGACGTTGGCTTTGCTCCGAAGGCACAGGGCACGGCTAAGAAGAAGAAGGGCGCGTAACCCATGCTGAATGCACGCGCCGAGGCACACCGCGTTCGCGCTGCGTGGCGCAAGTACAACGATTGTTGGGTGATTCTGTTCCGGGACGTGGACACGGGCATCCACTTCACGCTGTGCAACGCGCGGCGGTTTCGCGCCACCGGGCGGATCGAGACGAAGGTCCAGTCGTTTCGCGGGCGCGAAGCCGCGGACAGGGCCACGAACCTGCCAGTGTTCCGAGAACACTGGATCGGCTACCAACCGCAGGTAGTTCGCTACGAGGCCCTCAAAGAGTTCGGGGACCACCACCGGCGGCAGCATTGGCGGTTCGACACGCTGGTGCTGTTCGTGGGGACCGAGGCCGAGATCGACTTCGTGGCCCGGTTGACGATGCACGGGGGCCGCGCGTTCGATCCGGGGCGCGGCTTGTTCATCGCGCCGGAGGTCTTGTCGGAGGTTGTGGCACGTGGCTGAGTGCTTGCATTGCTCGGGGCCGGTCCAACGGGGGCGGTACTGCGTGACCAAAGGTTGCCAGCTCGCCAGAGTTCGGGCGTCGATGCGCGATCTCCGCGTGGCCAACCCGCTCGGGATGCAGCGGGCGCGCGCGTGGCATCGCATCCGCATCCGTCTGGTTCGCCTCGGAGTCCCGAAAGACGAGGTCGAGCGCTTGTGGCGGGACGAGTTCGACTCTACGTGGCGGCGTGCGGAGCGCTGTGCTGGTTGCGCTGATGGTGAGATCGACGGGTGGGTGTCGTCTCGTCAAGGTCTGGGTAAGCCATGATAGTCGTGGCCCTGTCTGGGCGCGCTGCCGCCGGCAAGGACTCGTTCGCTGCGGGCCTACTGACCGCGGCTGCGGAGCTTGGCAAGGTTGGGGTGACGATCTCGTTCGCCGAGACCCTCAAGAGAGTCACGTGCGACATCTGGGGCGTCGATTCGGAGTACATGCGCTCTTACGAGGGCAAGGCGTTGCTCCGGCCGCGTCTCGTTCTCTTGGGGTGCTTCGTTCGCGAGATCGACCCCAACGCTTGGGTTGACGCCGTCGTGCGCAAGATCCAGGCGCTCCGCGCGGCAGACCTCGTGGTCATTCCGGACCTGCGCTTCATGAACGAAGCCTCGCGGTTGTTCGTGGCCCTGCCGAACGCCGACGTTCGGATCGTGCGGATTTCCGCATCAGTGCGCGCGCGGAGCTTGCGCATGGGCGAGACGCGGTTCAATGACTACGTTGAGACCGGGCTGAGCACGGACCCGTCCGAGTCCCAGATGGATGTTCTCGACGTGGGGTTTCCGCGCAGCTCCCCAATGTACGCCGAGGACGTGCGCATCATTCGCGATGGTGTCCCGCTCGTGACCAATGACGGGACGCTCGCCGAGCTGGCTGAGCAAGCGAAGTCTCACGCTTGTAGGCTCTTGTCCGCGGATGGCAGGCCCACGTCGAGCGCGCGCAAGGCCCTCCAGAGCGCGTTCTGGAACTTGGCCCACGGGCTGGGGCCCGAGGCGCGGCTGTTGCTCTAAGTTCGGCGCCGGACCACGAACGCAAGGCGCTGGGGGCATGTCCACGTCACGCCCGCGCCGTAGTCCAGGAGCAGTTCGCCCTCCATGATGCCTGGCGTGACAGTGTCAGTAGCCGTGAGCGCGTAGCTGCTCGTGCCGCCAACGGCGCTGGTCACGGTCATCGCGTTGGCCGTGTCGTTGAGCCTGGCTGTTTCGTTTTCCATGCGCAGACGCAGCCTCGGTGTGATACCGGTCAGATTGATGGCCGCGCCGCTGGCGTCTTTCCACGCGAACGTCAGTGGCGGTTTCGTGTCTCCTGTGACGAGTGGGATTGCCCGGAGAGCTTGGATCCCGTCGAGGGTCAGAACCTCGACTGTTGCCGTGACGGTCATGTCGGCCATGGTAGTTGACTCGCGATCACGGACTGCGCCGCGGTGCGCGCCCGGGGCTTGCAGAAGGCTGGGCCACTGCTGGCTCTGGCGGCTCGCGGCGCAGAGTGCGCACGAGCACCTTCATGTTCTCGCCAAGTGACTGTTGCCCCACTCGAATGGTGTCGATGTCGCGTTCGATCTTTGGTACGCGCTCGATGACGGCGAGCTTCTGGGTGGCGAGGTAGACGAGCACGCCAAGTAACATGGTGATGAGCGCGCTGGCTCCGGCGAGGGTACCTGCTACCGCCTTGTGCTTGAACGGCCGGAAGATTTCCGGCCAGACGTGGGCGGAAGGCGAACTGGCTGCCATCGTTTTGATTGTGCTCAGGGCCTCTATGGCGGCTTCTGCCGCGACCATGGCGTGGGTCTTGGCTGTGCCCAGGGCCTCAGTCGCGGCAGCCGCCGCGTTGGTGGCAGCCTCAGCCGCGTGTTCGGTCGCGGCTGCTGCACTGGTCTGGGCCGCAGTGGCCGTGTTCTCGATGCGGTCGAGGCGCCCGTTGATGTCGCGTCGGATGCTTGTGACTGCCAGGGTCATCTCCGAGACCTGGGCGCCGATGATCTTCACATCGTCGTGAACCTCAGCGACACGAGCTTCCACGCCGTCCATGCGCGCGCTGATTCGTTTGTCCGCCAGGATGCGCCGGACGATGCCAACCAACGTGGCCTTGTCGGCGGGCTTGGCGATGACTTTTGACGCGGGAACCCCGGCTATGGCCAAGTCTTCGGCGAACGCCGTGTAGAACAGCACGTCCACGTTCGGGCAGGCGACTTCGATCCTGCGGCTCAGGGTCAGGCCGTCCATCTCTGGCATGCGGTAGTCCGTCAGGACCAACGCGAACTGACCGGACTTGACGCGCTCCAGAGCCTCGGCGCTGGACTGGCATGTTTCAACGTCGATGCCCGACGTTGAGAGAAAAAGCTGCACGAGCGCGAGGACACCGGTGTCGTCGTCTATGACGAGGACTGAGTTCGGGGTGTGGGGCACGGCTAAATGTCGAGTGTAAATCCCAGTGGTATGAACTTCGTGCCGTTTGAGCTGATATTGCCTGAGTACGTGTAGATTACCTGGCTTTCTAATATTGGGACCGTCATCGTTGTGAGAGGTCCATAGATATCGTCCCAGCCTGTGGTGGCACCAGGGACACCGTGATAGCCGACAGCGTAGTCACCGGCAGATGTGGACGCGAAGGCGCCAGTGTGGTCTACCGCCGCTGTTCCGGACCCCACTACGATGGTTATGTCTCTTGTTACCGTCGGTGGGATTAGTGCAGATATGTCCAGCGATATGTAGGTGCCACTTTCGCTGGGATCAAATCCTGCATGTGTCGTTTTCCAGCGCCAGGCATCGTTGAGTTGGAGCGCGGCTGTCCAGTCGGTGCCGCCTGCGTTGGATCGGCCAACGCCAACTAATTTCTTGCCCACCCAACTTCCAGTTGGTGCGGTCGGCAAGGTGAAGCTAGCGTCGAAGGTGAAGGTCACGCTCGCTGTCGTGGCGATCAGCGGTGGATCGGCGGTACACCAGCCCCATACTGCGTACCACAGGTTTCCAGTAAACGTTCCAGTCGATAGTCCGCCGGCCCCGCTGATGTCCGCGTCGATTGTCATTGACACGTTCGAGGTCTGGTAGACTTTGCTACTGGCCGAGTCGAATAGTGTCAACCCGTCGATGACGATAGAGGCGCTCTTTGTGTTGGCGCCGTTGGGGGTCTTAATGCGTAGCCTGTTGTACAGGCCGTGCGCCTGGATTCCCGCTACCGACGCAGATCCGAACTCGCTGGTGGTGTTGTTATGCCGATACTCTAGGCGCGATGTACTAACATTCCAGCCGATGTCCCCGTTGCTTGCAGGCGTGCCCCCCGACACGGACAGACCCGATCCGAGCGTTTGCTTCTGTGTGAACGTTTGAGCTGTGTCCGTGAAGACTGCGACAGTTGGGAGCTGGGTCTTTGAGAGACGTGCGGTTTGGCCCAGGGCCAGGAGGCCGAGGACGCACACGAGGGGCAGGAGCGTCGAGCGCGTGTAGCGGTGCGGCGTCATGTTGGACTCCCGGTGATACTCTTGTAGTGGGATGGCGGTAGACTCAGGGTAGGGTCCAGGGGCTCCGGTTTCTTCTTCTGGGCCACGGTCCACATGCAGTCTGGAATGTTTCGCTCCCAGTGCCCCGAGGGTTCCAGTCCGGCCCCGATCAGGCACGAGGTCAGGGTCTTTCGCGTGAATATGATGACGTGTTCGCCGGCCACGAGGTTGTTGATGTGGCACCACTCCATCATCCCGGAGATCGGGCGCCCGGCGTCGCCATCGGGTGTGGCGATCCAGAGGCAGCCGCGTGGGATCAGCGCGCGACGAACCTCTTGTAGGATGCGCGCTGGGTCACGCAGGTGTTCGATGATGTGGGACATCGTGATCGTGGTGAAGGCGTTGGTTCGCACCAGGATCTTGCCTTCGTGCGCCAGCACGGGGGGCGTTAGCGGGGGCTTGCCCTTCTTCCTGCCCCAGCGGGCGCGCATGATGGCGTCCAACTCCTTGGGATGCGCTGCTACCAAGCTCTCCACGTCACCGGCCAGCGTGTGCACGGCACCTTGCTCACGAGCCATCTTGAGCGGGGCCTCGTTCCAGTCCGCGCCCCAAGTTTCCCAGCCCGCTTCCTTGAAGCCTAGCAGAAGTCGTCCGTTGTTGCACCCAAGGTCCAGTACCAGGCCCGGAGGTTGGAGTCCGGACAGTTCTCGGCAGACGCGCTCGGCGTCGTGTCCGATCTGGCAGACGCCGTCCCAAACGGCCTTGTCTTGGTAGGCGATCGCGTAGGCTGGGTCTTGATAGATCGCAGCCGGGTCGTCCGGGTGCTTGTTCGAGAAGACGGCTTCGCAGTTCTTGCACTCGTAGAAGGCCAGCTTGCCCTTGCGTGCCACGAAGTTGTCCCGTTCTGAGACCACGTTGCCACACAGGGGGCACGGCCGCGGGGTCAGGCTGATCTTGGACAGGTCGAGGTCGTAGACCGGGTGCAGCACATTGCGGTAGTCGGTTTTGAGGATCGACTCAACCCTGTTCAGGATCTCGGCGGGCTTGTACTCGCCCATGCACGGCGGGTAGTCCAGGCTCAGAATCCCCATGCGCTGGCACGGGCTCGTGTGCCGGAAGCACGGTGCGCAGGGAAAGTCTCTTTGGAAGACGTGCGTGTTCGGCAGCGTACCCACAGTAACATGCCCGTCGAATGGTCCCTCAAGGACCAGTTGCGGTAGCCGGAACGCGCCGGCTATGTGGGCGGCGCCCGTGTCAACCGTGACAAGGAAGTCCAGGAGTCCGATCGAGGCCGCGAACGAGCGCAAGGGCAGGGAGTGTCCGATGTTGTACACGTTGGGCCACTTGGGCTCCGTGTACTCGATCGCCAGCTTCGTTTTGCACTTCGGACAGGGCATCGTTACACCTGATATCCCAGGATTTCGCTGGACCCACCCCTCGGCCTTGCACCGGGGGCATGCAAATGGCGATACCGGGTGCTTGGGCAGGGTGTTTGCGTAGCAGATGATCTCCCACTCGGGGTGCTTCGAGGCGAAGTAGTCCACGACGGCCACGCGGCGATCTTCCGGGATTGAGCGCAGCTCTGTTGAGGCGTGCAAGCACAGCCCGACCTTGAACCGCGCTTGTTTCACTTGACGCGTGGCGAACAGTTCCTTGCGCGCGGCTTCGCGCTCCCAGTCCATGAGGTACAGGTCCGGCGTGGGCCTGTCCGACGATAGGCCCATGCGCTCCAGCGAGTGCACGTAGTTGTTCGTGCGCTGAGCCTCGCGGTTGAACTCGACCGTGTGCGTGTAGTCGTACACGTCGTCGTAGTCGTCGTAGTACCGCGCCCCCTCGGTGATGACGCGGTTCAGCACCCATTCGTCGATGTTCGGGTTCCCCTGGAGGATGACCGCGCTCGTGGAGACCGCGTAGAAACTGATGCGCGTGCTGGGGCTCCGGCGTTTCACTTCGCGGAGGACCGGTGTGAGCATCAGGAGATCGCCTATCCCTCCGTGCCGCGCGATGAGAAGGCGCTGTGGGAACTTGTAGAGCGGTTTCAGCGTTTCCGGGGTCGCGTCCGTGAAGCCCATCTTCTGGAACCAGTGGAAGTCGCAGTAGCTTCCAACCAGCACATGCCCATTGACAACCTGGCGCCCGAACAGCATTCCAGTCGTGTCGTTCAGCCCGCCATCAGGGGCTTTCATCATCCACATCGTCAGGTCAGCCTCCAGTGTCAGATGGTGCCACTATATCACGCGGCCCGCCTACGCGAAAAGAGGGAGAGCATGTTGCCCTCCCCCTTGCGCTAGATGGCTTGCGCTAGGCTACTTGAGGTAGATGGCCGTGAACTTGTCGTTGACGCCAGCGTTGTACGTGAGCGTCGCGGTCGCGCCTGAGATCGAGTAGTCCGCGCCAGCGATCAGCCGCACACCGTTCATGTAGAGGCTGTGCTTGTCGGCGGTGGGTGAGTCGGCGAGAGTGACATTGCTGGCTATGCCCACGGCCGTGCTCAGTGTCCCGGTCACGAAGACCATGTTGGCTGCCAGAAGCGGCGTGAAGGCGAGCTTCCCCGACGTGATCGTCGAGGCGCCGATGTGCCCGTCCACGATCGTGGACGCGGGGATCTTGGCCGAGGTCACGGCTCCATCCTGGAGCTTTGCGGATGTCACGGCGTCGGCTGCGATGGCACCAGCCGTGACGGCGTTCGAGGCGAGAGCGGCCGTGCCGACTGCTCCGGCTGCGAGCTTGCTCTGTGTGACGTGGCTGTCCGCGATCTTCGCGGACGTGACCGCGTTCGCCGCGAGGGCGCTGGAACCTACGACGTTATCCGCTAATGACGCGGAGTCGCTCAGTGAGCCCGTCTGGCCCTGGTTGCTGAGATGGATCTTGGTCGTGATGGCCACTGGAAAGTACCTCCAAACCGGTAGTAGTGAGAGTTCGCGCGCGTGTTCTCAGGTTCAAGCCACGCCCCGGATCGGAGGCAAGCAGGTGGGCAGCTCTCAGCTCAGGAAAGCGCCAGTTCGGCGGGGGAGTATCAGGTGCAGTCCAGGTTCAGCGCCGCTGGGGGGTCGGCCCCCCGGGCAATCATGTCTACCCGAACTATATCACGCGCCGCGTGTGCGAGCAAGCGGCGCCATCCCGGGCTGGGCGCTCCAGTACCACTGTGGCGCGCACGAGCAGGTGGGGCTAGGCTCTCTTGAACTCGGCCTCGACAAGGGCACAGATGAGGTGCCCTATCAAGATCGTGGTTTCTTGCACCCGGGGCGTGTCTGGCGACTGCACGCGGATCAGAATGTCAGCCGCCACAGAGGCCGACAGGCCGGTGATGGCCGCGGTCCTGGCGCCCAGGTCGCGGGCACGCTCCAGAGCCAGGATGACGTTCGACGATGTCCCGGACGTGGTGAGGCCAAGAACCACATCCCCGCGGGTCACGAACGCCTCGACCTGTCGGGCGAAGAGCTGCGGGTACCCGAAGTCGTTGCCGATCGCCGTGAGCGTGGAGACGTTCGTGTTCAGGCACAGCGCCGGGAGTCCTGGCCGTGCCCGATCGTAGAAGGCCCCGACCAGCTCCGCGGCGATGTGCTGGGCATCCGCGGCCGAGCCGCCGTTACCGAACGTGACCAGCTTGTGGCCGCTCTTCAGCGCCGCAGTGATTGCCTCGGCCAGCGCCACGACCGGACCAACGTCTCGGAGAACACCCAGGATGCTTCCAGCCGCCGTGCGCACGGTCGAGACAACGTACTGGTGCCTTTCTTCCGGGGTCATCGCCACCCCGGAGAGCGCGCGAGCGCTGGTCTGATGCGGGTCTCGCCAGAGACCTTGCATTGTGCTAGGCGAGTGCGGTTGTTCTTGGTGGCCATGCGATCACGCTTCGCGCCAGCCACAACCCGCGCAGTCCGGGCACTTGGACCAACCCTGTTTGAGGTCTGCGTTACACGTGCATCGTGCGGCAAGGCCCCGAGCTTCGAGGTCGCGCAGTAGGGCGCGCAGTGCCGTGTAGGTGGTGTCCATGACCTGTTCCTTGAAGTACGTGAAGTCCTCCGAGCCGTGCCCGAACTTGAATTCGCCCATGCGCAGGATGCGCTTCATGGAGTCCAGGCTCGTGGTGAACACGAACGCTGGCAGCGGGGGCTTGGGGTGCTCCAACGGCGAGACAACCCCCATGTCAAGCGGCCTCGGGCACGTAGAGCTTCACCGTGATGGTGGTGTCCGCACCATTCCCGGTGGTGTTCGTGATCCGTACCCGGAACGCGGGCATGTTGATCTGCGGAAAGTTGATGACGTGTGGCAGCGTGTCGGAGAGCAGGAGCGTCGGGTCGGCGCCTTCTAGCCGCGCGAAGTTGGCGTCTGCCTCGTCTACGGACCCCTCGATTGCGATCTGGAGCCGCACGGTCGTGCCCGCGGCCTTGATCCAGAGTCCATAGCTTGTCGCTGCCTGGAACGGTCGGATGAGCCCGCTCTTGAGGTCCACGCCCACGCCGCCAGCAACGGCCGCGGAGAACAGAGCGGAGACGTTCTTCTCGAAGTGGTATGGAAGGCTCATCTCACGGTCCTCCGATGGCGTACACCACGAACCAGTTGGTGCCGTCGCAGTACAGCATGAACGAGCCATAGCTCGTGTTGATCTGGATACTAGCCTGGCCGTCGATCAGCTCGGCGCCTTCCGTGTCGATCGTGATTGGGTTGAGGTTGGCCCCGCCGGTCTGGTCCTTGACGACTACCATGCGTCCGGCCGCGAGCTGGGCCACGGGCAGCGTGATGGTCCTGGGCGCGGCGGTGCTCGTCACGCCCAGAATCGTCGTGTTGCCCACCAGGGCGCTGACGCCGGTGCTGCCGTAGCTCAGGTTGAGCGTGCTGTCCAGATCCAGCGCACCGGCCAGCGTCCCGCCATTGGTGCCCAGCGCGATCGGATTGGCCGGGTCCGTGGGGTTGGACGAGAGCTTCGTCAGGCCCTTGGTCGTGGCGCTGGCGTCCTGGACGGTGCCCTGTGGGATCGAGATCGTGGCCACGTCGTCGGCGACCGTGGCCGTGACCCCGGCGCCGACGAAGTCGAGGACAACGACGGATCCCTGTTCGGTGCCCTCGTCCCGCACTACCGGACGAACTGGTGGTGCGGGGGCTCGCTGTACGCCTTGGCTCACGCAGCGACCTCTACCAGGAGTTCAATTTCCTGGAATGTTACTGCCGCTGTGTGGTTGTTGATGATCCGCAGATAGAGGTTCCCCTCTGGAAGGTGCACTGGGACGCGCACCGCGCTGCTGAACTGGGCGTCCGTGATGTCCGTTTGCCGGAACCGGATTGCATTGGTGCGGGCGGCGTCTTGCCACAGCTCCACGGTGAACTTGCCGGCGACGGAGGCGCGCACGAACACGCTGATTACCGTGGTGTCGAAGACCTTGACCGCCAGGTCGGTGTCCCACTGCCCGCTCGCGGCGATGGATGGGCTTGGCCCGGCAGTTATGCGGCGGTGCTCTCGCATCGTGACCTGGGCTGTGGGCATAGCACTACCTCACGGTGGCTAGAACGTGAGCCAGGCGGACACGCCGTCGCTCACGAGTCGCATACTGCCATAGTTTGTCGAGATCGTGGCTGTTGCCGCGCCGTCAATCGTTTCGCCGGCTGGCACGCCGTTGGTCGGTATCACGGTGATTGGCTTTGTGGCGGCTGTGCCAGCCGCGTCTTTGATGATAACCACAACACCAGGACCAACCGTGATCGGCTTGGAAAGTTTGATCTCGCTTGGATTGGGGTTGGTGGTGACACGGCACAGAACGATATCGGACGACGTACCCATGCTGACCGTACCGCCGCTGGTGGTTGACGTACCGAACTTGCCGGTGAATGTTCCGGCAAAATATCCGCCCAGAATCAGAGGGGCATCCGCACCACCCCAGCCGTGAGAGGCGCCATGTGCCATGGGCGCACGGGCGTCGCTGTTACGCGGATCGTTGTCCCCGACCGCGATAGGGTTCGATGGGGTTGCCGGCTCGACCGAGAGCTTGGCCACCCCCTTGACCGTGCTCGATGCGTCAGCCATTGGTGCTGCGGCCTCCCCTCTCACCGTCATCACGGCGATTGGTACGATCTGAATGCCTTGTTGAAGCGCCCAGTCCTCGCCCTGGAGGCACGGTAGGCCGCGGCGTCCTTGGCTCAACGCCTCAGACCTCCAAGGCGGCGATGGCAATCACAACTTCCGCGGTGACGACCGTTGTGATGACCTCCACAGTGCTCGTGGTGTCGATGCTCTCCAGAACGATCTCAGTGGCGATGGGCATGTCCTGCTCGCCAGTCTATCACGATGCCCGCCTGCTGGGCAACGGCCCTACCAGCGAAAGATGCTCGCGAACACGCCGACGCCCCAGGTGTCGTCCTTGAAGTCGCGGAAGACGGTCGGGCCGATGGCGATGTCGAGAACGGGCTTCACCACGTAGCCGACACCCAGTCCTATGCGCTCTGGCGCGGCCTGGACCGACACGCGGAGCTTGTTACCGGGGTCGCTCAGAACCCAGCCAAGCCCAGCGTAGGGCAGATCCCGGCGGATGTCCCAGGCGACAACCGTGTCGATGTTGATCTTGCCCGCTGCGCCCTCGGCTGTGGACGTGCGCCCACCAGGACCCGTGTGGATGCCGAGGCGATCGCGGAGCTTGTCGAGGGGCGAGGCGCCCTCTGTCGTGGGCGTTGTCGTCCCGGTTGAGCCCGCCGAGACCAGGTTGAGGAAGTCGTCGATGATGCCTTTCTTCCGGGCCTCGTCCAGGGCCCTGGCCCGCGGCGCTCGCCGTGCTTCGTAGCGCTTGAGCAGGCCCTCGATCTTGCCCCGGTTGTCCGGTGCCGGGCTGCCGGTCGTAGGCGCGGTCGTGGCGACCACGAACATGCCCTCAGACGACCGCGTGGACGAACCACCGCGCTGGGCAGGTTCGTGGTCCGCAGCGAGCGCACCCTCAGACGAACCGGAAGAGATCGCGGGCGAGGGCGAGAACACGAGCGCGCTGGTCAGGAGACAGAGCACCAAGAGCCGCACGAACGAACGCTTCGTAGGTCGCAAAGGGACTCCTTCTTCCAGTCTTGGATTGCCAGATGATGAACGCGGTCCACATCTTGCGCGCGACGCGCGCAACGTAGACCCAGTCCGGGCGCTGGCCCGAAGCCGCTTCCCGAGTCACGTGAAGCCAGACGAGGTTGAACTGGTCCACCCAGAAGGCCACCAGCTCTTTGTCCTCGCGGATGCCGTACACGTCGAAGAACCGCGATGCCCCGTAGGCGAACCACAGGCTCACCCGGTCTGGTGGTAGGGCCAGTACCGCGCTTTGCCAGGATCGCCACAGGCTGTCGAACCATGCGACTAGACGTGGTTCTCCGGTGGTTCCCCGCCCGAGGGCTCGTGCGAGCTGGTCGAGGGCGCCGGCAACGGCGGCGACTTGGGCGTCCTCGGTCGAGGGTCTGGGCTACCACCGTTGCCGTTGCGCCGCATGGTGGCGTCGTCGTGCCCGTTCGCCGTCTCCCGCTCGTGGAGGCTTGTCCAGACGGCCTTGGCCGTCTCCTTGTCCGCGTCGGTGGCCCGCACGCCGAGCGCATCCATGTACTTGAGGAAGAGCCCTAGTGCTGTTTCTAGGATGTCGTCGTAGGGCATCTCCGTTTTCCGGGAGATGGCCTTGACCCGGTAGTAGACCCACTCGGCGGCCTCGCGCACCTTACGCGCGCGATCACCCTCGCCCCACTTCGAGTTCACGCCCAGCATGGCCAGTAGCAGGCCAACGAGGGCCACGAGCGCGTCGAAGTGGCGCTCCAAGAAGCTCAGGATCGCAGTGACAGCGTCCACAGGCACACCTCCAGGTTCAGATTGCCGAGCAGGCTACCACACATCGC
>ERZ1292623.458-Hain-H51-01um-R1-458-length-44281-cov-7_pt2 | contig 28810 bp, 36 predicted proteins | sample MGYA00564398_ERZ1292623 | MGnify/ENA primary metagenome ERZ1292623 (study PRJEB36523, sample SAMEA6512633) | groundwater metagenome | collected 2019-01-07 | study: AquaDiva: Metagenomics assemblies of 32 groundwater samples | reverse complement strand
AGAAGACGCGGTTTATCGACTAGAACTTGAGACGTACCCGCTGATCTCTCGAATGATGCACGTGGGTATCAAGCCCGACCTGCCACACTTTGCGGCACTGAGCATACGGCTTGGCCAAGAGCTGGAGTCCCTTCAGACCATTCTTGATAATGAGGCGTGGGGCGGTTTCAATGCCAACAGTCATACACAGGTTGGCGAGTTGCTCTTTAAGCGGTACGGTCTTGACCCCATCAAATTCACGAGCACAGGGGACCCTAGCACCAATGACAAAATCCTCGAAGCCCTGGAACATGAGAATCCTCACTATACGAGTATCGCGACCATTCGTGAGTATCGAGAAATTCACAAGCTACGGTCCACTTTCGTGGATGCGATCCCTGCGTATCTCGACAGATGGCCTCGCGATGGCCGTATACACAGTACGTTTCGAACTACTCGTGTGGTTACGGGCCGACTGGCGGCAAGTGATCCAAATATATTGGCTCTTCCTAAGCACGGGAAGTTCGCCAAGGACTTCCGCCGGGGACTCATAGCCGAACCCGGACATCTCCTTGCCGAATGGGACCTCGGCCAGATCGAACTTCGAGTCCTTGCTCACCTATCTCAAGACCCCACTCTCCTCGATGCCTTCAGACGAGGAATTGACCTTCATAGTGTCCTCGCCGAGCGCATTTTCGGAGTGGCTGCGAACAATCAAGACAAGTCAAAGCACCGACTCCCCGCCAAAGCCATAAACTTTGGGCTCCCGATGGGGATGCAGGCGACGGGGCTGTGTTTGGAGTTACGGAAAAACGGGCTTGATGTGGACGAGGACGATGCTCAACAGTGGATTGACGAGACTATGACGCTCTACAAGGAAATTCCTGTCTATCAGGATCACATGAAAGCTGAGGCCCGGAGACATGGCTACATACGGTGTTTGTCCGGCCGCATCCGATACATCGGAGGGATTCACTCTCCGCATGAGCACATTCGCGCAGAGGCTGAGCGGTTTGCCTTCAGTACGCCCATCCAAGAGGGAGCCACATGGCTTATGAAAATGGCCGAAGCCCGTATTTGGCGCGATCTCCTCGTCCCCTGTTGGCGACAGGGGGATTGGATCGAGCCCTTGATGCAAGTGCATGACGCCATTGTTCTAGAAATTGGCAACAAGGAATTGGCACAGGATGTGCACCCATTGATGCAAGCCATCATGACCTATCCAGTGGATAGATTCAGCGTCCCCATCGAAGTCAGTGGAGAATGGGGCTACAACCTCGCAGATTTACAGGAGTTCCCGTGTCAATGAATCCAAAGACCACCACGACTGCCGTGCCAAAGACCACCACGACTGCCGTGACAGAGGTCAAGCTCGCCCCAGCCCTGCGAACGAAAGTCCTCGCGCAGTTGCGTGCCTACGAGCAGTTGTCTGCCCAGCGCAAGGTGCTCGACCTAGCCATGCAGAAGAACAAAGATGCCGTTCAAGCCCTCTTTGAGAAGGCCGGTGAATTCACGGCCCTGGTGCAGGGCGTGGCCCTTGACGGATTCAAGGCGAAATGGGTAACAGGGACTCGGAAGCAGCTCAGCAAGGAACTTCTCATTCGGATGGGTCTCACGGAAGACATGCTTGCGGAAGCGACCGTAGAGAAGCCCAACCGTCCCTATTTGAAGATTTCGCCACCGGGGAGCAATGGGGAAGACGAATCATGAAGCGTGCCACGCACACCTCTCAACCAGCGCGACGCGCGGCGAAGCCACGATCTTTCCGTGTTAATCTCTACGGGATCATCGCTGACAGGCTCGACGAGCAGCTCGAGGGAGATATCCGTCGGGCGTTTAAACACCGGGAAGACTGTCCCTGCGACGAGGCCATTGCAAATCTCGTGGATAACGTCCATGTTGGTGTCATGAATACCCTCTCGGAGATTATCAAATTCGACCAGGGGGACTAAATTGAGCGAATCCTTTTCAGTCCCTTCCATCGACAGGAGTCTCATCAATGCCTACACTTCCCTTGTTCGCCATGGAGACCATTCACCGAATGGCGACTCGATTCGGGCTTCCGCCTCGTGACAACGATGATCAGCGAAGAGCCTGGACGACCAAAGTTGTTGAGCAGCTCGTGTATACCAATCCTACAGGACTGTGGGGGCTGAAAAGGGCTAGCCACACGCGGCCCGTCTCAGCGGATTCCGTCGCCAGGAATATTCCGAGAGAACTCGGAGGACTCGAATCTTGGGATATCCTCAATGGATCTACGGGGCGACTGATTGAGGGCGGCCATTATCACCACATCCCTGAACAAGTCTTCGTGCCAGTCACAGGGCGAAATTGGTTGGAAGGGGACGCGCCCCCACCGCCCCCAGACCTGTCTCTTGAAGCTCGGATGCAGGCTGTTGAAGGGGCACTTGTGGAAGAACGCCGGGTGCGGTTGCGTGTAGAAGAGAGAGTCTTTGCACTTCAAGCCCGCCTGGCATCAATGGAACAGCGCGTGAATCGTCGTGTGAGTACCAACCGTGTCTGGGGTCACGCCCACGAGATTCAACTCTAGCGCGCTAGGGAGTCAGAAAGATGGCATGGTGTCGAGCACGCGCACCGGGTATCCGCCCTCTCTGTAAGACTTGTGGGGTGCGTCCGGTCCGCCCTGCCCGATTGCGCCAGTTTTACTACATCTGCTCGTACTGTGATGAACAGACACGGGGGCCACGGCTCCATCACCGGGAGTATCAACGACAATGGCGAAACGCCCATCTCGAACGGTGTCGAGAATACGACCGCCTGTGGCAGCAACGGAAGAGGGCTGGGCTGCGCCTCAAGGCGTCATCACTTTAGCGGAACAGACGAACTTATTCCTGGACCGTATTCGGATTCCTGAGAATCCCCTTCGATTGTCGAGTGGAATGGTCTACGGGGAGCAAGCCAAGTATCTCTCCTGGGAAATCCCGCTGGAGGCACACCCTGACCAGATTGAGCTCCTCCAGATGACAGATATGCAATGGGGACATGTAGGATGTAAGCGCCATCGAACCATCGAATATCGTGATTGGGTGCTCGCTTCTCCCCACCGGTATATGTTGTGGACCGGGGACAACATTGACGCGATTACCGCGCTGAGTGTCGGGACCTCGCAGGAGAATATCGGGACGCCCCAACGACAAGTCTTCGAGTTCTGTGAGGTGTGGGCCCCGGCAGCCCACCGGATTCTTGGCTACGTGGGGGGCAATCACGAGCGCCGGAGTATCCCGACGTTTGGGGATCTGGGCATTCTCATCGCCACATTGCTCCGTGTTCCCTACTCCAATGGACAACAGCTCATTGACCTCCATTATGGACAACATGCGCCGTTCCGTATCACCCTGTGGCATGGAGCCGGCGGCTCACGGACCAAAGGCGCGAAGGCGCAGGTGCTCGACCGATTCATGCAGCAGGGGGATTCCCATCTCTACCTAATGGGGCATCTCCATGATGCGATGATTCTGCCAGCGTGGAAACAGATACGAGATCCGGCACGGCGGCGGGTCATATACAGGAAGTCCTTCGGGGCGATGAGTTCCAGCTTCATGGAGACATGGGGCACCTATGGAGAAGTGGCAGGATTTGCCTCACATGATGTCATGATGGCACGGGCGGTCCTGACACCCGATGGGCGCTGGGAATTGACACTCCGGTAGCACGAGATGCGTGCTAAGCCCCTTTTCCTCGCTTGCTCAGTTCACCATCGAGGCGATTGCGCGGTCGCCTGTCTCGCGAGTCTTCTTCAGATTCCGTATGAGGAGGTGTTAGTCGTAGCGGCTCAGGTCAAACCCTTAGTCCTCGTGAGAGGGCTGGATAATGGTGAACTGATACAAATAGCTGCGCGGTTCAAGCGAACCTGTGTGGAACGGACAGCAGGAGAGATTGGAGACGTGCGGACGACCATCGGGATGTTGGGAATCAGGTTTCCCGACGCAGGGCACACTGAACATGCGGTGGTGTTGGCGTATGGGTTGATTTTTGATCCCGAGGGGGGCGAAGTCTGGAAGGTTCGGGACTATCTGAGGCGATTCAATGCGCAGATTGTGGATTTCTTGGAATTGGAGGAGTGATGAGTGCTTATACCGATGTTATTGATGCCTCTTTACTTGAGCGTGCGCGCACCGATGAGCAATCGGAACAACAGGAACTCATTCGTGACGGAAGACGTGCGCTTTCTACTTTGGCTGGAGAGACTCTCGTCACAGATCCCGTGACTGGTGGAAAGAAAGGACAGAAGCTTCAGCGGTATGACTTGATTCCGCCGGAGTTTGAGAAGGCCCTGGCCGAAGTCTATGGGCGTGGGTCGCTCAAATACGAAGACCGAAATTGGGAAAAGGGCTATGCGTGGTCACTCTCAGTTGGGGCACTTCGGCGACACCTCAATGCGTGGCAAATGGGAGAACGCCATGATCCGGAGACATCTGCGTACCATCTCGTACAAGTCGCCTGGCACGCAGCGGCCCTGTTCACGTTCGAGCTTCGGGGGCTGGGGACGGATGATGTCCGCCCATCGCATGACACACGCTTGCCTGACACACACCCTCTGATGGTCGGACTCCCTGAATAGAGGCAGGAAAGCTATGAAGATCTACCTGGCAGCCCCGTGGTCTGAGAAAGTGTTGGCACGGGTACTCGGGATGATTCTTGCACAACAGGGGCATCTCCTCACTGAGGAATGGTGGGAACACCCGGAAACCACTGATGGAGTCGAACTCGAGCGACAAGCACGTCTTGATATGGCTGCGATTGAGCGGGCAGATCTCCTGATTCTGCTGAATCTCCAACCGCGTGGAGGGGAAACCTCTGGAAAAGCTGTCGAATTTGGCTATGCGTTGGCACTTGGCAAATCCCTTATTGTCGTTGGGGCTCGCTCCAATCTGTTTCATCATCTTCCAGAAGTTCATGTGGTTCCTACCATCTCTAAACTTTTTGCTGACCCCTTTATCAGGTTAGCTTGACGGTCTCGGTCTTTGGCAGTACGCTGAGGGGCAGGTGTCTTATGTTCAGGATCCTCCCCCTCCTGTTCATGCTCGCGGCCAGTTCCGCGGCCAGTTCTCCAGCGAGTTGTGCTCCTCCCGCCATCTCTCTTGATCTGAATCCCCATGTAGGCTTTCGGCCCCTCACCGTCCAAGCACGGGTGTCCATTGAACCCCATTATCTGAATGTCGGTTGGTGCCTTGCGTGGGTCCACCACGATGGGGTGTATGATGGGAGCCACTGCGAGAGTCTCCAGGGGCAATATGAGGCAAGAACCCATTACTATCTGTTGAAGTATCTTCCAGCGGGGAAGTATCAAGCTGTTGCAACACTCCTCCGTGTCAGAGACGCTGAGAACACGCCTGCCCAGTCCATTGAAGTGATTGATTCACTTGTCCGCTAGTGAGGCCCCTCCATGTGTCGCCGTGCCCTCCTTGCCATTCTTCTCGCCCTGTTTCTCCGGAGCGAGCCCCTCAGCGCAGCACTCTCCTTCGAGCGACATCTCTCCAGTATTACGTATCTCGTAGAGAATGAAGGGGTCCAGTGTACCACGTGGAGCATCAATGAACGGCAGGGCCTCTGGATCACGGCGGCGCATTGTGCGGTCATCATGACTGAGGATGGGGACATCTATGCACGCACACTCTTCCTCCGCACGAAGCCTGTCACAGTCGTCAGATTCGACCTCTCCAGCGATTTAGCCCTGTTGAAGGCCGATGTCCACCGTCCGGGGCTCCGTCTGGGATGGCTCCCTGCTGCGGGAGACGCCGCCACGGTCTACGGCTATCCGCTCGGGATTCCCGCCCCAGTAGCCCTCTTCGTGCATGTGGCAAATCCCTGGTATCCCTACGAGGGGTGGCCCCAGGCGATGCTGTTCAGTGGACATGGCTGGCCGGGACATTCGGGCTCACCTATCTTCGACCGGCGAGGCCGTGTGATCAGTGTCTGCCAGGCGACAGTCGTGCATGGATCTCGGGGCGATGTTGGGGGGATGCTCGGTGTGGCGTGGGCACCCTTGAAGGCGTTTGGCGTGGACCTCTGGGAGAGCTAGGGGAGCAATCGTGAAGGTACGGAATGAGGACAACCGAGGAATGGGACGGTTCCTGATCTACCTCGTCGCGATCAGTCTTGGCGTATGGGTTGGCATCCAGTTCGGCTGGTGGCTGCGATAGCGAGCTAGGGGGCCGGTCGCTCCCATTGCTGTTCGACGTGCAGATGTTCGTTCGGTTGTCCTTCCTGTTCCAGGAGCACATCATAATTGCGCCCGAGACGGCGCTTCACTGCCGTAACCAGTCGAACTTTGTCTGGGGGCGAGAGGTGTTTGGTGCGGAAGTCCAGTGCCTGGTCGCGATAATGGCGCGATCCCGGCATGTGCACGCTGTCATTGCCGCTCGTGACCAGCATGTCGGGGAGATCCAGGGTCGTGGCGGCATTGACCACCGCCGCAGCAATGATGCAGACGGCCGGGACCTTGACAGTCGCAGTGAATTTCAGGAGGCTCATCGTTCTGCCGCGGAGCGCGCCCAGCCCCCAGGGCACGACGCGTCGTGGGCGCGTTCCGCTGGGGACTCCAACTCGCCTGTGTCTCGATACTGAAAACAGTGCGGCTGTCCCTTGTCATCAAGCCCCTCTGCCTCATTGCAGCCGTAGAACTCACACGCTCCGGGGACATGGCTCTCTCCGGTTGCCGCAGCATAGTCTGCATTCATCACCATGGCCCCGTGATGGTCTTCCCAGTGGTGGGAGCACTGACAGATGCCGCTTCTATTGGGTCCGCTATACCGAGACCTCCATTTGGGTATCATTGTCCCTCCTAGCTAGCTAGCGCGGCCGCAGCTTGAGCCCCGAGAGCAGCGTCCGCAGCATCTCCGCCGAGCAATCCCCGAATCGAGGCTAGCGCGGCCGCAGCTTGAGCCCCGAGAGCAGCGTCCGCAGCATCTCCGCCCGCGGATCGGCGGCATCCGCGATGCCACGAACTCTTGTCGCCTCCTGAGCTTGGCGGCCGGCACGATACATATTCGCACCCTGTTCTTCGCCCTTCGCCAGGAATTCCGGCGGCAGCTCGGCCATCCGCACCGCAGCCGAGGAGGGGCGAAGGCGTGCTGCGCTGCGGAGCGCCCCAAGCGCCGGTTTGACAGCGCCGGCGAGTCCAAGCGGCCCCATAAGCCCCCCAATGGAGGCGGCGTCCATCCCACCACCTAATGAGAATCGAGATTTGGTCTTCCTAAGCTTAGGCATGAAACCTCGCCCCGTTGTCTCGGATGTAGGCATCCAAATCTCGAACCAGGGCTTCCAGGGTATCAAAGCGTGCCGTGAAATTCTGGATCGCCTGCTCATGTTTGGCAAGCGTACGAATGGTATAGACAATACCCCCCACGGTGAATGGGAGACTGGCGAGGAGGATGATGTCCATCAGCGGGGCCCTCGTGCGCGGGCGACCTTCGCCCGATGAATCTTCTCCAGCAGGTCTTTCAGCGCGACGGTCTGGGAGCGGAGAGGTTGCTGGCCAAGCTCTGGAACGCCTGGTCCCAGGTCTTCGAGTGTCACCATCGTGTCTTCGGGATCGAAGGGACGCATCCTCCACCATTTTTTCTGGTGCTTCACGAAGGTGCCGTGAGGGCTCCTGAAGCGGGGCACCTTCCACGTGGCCCCCAGTCCCGATTGCTGACCCTCGGGGATGCGAGCACCGGACAGCCCAAGCTTCTGCGGAGCCCGGAGCTTGGGACCCGTGCCACGCGGGGCCTTTCCCCCAGGGACAGCCATCGAGAGGACCTGACCGATGGGGGTTTCCCCGGCAGCTCCTAGGAGGTCGAAGATGGTGCGGTAGCGTGAGAGGAACTCGTCTCCCAACGGTAGGGGTGTTTCCAGCCCTGTTGCGGCACGAAGATGCGCACCGTGTTGTGACATATCCTTGGCAGATCCTCCGAGATGCCGAGCCTGCGTCGTGCCCAAAGGGCACGGCGCTCCTAGCTAGCCGGCTACTCCTGAGCGTAAGTACATAAATGACTTCCAGGACGACATCTGGACACCGGTGGAAGACTCCGGGGCCGCTGACAATCCAGACACCGCACCAACAGCGCCATAGGCCAATCCGTGGAGCTGCTTATGATTGTTGGAGATGGGGGCACGCAGGACTCGCATATGCTCACCATCCATGAATAGCAGTGCTTGCAGCAAGGACATGTCCAACCTTCCACGACCCACCTCCTAGCTAGCCCCAGGAAAGCCCCTAGCTTGCCCTAGAAACGACGATCACTCCCGCAATCGGGTCTGTGCCCGCCTGCGTGCCGGTCGTGCCGGAGAGGCCCGCTCAGTCCTTTGGGCGAGTGCCCATCCGACCGGCTTGAAGCCCCCATAGGACCGCTTGAAGAATGCCGGGTCCAGCCCGAACTCCGGGAGGGGGCTGAGACTGCCTACGGGGATATTCGCGCGGGGTGTGGAGAGGCGAGCCCTGGCCAACGCCGCGATAGAGGCGGGCAGCATTCGAGGGCCCGCCAGGGCAAGAGCGGTTGGCGTAGCAAAAGCCGTGAGGATGGGGTGGCGGGGAGCGGTCCGCTTGGCGGTTTCTCCCACGCCCGCTCCTGCGGGAAGACTGGCGAGCGTCAGGGCTCGCCGAATCCCCGGCGTACTGGATTTGAAGAGTTCGCCGATTTCTCGTGCTCCACTGCCAACCACATTCATAGGAGTGGTTTGGAACGGGAAGATCAGTCGTGCTACCTCTTGTGCAGTCTTTCCCTCTTTCCTGAAGAGCGGTTCTCTCAGTCCTGTGTGTAGGAGCCGGTCAATACCCTTCCGTGAGAGACCTGCACGCCTGAGCGCCTGGGCCGCTGCATTATCAATGCCTGCGATGGTCCGCGTCACGGGGCCAATCGGTCCCTGCCCGCTGACTAGGCCACGCCCGGCGCGGATCTGAGGGTGAGTGAATCCCCGCTTAAACCCTTTGGCCAGCTTAGGGACATTCAACATTTCCATGAGGGGCTTGAGAGACCGTCGCTCCAGTGCGGCAGTGCCAGCCCCACCGACCGCAGTACTGATATTCATGGGAACGGCTCGCCCCGTGAGCATCATCTCACGCCGGACCGAATTCAGCCAGGGAAGTGCTTTGCTGGCCGCCCCGAGGCCCTTGGAGGCAAGCCCTGCGCCCCCCAGCGTGAGCCCAATCGACAGCGGAGAGGTCATGCTCGCCATAAACTCTGAGACCCTTGGAGAAAGCCCAAGGCCTTGAATGGTACTGGGAGCAACCAGCGGCCCCGTGATGTGACTCATGAGTGATGGGGGTACTGGGGTATCCGCATCCAGGGCTGCAAGGATGGATTCCTGGGACATCCCAGCATCAATCATACGCGCGATGGAGGTCTCCAGATCATCGGGCACGGAGCTTCTCAATCAGTTGTCTTGCCTGCGCTCGGGCGGCCTCACTCGGCTCTGTTGTCCCTGCGCCAACAGCAGGCTGACCGGTAATGATTTGCTGGCGCTTGAGATCGATATCAGCCATCCGACCTTGAAAATGTCGCTGAGCCGCTTCAAGAGCTACCGCAGCGTCTTCGGCTGACATGGTTTTGGATCGTTCCAGGCTTTGAGCGAATTCTCGCTCAGCCACGTTCTGCTGGTTATCAAGAAGCTTGAGGTAGGCGTCTCGCTGCTCCTTGGGGGCCCCCAGTGCGAGTCGGCCTCGCTCGGTCGCCAGGGCTCGCCCCGTCTCGATGGGGGCGAGCCGCCTGGCCTTCTCAACCTCTGTAGGCAAGGTCGCCTCAGCCCTAGCTTTTGCTTCAGTCGCACCCCGCGTGGCTTCCTGCTCGCTGGTACGCTCAACGGGGAAGTCGATCCCCTCGAATTCACCCTGGGTGCCAAACCGACGCATCTTTGTGCCCTCTGGTCCGATGAACTCGGCTTCAAGGGGGGCTTGCTGGCGCGCCTGTTCCTCGCTCTCCAAGAGGGCTTCCTTCTTCCCAGCTCCGGCACTGAGAATACGTTCCAGTGCGGGATTCCGGCCGGGACCAAGCTGGGTTGAGGGCAAGGTCCCTTCCCTCGCTGGAGATGGGGTGCGCTCAGGAGGTCCTAACTCAGAGAATCGGGGATCGAGCGCCTCTAGCTGGAGTTGGAGCTCTTGGCCTGTAGGAGCCTCTTTCGCGGTCTTGACCGCTCGGAGACTTTCAAGGACAGGGGTCGAAAGCTTCTCCAAGCGAGGCGGGACGAATTCACCCTTCAGCAGGCGCTCGGCCTCTTCTGGGGTATAGGTGCCCTTGGTCACATCTGCTTGAAGTCCCTGCCGCCGATTGAGCAGATCCATCGCCTGCTGACGCTCCAATATGCTCTGCTGTGTCTGCTCACGTGACCCCTTGATCATCTTGTAGTAGAGCCACTGATTGAGCGCATTGGAGAGGCCGCCGCCGAAGGACACGGACCGTCGTTTGGCCATTTAGGGGCGCCCCTCAAAGATCATGCGGAGGAATCGTTCTAGGGTGCTCGCCGGCTGGGATGCCTGACCGGGATATTCTTCACCGGGGACTGATGGGGCGCGCTCGGACGGCTGTGCGCGCGGTCCTCTTAACGAGGGACTAGAGGGTGCACGTGGTCCCCCTAATGAGGAGCCAGGAGCCCTCTTCCGCCAGTCCGGAAGGGGCCCTTGAAACTCGGGCCGTGACTGACCCACGCGCCGTCGTGGTCTCTCGCGTGAGGCGGAAGGGCGTTGTGCTGCTTCACGTACTGCGCTCGACACCCCCTCTGGGATGATAGGTCCCAGTTGTGGAGACGCTGGGGCGAAGGGGGCCGATCCCAAGGTCGGGAACCCTGCGAACTCACGAGGATTGGCACCTGCCGTGATCTCCGGTGCCGGTGGTCCCGGCAGAGGGCCTTGTGGGGGACCGAGCGGCACCTGGGGTCCTCCCTTGAGATGTTTCAGGAGTTCGACGATCTCAGGGAGCAGGGCGGTCCCCGCGACACCTGCGGCAGCTAGTCCACGCCGTAGATTAGCCATTCTGTTCTCCTAACAATTTCATGAGGGTTGCAAGGAGGGTACTGGGCTCTCCAGCGCCTTCTATCCCTGCCAGTCCAAGACCCCCACCCTCCAGTCCTTCACTGCGCCCAAGGAACCCCCGTTGGATGCCTCCCATGGATGGACCCCTTATCCCTGCCGGCGCGGACGGTGCGCGCATCCGTGGATCATCCATGGAGCGAATCTGGAGTCTCGGTGTCTCCGGGTTCAATATGTTGAGGAGTTCTGGCGGGGGAATGGGGGCAAAGATTTGGGGACTGTCGGGGGCGGCCCCGGCCGGAGCTGCTATCGTGACGGGCGGAGGCGTGGGACCCGTGGGGCCGTTGGCTGGTGTGGCTGCCACAGGCGATGGGGCGCGGGGGACTGAGGGGGTCGGACGTGGCCCCGCTGCCCGCGCGGACGTGACCGCCTGTGGTGCGCGCGTCCGCGGGCCTTCTCTGGAGCGAATCTCCGATGGAGTGCTCCCGAGATCAGCAACGGATATTGGGGGAATGTCCACATCCGGCTCGGAAATGGGTCCGGGTCCGCCTTCTTGATCCTCATCATCAGGATTGGGGATGTCGGGCGACTGTGACTGTGCGCGTAATCGTGCCATAAGAAGAACCTCTAGTGCCGTGTCCAGAGGACACGACGCTCTAGCCGGGAGCGGCTTTTCCTTGTGCCGCCAATCCGGCAAATTGAATGAACATCTGCACGAGGGGATACAGGGACTCGATATTCCCACGCTCAATCTCGGCCATGATTTGATCGCGTTGGAGACCAAAGGTGGCGAGGAATTGATTCCACGCCATATTGTCTTCCAGCGTCCGCAAGGCAATGGAGGACAGCATTTGCTGCCGGTTCCCCATCGTATCAATACTACTCAGCATGGTCTGCGCCTGCGCGTTCGAGAGTCCCGTAATGTCGGTGAGTGCTCGCATGACATTCTCATTGGACTGCTCGGCGTCCCGGATCATGAAGTCTCGTACGGCTCCAGAGAAGTAGGGCGCGATATTCTCCTCGATTCGTCCAATGGCTGTCCCGGTTGGACCTTGCGGGACTCCTGATTCACTGAGAATACCACGATTGGCGAGTTCCGCCGTCGCTTGAGACGTCTGGGCGCGCCTGGCCCGATCAGCGTATTCACGTGCCTGTTCAAACTTCAGCGCGCGGGCATCGGGGCCGACCTGCCCCCCACTGGTAATCACATTGGAGAGGTAGCCTGAGGCCGCCTTTCCCAGCGGCGTCATGCCCCTATTCTGGACCAGCTCAGCAATGGCATCGGTGATGTACTGGGACAGGGGATCTTGTCCTACCTGTTGGACCGCGAAGTCATCGAAGGCTCCTGCACCTCCCGGTGGATCGAGATCGCGTCGAAGCGGGATGGGTGGGGTTAGATCTGGGTCTATTCCACGAGGAGGCGGACCAGGGCTCGTCGGAAGACCTCGGTCTATTCCATGAGGAGGTGGACCAGGACTCGTCGGAAGATCTCGGTCTATTCCATGAGGAGGCGGACCGGGACTCGTCGGAATGTCTCGCCCGTCACGAGGAGGCGGACCAGGAGTCGTTTGTGTCTCCGGGAACCATACCCAGGCCTCGCCCCCACCGGAGGCATTCCGCACGACATCAATCGTGCCGACATCGGCTCTCCAAATTGTATCGTCACCCGTCACCTTGAATCCCAGCGCGGCGAGTTCTCCCGCTGCGGCTTTCAACCCCGCGACGGTCGAGGGGTATTTCTGGAAGATCCGCGCAGCTTGATACTTCGGCGTATTCCAGTTGGGATTCGCCAGCTTCGTATTGTCATAGCCCTCAAATTTGGGGGCCGGTCCGGGCGTGGATCTCTTCGGTGCCGGGGCCGGGGCTGGTGGCACGGGCGGAGGAGCAGGGGCCGGTGGTGGGGTTGGCGGTGGGGCTGGTGTTGGATCACTATAAGGAGGCGGACCAGGAGTCGTCGGAAGATCTTGGTCTACTCCGATCTCTGGCCGTTGATCTGTTGGCAGGAGGCTTCCCCAGACGATATTGTCGGAGGGGATCTCCGCGGCAGTCTCCGGGGCAGGCGGCGGTGCAGGCGCAGCCCCCTCGTCGAGGTTGACCTGAAAGTCAGGTTCCTGATAGGGTTCAAACCAATCGGCTTCGGTGGGGGCGAGTGCCATAGGGATGTCCACGCGCAGCGGGGCTGCGCTTATCTGCGTGTTGGAGTCTTCAGTCCCATCAAATTGAAGGCCGAGAGCGCTTGCTGCGCATCGGCGAAGGATCCGCCGGATCCATCGGATCCGTCCGTGGGAGGAGGAAGCCCCGGAAAGTCGGATCCGTCCGTGGGAGGAGGAAGCCCCGGAAAGTCATTCCACGGCGGTTTCGTGTTGGGTTTGGTGAACTCGTCAGTGGGACCAGGACCCGGACGGGGTCCATTTGCAAACCCACTGGTCGCCCCAAACGGATCGTAGTCCGTCGGGGGAGTCGTCTCCAGGAGACTCGGATCGGCCAAGGCCGGATCGCGCCCAGTCACCCCAATGGGGAAGGGGAGGCCCCCTCCCGTGAATGTGGGAAGACGCTGCACATAGCTGGAACGGAGACGGACAGGCCGGTTGGCCAGCTCGTTGGCTGACATTCCCAACCGCGAATTCATCTGGATCGCCCAGCTCAGGAGATCTTCCGGGCTGTACTGCCCCCCCGAACCCGTGGGAATGCCCTCGAAGGGAACGCGGCTCTGTTGCCCGTCCCCGCCCCCTCCAAAGAGACCGGACATGAAACTAGCGGCAAGGATGGCTGCATCATCATAGCCAAACGGCATAGTCTTCCCCTTTGAGCCAAGCGGCATAGTCTTCCTCTTTTAGATACTCAATTCCCGCCACCGAGCCGACGCATACAGAAACACCCGGCTCTCATCGGGAGCCATACTGGAATCCGCGAGCAGTTTGTTGACCACGCGGTTGGCGGCATCGCTGGAAGCACTCTGATGTCTCCAAGTGATCGTGAATGTGCCCGCATGGTGAAAGAAGACGACACGCCCTTCGATGGGGTTGCGAATGCCTGTAATATCATAGGCGGCTGTCGTGGTGAACACGACCAAAAGCGCCCCTTGGGTGTTGAAGTTATTGACATTGCCATTGGTCGCATAGACCAGCGTCTTCCCCTCGAGCTTGCTGATCCCATCCCGGAGCGTGCGGCGGCGGGCCAGGATTTCTTCGTTCAAGACACTCCAGAGCAATTTTACCGCGTTCGAGGTCTCGACACCCGTTTCTTTGCGAACGAGGTCGAAGTCAGGGGCGGCAATAACGAGATTTTCAGCCATTTATCCCTGCATCCGTCGCTGGAGGCCAGGCAGGATCTGATAGGCGAGCTGCATCGCTTCAAGGCTCCAACTCCCGTTCGAGGCATTGTCCCCAACCCTGATCCGAATACCTGTATCGTGGAGACGCTCACCCGTGGAGGTCTGCAAGATGGCACGGATAGGCGTGGTCTCCTGCCCCACGACGATGTAGTCGACGCCGCCCGCTGAGGTCACATCGTCAGCCCCTGCCGAGTCGATGCCGCTCGCCGCTGGTGTGGCCGTGACGCTGCCCTCCGCGGCCCCGTCATCTTCCGCGTACCCCCTGAGCCATTCCACGGTCAGACTCGTATTCTGGTCAGTCTCAAAGAGGAGATCCAGCCACCGCCAGCGCTTGAGATGACTAATCGCCGGCTGTCCCTCCTCATTGAGGCCATGCAGGGTTTTGGTCATCCACTCGGCATTGATAGCCGTCCCATTGGAGCTGTTCCCGGTCCACAAGAGATAACAGAACCCTCCCACGGTCCGGCTGGGCTCACCCGCCAGCAAAATGGAGGCGTCAGTGGAGGTTTCCACCTCGATAGCTGTAGCAAAGGGCCAACTGCGCCGGTAACACACGCCCCATCGATAGTTCCAGGTGATCGCCGTGTCATTTTCCGTTGCCGACCCGGCGGCGAACATCCACGTGATCTCGTTCCTGGGTGTATCCGTGACGACCGTCGCCTTCGCCCGCTGGGCATAATTCAGGGTTGACAGGAGATCCTGAAGGGGGTAGGAGATGGTGATGTCATTGTCCCCATCAAAGAGGCGGATATCGAGCAAGGGGGTCAGATAGGCCAAGGTGACCGTTGAGGTGGTCTGGACTTTCCCTGTCTGGTCGACGAATCTCGCGCCGGCCGGGACCCGTGCGACCGCTCGGTGTGTCACGGCTCCAATCTGCGCGTTGGTCCGCGTGCGCGTCCAGTCGACCACGTTGCCAATGACTTCTCCTGTCCCGCTCACGGTCCAGACCGCCCGTTCCGTCCACACCACCAACCGACCCTCGTAGTTGCCCGTCATCCCCGTGATGGTATCGCCCATCGTCTCACTATCGGAGAAAGTCAGGTAGTTGTCGGCTAGCACATCTTCGGGAAGCCCCGGATCGCTCCAATAGACCCGTGTCGGGTTCGCATCCACATTCCCCCACCACATCCGCTGTTTGTGGGGTTCACAAAAGTACACGGTCGGCGGAGCGTCTCCATGCTCAGCCAGGATACGATTCTCGAGGATGTCGATATCGGCAATGTTGTCCGTGTAGCTCACGGGGGATGTACGCCCATCGCTGTAGGTCACGAAATAGTAGACCGATCCTGTTCCTGTCGTTCGGTAGATTTCATACCCCACCACATTGGTGTTGCTGTCGGCCGTCCAGGTCACAGTGACCTGGAAGCTGGTCACGGGAAGGACCGTGCTTGCCGCAGATGCAGCCTGCCGGGTCCCATCATTGATCACACTGACCAGTTTGTAGCGGTAGTTACCAATGAGGGTGCCCACGCTGGCACTTTCGACCGTGGTTGGTGTAGGGGATTGTGTCCGCCCAGTCGTGCTCCAGGTGGTTCCATCCCATTTCCGTGGCGCAACCTTCCCTGTCGAGACGTAGAGCGTGTTCCCAAACTGCGCGAAATCAGGATACTGGCCGAGCAGCGTCGCGGTGGCGAGATCGGCGATGAAGGTCCAGTTCACCCCACTGTTGGTAGAGTACCAGAACTCATACTCAGTGCCCCCATCGGCCCCCTGGAAGAGCCCAATCACCTGACGGGTCGTCGTGGCGCCTGTCGAGCGATACGCGAAGAGGGCTCGGAGGCTGGTCGCCGCCAGACCCGTATTCGTAGTCACGGCTGCGACGTTTTGATTGTCATAGCCGCTGATTTTCTTCGCTCGGCCGTACTTGTCAATCCAGAGGTTCTGCGATCCTCCTGACGAGAAGATGTCCGGGAGGATGACACTGTGGATGCCCTCTTCAGACCCAAGGAAGGCATCAAACAATTGAATCTGGAGCGGGAGAGACATTAGGATGACTATTCCTCGCTGGTTAGGTCGCTACCTCGTACCACCCGCTCCCAATGAAAATGACGGATCCCGTCGTCGGCATGTCCGCTGCGGCCACCGCCGAGACGGACTGCCCAGATCCAGAGGCATACAGCTCAATTAACGAGGCCCCTGACCCAACACGACCACTTACTTGCGTGTAGGAGGCCTTCGTGATGCCTTGCCAGGACATATCCATGCTATTCGCGCTTCCTACCTGCGTGATATGTGCGAAGGGAAGACCGGTGATCTGACAGCCCCCGGAGGCCGTCGTATGCGTGAAAGTCGAGGTCGTGACATTGAACTGCACGTGGACGACATTCCCCGTACGGCTGTAGCGGCCCACCTGCGTCGTGTAGACCACGCTCAGATTGCCAGGGGTCGTAAAGGTGAGCACTGGTGTCCAGGCGCCTTCCTCATAATCATCGAGCGTATTGACGTCGGTCGAGGCGACCTGTGTGGCGGGGAAGACAATCTGACCGCCGGCGACGTTGAGGTTGCGGCTGAGGAAGAGATCGCGCGGACGCGTCGCCCCCAATGCCCCGATATCATAGGTCGCATCGGTAAAGAGGAGATTATTATTTACTGATCCAATGATGCGGACGTTATCGGTTGTGGCATCACCCAAATCCACCGAGCCATTGCAGGTGACCGTGCCACTGAAAATCTGATTCCCTGAGAATGTCCACGCCCCGGTGATCGTCCAGTCTCCCTCCCGCGTGGTGAGGGTCCGACCGGAGAGCTGACCCGATGTATTCAGGACGGCAATATCAGGCATCGTCGTATCCTAGGTGGTGTGATCGTACCGGTATTCATACCCGGCTGCCCCATCGCGGACGAAATTGGAGAGTGTGCGAATCAGGGGATCGAACAGCGCTTCGGCCAGCTTGCCCGTACCACTGAAATCATCCTCCAGCCCCGCCTTCAGGATGCTGACGGCGAATGAGGCCAGTGGCAACGCGACGGCATCGGCATACGCGAAGGTGCCCGCCGCCGTGATGTCACTGGCGGCCTGGAGACCATACCAGCGCATGGTATAGACCGCATCGGGGCGTGGACTCCAATAGATTGAGCGGCCGTTCGTCCAGTAGGCCGTTGGTCGTCCCCCTGAGACGCTGGTGACGAGATAGAGCCGCCACGGCCACGCCAACGCGGGCAGATGCGATCCGGTACTCCGCAGAAAGAGCAGGTCTCCGGCAGGAAGACTGGTGCCCGCGTCGATATATTGAATCTTGTCCAGGCGGAGGAGCCCGGCTGGGAAGGTCGTTGTTTCGGTGTTGGCCGTGGTCGCGACGGTGCTGGAGGTATCCCCGGAGAATCCCGGATAGAGGGCCGCTCGCGACTCAAAATAGTCCTGGGCCGCATTGAGAACGAGGAGTCCTTGCGTGACATTCGCTTCCCCGGCCTGGAGTTGCAACTCAGGCAGCAACGCCTCCATGAGATTGAGAATCGTTTGACCGGTCATGTCCCCACACCCACGAGCATCCGAAGACCACTGGTCCCGGCCCCGGCCAGAGATTCGACTGCCACAGCCAACGACTCAAGATAGACCTCCCGGTTCGTCCGAAACGTTTCGCCCGGCGCAATCGCATTCGGGCTGGCCGGATCGACATAGGCCCGCGTATTCACGGGCACGACCGGATACCCGCCAATCGCGGCGTCCGTCTCGGCTCCAGGGATTGCACCCGTCCGATTCAGCACGTCCTGTACGACGCGATAATCATTACCGTCACGCGTCGCAGCGTCGTTTCGTTCGTTCGGACGTGCGCCGGCACTGGCACGCACGGATGCTTCGACGCTCGCATTCGCCAGCACCGCATAGTTAAACGCCGAATGCCAGGTTGGCACCGTGTCTATTCGCGTATTGGCCTCATTGGCGAAGTTGTAGTAGTCGACCCCGCCCCACTGATTAGCTAAGGTTTGAAACGGCCCGGTATTGTCGGCCAGATACAATTGATTGATGGTGACCGTGTTCTCGATCTTCCCCACCAAGACGGCTTTTGAGGCTGCGCCCGTCTGGGCTCCCGCGATCGTGACATTACCGATCCAGACGGCTTCGATCGGCGGCGGCGGATCGCCGAATCCATCAGCGATTTCGGACATCAACGTGAAGAAGCCATTGACGCTAGCGCTGACACTGCGCGCATTGTAGGCGACGTTATTCAGGCCGCTAAAGCGTGTGCCGGCCGCCAACCAGGGCGTTCGGTGATCGACATGGGCCGTGAGATTCCGAGCGAAGGTGCCTGTCTTGAGTGCCCCGACGAGCCAAAGGGCGCCATTATTTTCAGTGTGGTTCGGCGGGGGATACGGCGGATCCATCGCTTCGGCAATCAGGCAATCGAGGACCGACACGTCTGTGACACTGCGAAGGAACGTTTGCATGCTCAGAATCGTGCTGGTCGCCCACGCGAGCGACAAGTGATCGAGCACAATGTTCAAGACGGCATTGACGTTGCCAAGCAACCGCAACGCATACGTTTGATTTGGAAACGTATAGCCGCTAGCGGTGCCGAGGCGTATTCTGAAGTGCTGCAACACGACATCGGTCGTATCGATCACAATCGGCTGATGGCTGATGGTAATGCCGGGGGCGGGAGCGGTTTGCCCAGCCACAGTCAGAAATGGATTGCTGATCTCAATCGGACTGGTGAGCTGGATGCGCCCACTGGTCTCGAAGACGACACAGCGCGCACCTGGTGCTTCGAGAGCCTTCCGCAGCGACCCTACGCCAGCATTATTCAGGTTGGTGACTCGATGGAGCACACCACCGCGCCCGCCAGCAGTGGTGGTCCCGTACCCTTGATAGTGTGGACGGTAGCCCCCGAAATCTGGCATGGCCGATCAGCCTCGCGTCAAGGATCTCATGGTGACGACCACGATGCCGTCTTTCGTGCTCATGACCCTATTACGCCTCTGTGAGAATCGCCACAACGCCGCGTGCCGCGCCAAGGGTGGTGATGAGATTCAAGGCCCGATTCGTCGCCCCCGTCTCCGTGTAGGGGAGGAGGCTTGTGGGCCACACAAATCCGGCATTGGCTGCGAGATCCATGGGTCCCGTGAGGTCCGCCACCCCATCCGTGAGTTTCAATGTCCCAAGGACACTGAGGACCAGTGTGGCTCCTACGACTTTGTGCTTGTTCCCAACAGAGGCCGCTGCAAGGACAGTCGTGCCTGCCGCACTTTGATTGACAGAGACATAGGTAATGGTCTTACCGAATGAGGTAGCTGGATTCGCTGTGACGGTTCCCGAGACGGGCTGTGTCGCCTGCCAGAAGGTTCCTGATACCGGTTGTGTGGCCTGCCAGAAGGTTCCAGAGACCGGCTGTGTCGCTTGCCAGAAGGTTCCAGAGACCGGCTGTGTAGCTTGCCAGAAGGTTCCTGATACCGGCTGTGTGACCCCACTACCATTGACGAGCCAGGCTACCGTATTCGCCGTATTGCCCGGTTGCATGGTCCAGACGCCACTCTGACCCACATTGCCAATGTTGTTGGTCCCGGCAGGAAGCGCGGGAAGTGTCAGAACATCCACATCCCCGATATTGACTGTTGAGGCCGCAAGAGTGGTCGATGCGCCGGGCTGGGTCATGCTGGCAAAGGCCAACGACCCACTGTCATAGACATAGAGCTGGGCATGAACGACGGTCTCGCCATTGATCGACAACATTGGTTAGAGCCTCTCTGTTAGCCGCTTGAGTTCGTCGATGGCTGCTTCAACTCCCTGACCGATCGCTAGTGCGGGATTCGTGGCGAGCTCCGGACGGGCAAGGATGTGCTTGGTGAAGACCTCAATGACATTCCGCTCCAGCGACCCCTCGTACGGCGGCCGTCCCCCGCCGGGGAATCTGACGACTCGACCAGTCTTCGCTTCAACAATCTGGATGAGATAGACCGGGTGGAGATTGGGCATGAAATTCCCCTACTGTCTGATGTGAATGAGCTGGAGCGCTGCCTCCAACTCGGGTGTGATCAGACGCTGCACCTGCCGAAGACTCGTGAGCTGCGCGATCTTCGTCTGTTTATCGTTGAGGTAGTCCTTCTCCAACTGCAGAAGGGCATTCTCCAGGGCCGTAATTTGTGCAGCGAATTGATCGCCAATCGATGGTGCAGACACTAGGCCCCCCCGTCGGCGGCGTCGTGCCCCCGTCGTGCCCGCTGGGCGACCCTCTGGGCACGGGCGTCCCCCTACCGGATCCGTTCGATGAGCAGTCCTGCCTGATCGATATCGCCGTCGGCGGTGGCGTTTCCCGTGCACTTCACGGTAATCGCAGCCGTTTCGACCTGTGTTGCGGCGGTTTGCTCTTGATCGTAGATCACGGTCGCCCCCTGAAGGGTGTACGCCACAATATCCTGCGTGCTGACACCGGTGCGGGTCACAATTGCCGTGATGCTCCATTGGCCAGCAATGCTGGCGGTCAGGGCCGTGGTCACCGGGATATCGGTCCCAAAGTTCAACGTGACCGTCTTGGCGTTGGCATTGTTCGCCGTGGAGCCCCAGGCGAAGATCCGGATGATCTGGGCTGCGGGGGCAGGACCGAAGAAGTTCGCTGGCAGTGATGTGGAGATCAGATCATCCGTGCCGACGCCCACATTGGCGACATTGGCGATACTTGATGCGACATGGAGTGATTCGAGATGCATATGGGACTCCTATCGTTCAATCCAACCCATGTCGACTTCGTAGCTGGACGCCGCAGTCTGCGACGGGAGATACAGAGTAAACACCCAGGAATCCCCAGGCCCCAGGACCACGGGATGCAGGTTGACTACTACGTTGGCGACGGCCGTGCCCGCGACGGCCAGCGAACTCACGGCGTTATCCGTCCCGCCGAAATTGATTCGATAGCGATCCCCAATGACCGGGATGACATTCCGCAGTTGGACGTGTCCGAGCTTCCGGGATGCGCCGCTCGCCGCTGTTGCTGTAACAGCCCCTGCGTTGACAGTGGCTACAGCAGCCTTCGAGGAATCCATATTGACGTTGCGAGCCGTGAGCGCCGCTCCGCCGGATGAGAAGCGATTGGTTGAATCGATCTGGTGCGTGAAGTGCACAGAGGCACCGGCCGTGCCTGCCGCCGTCACCTCCAATGTGAGGTAATCGAGGTAGACACGAACATTGTCGGAGGCTGAGTTGTAGACGGTCATGAAGACCGCGGTATCGCTGTCCGCCGTGGGGGCGGCGGCTGTTGCGAGCCCCGTTCCTGCGGTGACGTTGTGCGCGTTGAAGTAGCTACCCTCGTCTGCCGCCACGCTCTGCTTCCCACCATGCAGCGGCAGGACATACCCCTCGCCATATGATCCGGCGCGGCCGGGTGCGCCTGACAAGAAGTTGTCTACAGAAAAGTTCGGTTTCTCTCTGAAGATGGCCATGTGATACTCCGTGAGCGCAGAGGGCGTCGTGCCCTTTGGGCACGGCGCTGCCTCGCGCGCTTTGTTAGGACGGCTCAAGTAATCGACAGAATGTCGTTACCTTGTTCACGTCCATGACTGTTACCTGGGCTATAGACCGTTGAAATTCATGGACTTCGATCCGTTGCTGCGGCCGTATCCTACTGACGGGTGGAGGTGCTTCCAGTAGTCCCCCGCGATCTGGGCAATCTCGTCATGTCGGGTCGCCGCGCGTCGTTCCCGATCTCGTTCGATCTCCTGGGTGACGCGGGTGAAATATTCTCGCGCCGATCCCCATGTTTCGGCTGACACGTGATGCAATTTCGCAAATACTCGCTCATCGAGTGGACAGTAGGACCCATCCCGATAGGTCACGGGGAACAGGAGAAGCCATCCCTGGCAGAGTTTCGACTGGAGACGAGGTTTCCGTACCCACACCTGCCATCGCTCCGTCTCCCGGTTCCAGGTGACGGCAAGATCGGGGTCGAGCGCCTTGAGACGGGTCGTGAACCAGTCCGGGCCTGTCTCGACCCCTATCCGTCCAGGATTCCAGAACCATGGTGAGGCCCGTTCGCTTATCCGCTCCGGGGCCGCTTGAGGAACCCTGAAGCTCGTGGGTTTAGCTCCCGAATTCATGAGTATGGGTCTCCCGGTGCCGTTCGACCTCATCTATCGCTTTGCGGAGATGCCGGCTGATACGAGCACGGGCCGTGCGATACGACGCCCGAGAATCAGGATTGAACTTCTCCGTATGCCCACAGAAACATTCCAGCCGAGAGGCGTCTTTGTTGAGGACGAGACCGGCGGCGGTTGGCTTGTCCGATCCCCCCAGACGAATCCAATCGGGGACCCACTGTGGAATCTCTTCTGCGACAAGATTGATGGCAAAGGGAATCCGCGTGCCATCCGAGCTGAAGTACGTGCGGACCTGCCCCACATCCGAGCCGATCCCCTGCCAATGCGGCCGGCCCTTCGTGTCGAAGCTATACATGGACGGCCAGCAGGGAGCGCCGCGCCTGCGATCAGACATCCACTTCTGGTGTGCCAGGAGATACGCCGTGATGACATCTTTCAGCTTGTCGATACCGATCCAGGACTGTCCCCGGTGGGCTTTCATGTCCTCCAACTCCTGAACGGACTCCAGGACCTTCCCAACCCCGACCCAAGGCATCGTGGCAGGCAGTTCTGCCTGGGCCACGACGGGAGGCTGGCCCAGATGGGCCAGGATAAAGTTGTTCTCTTCGAGTGAATAGAGCACGGGATCAAACGTGTGATTCGGTAACATGGAAGACCTTACTCCTCATAAGGAAGGAAAGGGGGCATGACGAAATGTCACGCCCCTCAGTCTTACGCGGTGCGAACGATGGCGTTGTCGTCGAGTGGGAGATACCAGAGCGTCCAGCTTGTGGCTCCCGTATTCGTCGCCGAGGTCGTGATGTTCATCGTGCCCTCGGACAGGATGAACTGACCGGTGCCGACGGCGTTGAGCAGCGCCCCTCCGTTGGACACGAGGGCCGTGCCATCCCCCTCGACCAGGAACATACGGCCGAGGGCAAACCCGTTGATATCGAGGACGGATGCCAGGGTCACTGAGCCACCAGCGGTCGCGGGGAATACGACCGACAGGTTGTTGGCCTGTGCCTGGATAGCCGTCGTGACTTCGCCGATGAGCAGCTTCACCAGTACGCGGCCATTCTCGACAACGAAGATATCCTGGGTCGTTGAGGCTGGGACTGTTGCCGCAGCCTTTTCCACCCGAATCCACTGTTCGAGCAGCGTACCTGTGGTGCCACTGAGGCGACCAGGGCGCTGGTTTTTCACATAGAAGGCCATGACACGATCCTTATAGATGAGGGGCGGTATTCGAAGCCCCGCCCGTCAAGGCTAGTTCGGTGACGCTGCAGAGCGTGTCGTGCCCAAAGGGCACGACGCCGCAGAGCGCGCTGTTTACGACTCGGCTACGTCCTGGATCTGCACACCAGCCGAGGGGTTGTCAGACATGAACTCCATCTGGAAGTACCAGGCAACCTCGAACGTCGCGCTGGAGGTCTGACGGAAGAAGGGGATGTTGTCGAACACTTCTGAGATGGGACGGGGCACTTCGTTGTCACCCACACCCAGGAAGAAGTGATCCATATTCGCCCCAATGACGACGTTGGCGTTGAAGAACGGATCGACGTGCCAGGGAACCCCTGAGAATTCGTAGGGGGTCAAGCCATCTTCTGCGTCTTCTCCAGCACCTTTGCGCCCAATGCCCCCACTGATCACGCCGGGCTTCGAGAGTGCCAGGTACCGCTCACTTGCCATGATTTCGTGGTATCGCCGGAGAATTGCGAGGTTGCTGAACCACGCATTGATCTTCCCGCCGCCCTTCTCACGGACGGCATCCTGTGCCTGGAGGAGGACATCCTCGGTCAGCGCACGGTTCGTGCCTGCGGGCGATCCCTGGAGAAGGACAGCCTGCCAGTACTCGTTGCCCGCCGTGGCTCGACTGAGACCCCCGTAGTTCCCCACGACAGCGGCCGGATTGGCATTCGAGACGACCGACAGCCACCCATTGCTGTGGTACGCGGGAGACTGCGAGGTCACATCGGTCGTATCCTGAATGACGAAGTAGTCGCCTGCGGCTGTACCAGACAACGCCGCGCCGCTGATGGTGACCGTTCGACCGATAGGATCGGTGCCGTTGATCGTCCGAGAGTCACCGATTTTCGTGTCGTCGTCCGTGAGATCCATCACGTCGCAGACCATCCCCGTTTCGCATCGGGGAAGGGCATTGACTGTGAGTACGGTATCGTTGTCGGCTGCTGAGAGGACGGCCAGACGACCCTTGCCGTTGTCGAGCAGATCGCTATTGAGGTTGCGGAGGATGCGGTTTTCCAGCCCATCATTCATCATCTGCACGGCCTGCTGGAAGGCAAACTTGTCACCCGCGCTGTCCTGAATCAGCTTCCAGGTGATGTCATAAATGCCGACATATTCCTGGAGGCTGAATGTCGCTTCGGCTGCGTCCGGAGCCAGCGTGGCGGGTAGGGCACCGCCCTCGGTGATTCCTGTGAAAGCTCCCCCATTCTGGACGACGGTCGGGATAATGAACTGTCCACGGCCTCCCAAGGGTTTCTTGACTTTTGAGAGGGCCTTGTAGGTCGGAGATTCAGTATTGAACATATACTGAACCTTTTTCACGCCGTAGGCATACTTGAGTGTTTCTGCGAGATTGGTCGTTGTTCCAGGCATCGTGTGTTACCGTCTGGTCACGTCAACAGGCTGCGCTTACGTCTGTTCCCGTTGCTGCATCACATTCCACAGATAGTCTGCCGTCTCCCTAGCATTTTCTCGCCCTGTCAACCCCGCGGGTTTGGCGGCGGCCCCATTCCCGCCTTTTCCGGGAACAAAGGGTGCGCGTTTGGCAGCTTCCAGCCGTTTGGCTCGAACGCCTGCGTGGAGACCCCCAACTTCCTCCCAGCGGGATTTCAGGATCTCGGGGAATTCTCCATCCAGCTCATCCGTGGGCTCATAGGCGAGATACAGCTCAGTTGCCCAGCGGGCAGCCTCGGCGGGCATGTCCGCCTCTTTCAACCACCCCGCAATCTTCTGCTGGAGTGTTTGTTCGGCCTGCTGAGAGCCCAATCCGCCAAACGCCTGATTGAGCGAGACGAGCTGCTGATACATCGCCGTGAGGATTTCGTCTCGCTGGGCAAAGGCTTCTTTGACCGCGCCGAATCCTTGGGTATGGATGGCCCGCATGATCGTGGCCATATCCTTCCCCGAAATGTACTGTTTGGATTCGAGTGAGGTCAGGAATTCGTTGCCGGGTTCGCCCTTGCGTCCCATGAGGGATGCGGCCAGGGATTCAAGTCGCGCCACTTCAGCCTTTCGCTGATTCTCGAAGGCGGCTTGTTTGGCCTCGAAGGCTTTGACTGTCTGTGCGTGTGTCTGTGTTTTCCTAGTGTAGTCGGCCTGTTGACGCTTGAGAAGGTCTCCAAATCTCGTCGGATCCTTCGCGCCCGGCGTCAGCACCATCGAATCATCGGTGAGGCTGATATGCGCAGGGGATGGGGCCGGCGAGGGGGAAGGGCTGGGAGCCCCCGTAGGGGCTGCACCAGCGGGGTTCAATGTTCCAGTGTCAGGCATAGGTGTGTGTCCTTTGTGGGGGATTTCGTCAGAGTTCCGGGGACGGGTTCGGCGGGCCGGCCGGCCAACCGAGTGTCAACGGGGGATTCTACCGAAGGGTCCAGGCGCGCACGCGCGCGCTCTAGTCTATCGTCGCGGATATTCTACCATGGGAGAAAGATCCAGTGTCAAGAGCCAGCGCGCCGTGCCCAGAGGGTCGCCCAGAGGGCACGACGCTAGCCGAGCCGAGGGCGGCGAAGTCGGGCACCAGCGCGCACCCCGCGGAGCGCGCCCTGCCCATTGGGCACGACGCCCCGTGCGCCAGGCTTAAGATGCTTGAAGAAGGCCACTTGTCTCAGCCGACGTGTCGCGGCCGACCGAGAGGAGAAATCGCCAAGATTCCGGCCTGTCGTATGACTGACCACACGATAGCCCGACGCGGTTCTACGGATCATGGCTGCGGAGCGCGCCGTGCCCGGAGGGCACGACGCGGGATTACGCCCCGACGGCGGCCCTCGTGACGAACCTCAAGAGGATGTTGAGGATCGCCAGAATGGCCGGATCGATGTCTGGGAGCGTCTCAATCCCCAAGAGCTGTTTGGATGCCATCACCCCTATAGCAAGCGCGTTGGTCCAGAGGGTCTTCGAGCGATACCATGGTTTCATCGGTGATCTCCTAAAGCGCCGTGTCCCAGAGCTAGGTTTCATTCCGTGCGGCGAGTGTCCGCTCAAGAAATTCTTTGGTATTTGGGGCCATCTGTGCCTGTTCCCCTACCTGACTCATCACACTCTTGACGGTTTCAGCCGCGGCTTGTGCTGCGGCCTGCTGCGTGGCCTGCGCGACGGCGTTCTGAATTGCATCACTGTCCCTGGCCTTTGCCTGGGCGTCGGCCCGCTGTTGCAAGAACTGCATATGCTGCTGCCAGCGGTCGAAGAAGATGGTCTGGATCGGCATAGAGGCCGACAGGAATTCGGTAGTCGTCATTTCCGCTTCCAGTTCATCCATCATGGCCTCATGGGGCCAGAAGGGCATCACGGGCGGTAGCTGCTCCCCTCGCCAGAGACGCGTGATGAGCTGCCGGATGAAGGTCCGTCCCTGGCTTTCCCGATCTTCCCGTTCCACATCGCTCATCTTTAGATCCTGGGCGATCTTGCTCTTGTCGAGGCGTCCCGTTCGCTCGTCTGTGTACAGAATGCTCAACGGGGACTGGAGCCGCTCCTTAATACGCGCCTCGTTCAAGGCTCGCAGCTCGGGAAGCAGACTGGACCGCTCGACCGTGACATTATAGCTCGTGCCTGCACGAAGGATCTTATCAGCATGGAATTCCAGGACTTCATCCCGCTGATCTCGGTTGGTGTAGTGCATGGTGCGAATGGGAGGATAGAACTGTTTCACCCGATTGAGACGCATCTGCTTGACACGGGCGGTTCGAGACCCGATATGTTGGTAAAGTGGACCCCATTCCGTATCGAGGATCTCCTGCAACATGGGGACGGCGAGCGGCCCGCGGAGCTGGCCAGGGAATCGCTGTTCCTGGAACAAGTCGCTCCCACCAGAAATCTGTTTCTGAAGTCCAAGCACGACATTGACGGATTCCAGGAACCAGCCGGGAAGCTGAGGACCTGGCAATCGAGCGACCAAGGGTGCTCCAGTCTCACTGATCGCATGGAGGACCATTCCGGGAAAATCGGCGGGAATATCCTTTGGGGTCAGGGCCCCTCCCAGAAGGATTTTATCGTAAATTGTGGCGTTGGCCTGTTCGCCAAGTTGGCTGAGACGCTTGTTCAGGAATCGCTGGGGGGCAATCAAATCCGTCACGTAATCTTTCGTCCAAAACGTGGTTGTGACTGGTTGCCAGTGGAAATCCACAAGAGGAATCTCTTCATACGGGTTTGGTCCGTCAAAGAGGATTGTCTTGTCTGGAATGTAGATGGTATACCGGCCGTGAGGAAGGGTCTGTGACGACGGTTGATACGCTTCAACGACCACGGCCATCGCCGGATCGTCTTCCTCCTGTTGTCCCTGCACTAGGGGCAGCATATCCTTGAGAAAGAGACTGGCCGTCGAGGCCCCATCCTGAAAGAACTGGGTCGTGACGATTTCCAGCTTCTTCGAGCGCCCCTCTTCAATGTCCACCCCGAAATTCTCTTTGATCCACCCTGCTGTACGAATCTTTGCGATGTGGACCCGCTGATCGGGCGCAAGGTTTTCAATGGAGGTCACCGACTGATCGAGAAACACATTCAGCGGACTCAAAATCTCGCTCCCCACGTCCCCCACAAGCTCAATGTCCTCAAGGACCTCGAACTGCTCTGGTGGGGCGCCCTCGGCGATGGCCGCGTCCCGGTCGGCCAGGGAGATGGGCTGTTGCGTGCGCGTATCAGTGAAACGGGGCTGTCCGGCCTCGTCGAATTGGGCCACGGGCTCAATGGCGGCATTCGGAACCCAGGTGACGTATTCGAATACGACACCCCCAGCCCCCATCCACCACAGCCGCGTCCAGGTTTTCGACGGCTCGTCGAGTTTCTCGTCCAATCCTGCCAGCACCTTATCCACGACTTCGGCGTGGCCCAGCGCTTTCGCGTCTTTCTTGTTCGGACGCGCTCGGTAGATGCCTGCAATGCTGGAGAGACGCCCGATCAGCTTGCTGAAGGCTCCTTCAATCAGGTTAAACACGAGGTAGAGTTTTTGGGCGTCCTGTTTTTCGACCACGAGTCCGGTGTTCTGCTGACTGATGAATTGTTCGCCCCAGATAAAGGCGCAATTCGTCAGAATCCTTGCTTCGACCCCCCCGGTGAGGCGCGCCTTCTGTTTCTGAAGCCGGTGGAAGTCTTTCGTGATCTCTGCCAGAAACTCCTCCTGTGCTGACAGGACCTCGGGGGACAGGTGCGCGTGTTCCACGGCGTCGGCGGCGTCGTGCCCTCTGGGCACGGCGCGCTCTGCGGTGCCACTGAGATCGTCGTTATGGATGGTCATGCGTATTCCCCGGCGTATTTTCGTTCGGGTCGCTGCTGTCGGCGGAGCGGGG